>Ga0187809_10001440_pt1 | contig 11044 bp, 7 predicted proteins | sample NC_wetland_sal_i_8_FD_132415 | JGI IMG/M metagenome (GOLD analysis project Ga0187809, IMG submission 132415) | Wetland sediment microbial communities from Neuse River Estuary, North Carolina, USA - ASW_4 | ecosystem: Environmental > Aquatic > Freshwater > Wetlands > Sediment | place: USA: North... | reverse complement strand
TCAAGCTCGAGGAGCTCCTCGCCAGGATCCGCTCGGTGCTGCGCCGCCAGCAGGGTCCCGTGCAGGACGTGCTGGAGGTCGGGGACCTCAGGCTGGACCGGCTCGAGCACACCGTGCAGCGGGCGGGCCGGCCGATCGACCTGACGCGCCGCGAGTTCGCGCTGCTCGAGTACCTGATGCGGCACGTCGGCCACCCGCAGTCCCGCGAGGCGATCCTGGAGAACGTCTGGGGCTACGACTTCTACGGCACCACGAACGTCGTGGACGTGTACATCTACCAGCTGCGCAGCAAGCTCGACGAGTCCTTCGGCGCGCCGCTCGTGCACACAGTGCGCGGCGTCGGCTACGTGCTGCGCGAGGACCCGCCGGGTGCGTAGCCTCTCCGCCCGCCTGACCGTCTTCATCGCGCTCGCGATGGCGGTCGTGCTGTTCGCGCTCGGCGCCGCGGTCTTCGTCATGCTCGGCCACGAGGTGGACCAGGAGGCGATGCGCACCGCGCAGACGACCGCCGAGCAGACCCTGACGAGCCTGGCCAGCGGGGACATCGACAACCTCGCCGGCAACGCCTCGGCGTACCTCTTCGGCGCGCGGCCGGACGCCGTGGTGGTGCAGATCGTCGGGCCCCTGCGCGACATCCTGCGCAGCTCGCAGACGCCGTACCTGCCGCTGCCGTCCGACCTGGCGCAGCCCGTGCAGGAGATGGTCACCTACAAGGGCGAGCCCGCGGCGTACGTCAGCGTGCCGATCGAGCAGAACGGGCTGCTGTTCGGCGCCCTGCAGGTGGGGGTGAGCCTCGGCGGGAGCTACGCCGCGCTCCGCCTCCTCAGGGCCCTGCTCGTGGAGGGCGGGCTCGCGGGGCTCGTGCTCGTGGCGGTCGTCGGCTACCTCTTCTCGCGCCGGGCCCTCAGGCCCGTCGAGCGCCTGACGCAGCTCGCGACCGCCATCTCCGACGCGGACCTCGCCCAGCGCCTGCAGGGCGCCAGCCCGCGCGACGAGCTCGGGCGCCTGGCGCTCGCCTTCAACCACATGCTGGACCGCCTCGAGGCGGCCTTCCAGCGGCAGAGCCGCTTCGTCGCGGACGCGTCGCACGAGCTGAGGACCCCGCTCGCGGTGATCTCCGGCTACGCCGAGCTCCTGCAGAAGTGGGCCGGCCAGGAGCCGGCGGTGCGGGAGGAGGCCGTCGGGGCGATCGGGCGCGAGGCCCAGCGGATGCAGCGCCTCGTCCACGACCTCCTGCTCCTGGCGCGCGGCGCCCAGGGCCTGCAGCTGCAGGCGCGCCGCCTGGACCTCGGCGAGCTCGCCGCCGAGACGGTGGCCGAGGCGCAGGCCCTGCCCGGGGCCCCGAGAGTGTCCGACGAGACGCGCGAGGTCGTGCCCGCGCTCGGCGACTGGGACCTCCTGAAGCAGCTGCTCTGGATCCTCGTGGACAACGCCGTCAAGTACGGCGGGGGGCGGCCCGTGCACGTCAGGGCGAGCACGGCGCCCGAGGGTGCCGTGCTCGAGGTGCGGGACGAGGGGCCGGGCATGGCGGACGAGGTGCGCGAGCACGCGTTCGAGCGCTTCTACCGCGCGGACCCGGCCAGGGCCGCGGGCGGCGGCGTGGGCCTCGGGCTCGCCATCGCGCGCGAGATCGCCGAGGCCCACCGCGCGCGGCTCGAGATCGCGTCCCGCGAGGGCGAGGGCACGACCGTGCGCTGCACCTTGCCGGCGGCGCCGCGGGCCGACGCTCAGCCGCCCGGCGCGAAGAGCGGCGTCGAGAGGTAGCGCTCGCCCGTATCGGGCAGGACGCAGACGATCCGGGCGCCCCTCAGCGCCGGCCGGGCCGCCAGGGCGGCCGCGGCGCTCGCCGCGGCGCCCGAGGAGATGCCGGCGCAGATGCCCTCCTCGCGCATGAGCGCCTGCGCCGCGGCGAAGGCGTCGGCCTCGGAGACCTGCAGCACCTCGTCCACGACGCCCATGTCCAGCACGGCCGGGACGAAGCCGGCGCCGATGCCCTGGATCCTGTGCGGGTGCGGCTCGCCTCCGGAGAGCACCGCGGAGGCCTCGGGCTCCACGGCCACGACGAGCGTTCGGCCGCGCTCCTTCAGTACGCCGCCCACCCCCGTCACGGTGCCGCCGGTGCCCACGCCCGCGACGAAGGCGTCGACCCTGCCCTCCATGTCGCGCCAGATCTCCTCCGCCGTCTGGCGGCGGTGGACCTCCGGGTTGGCGGGGTTCTCGAACTGCTGCGGCATGAAGGCGCCCTCGGCGGCCACGAGCTCCTGGGCGCGCGCGATCGCGCCGCGCATGCCCTGGGCCGCCGGCGTCAGCACCACCTCCGCGCCGTAGCCCTGCATCAGCTGGCGCCGCTCGACGGACGCCGACTCCGGCATCGTGACGACCAGCCGGTAGCCGCGGGCGGCCGCCACCATGGCGAGGCCGACGCCGGTGTTGCCCGACGTCGGCTCGACGATCGTGCCGCCCGCGGCGAGGCGGCCCTCCTCCTCGGCCCGCAGGACCATGGCGAGCGCGATGCGGTCCTTGACGCTGCCGCCGGGGTTGCGGCTCTCGAGCTTGGCGAAGACGTCGGCGCCGCTGCGCTCGGAGATGCGCCGCAGGCGCACCATGGGCGTCGAGCCGATCAGGTCGAGGACGGACGCGGCGATGGCCATGGCGAGCTCCCCCTCTCGTCGGATGGCGAAAGTTTAGCACGGAGATCGGAATTAGGGGAGATCAGTCCCTGGGCCGTCTGGTGGAGGAATCCGTCCGGCGCGGCGACGGGCCCCGCCCGGAGCCGAGCGGGCGCAGGGCGTCCGGCCCGTAGCGGCGGCGCAGGTCCGTGACGGTCTGCCAGAGGCGGTCGCGGCGCTCGGCGGCGGGGTCCGGGAAGAGCTCGGGCGCGCCGCCCCGCGGCTGGAGGTGCGTCGCGGCCACGCCCGCCAGGCGGCAGGGGAAGGCCGTGCCCGGCATCCGGCGCAACAGGCTGTCGACGGCGGCCAGGAGGTCCTCCGGGCGGGCGCTCGGCGCCGGCAGGGGCTCCTGGCGGGTGAAGTCCCGGAAGGCGGCGTTGCGCAGGCGCAGCGACGCGCCGCCCGCCAGGAGCCCCTCCCGGCGCAGCCGGTCCGCGACGCGGTCGCAGACGTGGACGAGGATCGGCCTGAGCTCCGCGGTCCCCCGCACGTCGTGCGCGAAGGTCTCCTCGTGCGAGAGGGAGACGGCGGCGGCGGACTCCGGCAGGCGGCCCCGGTCCTCGCCGCGCGCGAGGCGCTGCATGCGGGGCCCGTGCACGCCGAAGGGGCGCAGGAGGGCAGGGTCCGCCCGCGCGAGGTCGCCGATCGTGGCGATGCCGAGGGCCCTCAGCTTCTCGGCCGTCTTCGGCCCGATGCCGTGGAAGGCCTCGACGGCGAGCGGTGCGAGGCGCTCGTGCGCACTCCCGGGCTCCAGCAGCAGCACGCCCTCGGGCAGCTTCTTCGCGAGGTCCGCCGCCATCTTGGCGAGCCACGGCCCCTCGCTGAGGCCGATGGAGACCTGGAGGCCCACGCGCGCGAGGACGGCGGCGCGGATCGTCGCGGCGAGGACCAGGGGCCCCTCCTCGAGACCGGGGCAGCCCCTGAGGTCCAGGTACGCCTCGTCGATCGAGACCGGCCGCACGTCCGGGGTGAAATCGCCGAGGGCCTCGAACAGGCGGTGGCTGTAGCGCTCGTAGAGGTGTCGGTCCGGTGCGACGACCGTCGCCTTCGGGCAGAGCCTGAGGGCCTGGCCGATCGGCATCGCGGTGTGCACGCCGAAGGCCCGCGCCTCGTAGCTCGCCGTCAGCACGATGCTGCGGCGGTCCGAGGGGTCCCCGGCGACGAGCAGCGGCAGTCCGCGCAGGCTGGGGTCCTCGGCGGCGTGGCAGCTCGCGAACATGGCGTTGACGTCGACGAGGGCGAACAAGGGACCGCCTCCCGGGCACTTGGAGTTCGGCGGCGCCGGCAAAGATCCCCCCTCCGGCCCCGGGCCGGGGGTCGTTGGCAGGTCGTGACCTTTCGCCACCGGGTGGCGCAGGGCCGGCCGGGAGGACCACCGCTGCAGAGCGACCGTCGGGTACGCGGGTGCCGCCTGGCCGACGGCGACGGTCTTCGCGCACGGTGCTCGCGCCCACGCTCAGCTGGAGGTGCGCGCACCCACATAATTAGGTGCAATTAATGCTACATTCGGATCGCCAGGGAAGGAGAGTGGTGCCTCTGTTCGCTCAGGCTCATGGCCCCCCTGACCGCAGGCGCCTGCTCGGTGCCCTGCTCGGCGCGGCGCTCGCGCTGACGGGCTTCGCCGGAGCGGCCTCCGTGCGGCCAGCGGCGGCTCGCGCCGACGCGCCCCAGACCGAGACCCGCGCAGCCTTCATCGTCGACCTCGCCGAGGCCCTCTGCCTGCAGCCCGACAACACGGCGGCCCAGAAGTACTCCGACCTCCCCGCGAGCGATCCCGACTACGGACTGGTCATGGCGGCCACCGACCTCGGCTGGATCTGGGGCTTCCCGGACGGCACGTTCCGCCCCAAAGCCGGCCTCACGCGCGAGCAGATGGCCAAGATCGAGATCATCGCCCTCGGCCTGCAGCCCCAGGCGGAGCAGCTCGCGAACCAGCGCCCGGCCTACGCGGACTGGGACATGATCGGCCACTGGGCGTGGGGTGACGTGAACGAGGCCACGTCCATGGGCCTCCTGAGGGGCTTCACGGACCAGACCTTCGGACCCGCCTCCACGTTCACCACGGCGGAGGCGCAGGACGTCATCGCGCAGCTCGCGGCCTACCTGCTGAAGCCGCCCACGGTGACCGGCGTCGTGCCGTCCCAGGGCACGGACGGCACCGAGGTGACGGTCAGCGGCACCGGCTTCTGCCACGCGACCGGCGTCAGCTTCGGCAACACGGCGGCGACGTCCTACGACGTCAAGTCCGTCAGCGACCTCATCGCGGTGGCGCCGCCCGGCAGCGGCACGGTGGACGTGAGCGTCACGACCGGCAAGGGCACGAGCCCGGCGGTGCCGCAGGACCACTACACCTACATCGTCCCGGAGTCCGGAGCGGGTCCGTCGCCGACGCCGCCCGGCCCCACCGACGTAGCGCTCGTCGGAGCCCACTACGACTCCCAAGACGGCGACTTCACGCTTGAGTTCAGCGGTCCGGTGTCCGCGGCGAGCCTGCAGGACGCCGACTTCGTCCTCTCGGACGGCGCCGCGACCGACACGCTCGGCACCATGGGCACCGTGTCCGGCAGCGGCACGGCGTCCCTGACGACGCCGCTGAGCGGCGACCAGCTCCTGACCCTCGGCGACGAGATCCAGCTGGCCGCCGGCCAGGGGGACGTCTCCGCCACCCGCGGCGCGGACCTCGTGCAGACGGCGCCCGTGCCGATCACGGGCATCCCCGCGCTCACGTCGGCGGAGTTCCTGCCATCTCCCGAGGGGGACGACCTGCCGCAGGCGGACCTCTACCTCACGTTCACGGAGCCCGTCCAAGGCAGCGGCACGGTCGCGTCGGACGTCTACGTCACGAACGGCGACTCCCTCGGGACGGTGCTCGGTGTCTCGGGGAGCGGCACGAACACCCTCGACCTCACGCTGCAGGAGGGCTACGCCCCGGATCCCTTCCCCGCCCCCGGCGACAGCGTGGCGCTCGACGTCTACCAGCACGACATCACGGACGGCGCCGGCATGGCCGTGCAGCCGACCGCCCCGGTGCCGGTCGACTTCGCGGCGATCCTGGACGCCTCGTACGATCCGGGCAGCCACCAGCTGACGATCGACTTCTTCGACAACGTGACGGCGACGAGCGTCTCGGCGGCGGACTTCGTGCTGGCGCCGGGCGGCGACTCGCTCGGGACGGTCGTCGGCGTCGACGGCAGCGGCACCCAGACCCTCACCCTGACCCTGAGCGGCGAGAGCCTGAGCGGTGCGGACACGATCTCCCTGGCCCAGGGGCAGGAAGACATCGTGGACGCGGGCTCCGGGCTGCCTGCCTTCCCGTCCCCGCCCGTGGACATCTCGGGGTTCCCCACGAACGTGACGGGCGCCACCTACTCCCAGAGCACCGGCGTCCTCACGGTGACGTTCAGCAGCTGGGTCTACGCGTACAGCGTCGCGGCGGCGGACTTCACCCTCGGCAGCACGAACGCGGGCGACACCCTCGGCAGCGGCGTTGCGTCCTACGGCAGCCCCACGGACCAGATCACCATGACGCTCACCGGCGCCGTGATCCAGAGCGGCGACACCCTGACCGTCGCGAGCGGCCAGTACGACATGTGGGACCTCAACTACAACGCGCTCGGGCCGGGCACGCCGGTGCCCATCACGGTCGACCCGTAGGGGCCGATCGGCGAGCCCAGCACCGCACGGGACCGGACGCGCCATGGGGTGCGCCCGGTCTCGTGCTCTGCCCGACGCGGCTTGTGCACGAGGTCACGTAATGAGGCAACGTTAATGCTACATTCGAACTGGCAAGAAAGGAGCGTGGTGCCTCTGTTCATCCAGGCGCATGGTCCCCCGACCCGCAGGCGGGCGCTCGGCGTCCTGCTCGGCGCAGCGCTGGCGCTGGCCGCCTTCGCCGGTTCGACGGCGGCGCCGGGCGGGATCGCCCACGCCGACGCGAGCCCACCGGAGACCCGCTCGGCCTTCATCGTCGACCTCGCGGAGGCGCTCTGCCTCCAGCCCGACGACACCGCCGCCCAGAAGTACTCGGACCTCGCCCCCGGCGACCCGGACTACGGCTACATCATGGCGGCCACCGACCTCGGCTGGGTCTGGGGCTTCCCGGACGGGACGTTCCAGCCCGGGGCCGGGCTGACGCGCGAGCAGATGGCGAAGATCGAGATCATCGCCCTCGGGCTGCAGCCCCAGGCAGCGAAGCTCGCGAACCGGCGACCGCCCTACACCGACTGGGACACGATCGGCCACTGGGCGTGGGGCGACGTGAACGAGGCCACCGCGATGGGCCTGCTCAAGGGCTTCACGGACCAGACCTTCGGTCCCGCCTCCACGTTCACCGCGACCGAGGCGCAGGACGTCATCGCCCAGCTCGCCGCCTACCTCCTCAAGGCTCCCACCGTCACCGCGGTGGACCCGTCCCGCGGGCAGGACGGCACCGAGGTGACCGTGAGCGGCACCGGCTTCTGCCACGCCACCGGCGTCAGCTTCGGCGGCACCGCGGCGACCTCGTACGACGTCAAGTCCGTCAGCGACCTGACCGCCGTGGCCCCGCCGGGCAGCGGTACGGTGGACGTGACCGTCACGACCGGCAAGGGCACGAGCCCGACCTCGGCGGCGGACCAGTTCACCTACGTCGTCTACCCCTCGGGTCCCAGGGACGTGACCCTGACGGGGGCCCACTACGACTCGACGGACGGCGACTTCACGCTCCAGTTCAGCGGCGACGTCACCGCGTCTGCGCTGCAGGGCGCGGACTTCGTGCTGAGCGACGCTCAGGACACCCTCGGCGACCTCGGCACGGTGTCGGGCAGCGGGACGAGCACGCTCACGACGCCGATGAGCGGCGACCAGATCCTCACCCTCGGCGACGAGATCCAGCTCGCCTCCAACCAGAGCGACCTGGCCGGGGTCGGGGCGGACCTCGTGCAGACCCCGCCGGTGCCGATCACCGGCATCCCGGCGCTCACGTCCGCCGACGCCGTCGAGATCCCGGAGTCACTCTCGCTGCCCTACGGGGCCCTGGCCCTCTACCTCGGCTTCACGGAGCCGGTCCAGGCGCTCGCCACCCTGTCGTCGGACCTCCAGGTCCCGTCCGGTGACAGCGCCGGACCGTCCAGCGCAATCTCGGGCAGCGGCACGGATACGCTCGTGCTGACCCTCGAGAGCTACTCCCTGGCGCCTGGGGACTCTGTGGCCATGGCTGCCTACCAGCACGACGTCGTCGACGGCGCCGGCATGGCCGTACAGCCCACCGCCCCCGTGCCCATCGACTTCGCAACGCTGGCGGACGCCTCGTACGACGCGGGCAGCCACCAGCTGACGCTCGACTTCAACGGCAACGTCACCGCATCGGCCCTGACGGCGTCCGACTTTGACCTGTCCCCGGCGGGCGACTCGCTCGGGACCGTGCAGAGCCTGAGCGGCAGCGGCACCCAGACCCTCACCCTGACCCTGAGCGGCGAGAGCCTGAGCGGTGCGGACACGATCGACCTGGCTCCGGGGCAGGTGGACATCGTGGACCAGACGGCAGGCGTTCCGGTCGCGTCGACGTCGCCGGTGGACGTCATGGGCTTCGACACCTTCGTCACGGCGGCGGCCTACTCCACGAGCACCGGTGTTCTCACGGTGACCTTCAACAGCTGGGTGCGGCCCTTCACCGTGAGCGGATCGGACTTCACCATGCCGACCGCGAACGTGGGCGACTCGCTCGGAACCGGCACCCTGAGCCTCCCCGGCGACTGGGTGACCCAGATCGCCCTGCCGCTCGAGGGCGCGTCGATCACCAGCGGCGACACCCTGCAGATCGCGAGCGGCCAGTCCGACATTCCGGACTCGAACTTCGACTCCCTGCAGCCCACCACACCCGTCCCGATCCAGATCGACCCTTAGCCCCGTCGGCGTTCGCGCACCGGTCCCCCAGGCAGTCGGCCGCACCGGCCAAGTGCGGCCGACTGCCTTTTCCCCCCTGCCGTGCCAGTGGTCCCGCCGCATGCTCTTCGAGGGGCGGCGCAATCTAGCGGCGGAGGGGAGGGGATGCCAATGCGCCGACCCAAGCCCGACGACCGCTCGGACAACGTCGAGCGGCTGAAGGGCCACCTGAACGAGACCTACGAGAACGTGGACGACGCAGAGGACTTCCTCGAGGCCCATGCGGACGAGATGCCGCCGAAGCAGGTCGATGCGGTGGAGGACAAGAACCGGCGGCGCCGCGAGGCGATCGAGGGCTTCCGGGACGAGATCGAGGACGAGGCGCACAGGGAGCGGGACAGGGAGTGACGGGGGGAGCGGCCGGGGCTAGTCGGCCCCGGCCGCTCCCAGCGTGCGCGGCCCGCCGTGCGGCACCCGCGCCGAGCGCAGGAACGCGTCGAGCTGGCCGACGTAGGCGAACCACTGCGGCAGGCCCATCAGCTGCGAGAACCAGGGCAGCGCGAAGGGGTCCCCGTCCGACCGGGCGAGGCGCTCGATCGCCGGGCGGTTCAGGTAGTCGCGCACCGGCGAGCGGGGGTCCGCGAGGATGTCGAGCGCCCGCCTGCGCACGGCGTCGAGGAAGCGGGGATCCGGCGTCGAGGGGTACGGGCTCTTCGGCCGGTCGATCACGTCGTCGGGCAGGCTGCCGCGCAGCGCGAGGCGCAGGATGCCCTTGCGCTGGCCGCCATACATGCGCAGCCGCCACGGGATGTTGAACACGTACTCGACGAGGCGGTGGTCGCAGAACGGCACCCGCACCTCGAGCCCCGACGCCATGCTCATGCGGTCCTTGCGGTCCAGCAGGGTGGGCAGGAAGCGCGTGATGTTGAGGTGGTTGATCTCCCTGAGGCGCGCCTCCTCGGGCGGCTCCCCGGGCAGTCGCGGCACCTCGTCGAGCGCCTCCTGGTAGCGCCTCGCGACGTACTCCTCGGCCTGCAGATCGCGCACGAAGTCCTGGTCGAGGAGCGCCAGGCGGTCGCCTTGGCGCAGGGCCCAGGGGAACGTCCTTGCGGCGAGGGCGTCCGGCCGCACGAACCAGGGGTAGCCGCCGAACACCTCGTCGGCCGACTCGCCCGAGAGCGCCACGGTGGACTCCTCCTTGATGCGCCGGCAGAAGAGGTAGAGAGAGCTGTCGACGTCGGCCATGCCGGGCAGGTCGCGCGCCCAGAGCGCCGCCCCGAGGCTCCCGGCCACCTCGACCGCGTCCAGCACCACGGTGCGGTGGTCGGTGCCGAGGTGGTCCGCCACCCGCTGGGCCCAGGGGCCGTCGAGCGACGTCTGGAAGTCGGTCGGGCGGAAGTGGGAGGCCATGTCGCGGAACTCCACGGCCCAGGTGCGCAGCGGCTCGCGGCCGTCGCGGGCGAGGGCGGCGCTGGCGAAGGCGGCGACGGCGCTCGAGTCGAGGCCGCCCGACAGCAGCGCCGAGACGCCGACGTCCGAGACGAGCTGGCGCTCGACGGCGTCGCGCAGGAGGTCGCGCACGGTGGCGGCGGTGGTCGGGAGGTCGTCCAGGTGCTCGTGCGCCTCGAGCGACCAGTAGCGCCGCAGCGTGAGCCCGGAGCGGGCGTAGCGCGCCGAGGCCCCCGGCAGGAGCTCCTGCACGCCGCGGAAGACGCCATGCCCCGGGGTGCGCGCCGGCGCCATGACGAAGGCCTCCGCGAGGCCCTCGCGATCCAGTTCGGGCGGCACGAGGGGGTGGGCCAGGAGGCCCTTGAGCTCGGAGGCGAAGAGGAAGGCGTCGGGCCGCTCCGCGTAGAAAAGGGGTTTCACGCCGAGCCGGTCCCGGGCCAGGAAGAGCTCCTGCGCCTGGGCGTCCCAGATCGCGAACGCGAAGATGCCGTTGAGGCGGGGCAGGCACCCCTCGCCCCAGGCCGCGTAGGCGGCGAGCAGCACCTCCGTGTCGGAGTGGCCCTGGAAGCTGTAGCCCTTGGCCAGAAGCGGGCGGCGCAGGTCCTCGGTGTTGTAGAGCTCGCCGTTGTAGACGATGGTCAGCTCGCGCCCGCCGAAGCTGCGCGCCATCGGCTGGCGGCCGCCCTCGGGGTCGACGACGATCAGCCGGCGGTGCCCGAGGGCCGCGTGGGACGAGAGGCTGAGGCCCGCGTCGTCGGGGCCGCGGTGGCGCAGGGCCCCCGTCATCCGCTCGAGCAGCTGCGCCTCGCGCCTGAGGTCCCGCTGCCAGTCGATCCACCCCGCGATACCGCACACTACGCCTCGCCCCTCTTGCCATGATGGTTCCGCGGCGCCCCCTGGTGCCGCACCACCGTACCCTATTGCGGAGGACGGGCACTGGTTCGCCCCGCCGAGCGGAAGGAGATGCGCCGTGCTGAGCGAGGAGAGCGCCGCACCGACGTTCGTGGGGGTCGTGCGCCAGTCGGACGCGAACCACATGGGCCATGCGAGCCCGGCCTGCTACG
>Ga0187809_10001439_pt1 | contig 11062 bp, 8 predicted proteins | sample NC_wetland_sal_i_8_FD_132415 | JGI IMG/M metagenome (GOLD analysis project Ga0187809, IMG submission 132415) | Wetland sediment microbial communities from Neuse River Estuary, North Carolina, USA - ASW_4 | ecosystem: Environmental > Aquatic > Freshwater > Wetlands > Sediment | place: USA: North... | reverse complement strand
GAAGGACAGGGGTGCGCCGGCGATGAGTGGCGGCGGCTGGGTCATGTGAGGCACAACGTAGCCCAGTCCGTCGGCATGCGCACCGTGGCAGACAATGCAGTACGTGTCGAACAGTTTGCGGCCGGTCGCGAGCACCTGGGGAGTAACCGGCAACGGATTCTTGATGGAATCAACGTTGGCGACGTCCCATGCCTGCGGGAACGGTACCCAGTTGGTGGGCACGGTGCCGGCGGGCGGCGTGCGCATGCCCGGATCTTTGGGGTTGAGGTGGTCCAGGGCGAGCGGCTGGACGGCCGGAGAGACGTACATGTCCGGCTGCCAGTCCAGTTCCGTCTTGCTCGTCGTCTTGGTCAGCTTGGGCAGGGTGCCGGCGCAGCCCGCCAGGAAGGCGACGGCTCCGAGCACCAGGCCAAAGCTGAGAATCTGTTGGATGGATCGGCTACGCAAGTTCCCGTACCTCCAGCGCTCCCAGACCCTGCAGCAGAGACTGGACAGTGGAGCTTTCATACGGCCGCACCGGCACATACAGGCCGAAGCGATCGTTGGTGAAACGCTCATCGAGGGGCTTGTACTTGAACGACGGCCACAAGCGGCAGGCGATCACCACAGCCCAAAAGGTGCTGACGCCGGCGATGAGAATACCGCCTTCAAAGGTAATGGGCATAAAGGGCGGCACCGAAATGAATGGCTTGCCGGCCACATCGATGGCCCATGCCCGGGCCATGGTCCAGGCTTCAAAGGTAAAGGCGAGGGTGGCCCCGGTGAAGAACATGGTCTTGGTCACGCGGGGCATCCAGCTTTCCTTCAGCCCCAGGGCTTCAGGCAGACCGTGCACGGGATAGGGCGTATAGGCATCGAGGCCACGGTATCCCTTCTCGCGAACCGCCGCGATCGCTTCCAGCAACGCCTCCGGATCGCGGAAGATGCCCAGTACGGCAGGCGGACGATAACGCTCAGGCATTGCTCTCCTCCAGAACCGGCGACGCTTCGCCCACCGGCTTGCGCAGCACGCCCTTCACTTCGGCGATAGCGATGGTCGGCACGAAACGCGCGAACAACAGGAACAATACGAAGAACAGGCCAACGGAACCAGCGAACATGGCCAGATCCCAGGCCGTCACCTTGAAGTAACCCCAACTGCTGGGCAGGAAGTCCTGAGCCAGCGAGGTGACGATGATGACGTAACGCTCGAACCACATTCCGATGTTGGTGGTGATGCTGAGCAAGAACATCAGGAACAGGTTGCGGCGGATTTTCTTGAACCAGAACAGGTTCGGCAGAATACAGTTGCAGACTACCGTGGTCCAGCCCGCCCAGGCGTAGGGCCCGAAGAAGCGGATCCAGATGTAGGTGTGCACCTCGAAGGGACTGCCGTTGTACCAGGCCATGAAGATTTCGACCAGGTACGAGTAGGTCACAATCGAGGAGGTGGCCAGGATGATCTTGTTCATCACCTCGAGGTGATCCATCGTGATGTACTCCTCCAGGCGGAAGGCCTTGCGGAGGATCACCAGGATGGTGACCACCATGGCGAAACCGGAGAAGATGGCGCCGGCAACGAAGTAGGGCGGGAAGATGGTGTCGTGCCAACCCGGAATCGAGGAGACGGCAAAGTCGGACGAAACCACCGAGTGCACCGACAGCACCAGCGGGGTGGCGATGGCGGCAAACAATCCGTAGGCGGCTTCGTAATGGAGCCAGTCGCGCGCCGTGCCCTTCCACTTCTGGGCGAAGAAGCCGTAGATGGCCTTGGCGATCGGCCGGGTCTCCATGTCGCGCACGGTAGCCAGGTCAGGAATCAGACCCTGGTACCAGAACAGCAGCGAGATGGTGAAGTAGGTTGATACCGCAAACACGTCCCAGATCAACGGCGACTTGAAGTTCACCCACAAGTGACGCTGGTTGGGATACGGAATCAGCCAGTAGCAGAGCAGCGTGCGGCCGATGTGCAGCAGCGGAAACAGGCCGGCGCACATAACCGCGAAGATGGTCATGGCCTCTGCGGAGCGGTTGATGGCGGTACGCCAGCGCTGCCGGAAGAGGAACAGAATGGCCGAAATCAAGGTTCCGGCGTGACCGATACCGACCCAGAACACGAAGTCGGTAATGTAGCTGCCCCACATGACGGGCCGGCGCAGGCCGAGGATTCCCAGTCCGACGTGAAGCTGAACCCAAATGACGTAGACGCCGAGCAGGAGCAGGGCGAACGACGTCAGAAACGCACCCCACCACCAGCCGGTGGGCTTTGCCCAAATCGGAGCGTTGATGTCCCGGCTGACATCCGTCAGGGTCAGGTCAGCACGGTAAATCGGCGGCTCCATATTTGCATGGGCGGAATGATGTCCACTGTTATGGGCGTCGCTCATGCCTGTTCCTCCACGTTGCGGATCTTGGTCAGATAGGAAACCGACGGCCTGAAGTTGAGGAACTCAAGCGCGCGGTAGCTGCGTTCCGTGCGGGCCTGCATCATGGCCGACTTTTCGTCGTTCATGTCGCCGAAGTAGATGGCTTGCGAGGGGCAGGTCTGCTGGCAGGCAGTCTTGATGTCGCCGTCCTTGACGGGAACCCCAAGCGCCTGGGCGCGCTTTTCCCCGGCATTGATGCGCTGCACGCAGAACGTGCACTTCTCCATGACGCCCATGCTGCGCACGGTCACGTCAGGGTTGAGGGCCAGTTCGAGCGGGCTGGAGCGGACGCGGCTGTATTCGTAGAAGTTGAACCGGCGAGCCTTGTACACGCAGTTGTTGGAGCAGAAGCGCGTACCGACGCAGCGGTTGTACACCTGAACGTTCAAGCCTTCGTCGTTGGTCACCGTCGCCAGCACCGGGCAGACGCTCTCGCAGCCGGCGTTGCCGCACTGCTGACAGAGCATGGGCTGGTTGGTGACGACCGGGTTTTCCGTGTCGTCGGCGAAGTAGCGGTCAATACGGATCCACTCCATCGAGCGGCCGCGCCAGACCTGATCTTTGCCAACCACCGGGATGTTGTTCTCCGCATAGCAGGCGGCGACGCAGGCGTTGCAACCGGTGCAGGAGTTGAGGTCGACGGTCATGCCCCAGTGATGACGGGGGAAGTTGTGCTTGCCGTCCCACAGGTACCACATGTCGGCGCTGTTGCCGCGCTCCAGGGCAGCTTCGTTGCCGGCTCGAGGATTCGATTGAATCTGAACGAGCGTGGTCTCGTGGATAATCTCCTCGCCCCGGTGCTCCTTTTCGGGCGTGACCCAGTCGTGGGAGTAGTTGATGTAGTTGTTGCCTTGCGGCGAAACCAACTGGTATCCGCTACCCACTTTCTTCAGTTGCACCGAAGCGCCGGAGTAGACCAGCCCCGCCTTGGTGATCTGCGTCAGCGGGAAGGCATCGACACCGATACCGGCGCCCACCTGTCCGGCGGCGCGGCGGCCCCACCCCAGGCCGAGCGTGACCACGCCGGGATGAACGGCCGGCTGCAGGTGCAGCGGAGCCTTCACCGTGGCGTCGCCGACGGTAATCTCGACCAGATCACCCTCCTGCAGGCCGAGACGCTTGGCCGACTTGGGGGCGATCGAAAGGTAGTTGTCCCAGTCGATCTTCGAGACCGGATCGGGAATCTCCAGCAGGAACGCGTTGTTGTTGTGCGCGCCGTCGCCGATCATGGGATCGACGGTCAGCACCAGCGTAAAGCTGTCGCCGCTGGCGGCCGAGTTGTCGAGCGAGCCCGGCAGACCGGCCAAAGCGGCTGCGTTGAAGGAACGGGGCGAGCCCGGCTTCAGACGCTGCTGCGCATTGGGATCGAAGAAGCCCTGGCGCAGCGCACCCGTCCAGAAGTCGTCGAACGAACCCGCCACGTTGTTCTTGGCGTAGATTTCGTTCTGCCAGTGCTGGCGCAGGTAATCGTAGAAGCTGAGCGGCTTGGGCGCTTCGGCCGGAGCCGGAGGCGCGCCGGCAGCCGGCTTGGAGGCTGCCGCCGGCGTGGTCATGAACCGCTTGGGATCAGCCGCGCGGGTGATCGACATCAGCGAGTCTTCGAAGCTGCGGCCATTGAAGAGAGGATCGATGGTCGGCTGAACCAGACCATAGATTCCCTTCTGCGGCTCGGCGTCGCCCCAGGACTCCATGCCGTGCAGTGCGGGCAGCGCGACGTTGGAGAGCAGCGCCGTCTCATCGAGGCGATCGCTGATCGTGACCACATAGGGAACGTTGGCCAGCGCTTCGCGGAAGCCGGCGCCGGCGGGCAGCGTGAAGGCGGGATTGGTGCCATACACAATCAGCACGTCCACGGCCTTGTTGCGCATCGCCTGCACCAGGCTCAGCATGGCTGCGTTGGAACCTTGCGCCTGCTGGCTGACGCTGCCGGAGCCATCCACCGTGACGCCTTCGTTTTCGAGGGCGGCATTGAGGAAGGCGGCAACGATTTCCAACTGCTCCTGAGTCTCGGTCGCGCCCGGCACGCCGGTGGCCCAGATGAGGCCCTGACCGCGGTTCTTCCAGAGGGCAGTGGCGACCTGCGCGATGGTTCCCTTCTCCAGACCGGCTGCGGTTTCCACCGCATCGGGGGTGAAGGCGGCCAGCGCATGAGCGACCTGGGCGTTGCCGGCAAACTTCGACTGCTTGTTGACGACGACGATCTGGTGGGCAACGCCCAGCGCCACCGGCAGCAGGAACTGAGGCTGCACCAGGTAGCGGCTGTCGGCGTTCATGCCGGTCATGGTCATGGCCGGTTCGAACGACACCAGACGCGACATCTGCGCCTTGCCATCGACCGTGCGCAGCTTGCGCAGTTCGCCGTATCCGCGCAGATATTCGACCTTCGAGATGCCGGAGCCGAGTGGGTCGGCGCCGAAGGTGACGATCATCTCGGCCTTGTCGAAGAAGAAGCGTGGAACCACGGGAGTGCCGTAGCTGGCCTGCTGGGCGGCAACCAGGGCATCGGGATTCAGGCCGTCGTAGGTGACGTGGTGCGCGCCAGTGGCGGCGGCAAAGTCACTCAGCAACTGCGTGCGCGCCGGACCATGAATCGTGCCGGTCAGCAGAACCACCTTGGCGCCCGGCTTGAGGCGGGCGGCGATCTGCTTGTCGGCCTCATCCCAGCCCAATTCCTTGAGCGGGACGTTAATGGTCATGCGGAGGCCACGGTCTTCACCGGTGTCCCAGATGTTGGGCGGGAAGTAATTGTTGTCTTCGCCTTCACCCTTGATCTTGGTCAGCGGCGCGGTGGAGGGAGGATCGCGCTGCAACTGAACCGGGGTCCGGAGACGATCCGGATCGTAGAGGTTCAGGAGCGCCGACTGTCCACGGGCGCAGACGCCGCCACGGTTGACCGGGTGCAGCGGGTTCCCTTCCACCTTCACCGGGCGGCCTTCGCGGGTGCGCAGCAGGATGCCGCAACCGGCGGAACACTCACGGCAGGTGGAGGCGTAGTAGTTGGCTACGCCGGGAATCAGCTCGGGCGGTTGCTGGGCGTAAGGAATGATCTTCTCGGCGGGCTTGCGGGTGCAAGCCGTGGTGGCGAGAGCGAGGGCTCCCGTGGACCACTTCAGAAAATCACGCCGTCCAAACTGCAACCCGCCTTTTTTTAAAGCCTGGAAGTACTCTTCCGGCTTGGCGAGAAATTCTTCCCCGCGCAGCTTTTCGACCTCGGGATCGTGGTCGAACTCTGACAGGGTTGTCCAGTATCGATTTTTGCTCATCGCGCTTCTGCTGCTCCCGACATCGCTCGTTCTACCACCCGGCAAGCAGGGCTGTCCGGGTCCGCGGCCGGGGAGTTCCGGGCCGCGGTCAGTCTCAGTAATGGCAAGTGCTGCACTCAGTGGGTGCGTTGACCTGATGGCCGTGATAGTAGGCCGTCACCCAATGCTGCTGCTTGCCCTGCGGAGGCAGATAGTTGGTATTCCGATGGCAATCCAGGCATTGCCCCATGGTGAACTGTTTAACCTGCCGTACCTGGTTCATGGACTGAATGGGACCATGGCAGGTTTGGCACTGGATGCCGGCGGCAATGTGCCAACGGTGATCAAACCGTACGAACTGTGGAAGCTGGTACATCCGGACCCACTGCACCGGCTTCTTGTCGTTCCAGTACGTGGTCAGCTTCTTGATGGGTTCGGTGTTGGTGGCGATGACCGAATGACAGCCCATGCAAACGTTCAGCGCCGGAATCGGGGCCACATGGGAGCGATTCACGCCGGCGTGGCAGTACTGGCAGGGGATGTGGTACTGGCCTGCGTGCAGCCGGTGGCTGAACGGGAGCGGCTGGACAGGGGAGTAGCCAACATTGTTCGCCTGCGCAAACACCTGCCACATGCCCAACCCCAGGAGGATGACGACAATCGACGTCAACCGCCAGCGTTCTTTCAGTTTCGAGTAGTCCATTCCTGTTGACCCACGGCGGCAGGGATGCCTGGCCTCAGCCAGACTGCCGCACATGCCTTTGAGACATTCGCTGCACTCGACAACACGCGTTAGCAGGAGGCTCTCCCCGAGGTTCGGGACGCTTCTGCCGGCCGCTGCGGTCGGGCTTCGTTTACCAGCAACGGATACCCTCCCGCACTGCGCCCGCACGGCACCGGGAGGTGCCAGCCAGCGCAAGGCCTCGGAGAGTCAGCCCGGCAGTCAGTCGAAGCGTTTTCAGGCGGAGACACAACTCGGGCCAGGGATCGCACCCCGGTTCGATGCCGTCCTGGAAACAAAGTTCAACTGAATGGCGGACTCTTAGCTTAACGCGTTCGCGACGCTTTCAGCAAACCCCTTCAACACAGCAAGGCAGTCTCGCGCCTTGTGTCAGGCGACACCAGACGGGAAAGCTATCACAATGCTCAGGCGATTGAGAACTCGTCGCGTGTGCGCTGGGACGAATCGGGTGGGGAAAAGATCCGGGAAGAGGAGAGGAGGAATAAAAAGATTGGTGCTCGTTCGAATATGAAACTACAGACACGCCCGGCACGTCTCTTCTCCAAACCCTGACTCAACTCACAGCGACAACCCAAGAGCGTACGGCGTTTCGGCTACGCTGGTCAAGAAAAAAGTCACAGAGAGAGATATTTCCCGCCCATGCCGTGGCCGTGGTGCCTGGACGGCAGACGGAAGGACGGGGACGGCAGTGAATGGAAGGGCGGGACGGCGGGATCCAGGGCTGGTCCACAAAAGGCACAGACCGGCCCTCCGGGAGCGCGGAGCACTCCTGTCAGGCCGGTCCGTACAGAGACAGGTGCCCGGTGCAGGCGGTCGTGGCCCACATCCGGGTTTACAAGCGGAACGCTTACCAGCGCGGCTCGCGCGGCTGGCGCGCATGACCGCGATAGTCGTCGCGGGAACCGCTCCGGCCGCCGCCGCCGGAACCACCCCGGCCACCGCCGCCGCCAAAGCCACCGCGCTCCGGACGTGGACGAGCCTCGTTCACGTTCAGCGTGCGACCGCCCATGGAGCTGCCGTTGATGGCAGAGATGGCAGACTCCGCCTCATTGTCATCGTTCATTTCCACGAAACCGAATCCACGCGAACGGCCGGTATCGCGATCGGTCATGATGCTGACGCGTCCAACACTGCCGTACGGTTCAAACAACGTGCGCAGTTCGTCTTCCGTTGTGCTGAAAGACAGATTGCCGACAAAAATACTCTTCAAGCGAATGTTCCCCAGTCGGTTGAGCTGTTTGACGGGTGGGCTGTGCGGACGAAGGAAGAGGTGGCGGCTTCTGCGGCTATCGCAAAACCACCGCCGGAATCTTCCACCCGTACGGCTCGCGTTCAAACGCGACCACAGATTACAGAAGTGTCAGAGGAAAAGCAAACCCCCGAATGGGGGGAGACCAAATTCTTCCATCGGAGACCCGATGGACTGGACAAGAAGGTGGGGCGAAGCACAGAAATGGGGAGGGTGCGTGGCCATCGCCCCTCCCCACCGCAAATCTCAGGCGTGGCCGCCGGGATGCGAGCAGCCGGGGAAGCTCGGGAACATCACCTGGCCCGTCCAGCCCAACTCGCGCATACCGATCTCCGAAGAGTAGTAAGCGCCACTGACGGCACCCTTGATGTTCTCGAAGTGGTCGCGCATCGTCAGCGGGCCGTCCTCCGGATGTCCGTTTTCAAGCCCCTTGGCCATCGGCGCAACCGTGATCTTGTGGGCGTCTTTAGCCGCCTCGGCAGCGCCCGGCTCGGCGGTCGAGGCATCCTGCAGAATCGCCACCTGCTGCTCCGACGACAGCGCCTTGTACGGCCGCTGGTACCGGCGCAGCGCTTCGCCGTCGAAGGCGCTCAGCGAGTTGATGAACTTCTGCTGCTGGGCCTGGCTTTCGACGCTGAGCAACAGGTCGATGAAACGATTGCACTGGGCCTTGCTGGCGCCCGGCACGATCTGTTCGCCGAGAGCGATCAGCGTCTCATTCTGGTGCGGATCGAGAAAGAGCGGAGACCACTCGCCACTGGCGGCGGCTTCATCGGCGCGCTCCAGCGTGGCAGGATCGGCCATATGGCGAACCATGGGGTGAGCAGCGGCAAAAGCCGGCAGCGCCATTCCGGCGCCGGCGCCGAGCAGCATCCGCTGGACCAACTGGCGGCGATTCATGCCGCGCGATTCCTGATTCTCCTCGCTCCCCAAGACACGAAGCTCTGATTTGGTTCCCATTCGACTTGGCCTCTCTTCTTGCCTATTGGCGACCATACAGTATCACTCCGGGAGGGTGCGGACAAGAAGGGGGGTAAGATTTTTTTGGTTCACTCAGCGCCGGTGGGAGCGAAAGGAAACTCCTGGCTGTTGGCGCTTGGCTCCTGGGGAGCGAAAACGCACATTTTTCAGGCGTTTCACAGGGAAGCGGCCGCGGCGACGAAGCGCGTGAGGTGGCGGATGCCGGCAGAAAACGTGTCTTCCGGGACAATCAGACTCACCACCAGATGGCCCTCTTCGGAGAAGTCATAAAAGTGGCCGGGGTGCACCAGCACGCCGGTCCGTTCCAAAAGCGCCTCCGCCCATTCGGCATCGCTGTGCAGGCGCGGCAGGCGCACAATCGCCGTCCAGCCGCCTTCCACAGCGAGGCGCTGCAGCAGGCCTTGCGCCTCCGCAGCGGCCAGGGCCGCATCGAGATGCGCCAGATTGGCGGCGGCGCGACGGCGAATCTGCGGCTGAATGTGGTGGCGATGGTCGAGAAGCGCCGCCGCCGCCCACTGCACCGGGGTATCAACCGAGAGGTAGGTGTCGTTGATGATCTCCAGCCGCGCGCGTGCCTCCGCCACCAGATGTCCGGGGCCGGAGAGAAGCATCCATCCCAGCTTCATCTGCGGCAGGGCGGCGATCTTCGACAGCCCGTTCAGGGCAACGGTGAGAGCCCGCGCAGAACGGGGATCCATCACCCGTTCAGTGACCCGCTCGGGCGCGTAATCGGGAGCCTCCGGCAGCGGATAGTCGAAGAACACCTCATCGACGATCAGCGCCAGCTCATGCCGGGCCGCCAGTGTCTGCAGCGCCTCCCAGTCGGAGGGGCGCAGATACGATCCGGTGGGATTGTTCGGGTGAACGATGAGGATTGCGCGCGAGCGGCTGTCGAGGCTGGCCTCCAGCGCCCCCAGATCCAGATGCCAGCCGTGATCGTAGAAGAGCGGGTAGGCTTCGAGACGGACGTCATTGACCGACGCCAGCAAATCAAACAGCGGATAGCTGGGCCGCGGGATATGAACCCGGTCGCCGGGATCGCAGAGCAGACGAAATAGATGCGAGTAAGCTTCACTGGTGCTGGCCGTGAGCACCAGATCATCCGGCGTGGCGTCCATGCCGCGGTCGCGGTAGTAGGCGGCCACCGCCGCTCGCGCCTCCGGCAATCCGAAGGGGTCGGGCCGATAGGTCAGCGAGCGCGGATCGCGGAATGCCTCCAATAACGCAGCCGGGTAGTCGAAGCCGCAGCGGGTGGGGTTGGAGACGGTCAGGTCGAGCAGCGTGCCGGCCTGCCGCCGTTCCGCCGCCAGACGCGCCAGCCGGTTCTCCTCCATGTTCCAGTGTGTGCGGGATGCGAACACAGTCGTGAAGAGACTCCTCGCCGGCCAAAGTCCAACGGCAGAGCGTAAGCGGGAGCGTGGGCGCCGTTCCCCAGCCCTGCTCGACGAGGACTACGCCACGCTCCCGGTAAAATTACGGTTTACAACTTTTCCGCAGAGATCTTCCGCCACAGCGCTCGGCCCACAAAGAATGGACCCATCTTGTCCACGTAGCCAGCCGTCTGCCTGGTGCGGCGCATGGCCTGGATGCAGGCCGAGAGCGGAAACAGCTCCTTGCCCACCAGCCCGATCACGAAGTCGTTGTCGTTCTGATCCAAACCGAAGCAGGCCAGACGCAGATCCTGGGCGAAACCGGACTCGCCGAAGCGGTGCCCGATGGTGCCGTGCTCGCGCAAAATCGCCATCTGCTCGTCATCAGAGAGCTGCGAAAACGCCCCGGTGCGGCGCAGCGGGTAGAAGATGGCCCAGCGCGCATCGTCGCCCGTCGCCACGCGGCGGGGACGGTCGAGAAGCCAGTCCTCCAGTTGCGGCTCATAGCCGATTGAGTAGGTGCGCCCCAGCATGGTGAACTCGGGCTTCTGCGTCAGTTCGGCAAAGGGCGAACGCTGCAGGAAGCGGCGCAGCCGCGTGACGAAGAAGTCCGGCTCGGCGGCCCAGGTCAGCAGTCCGACGCCGGCGGGGTCGTTGGCATCGGCATAGAGCACGCCTTCCAGCCCGCTCTCTTCCAGCGCGCGCACCAGCACCGAAGCATCGGCGCTGTCGCCGAAGGCCAGCAATTGCATGAAGAGCCGGCGGTCCGAGACCTGCCGTTCGCCCCCGCGGGAGCCACCCTTTTCACGAAGATCCAGTGGTTCGTTCATCCCTTGCCTCGAAATAACCGTGAAATTTCAGATTAGCAGATCGCGATGGCACGGCGGCCTCTCCATGTCATCATGAGCTCCTATGGACACCGCATTGCGGGAACGGTTGCGGCAGGTGCCGAAGGCGGAGCTGCATCTGCATCTGGAGGGAAGCCTGCGGCCACAGGCGCTGCTGGAGCTGTCGCGGCGGCACGGCTATCCGCAGGGATTGCGCACGCTGGACGAGTGCCAGGCGCTGTATCG
>Ga0187809_10001438_pt1 | contig 11071 bp, 8 predicted proteins | sample NC_wetland_sal_i_8_FD_132415 | JGI IMG/M metagenome (GOLD analysis project Ga0187809, IMG submission 132415) | Wetland sediment microbial communities from Neuse River Estuary, North Carolina, USA - ASW_4 | ecosystem: Environmental > Aquatic > Freshwater > Wetlands > Sediment | place: USA: North... | reverse complement strand
TGTTCAACCTGCTCTCGAATGCGGTGAAGTTCACGCCCGCGGGCGGGAGCGTCGTCGTCGAGACGGCCCGCGTCAACGGCGACGTGATCGTCTCCGTGTCCGACACCGGGCCCGGAGTCGCGCCCGAGGACCAGGAGCGCATCTTCGACGAGTTCCAGCAGACCGAGCTCGGTGTGGCGCAGCGCGACGGCACGGGTCTCGGGCTCGCGTTGTCGAAGCGCATCGTCGAGCTGCACGGCGGCCGCATCTGGGTCGAGAGCGAGCCTCCGCAGGGGAGTCGGTTCGTGTTCAGCGTCCCGGGCGCGAGGAGATGACGATGGCCTGCGAGCGCGTCCTCGTCGTCGAGGACAACGAGATGAATATGAAGCTGGTTCGTGACGTGCTGCACGCGAAAGGATTCACCACGCTCGCGGCGGTCACGGGGGAGGAGGGGATCTCCCTCGCTCTGGAGCACCTTCCGTCGCTCGTCCTCATGGACGTCCAGCTCCCCGGGATCGACGGCATGGAGGCGTTGGCCCGTATCCGCGCCGACGACCGGACCGCATCCATCCCGGTGGTCGCCGTCACCGCGCAGGCGATGCACGGCGACCGCGAGCGCTTCCTCGAGGCCGGCTTCGACGCCTACCTGTCGAAACCCGTCGACGTCTTCGAGCTCATCGGCACCGTCCGCGAGCTCTGCCGCGAGAGCTAGCGCGCCGGCCCGAAAACCGGCGGCGCAATTCGCGCGTAGCTCTGGGGTCCCCAGAGTCCAGCGTGAGGAGAGGTCGATGTCTCGCAGGCGCTTCACATTGCTCGCGTTCGCCGCTGCCGTCGCCGCCGTCGCCGCCGTAGGCGCGGCGCAGGCCCGTGAGACCGCCGACGTCTACACCGTGCACGGGCTCGTCTCGGACGGCAGCGCGATCTCCTCGCCGGCGACCGACGCATCGCTCGTCAACGGGTGGGGTCTCTCCGACGGCCCCACGACGCCGTGGTGGGCTGCGAACAACGGGACGAACACCTCGACGCTCTACAGTGGCACCGGCACCAAGGTCGCGCTCACGGTCACCGTGCCGGGCGGGCCGACCGGGACGGTCTTCAACGGCAACGCGGCCGACTTCGCCGTCAGCCAGAACGGAAAGAGCGGCGCGGCGCGATTCCTGTTCGCGACCGAAGCCGGGACGATCCTCGGCTGGTCGCCGTCGGTGAACGCGACCGCCGCCCTCGTCGGCGCCGACCGCTCGAGCGCCGGTGCGATCTACAAGGGACTCGCGACGGTCGGCGACCGCCTGTACGCGACGGACTTCCACAACGGACGCGTCGATGTCTTCGACGCCTCCTTCAACCCGGTAACCACGACCGGCGGATTCAAGGACGCGAAGATCGCCAAGGGCTTCGCGCCGTTCGGCATCCAGGCGCTCGGCGGAAACATCTTCGTGACCTACGCGGCGCAGGACGCCGCGAAGAAGGACGACGTGCCGGTTCCCGGCCAGGGATACGTCGACGAGTTCACGCCCGACGGACAGCTGATCGCGCACGTCGTGAACAGCGGCAAGAAGAACGCCCCGCTGAACGCGCCCTGGGGGCTCGCGCTCGCCCCGTCGGACTTCGGCGCCTTCGCCGGCGACCTGCTCGTCGGCAACTTCGGCAACGGCAGGATCAGCGCCTACACGCAGCGCGGCAGCGCGTGGGTCTACAAAGGCCAGCTGCGCGTCGGCGACGGCACGCCGATCGCGATCGACGGTCTCTGGGCGATCGCCTTCGGAAACGGCTCCGCGGCCGGGCCGACGAACACGCTCTACTTCCTCTCCGGCCCCTCCGGCGAGCAGCACGGCCTCTACGGATCGATCACCGCAGGATGACGGCTCAGTCGCCGATGGCTTGCCGTCTCCCGCAACTGAGGCTCCGCCGCCGGTCTTTCGGCCTAGCAATAGGCCCACTTCGACGCCCACCCGTGGAAACCGCCGACGCCCTCGAGCTCATCGTGGGCGTGGGAGCGCTTTGATCCGGCCGACTAGGAGTGCGGGCAACCCGACATGAAGGTCGGTGTCCTTCGAGCACGCTCCGTGAGAACCCGGGACGGGGTCACATGACGGCCGCACCCATGTAATCCAGCGTTCCCAAGGCACATGGGCCGTGGGCGAGCCTCGAGACGGCCGCTGACTCGTGCCCTATCCGGGGGATTGTGACCGGTAGGTTCAGCCCCACAATCCGTAAATGGCGAGAGCGGCACTCGTCGCATGCGTGCTCGCAGCTGCCGCTGCGGTGCCACAATCGGCTGCGGCCGCCCGGCCGGGTCAGACGGCCCTACCTCCGACGTTCGTCCTGCGCGGCTTCGTCGTTCAGTACATTCCTCCGTCCGGGTCCGTCGTCGGGTCACTCTCGATCCGGGTCACGAGCACCGGTGACCGGGCGCGTGCGCTCCTGGGAGAGCTTGTCACGGTGGCCGTCGATGCGGCCATGGGATCGAAGGCCACGCAACTGCTCGCGTCGCGGTCCCTTCTCACCGTGACGCTCCGCGCCGCGTCGCCGGGGTCGATCTTGAAGGGTGCGGGCGCAGTGCGGACGATCGTCGCCGGAGGCCCGGCGCAGGTAACGCCCGGCGATGGTTCGACTTCCGCGGCCGGAGGGCCGAACAACTCCCGCGGGGCGGCTCCGTCTGGCAACAGTGGCAACGGCAACGCGAAGTCGCAATCCCAAAGCAATGACGGGGGTAATTCGGGCGATCATGGCTCGGGCCAGTCAAGTGACGGAGGCCCCGGCGGCGAGGGGCATGGATCCGGACAGAGCCAGTCGAGTGACGGAGGCCCCGGCGGCGGAGGGCATGGATCGGGAGCGGTCCAGTCCGGATCCGGGAGCTCGAACGGGCACAAGTGACCGATGCGCCTCTTGCTCTCACCACGACCCCGTCTGGGGCCCGTTGCGACCTTCAGCCTCGTCGCGATGGTCCCGACCGTAGGCCTCGCGCTCGTGCTCGGCAATCTGCTCCGGACACAAATTCGGGATCGTGCGTTCGGCGAGGCACGGCAGTCGGCGCTGGTGATCGCGGCGGCGCTCGAGTCCCAGTTGTCCGCTCATGACCTGAGCACCGCGCTTCCACGCGGGCGCCTTCTCGCCGTCGACGGGATTGTCGCCAGCTTGAGAGGCCGAGGACTCGACGACGCAATCCTCTGGAATCGCGAAGGACGCGCCGTCTACAGCACCAACAGATCCCTCGTCGGACGAAGCGTCCCGCTCTCGAGCGGTCTGCGCAGAGCGCTGCGCGGCAGCGGCTCTTCGGGAATGGGCCGGCGCGACGTGCTCGACGTGGTGGTGCCCTTGAGCTTCGGGATCCAACGTGCACCGTCCGGCGCGCTCGAGCTGCTCTCGCCCTCGACTAGCGTGCAAAGGGAGATCACCCGGGGGACTCGTCTTCTCTACCTGCTTCTTCTTTGCGGGCTTGCGGCGCTCTATGCGGTGACGCTGCCGATCGTCTGGCACATCTCGCGTCGTCTGCGGGCACAAGCCGATGAGAACGAGCGTCTGTCGCTCGAGGACCCGCTCACCGGGCTGCCGAATCGAGCGCTCTTCCTGCAACGGCTGCGCAAGGCGATCGCCGATGGCGAAGACGCCGCTTTCGCTATCGGACTGATCGATCTCGATCGGTTCAAGGAGATCAACGACAGCCTCGGTCACCAGTCCGGTGACCTGCTCCTGCGCGAGTTTGCACTTCGGGTAGCAGGGATCGTGCGCGACGGCGACTGCTTCGCGCGGCTCGGCGGAGACGAGTTCGCGCTTTTCCTTCCAGAAGTCAAGGACGAGCGGCCGCTGGTGGCGTTTGCGGATCGGATTGCGGCCGCGCTCGAGACGCCGTTCTTCCTGAATGGACTTCCGATCGAGATCGAAGCGAGCATCGGCAGCGTGCTGTGTCCCCACCACGGCCGCGACGTCGAGACTCTTGTGCGGCGCGCTGACGCCGCTATGTACATCGCCAAGAGGGACCGCAGCGGGCACCAGGTCTGGTCGCCTGACCATGAGGATTTCCAGCCGGAGAAACTCGCGCTGATCGGCGAACTGCGACGTGCTCTCGAGCAGCACGAGCTCGTGCTCCACTATCAACCGCAGGCCCGGCTCGATGACGGCCGCGTCGTCGCCGTCGAGGCGCTCATTCGTTGGAAGCACCCGACGCGTGGGCTCTTGCCGCCGGCGGAGTTCATTCCGCTCGCCCAACACACCGGGCTCATCCGCCCGCTGACCCTGTACGTCATCGAGGAAGCGCTCGCGCAGTGCCGAAGGTGGCGCGACGAGGATCTCGATCTCGGAGTTGCCGTCAACATCGCTGCCCGCAACCTCGCCGATCCCGACTTCCCCACGGCCGTCGACGATCTCGTCGCTCGTAGTGGGGTCGGCGCGGATAAGCTCGAGCTCGAGCTCACCGAGAGCGCAGTTCTCACCGATCCGCGCCGAGCCGTCGACGTGCTCGGTCGGCTCGAACGGATCGGCGTTCGGCTGGCTATCGACGACTTCGGTACCGGCTACACCTCACTCGCGTACCTGCATCAGCTTCCGGTACACCGCCTCAAGATCGATCGCTCGTTCGTCGGCTCGATGATCGAGAATGCGGACCGCGCGGCGATCGTGACGGCGACCATCGAGCTCGCGCGGGCACTCTCCATCGAGGTCACTGCAGAGGGTGTGGAGTCCCATCACGTCTGGACGATCCTGCGCGACTTGCGATGCAATTCCGCCCAGGGCTACTACCTCAACCACCCGCGCCCTGCCGATGAGATCAGCGGGTGGATCCGGCGTAGGGAGTTGGACACCGCGATCGCCGAAGTTGCAGCGTAGGTCCTGCTGCCTCCGCACAAATCCTCGACTCAAGGATGGCGCGGTCGGCCCGCCCGCGAGCGCACGGTGGGGCCGGGAGCCTGTGGTTGAAGGCGCTCTAACGAGCGGTGCCGGCCCGGTGCCATACGCCGCCCGCTGACCCGTGGCTCCCGCAAGACCCGTCGTTGTACTTCGGCTCGCTGCTGCCGAGGTCGGCATCCCGCTCCGGACAGATTTGCCCGACGTTCAAGCAGGGTCGCCTGAACTACTCCACGGAGACGCTCGGCAGTGGCTGGACGTGCGGGTCGGCGAAGGCGTGGATCATGAAGCTCGATCGCGACCATGTCTCGGTCGTGAGTACGAATGTTCCGCTGAAGAACGGGCCGGGCGGTTACCACTGTTATGCCACGCCCACTCTGGCACGTTCACGCTGCACTGGAAGCAGACCGGGGCAAGGCTGAGCGGGACGATCGCGCTCTCGAGACCGCGCGGAACCCACGACATCAGCGGCAGCGTGCACGGCAGCGGGATCAAGTTCGGCGCCGTCGACTTCGGCGCCACGTACACCGGCTCGGTGTCGGGCAAGTCGATGTCCGGCAGCTACCGAAGCCCGCAGGGCGGCGGCACCTGGAGCGCTCACAAGACATCTTGAGAGGAGTCGAGATGGTCAAGCGCATCGCCCCCCGCTTCCCGAAAGGCCCCGCGGCCAATGCCCCCGGCAAGAATCGAACTTGCGCACGCGGTTTAGGAAACTGCGATAGCTTCCGTTAGCCAAGCCACTTGGCCGCGTCGCGCGCCACTTCTTGCGCCAGTCGTTTATTGCTGGCTGTCATGCCGGAGGTCGCGGTTCGAGTCCCGTCGCTCCCGTTTCCCAGTTTTCCCTGCACATATGCTTGTTGTGTTGCCTGAGCAGGCTCTCATCGCGCGATGTCGGGCAGCATACGGGCAGCACGATTTCGGCGGCCCAGACAGAAAACGCCTGCAAACACGTACCTACTGGGTGTTCGCTCCCCGTGCGCGCGGTCGGGCTCCGCGCAGCAGTGTCTGGTCAGACACATGACCTCCGGCGACGCCAGTGTGTGCGTGAGAGGGGTTGAACCCGCCGGTCTGGGTACCAACTCCGGGTCGTCTCCGACAACCGCGGGAGGAAGCAGATGCAACTCGACAAGCAGTTTGTGCTCGACGAGCTCCGCAAGGCCGGCCAGGACCAGCACGTTCAGCACGCAATTCAGGAGTTACCGGACAAGATCGACCACGAGCAGCACGCCGCGCTGCTGGAGAAGTTCGGCCTCGACCCTGGGAAGCTGGCCGAAAAGGCTGCCGAGCGCGGCGTCGCGTCACTCTAAGTGCCTCGCCTCTGGAAGGTTCTTCTCCGCCGGCCTTGATCGAGGCATGCGTCTCCACGGGTCCACTCCTTGTCGGGGGTCAGCCTCGATAAATGTCCACGGCCGCTGGGTACGGCGGCCGTAACCGTTCGACGCGATCGAGCGTTGCTCTTTCGACAAACGCTGCCGTCGGGAGACACGCGCGCAACGCCCGCGACGAGCAGTCATCCCGGCTTCCCCCATCAGCCAGGAGGTCGTCGTGGGTATCGGAGTCAGCCTCATCTTGATCGCCGTCGGCGCGGTCCTCGCCTTCGCCGTCCACGTGACGACGAGCGGCTTCAACATCCATACGGTCGGCTACATCCTGCTCGCCGTAGGCGCGATCGGCGCCCTCCTCTCGCTTTTCTTCTGGTCGAGCTGGGGCGGCGTCGGTGGCCGCCGCACCGTGGTCGAGGAGCGCGCGCCTGCACGCCGACGCACCCGCGTCGTGGATGAAGTCGCCGAGTAGACGGTGATGCCGTCGCTCACCGAGACCGAGCCGAGCGTAGTGGCGGCGCCGCCGGTGGTTCCCCGGCTGCGCCGCTGGTTGGCGCCGCTCTTCCTGCTCGCGGGCATCGGTCTCGTGCCCTGGACCGCGTATCTGATCCTGACGCTGCCGGGCAGGCATCTCCAGACGGGTTACTACGATCTCGCCTGGGGCGGGTTCGACGTCGGTCTCGCCTGCCTGCTCGTTGCGACCGGCGTCGGTCTCGTGCGCCAGAGGCTCTGGGTGCAGAGCACGGCGACTGCTGCCGCGACGATGCTCGTCTGCGACGCCTGGTTCGACGTGCTCAGCTCTCGGCCGGGCAAGGAACGGTTACTCGCGATCGTGCTCGCCGTCGCCGCCGAGCTGCCTTCGGCAGCCGTCTGCCTGCTGATCGCGCGTCACGTCGAGGAGGTCGCCGAGCGTGCACAACGCTACGCGCTCGCCGCACGCCGCCTGCGCTCGAGGCGCCGCGCCGCCGCGACGAGGGCAGCCGAGGCGCCCGCCGAGACAGGCTGAAGCTCAGACGAGCAGCCGCGCCGCGCCACGGACAACACCGAGCTCGATCAGCTCGAACTCGCCGAGCAGCTCGCCGTCGACCTGCACCGGCAGCGGCCGCTCGCAGCGAACGGTCGCCCGCTCGAGGTCGTGCAACCGCCGCACACTGTTGTCGCCACCATCCTTGTTTCGCAGCAGCGAGGCGATCCTGCTCGGGGCCGAGCGCGCCTCGACCGACTCGACCACGACCAGGTCAAAGCCACCCTCGAACGATGCGTCAGGAGCGACGTCGAGCGGTACCGGGCCGGCGAAGCTCCAGGGACTGCAGTTCGCGACGAACACCGTCGCCGCCCGCAGTTCTCCCTGACCCGGCACCTCGACCCGCATCAGCGGCGACGCATACTCGCCTTCGAGCAACACCCCGACCGCCTCGCGCACAAACCAGAGATCGCCGGGCCTCGCTGCCTCGTCGGCCGCCTCCCCGCCCCGGCCGCGCTCCTCGATCCGCTTCACGATCTCCGCGTCGATCCCGATCCCGGCGGCGAAGGTGAATCGCCGCCCGTTCACCGTCCCCAACGCGATCGACCGCATCGACCCCTCAACGAGCGCGTCACACAACCTTTCAGCCGCCTCCTCGAGGTCGCGCGGCAAACCGAGCACCCGCGGTAACACGCTCGTCCCGCCCGCCGGCAGCACCCCGATCGGCAGCCGGTCGCCGACACCGTTCACCACCTCGTTCGCCGTGCCGTCGCCGCCGAGGACGAAGACGGCATCGAATCCCTGCTCGACCGCTACCTCGCCGAGGCGCTCCGCGTCGCCCGGGCCGAGCGTGTGCATGGCGACGACCTCCAGGCGCGTCGCCGTCCGCACCAGCACCGAGCCGACCGATTCCGCGGTCACCTCCGTCGAGACGGGATTCCAGACCAGGAGCACGCGCCGATTCATCCCAACGAGCCTACGTCGCCTGGAGGCCTGAACGGGCGCTTTCCTGCGGCGACGCGGTGATGCATGATCACGTCAAATCCCATGGAACTCTCAGGCGACCCCGGGAAGAGCAGGCAGTTCGACCCGGTGATGACCTCGGCACGGGCCGAGTCCGGCGGTCACCGCCGGGGGCGCGCGACGGAGACGCTCGCCGGAGGCGCGCGATGACCGCCGTGTCCGGCGGCGAGCCTGTCGGGCAGGGAGCTTCGCTGGCCGACCTGATCGAGGCGCGCGACTGGTCGGAGACGGCGGTCGGGTCGATGGAGGGCTGGCCGGCGAGCCTGCGGACAGCGCTGAGCATCTGCCTCGAGTCGCGCTTCCCGATCCTGATCTGGTGGGGACCCGAGTTCGTGATGCTCTACAACGACGCGTATGCGCCGCTGATCGGGAGCAAGCATCCGAACGCTCTCGGCCAGCGCGGTGCGGACTGCTTCCCGGAGATCTGGGACATCATCGGCCCGATGCTCGCGGGTGTCCGCGAGCGGGGCGAGTCGACCTGGTCGGACGACCGGCTGCTTCTCCTCGAGCGGCACGGCTTCCCCGAGGAGTGCTACTTCACGTTCTCCTACAGCCCGATCAGGGACGAGTCGGGCGCGATCGCGGGCGTCTTCACGGCGGTCGCGGAGACGACCAGTCACGTGATCGGCGCCAGGCGACTGCGGATCCTGCGCGAGCTGACGGCGGCAACGGCAGAGGCGCGGACACCACCCGACGTCTGCGCACGCGCGGCGGGAGTGCTGCGTGGCAGCGAGTCGGTCGCGTTCTCCCTCGCCTACCTGTTCGATGCGGACGGTTCGGCTGCGCGACTCGCCGCGACGTCGGACGTGAAGAAGCGGGCGAGCGTCGCGCCGCGGCTCGTTCCGCTCACCGACGACGGCGTGCAGACCTGGCCGCTGGCCGCCGTCGCCGCGGCCGGCGAGTCGCTGCTGCTCGACGACGTCGCGGAGCGCGTCGGGGGCGGCGCGGCCGCTGCCGAGCTGGCCGGCCGCGCGATCGTCCTGCCGCTGCAACAAGGGTCGGCTGCGCCCGTGGGTGCGCTCGTGCTCGGTCTGAACGAGCGCCGCCCGATCGACGGCGAGTACCTCTCCTTCCTGAAGCTGGTGGCACGGCAGGTGAGCACCGCCATCGGAGATGCAGAGCGAGCGGAGGCCGAGCGGCAGCGCAGCGACGCGCTCGCGGAGCTCGACCGGGCGAAGACGCTCTTCTTCACCAACGTCAGCCACGAGCTGCGGACGCCGCTGACGCTGATCCTCTCCCCGCTGGAAGAGCTGCTCGCCGAGAAGGATCAACCGGCAGGCCTGCGGGAGGAGCTTGAGCTGATTCGCAGGAACGCCCTGCGACTGCTGCGGCTCGTGAACACGTTGCTCGACTTCTCGCGGGTCGAGTTGGGACGGATCGACGCACTCTTCCAGCCGACCGACCTCGCCGCGGTCACGGCCGACCTCGCAAGCGCCTTCCGCTCGGCGATCGAGGCGGCCGGGCTGCGGCTCGTCGTCAACTGCCCCCCACTCGGCGAGCCGATCTGGGTCGACCGCGAGGCCTGGGAGAAGATCGTGCTCAACCTCCTCTCCAACGCGCTCAAGTTCACCTTCGCGGGCGAGGTCGCCGTCTCGCTGCACCTCGAGGAGGACGACGTCGTGCTGGACGTCCGCGACACCGGCGTCGGCGTGCCGGCAAACGAGTTGCCGCGTCTGTTCGAGCGATTCCACCGGATCAAGGACGCAGCGGCGCGAAGCCACGAAGGAAGCGGCATCGGGCTCGCGCTCGTCGACGAGCTCACGCGGCTGCACGGCGGCGCCGCTCTAGCCGAGAGCGAGGCCGGTGCCGGCTCCACCTTCACCGTGCGGCTGCCGCGCGGAAGCGCACACCTCCCGGCCGACAAGCTCGGCGGACCCGAAGGCACGGCCGCACGCAGTCTCGGCGCCGCCCCGTACGTCGAGGAGGCATTGCGCTGGCTCCCGGACGAAACGCGCCCGGAGCAGGCAGGCGCAGCCGAGCTCCTTCGCGACGACCTCGTACGCGAGTCGAGTACGCCGCGAACCACGGACGCGCGCCTCCTGATCGCCGACGACAACGCCGACATGCGCGCCTACCTGGCCCGCTTGTTGCGCCGCTACTGGCAGGTCGAAACGGTCGCCGACGGGGAAGCTGCGCTCACGCGTGCGCGAGAGTCGCCTCCCGATCTCGTGCTCAGCGACGTGATGATGCCGCGGCTCGACGGCTTCGAGCTGCTGCGCGAGCTCCGCGCAGACGCGCGCACAAGCGGCGTCCCGGTCGTGCTCGTCTCGGCACGCGCCGGCGCCGAAAGCGCGATCGAAGGGCTCGAAGCAGGCGCCGACGACTACCTGGTCAAGCCCTTCTCGGCACGCGAGCTCGTCGCGCGCGTACGTGCGAACCTCGAGCTAGCGCGGCTGCGAGTCCAAACCGCGCAGCTCGAGGCGACCGCCGCCGAGCGCGCCCGCGCCGAGCGTGTACTGATGACGCTTCCGGAAGGCGTCTTCACCATCGACTCCTCAGGCGCCATCGACCTCTGGAACCCGGCCGCCGCGCAAATCACCGGACTCGCGGCAGACACCGTCGTCGGCAGACCAGTCGAGCAAGCGCTGCCCGGGTGGCAACGGCTTGCAACGCGTCTCGCGCTGCGCCGGGGCAAGCCGACGACTTACCCGTTCGAGTTCGCCGACGGCGAAGTCTGGCTGTCGCTGGTCGCGAGCCCCTACGCCGACGGAACGCTGTACGCATTCCGCGACGCGAGCGAGGCCGCGCGACTCGAGCAGATGCGCCGAGACGTGATCACGACCGTCTCGCACGAGCTGCGGACGCCCGTCAGCTCGATCTACGGCGCCGTCGCAACGCTCGCGCGCGACGACACCCCACTCACAGAGGCCACTCGCGGGCAACTGATCGCGATGCTCCACGCCGAGACCGAGCGCCTCTCCCGGATCGTCAACGACCTGGT
>Ga0187809_10001437_pt1 | contig 11080 bp, 6 predicted proteins | sample NC_wetland_sal_i_8_FD_132415 | JGI IMG/M metagenome (GOLD analysis project Ga0187809, IMG submission 132415) | Wetland sediment microbial communities from Neuse River Estuary, North Carolina, USA - ASW_4 | ecosystem: Environmental > Aquatic > Freshwater > Wetlands > Sediment | place: USA: North... | reverse complement strand
CGCGTTGGCAACCGTTGCGCCAAAACCGCTGGCCACATTTGTAAAGGAAAGTGCCACACCAAGAAAAATGCCTTCTTTCCATCCGGGTTTCCTGATTTGTGTCTGTCGTTTCATTCTGAAGATGATTGGGTGTACATAGCCTGCGTACCAAAAGAATAAGCCAACACAGACGAGGACAATGCACGATGCCAGTTCCGCCTGACGGATGCTAAGGTAGCGAGAGATGGTCTCACCCGCATACGCGCCTAGGAGAGCAGTGACAAAGCCGACGACATTGGCTACGGCGTTGACCCAGTGCGGAAACCTGATATTGTCCGCACCATAGGCAATGCCTGTTCCACAGTTGTCAAGATTCGACCCAATTCCAACCAGAGTCGCTGTCAACCATCCAGCCAACCAGTTCAATTCCCTCGCCTCCGTCGTTCAATCCCTGTAAGGATATGGAGAAGGGGTCTGATTCGCGTGGACAAATGCCCCTATGCATTCGCCAAAGAACGCCGCCGACACCGCGCTAATGTCTCCCCTACAATGTGCCCACAATTTCCCCACAATCTATGTGGGGGAGTTGTGGGGAAGTGGAAGCAGTTCGGGACAAGTTGCGTAAATTGTCATCCGTTCTGGAACAGAATGTGCCATAATGTCTTATGTTGAACATTGTGAGCGAGGAGCGAAACAGATGAAAATTCGTGTATTTGACAATCCGGCAGATGCAGGAATCTATGCGGCGTCTCTGACGGAGCGGGTAGTGGAAACGACGCCAACGCCGGTGCTGGGACTGGCAACGGGCAGTACAACGCCACCTTTGTACGACGCTCTGGTGAGTATGGAACAGTATGGGTTGGATTTGTCCGAGGCCGTTACCATTAATTTGGACGAGTACATCGGTCTAAGTGCCAATCACGAGCAGAGCTACCACCATTTCATGAACCACCATCTGTTTTCTCGTTTACGTAAAGCGCCAAAAGAGATACATATTCCGGACGGAACCGCCGCCGATTTGAACGAGGAGTGCCACCGGTACGACAGTATCATCCGAAAGAACCCGATTGACTTGCAAATATTGGGCATTGGGAAAAATGGACATATTGGCTTTAATGAGCCCGACGATTTACTGGTCTTAAACACACACGTCGTGAACTTGAGCAGCGATACCATCCAGGCCAATTCCCGCTTTTTTGACAGCGTGGATGAAGTCCCTCGCCAGGCGCTGACTATGGGGGTTCAGGCAATTCTTCAAGCGAAGAAAATTGTACTGATGGCCTTTGGCACGGAGAAGTCGGATATCATTGCAAAGGTAGTTCACAGTCCTGTTCGTACCGAGCTGCCGGCGACGATATTGCAGCTCCACCGCGACGTTACCTTCGTGTTGGATAGGGACAGCGCATCGAAATTGGACATGAATTCTCTGCTGTTGTCGAGATCCTGACGCCGCAGCCACGTCCTGGCATTTCCGTATTTCCTTGACTCCTGGCATCTCCGCGAGTCCCCATACTCCCCGTCTTCCGCTGTTTCTGCCGCGCCCGGTATCAGCCCATTCCCCCCGACGGTCGCAATGCTCACACTTGCGGCCGTTCGGAGACCTGGAGGCTCCGGGTTCATCCGGCCACCGTGCACCCAATCTGGCATCTCCATGAAATGTGGAGGGAATGTCACAAATAATTCAAAGTCTCCTTCTGGTCCGTAAAGACTACTGACAAATGGTGCATCTATACCTTCAAAGCCGCGGACGTAAGATTTACTCTTATACCAGAGTTGGTACAGTCGCTGACTGTGTGTTATAACAGTGCTACGAGGACTACTACAATCCTTTGATGTTCTAAGAGTTTTTGGAGGTGAACAGACGATGCAACAATCTGAAACAGGACTGGGTCACAAGTTTATGGAGTTGCGGATGGAATCCATCGGTGGATTGGGTGCAAATCTTGCAGGCAAAATTCTTTCTGAAGCGGGTGTCCTTCGTCAAGGACTAAACGGTTGGTACGCTGCTTCCTATGGTTCTGAGAAAAAGGGTACACCAGTCAAAGCGTTTGTTCGTTTTGCGCCGGCAGAAATTGAAATTCGCGGGACCTACCCCGTAGACAATCCGGACGTTGTTGCAGTGTTTCACGAGGCACTGTTACACAATCCCGGAACGATTGCCGGGTTAAGAAGTGGTGGCACGTTGCTGGTCAACACGAAGCGGACACCGGTTGCCGTTCGTGCAGAGGTCAAGCGGGACGATATTACCATCGCTTGCGTCGACGCGCTGGGCATTTCTGTTCGGGAGAACACCAGAATCAACACCGCTATGCTGGGCGCCATGTGTCACGTGGTCCCTTTGCTCAATCCTGAGGCGGTCCGTTCTGAAATTGCGTCCACCTTTGCAGCGAAATACGAGCATCTTAAGGAAGCAAATCTGCGCACTTTTGATGGAGGTCAGTCGGAAGTGGTGGAAGAAGCACCATTGACAGCAGATGCTTCCGGCGTGGAAGAACCTGTGAGTGCAGCGCAAATCATGGGTTATGAATCTCAGTTCATTGGCGGCAGCATTTTGTATCCAGGCAACTCCTACCGCAAAGACCTGAGCGCATCCCGTCAGGGATTCGTTCCAGAACTCAAGTTGGAGAGCTGCATTAACTGTGCCGCTTGCGACCAAGTGTGTCCCGATGCCTGCTTTGTTTGGGAGACCAGAGACAACGGCAAAGGTCGTGAGTTTCAGTTTTTGGTAGGAATTGATTATCAGTACTGCAAAGGTTGCTTGAAGTGCATTCAGGCTTGCCCAACGGATGCCCTTCAGAGCCTGGAGGAGACGGAAGAATACGTGGCCGGTCATACGGTGCCACATCCCTTTAAGAATGTGGCAAAGGAGGTAGCAGCCCGATGAGCATGAACGTATTGGAAAAGAACTCGCAGGATACCCAGAGCAAATCGCGGGAAACTGAAATTGAGGAGTTTCATTCAGGCAATGAGATGGCGGCTCGGGCGGCGGCGCAAATCAATTACCACCTGATGGGCTATTTCCCCATTACGCCATCGACGGAAGTGGCGGAATACCTGGACGAGATGAAGGTTCAGGGCGAACACAACATTGTCATGGTTCCTGCAGATGGCGAGCATGGTGCGGCAGGTATCTGTTTTGGCGCCGCAACGGGCGGTGGCCGTGTCTTCAACGCCACATCAGCCAATGGGTTCCTTTATATGATAGAAAATTTGCCGGTATTCTCAGGAACGCGGTTTCCCATGGTGTTGAACCTGGTTACGAGATCGGTCTCAGGTCCCTTGGATATTCGCGGCGACCACTCCGACCTGTACTCCGGTCTGAACATTGGTTGGCCCATTTTGCTGGCGCGCGATCCGCAGGCCGTTTACGACATGAACCTGATGGCCCTGCGCCTTGCCGAAGACAGCGAAGTTCGGCTGCCTGTGCTTGTGGCTTACGATGGCTTCTTTACTTCCCATGCGAAGCGCCGTGTGAAGTTTTTTGCAAACCGGGAAACGGTTCAAGAGTTTGTGGGACCTGTGCCTACGCCCTCTGTGACATCGCTGAATCCAAGGCAACCTGTGACTATTGGTCCGTACATGAACGATCCGGACTATATGAACAACAAGTACCAGCAGACGCTGGCCATGTACCGGGCGGAAGACGTGTTCCTGCGCATTGCCAAGGAGTACGAGGAGATTTCCGGGCGCCGCTACGAGCTGTTGGACAGGTATTGCATGGACGACGCGGACGTAGTTTTGTTCATTCTCAATTCCGCAGCCGATACCGCCAGAGACGCAGTGGATGAACTGCGCAGTCAGGGTATCAAGGCCGGAATTTTGTCGCCAAACATGATTCGACCATTCCCGAAAAAGGCAATTCAGGACGCGTTGGCAAACGCCAAAGTGGTTATGGTGGCGGAACGCGCAGATGCTTTTGGCGCGCACGGATCGAACCTGACCCAGGAAATCAAAGGCGCTTTGCAGGATGTGGGCAACGATGCTCACGTGCTGGCTCGTGTCTACGGGCTGGGTGGCAAGGAGTTTTACCCGGCCGACGCCATGGGTTTGTTTGAGCAAGCCCTTTCCTGCCGGCGGGGAGAAGACGTGGCGGAATTTGACTACTTCGGCGCGAAACCGGGAGACCCCACCAAAGTGGTGTCAACACTGTCCGGATTGCCGGCATTGAGCAAGGAGCAGACGACTGGCTTTATCTCCGTTGACGAAGATGAGAACACCGGAGAACTGAAAGTCAAGGCTCCGAACCTTCGTGCCTTGACAAAGAAGCCGCGCCGGTTGGCACCTGGCCATGGGGCATGCCCCGGATGTGGAATTTTCCCAGGTGTGGAGACATTCCTGAAAGGAATCGAGGGAGACGTGGTGGTGCTGTACCAGACGGGTTGCGCCATGGTGACAACCACCGGCTATCCCTACACCTCCCACCGTGTCACCTATATTCACAACCTGTTCCAGAACGGCGCAGCCACCTTGTCCGGTTTGGTCGAGATGTTCTGGGAGAAGAAGCGCCGCGGCGAAATCCAGGTTGGCGACGATATTACCTTTGTCATGGTCACTGGTGACGGCGGCATGGACATTGGCATGGGTCCCGCCATTGGCGCTGCCCTACGCAATCACAAGATGATTATCCTTGAGTACGACAATGAGGGTTACATGAATACGGGCGCTCAACTGTCCTACTCCACGCCCATGGGCCATCGGACGTCCACGTCCAATATTGGTCCCAAGGGACAGGGGAAGACCTTCCCGCACAAGGATACAGCGCAGATTATGGCGGCCACCAATATCCCATACGTTTTCACTGGAACGGAAGCTTTCCCGCAGGACCTCATTAAAAAGGCCGCCAAGGCGCAGTGGTATGCCAACAACGAAGGCTTGGTCTACGGCAAGATTCTCATTGCTTGCCCGTTGAACTGGAAATCCGAGGACGACCAGGGTAACAACATCGTTGGAGCCGCAGTGAAGTGTGGATTCTTCCCACTCTACGAAGTCGAGCACGGGGTGACCAAAATCACCTACAACCCCGATGAGAAGAACGAACGCATCCCGGTGACGGATTGGCTGAAGACCATGGGCAAGACGCGCCATCTCCTGAAGCCGCAAAATGAGGCGCTGGTGAAACAGTTCGAAACAGAAGTGGAACGGCGCTGGCAGCGGCTGTTGGCGAAAGACGCAAATCCCTACTTGTAAAACCTATTCATTTGACAATATACCCCCCCTTGGTGAGTGGCAGAGTCATGTCTGCCACTTCTCTTTTTTTGCCCGTTTTCCGACGTGTTATAATGGTTAGCGGTGCCACCATCGTGTGGTCACAAAGTATGGTAAAAGGAGATTGGATAGACAGTGCCCAATCGGTACGATGTCATTATTGTGGGTGCAGGACCCGCTGGATTATACGCAGCCTACGAGTTTACCCTGAAACAACCCAATGCCACAGTGCTCCTGGTGGAAAAGGGCGTGGAAGCAAACTATCGCCACTGTCCCATCATGCAGGGCAAAATTGAAAAGTGTCCGCCGGCCAATAAAATTAAGAACTACGCCAGTTGCTGGCCGGCCTGCGGGGTCATCAACGGAGCCGGAGGAGCGGGCAGCTTCAGCGACGGCAAATTCAATATTACATCAGAGTTTGGCGGTTTCCTGGCCGACTACCTGCCGCCGTCGGAAGTATTGTCGCTAATCCACTACGTGGACGATATTAACCTTCAGTATGGGGCGCCGGAGGGAATAACAGATCCCACCACCACCGCCGTGGCCGACATTGAACGTCGGGCCATCGGAGCCGGTCTCAAGCTGTTGCGAGCAAAGGTGCGGCACATTGGCACGGAAAAGAACCTAGAGCTGATGAACAACATCTTCGCCTATTTGGAAAAGCACATTGACCTGCGTTTTCGCACCTTCGTTGAGGACATCATTGTACACGACGGCCAGGTCCAAGGTCTGCGCCTGCGGGGTGGGGAGGAACTCCTAGCCAATCGCATCCTCTTGGCGCCGGGGCGCGACGGTTCCACCTGGCTCTCGGAGATTTTTCGCAGACAGGGCCTGAAGATGACCAATAATCAAGTGGATATCGGCGTGCGTGTCGAGACTTCCAATGTCGTAATGAAGGAAATCAACGATAACCTGTACGAGGGTAAGTTCATCTTCCTGTCCCCCTCTACAGGCCTGCGCGTCAGGACTTTTTGCAGCAATCCATCCGGTCACGTGGTGGTGGAGAACCACACCGGTGTGATGGCTGCCAACGGGCATGCCTATAACGATCCCGCTCTCGGCTCGCAAAACACCAACTTTGCCATCCTAGTGAGCCATCGTTTCACGGAACCCTTTGACCGGCCCAACGAGTTCGCCAAGCAGATTTGCCGGCATGCCAACGAACTGTCCAACGGATCGATTATTGTCCAGAAATATGGCGACTTGCTAAAGGGCAGGCGCAGCACGACAGAGCGCATTCGTGAGGGTTTTATTGAACCCACGTTAAAGGAGGCTGTGCCAGGAGATTTGGGCCTGGTTCTGCCGTACAAGACTATGGTCGCAATAGAGGAAATGATGGAGGCGTTAAACCAAGTGACGCCGGGTGTCGCGGGCTATCACACCCTGCTCTACGGCGTCGAAGCCAAGTTTTACGCTTCCCGGGCGGAAGTGGGCGAGACTCTGGAGACAAAGATACGGGGGTTATATTGTGCGGGGGACGGCCCGGGGATTTCCCGTGGAATTGCGCAGGCTGCCAGTTCCGGCGTCCTCGCCGCACGGAGTATTATTGGCAGTTTGGCCTAGGTGTCACAGCGTTGAACCGCTCATTTTATAGAAAAAGTGGGTGCCGGAGCGCGGCACCCACTTTTGCGCTGAGAAGCAGATTACTGCGAGCGGTAATTGTAGTTCGTGTAGCTGGGCCCACCTTCGGATTGCCTGTCCGCTTGCATGACCTGCTGCATACCTGAGTTGGATGAGTTGGAAGACTGATAGTTCTGCTGCTGACCGTAGCCATAGCCGCCTTCAGACTGTCTGTCTGCCTGCATGACCTGCTGAATGCCGGCACCGCCTGAGGACTGATAGTTCTGTTGCTGACTGTAACCGTAACCGCCTTCAGACTGTCTGTCTGCCTGCATGACTCGCTGAACGCCAGGGTTGAAGTTCTGGTAGCTCTGTTGACCGTAACCGCCATAGGTTTGCTGTTGGAACGGTTGCTGGAAGGACGACTGCTGCGACATCTGCGGGGACGCCTGCTGCAATTCCTGTTCAATCCGGTTGCACATCTGAACGCACTGTTGCAGCTGTTGTGCAGAGTGGGTTTCCAACTGCGCCAGGTTAGTGAATCCCTGCTGCTGAGCTAACATCTGTGCGTTACGACGTTCATTGGACTCCAGTTGCTGACAAATGGTCCGAATTTGTTGGAGGTCTTGAAAAACCCTGTTGTTCATGTACATAACCCCTCTCATAGTGTGGACATAGGTAATGCCACCGGGCGTGGCCGACAGCGATGGCAGGAAAGACAACACCTGTCCTTCGCCGGTATATAATATCTGTTGAGTGGGGTCGAAGTATGCAGTCCCATGTCAGGGTATCCAACTGGGCCGAGGGGTAGAATTTACCGGGGATTTAATGAATTTACAATCCAAATTTGCGGTTGCATTGGCATAGGAAACATCGTATAATAAGCCTTGTCGCTCGCGGAAGGACACCTTCCAGAGTGGGTCATGTGCCCGTAGCTCAGCTGGATAGAGCGCTTGACTACGAATCAAGAGGTCGGGGGTTCGAATCCCTCCGGGCACGCCACTGCCGAAGTGGCGGAATTGGCAGACGCACACGACTCAAAATCGTGCGGGAAACCGTGCCGGTTCGAGTCCGGCCTTCGGCACCATGCGGGGCTATAGCTCAGTTGGGAGAGCGCTAGAATCGCACTCTAGAGGCCAGCGGTTCGAATCCGCTTAGCTCCACCAAGCTGCCACAGGAGGCGCTCCTTAGCAGCTTCCATGGCAGACGGTCCTCGATAGCTCAGCGGTAGAGCATCCGGCTGTTAACCGGAGGGTCGTAGGTTCGAATCCTACTCGGGGAGCCATCTTCTTGTTGAGGACCTGTGAGCACGTGGGTCTCGGGACAAGGCCCCATGGTCAAGCGGTTAAGACACCGCCCTTTCACGGCGGTAACGGGGGTTCGAGTCCCCCTGGGGTCACCAGGGCGGTTAGCTCAGCGGGAGAGCACTCGCCTCACACGCGAGGGGTCGGCAGTTCGATCCTGCCACCGCCCACCAGACTCACTGACAATACTATACGACGCGGGGTGGAGCAGTTGGCAGCTCGTCGGGCTCATAACCCGAAGGTCGCAGGTTCAAGTCCTGCCCCCGCAACCATGTGGAGCCGTGGTGTAGAGGCCTAACATGCCTGCCTGTCACGCAGGAGATCGCGGGTTCGAATCCCGTCGGCTCCGCCATCATGGGCCTGTAGCTCAGCCGGCTAGAGCGCACGACTGATAATCGTGAGGTCAGAGGTTCAAGTCCTCTCAGGCCCACCATCACCACACAGAAGTATGCGAAAATCCCTTGTATATCAAGGGATTTTCATTTTGGATACGTGCAAAGCAACAAGAAAGTGACAAGTCTCCCTCATGGCGGATTGAGCACAACCAGTGACCGGATGACAGACACTACATTGCGTCATTCTCAAGATTGGATGAAAAGGCTGGCATGACACTTTCATGGTCGGTATGTCCAAACAGTTTTGATGGACACGCATATTGATGAACTATGGAGGTGATCATGTCATGAGAAAATTTCTGGTAGTCAAACTATTCCCTGGACAGAAGCTCCTGGTGATAGCCAAGAGACGCCGCCGCCGGTAGAAGTGACGCCTCCCCATGCGAACACATGTGTCGCCACCTCAAGATTTGGTGGCGATTTTTCTGCGAACGAATTACACTATTCCTTTGTAGCGACCATGCAGGGGCTTTTCTATAATTTCGTCTCTTCTTTGGGGAACGATGCCTTTGCAGCGGCTTCATAGTATTGGATAATGGGTGTAGACAACAATACGGGTGGGAGGGGGATTCTGTGGAGCACCGTACGGAAGAGGATGCTGTAAACGAAATCATAGACGGATTTCAAAAAATGTCCGAAAGAGAGATTGTAATTGCTCCCTGGCTGGTTTATCAGGGAGAAGGCCGTTTGAGCTCGGAGCTGCGCAAGGAGATGGAGAAGTCCGCGTACGAGCTCTCGATTTTTGAAAGAAACGCGAAAGTGTTCTGGATTCCCTCACTGGACGTGACGCCGGCGTTTTTGCAGCGGGCCTTTTTTGAAACGCTGTTGTCCACCGCTGCCTATCTCAGCTACATGCGTCTGGGAACACTGATTGTCACAGAGGAAATGGTTTTGGTCGCCGAACGCCTAGTCAAAAAGTACATTGACGAATTCGGCAGTTCTCTCCTTTTGGCTATATACTCGCGTGTCATGGCATATCTCAATACCCAGCTTCTCCGCTATTACGGGCGCGTTGAAGAAAACATATTTTTAACAGGGAAATGGCACCGACCGTGGATAAACTATACTATCGACAACGAACTTGAGAATGGTTTGCGCTACAAGTATTACCAAATTGTAGAGGAGAATGGCACCTCTTTTGTCCAATTGACGCCAGAAGGGGAAAAGCTCCACGAAAGCTGCCGGCGCGATTTGGATATATGCGGCTTCATCCGCCAGCGGGAGCAACTGATACGGGCGTCAAATTTCACCAACATGGACGATTACGAAAGCATTGTCCATCATATGAATCCCGAACTGCACAACATGCGCAGGCACCTCATTCAATGGAGCGGCATTCATTCGGGCATGAAGGTGCTGGAGCTGGGCTGCGGCAGTGGAGCGTTGACCCTGGACGACGGGCTGTACTTGGCAGTGGGGGAGAGCGGAAGCATTATTGCGACCGATCCGTCTCGGGGCATGTTGGAAAGAGCCAAATTGAAGCTGTCAAGATTCGACGCGGACAACGTGAAATTCCAACAAGCCTTCGCCGAATCCATTCCTTTTCCCGACAGCACCTTCGACGCCGTCATTGGTATGCTGTTCTTGCAGTTTACAGATATTCCTGCAGCATTGGAGGAAATTCGCAGGGTAACAAAAGACAGCGGCATCTTCACAACTCTCATGGTCCTTGAGGTTCCCAGAAACGACGCCTTTCTTGCAGAATGGTTTGAACCCATCTTCAAGAAGGGCCTTCAGGCTGATAGTTCAGTGAAGTTGCCCAATGCGGAAGTTCTGCCGGCTATTGCGGGAAAATATCTCCAGGATTGCTCTTTCCGGGTGCAGGTGTGGCCATCCACCCTGGAAGATGTGGAGTCGGCTGTAAAGTTTCTGGTAGAGGCGGGGACCATGGCAGAATTAAGTGAGCTGCCCTTGCAGGCCCGCAGCGTTCTATTCCAGGAACTCATTGAGAGGGGTTACGCCGTACGGGAGAAGTACGGCCCGGACAATCTGCTGCTTCGCCAGCCTGCACAGTGGTTCAAAGGCACCGTGAGAAAGTAGCGGCTGCAAGTCGCCTTGACAGCAAGGCAGCGGGCAGCGTACGCTGTAGAAAGATGAGTAGAGCAGCAATTTTGAGCCGAGTTGAGCGGGAAATCCAGTGAATATCTCTCTGGAATCATGCTACCGCAGCTTGCGCTGCGGTTTTTTTGTCTTACCGCTCGGGAGCTTAGAGGAGGAGAGCCAACGGTGTTGTTAGTGATTGATAACTTTGATTCCTTCACGTTTAACCTGGTGCAGTATTGCGCCGAACTTGGTGCGGATGTCGTTGTCCGCAGAAATGACGTTTCCCTTCAACAATTGGTGGATTTACGACCAGAGGCTCTGGTAGTGTCACCAGGCCCGGCGACGCCTGCACAAGCCGGCTGTTCCGTGGCGGCAATTGCCCATTTTGCGGGCCGCGTTCCGGTGCTGGGCGTGTGCCTTGGGCATCAGTCCCTAGCCCAAGCCTTCGGCGGAAAGGTGGTTCCAGCCAAGGAAGTGCGCCATGGCAAAGTTTCCATGGTCCGGCATTCCGGACGGGATTTGCTTTTTGAGCACGTCCCATCTCCTTTTCAAGCCACGCGTTACCATTCACTGATAGTTGAGGCAGACACCCTG
>Ga0187809_10001436_pt1 | contig 11089 bp, 9 predicted proteins | sample NC_wetland_sal_i_8_FD_132415 | JGI IMG/M metagenome (GOLD analysis project Ga0187809, IMG submission 132415) | Wetland sediment microbial communities from Neuse River Estuary, North Carolina, USA - ASW_4 | ecosystem: Environmental > Aquatic > Freshwater > Wetlands > Sediment | place: USA: North... | reverse complement strand
CGCCGCGCCCCACGAGCCCGGCACCCCCCGCCTGCGCATCGCCTGACCCCGCGCCTGCCCGTGGCCTCAGGGTCACCCCTCGACACCGGCCTGCTCGCACCGCCGCCTCCACGTCCCGTCCCTCCACGAGGGGCGCCGGCTCGGCAGCTCCGCACCGGCTCGGCAGTAGCGAGTGCCGAGCCGGTGCAGAAGTGCCGAGCTGACGGGCGGGGGGCCGGCAGGGGGCGGGGCGGGCTGTGGAGGGAGGGGGTGGGCGTGTGGACGGGGCGCGGCGCGCCGGTGGGGTGGCCTGTGGACGACACGCGAGCGGGTTGTTGACGACCTGTGGGAGGTGCGCCCAGAAGGGCGCGAACGTGCTGCGCAGCGGCCCGTGTCAGTGGTGGACGGTAGCGTCATGGCCCTGTGCACAGGGTGAAAAACGACATCGGTGTAACACAAGCCCTAGTGGTAGTTGGCAACTGCGACCACAAGGTTTAGTGTCGAATCCCGACGCGCGAGGAACCGAGCGCGTTGCCGGTACGGGGCTCAGCAGCACCGCACCACGAGCAGAGCACCACTCCGAGGGAGCCCACGATGACGATCACGGTCTACAGCAAGCCGTCGTGCGTGCAGTGCAGCGCCACGTACCGCGCCCTCGACAAGCTGGGCTTCGAGTACGAGGTCGTCGACATCACCGAGGACGCCGACGCGCGGGACTACGTGATGTCGCTGGGTCACCTCCAGGCCCCGGTCGTCATGGCCGGCGGCGACCACTGGTCGGGCTTCCGGCCGGACAAGATCAAGGCGCTCGCGGAGCGCGTGGCGACCTCGGTCGCCTGACGCGCCAGCCCCGTACGGGGCTCACCGCACTCCCCGGGCCGGCGCTGCGCGAGGCGCGCCGGCCCGGTGGGCACCTTGACAGGGTCGTCGAGGGCCCGTCACCAGCCCCGGATCGGGGCGCAGCCAGCAGCGAGAAGGTCCCGGGCAGAGGTGTCTGTCCCGGGATCTAGGACTTTCGGCCCAGCGGACGACGAGGAAGGAGGGGCCGTGCCCACCCTGGTGTACTTCTCCTCCGTCTCCGAGAACACCCACCGGTTCGTCGAGAAGACGGGTCTGCCGGCCCGGCGCATCCCGCTGCGGCCCACCGAGGAGTTCCTGCGGGTCGACGAGCCGTACGTGCTCGTCGTCCCCACGTACGGCGGCGGCACCGAGGGCGGGGCGGTTCCCCGTCAGGTCGTCCGGTTCCTCAACGACGAGGGCAACCGGTCGCTCATCCGCGGCGTCATCGCCGCGGGCAACACCAACTTCGGCAAGGCGTACGGCATCGCGGGCGACATCGTCTCCGCGAAGTGCGGTGTTCCGTACCTGTACGCCTTCGAGCTCATGGGTACACGCGAGGACGTGCAGCGCGTCCGCACTGGATGGGAACGGATGTGGCGATGACGGTCACCGAGTTTCGGGTCGACACGACGGGGCTGGACTACCACGCCCTCAACGCGATGCTCAACCTGTACGGGGCGGACGGCGAGATCCAGTTCGACAAGGATCGCGAGGCGGCGCGGCAGTACTTCCTGCAGCACGTCAACCAGAACACGGTGTTCTTCCACGACCTCGACGAGAAGCTCGACTACCTCGTCGAGAACAAGTACTACGACCCGGCGGTGCTCGCGAAGTACGACCGGCCGTTCCTGCACGAGCTCTTCGACCACGCGTACGCGAAGAAGTTCCGGTTCTCCACGTTCCTCGGGGCCTTCAAGTACTACACGAGCTACACGCTGAAGACGTTCGACGGGAAGCGCTACCTCGAGCGGTTCGAGGACCGCGTCTGCATGGTGGCGCTGGCCCTGGCGGACGGCGACCGCGGCTTCGCCACGTCACTGGTCGACGAGATGATCTCGGGCCGGTTCCAGCCTGCGACCCCGACGTTCCTCAACCTCGGCAAGGCGCAGCGCGGCGAGCCCGTCAGCTGCTTCCTGCTGCGCATCGAGGACAACATGGAGTCCATCGCGCGCGGCATCAACTCCGCCCTGCAGCTGTCCAAGCGCGGCGGCGGTGTGGCGCTGCTGCTGTCGAACATCCGCGAGCACGGCGCGCCCATCAAGCACATCGAGAACCAGAGCTCGGGCGTCATCCCGGTGATGAAGCTGCTCGAGGACTCGTTCAGCTACGCCAACCAGCTCGGCGCGCGCCAGGGCGCGGGCGCGGTGTACCTGCACGCGCACCACCCGGACATCTTCCGGTTCCTCGACACCAAGCGGGAGAACGCGGACGAGAAGGTGCGCATCAAGACGCTGAGCCTCGGCGTCGTGGTGCCGGACATCACGTTCGAGCTCGCGAAGAACAACGAGCCCATGTACCTGTTCAGCCCGTACGACGTGGAGCGCGTCTACGGGGTGCCGTTCGCCGACATCGACGTCACCGAGAAGTACTACGAGATGGTCGACGACAAGCGCATCCGCAAGACGAAGATCGACGCGCGCGAGTTCTTCCAGCGGCTGGCGGAGATCCAGTTCGAGTCGGGGTATCCGTACATCGTGTTCGAGGACACGGTGAACCGGGCGAACCCGATCAAGGGCAAGATCACCATGTCGAACCTGTGCTCGGAGATCCTCCAGGTGTCGACGCCCTCGCGGTTCAACGAGGACCTGTCGTACGCCGAGGTCGGCCGCGACATCTCGTGCAACCTCGGCTCGCTCAACATCGCGCTCACCATGGACTCGCCGGACTTCGGCCGGTCGGTGGAGACGGCGATCCGCGCGCTGACGGCCGTGAGCGACCAGACGTCGATCGAGTCGGTGCCCTCGGTGAAGAAGGGCAACGCCGGCGGCCACGCGATCGGCCTGGGCCAGATGAACCTGCACGGCTACCTGGCCCGCGAGCGGATCTTCTACGGGTCCGACGAGGGCCTCGACTTCACCAACATGTACTTCTACACGGTGGCGTTCCACGCGATCCGCGCCTCGAACGCGCTGGCGATCGAGCGCGGCCGCGCGTTCGACGGCTTCGCGGACTCCAAGTACGCCAGCGGCGAGTACTTCACGAAGTACACGGAGCGCGAGTGGGCGCCGCGCACGGCGCGGGTGGCGCAGCTGTTCGCCGCCGCCGGCGTGCACATCCCCACGCAGGACGACTGGCGGCAGCTGGCCGCCTCCGTCCGGGAGCACGGCATCTACAACCAGAACCTCCAGGCGGTCCCGCCCACGGGCTCGATCAGCTACATCAACCACTCGACGAGCTCGATCCACCCGATCGCCAGCAAGATCGAGATCCGCAAGGAAGGCAAGATCGGCCGCGTCTACTACCCGGCGCCGTTCATGACGAACGACAACCTGGAGTACTACCAGGACGCGTACGAGATCGGCCCCGAGAAGATCATCGACACCTACGCCGAGGCGACGCAGCACGTCGACCAGGGGCTGAGCCTGACGCTGTTCTTCAAGGACACGGCCACCACGCGCGACCTCAACAAGGCGCAGATCTACGCCTGGCGCAAGGGCATCAAGACGATCTACTACGTGCGGCTGCGCCAGATGGCCCTCGAAGGCACCGAGGTCGAGGGTTGCGTCAGCTGCATGCTGTGACGTCCGGGACGACGACGAAGGAACGACGATGACCCCCCCGAAGCTCAAGCTCATCGACCGCGTCACCGCGATCAACTGGAACCGCCTGGAGGACGACAAGGACCTCGAGGTCTGGGACCGCCTCACCGGCAACTTCTGGCTGCCGGAGAAGGTGCCGGTGAGCAACGACATCCAGAGCTGGGCCACGCTCAGCGAGGCCGAGAAGACGATGACGACGCGCGTCTTCACCGGCCTGACGCTGCTGGACACCATCCAGGGCACGGTCGGCGCGGTGAGTCTCATCCCGGACGCCCTGACGCCGCACGAGGAGGCCGTCTACACGAACATCGCGTTCATGGAGTCGGTGCACGCGAAGAGCTACTCGTCGATCTTCTCCACACTCATCTCCACCAAGGAGATCGACGAGGCGTTCGCGTGGAGCGAGGAGAACGCCAACCTGCAGCGCAAGGCCGCGATCGTCCTCGAGTACTACCGGGGCGACGAGCCGCTCAAGCGCAAGGTGGCCAGCACCATGCTCGAGTCGTTCCTCTTCTACTCGGGGTTCTACGCCCCCATGTACTGGGCGTCGCGCGCGAAGCTGACGAACACCGCCGACCTCATCCGGCTGATCATCCGCGACGAGGCCGTGCACGGGTACTACATCGGCTACAAGTACCAGAAGGGCCTGGAGCGGGTCTCCGAGGCGCAGCGGGCCGAGCTCAAGGACTACACGTTCGAGCTGCTCTTCGAGCTGTACGACAACGAGGTGGAGTACACGCAGGACCTCTACGACGACCTCGGCCTCACCGAGGACGTGAAGAAGTTCCTGCGCTACAACGCCAACAAGGCGCTGATGAACCTCGGTTACGAGGCCCTGTTCCCGCGCGACGAGACCGACGTCAACCCGTCGATCCTCTCGGCCCTGTCGCCGAACGCCGACGAGAACCACGACTTCTTCTCGGGTTCGGGCTCGTCGTACGTCATCGGCAAGGCCGTGAACACGCAGGACGAGGACTGGGACTTCTGAGGCTCTCACAGCGGGCTGACAGCAACCACGAAGCGGACGCCGAGGCGCGCCGGGCACGGTAGTCCCATGACCAGCCTGACGGCGCCGCGCCAGACCGCGGACGCACGACGCACCAGCCGGCCCGCCCCGCGCGGCACCACCCGCCCGGAGCCGGCACGGCTGTTCCCCGTGCGGACGGCCATCGTCGCCGCCCTCCTCGCCGTGACGGTGTTCTGGTGGTTCGGCACGCCGCCGGCCGCGGGGTCCACCCCGGGCGGCGCGCTCGTCGCGATCTCGGAGCTCACGGGCCTCGTGGCCTCGATCCTCGTGCTGGCCCAGCTGCTGCTCGTCGCGCGGGTGCCGTGGTTCGAGCGCTCGGTCGGCATGGACCGGCTCGTGTCGTGGCACCGCTCGCTCGGCACCACGGTCCTGCTGCTCATCCTCGGACACGTGGCCGGCATGATCGTCGGCTACCAGCTCATCCAGGGGAAGACCCCGTGGGGCTCCCTCCTGACGCTGCTCCACTCGTTCGCCGACCTGTGGTGGGCGCTCATCGGCACCGCCGTGTTCCTGGCCGTGGGCCTGTCGAGCGCGCGGCTGCTGCGCCGCCGCCTCTCGTACGAGTGGTGGTACGGCATTCACTTCACGGTCTACGGCGCCGTCGCGCTGACGTTCGTCCACCAGATCAACGCGGGTGTGCACTTCGTCGGCAACCCCCTGGCGCGGGGGGCCTGGCTGTTCCTCTATGGCGCCACCGCCTGGACCATCCTCTGGTACCGCGTCATCCAGCCGATCGCGCGGCACGTCACGCTGGGCGTGCACGTCGCCGCAGTGGTCGAGGAGGGCGGCGGCCACACGAGCGTGTGGCTGCGTGGCAAGCGCATGGACCGGCTGGCGCCGCGCGCCGGGCAGTTCTTCCTCGTGCGCTTCCTGGTCCCCGGCCACCTGCTGACGGCCCACCCGTACTCGCTGTCGCTCGTCCCCACCGGCGACCACCTGCGGTTCACGGTGGGCTCCCTCGGCGACCACTCCTCGTCGGTGCGCCACCTCAAGGCCGGCACGCCGGTGCTGCTGGAGGGCCCGTTCGGCCGCATGACGGCGGACCGGGCGCGCTCGCGGCGCGTGCTGCTCGTCGCCGGCGGCGCGGGCATCGGCCCGATCCGGGCCCTGGCCGAGGACCTGGTCAACGCCGGCCGCGACGTGGTGGTGCTGCACCGCGCGCACTCCACGGACGGCCTGGCGCTGGCCTCCGAGTTCCCCGCAGCCCCCCGGCTGCGCTACGTGCCGGTCACCGGCCGGCGTCGCGAGCTGGGCTACGACCCGCTCGTCCCGTCGTCCCTCGCCAGCCTGGTCCCGGACGTGCGGTCGCGCGACGTCTTCGTCTGCGGGCCGACGGCCATGATCGACACGGTCGTCTCGTCCGTCCGGGCACTGGGTGTGCCCCGGTCCGCCATCCACACCGAGGAGCTGAGCCTCGCATGAGCACCACACCCTGGCGCGGCACGATCATCTTCGTCGGCGGCATCGCCGCCATCGCCGCCACCGCGGCCACCCGGTTCGCCGGCGTCGAGGGAGCGGTCGCCCCCGCCCTCGCCGGCTCGGGCGCCGCCGCGGCGCACACCTCGACCTCGGGCACGGGCTCGGCCGCCGCAGGCACCTCGACGAGCACCGGCACGTCGTCCTCGTCGTCGAGCGGCTCGGCGAACCCTGCCGCGACGCCGGCCGCGCAGCCCGCCGCGAAGGGCGGCACGGTGACCGTCGTCGGCAGCACGGTGCAGACCCCGTACGGCCCGGTGCAGCTGTCCGTGACGTTCAACGGCTCCAAGATCACCGACGTGAAGGCGCTGCAGTACCCCAACTGGCACGGCTACTCCGTGCAGCTCAACCAGTACGCGATCCCGCAGCTCAACCAGCAGGCGGTGGCCGCCAACTCCGCGAACATCAACGGCGTCTCGGGCGCGACGTTCACGTCGCAGGCCTACATGCAGTCGCTGCAGTCCGCGATCGACCAGCACGGCTGACGTGCGCCGCGTCGAGGAGGTCATGGGGACGGTCGTGTCGCTGGACGTGCGGCACGCCGAGCCCGACGCGACCGCGGCGGCGATGGACCGGGCGTTCGCGGTGCTCCGCGCGGCCGACGAGCGGTTCAGCCCCTTCCGCCCGGACAGCGAGCTGTCCCGCCTGGACCGCGGCGAGCTGGCCGACGACGAGCTGAGCGACGACATGCGCGAGGTGCTGGCGATCGCCGAGCGGGCCCGGATCGACTCGGACGGGGTGTTCGACGTCCGGACGCCGGAGGGCCGGCTCGACACCAACGGCGTGGTCAAGGGCTGGGCGGCGCAGCGCGCGGCGGACGGGCTCGTCGCGGCGGGCGTCGTCGACTTCCTCCTCAACGCGGGCGGCGACGTCGTGGCGCGGGGCGAGGCGGAGCCCGGGCAGCCCTGGCAGGTGGCGGTGCGTCACCCCGACGACCCGATGGCGGTCCTGGTGACGCTCGAGGTGCGTGACGGCGCCGTGGCGACCTCCGGCACCTACGAGCGCGGGGCGCACGTCTGGGACGGCCGCACGGGCTCGCGGGACGTGCCGTTCGTGGCCGCCACGGTGGTCGCGGCCGATCTCACCGTGGCGGACGTGCTCGCCACGACGGTGCTGGCGATGGGCGAGGAGGGCCCGGCCTGGGCCATGGCCCACGGCGCGACGGCGGTGCTCGCCCTGCCGGTCGGGGACGACGAGGACCCGACGGCGCAGGCGCCCGGGGCGGCCCCCGCCGTGAGGACCGAGACGGAGACCCTCAGCGACGTGCGGTGAGGGTCGCGAAGGAGCGCACCAGCGCGGCCGCGGGCGCGACCAGGTCGCGCTCGCTCGCCAGCAGCGCCGGGTCGTTGACACGGACGCCGATGGCTTCGTCGAGCGCCGGCTGCAGTGGCTCGTCGGTGGCGGCGAGGAAGGCCGCGAGGAGCGCCCGCGCGGCCAGCGAGTAGTCGCCGCCCGCGTCCACCGCGACCTCGGCGAGGATGAGCGCGGTGACGGCCGCGTCGAGCGGGGCCGCGCCACCCCGGGCGTTCGCCCAGTCGATGAGCACGGGACCGCGGGACTCGGCGAGGACCACGTTGCCGGGGTGCAGGTCGAGGTGGATCACCACGCCGCCGGTGGGGGCCGGGATCGTGTGGAGCCGGCGGTGCAGGTCGGCGAGCACGCGGGCGCCGTCCCGCAGGCTCACCTCGCCGGCCGCGAGGGCCTGCAGCAGCGTCGGCCCGTGCAGCCGCTCCATGAGCAGGTCGGGACCGCCGAGGTGCTGCACCGCGGGGACCGGGAACCCGTACGCGGCGACGTGCCGCATGAGCGCGTACTCGCGCGAGGCGTCGTCACCCCTGCGGTACCGGCGCAGCACCTCGTGCTCGGACAGCGCGTAGACGTCGGCGGCATCGCCTGCTGCCAGCAACGGACCGGGGGCCTCGGGGGCCTCGGGGACCTCGGCGCCGTGGCCCTGCGCGGGGAGCTGCGGGTGCGTCGTGTGCGGCACGTCCGGATCGGTGGGTGCCAGTCCGTAGGGGGTCACTCTCTTGACGGTAGGCGTCCGAGGCCGCTTCGCCAACCTTTCGCCGAAACTTCTTGCTGACCAGCGCGGGAACAGCGTCCGGTGAATCCGTGACGAAGTCTTGACCGAACGACCGGTGCTGTGCCTGCCGGGCTCAGCGCTCGACGCGGACCAGGCGCGCCAGGAGCCGCACCGCGCCCTCGTAGGTCGCGGGCAGCGGCTCAGTCCAGGCGCGCACCGGCTGCCGCGTGGTGGCACGCACCTCGATGTCGGCGCAGCGCGCCGCGAGGTCCGCGCGCAGCACGTCCAGCTGGCCCTCGAGGTCGTCGCCCGGGCGGACGAGCGCGGCGAACATGCCGCCGCCGAGGGTGCCCAGCGGGTGCCCGGCGCCGAACGCCGACGCCAGCGCCGCCCCGGTCGCCGCCGAGCGTGCCGCCCGCAGGAAGCCCGACACCTCGCCCGCGGCGACGTCGACCAGGACCAGCCGGTGCGTGCGGTGCTCCTGGGCTTCGTAGGTCTCGCGCAGCCGCAGCTCGAGGTACGAGCGTGTGGGCAGCCCGGTCTCGGGGTCGAGCGCGGCGGCCGCGCCGATGCCTGCGGACGAGCCGTCCGCCCACCCGCCCGACAGCGCACGGATGGCGTCGAGCGGCGGCGTCGCCACCCCGGCCGTGCGGTAGAGGCAGGCCAGGTCGTCGAGCGTTTCCACGATGCCCACCCCGTCGTAGCCACGGGCCCGGCCGAGGTCCTCGGCGGCGGCGCAGGGGTCGACGTCCGCGAGCACGGCCTCCACGAGGAGGTCGACCGCGGGGTGGTACCAGTCGGACGGGCGCAGCCACACGGACTCGACGCTGCTGGCGCGCCAACGGTCCCGCAGCCCCTCGGGGAGCTGTGGCCCGGGGCGCATGTCGGTGGTCACGTGGAAAGAGAGCGCCGCGCGGGCTCACGGTGACGCCGGTTTCCGCCGATTCACCCTCGCGGAGGAGTGTGAAACACTCGTCCAGGACATACCGGACGTATCGGAGGGCGGTGTGGAACCCACTCGTGGTACAAGCACCGACCTGCGCTCCGACGCCGACCTCATCCTGGCCGCGCGGACGGGCGACGCGGGGTCGTTCGGCGTGCTCTACGAACGGCACGCCGGCGCCGCGCTGATCGTCGCGCGGCAGTACACGTCGAGCACGGCCGAGGCCGAGGACGCCGTCTCCGACGCGTTCGCCGCCGTGTGGTCGGCGCTGCGCGGCGGCTCGGGGCCCACGGACGCGTTCCGCGCCTACCTCTTCACTGCGGTGCGCCGCACGGCCGCCGTCCAGCGCGACCGCGGCCGCCGTGCGGACCCGACCGACGACGTCGCGGTGCTCGAGTCTGGCACCGTCGCCGTCGCCGCGGCGGAGGAGCCCGCGCTCGCGGGGTTCGAACGGTCGGTCGTCGCGCGGGCGTTCGCCAGCCTCCCGGAGCGCTGGCAGGCGGTGCTCTGGCACTGCGAGATCGAGGGGCGCACCCCCGCGGAGGTCGCACCCCTGCTCGGCCTCACCGCCAACAGCACGGCGGCGCTGGCCTACCGCGCGCGCGAGGGGCTGCGGCAGGCCTACCTGCAGCAGCACCTCTCCGACCAGATGCCCGACGGGTGCCGGTCGGTCGCCGGCAAGCTCGGTGGCTACGTGCGCGGCGGCCTGGGCACGCGTGACACGGCCCTCGTCGAGGGCCACCTGGAGACGTGCGGCGACTGCCGCGCCCTGGTGCTCGAGCTGCGCGACGTCAACCACGGCCTGCGCGCGATCATCGCGCCGCTCGTGCTGGGCGCCGCCGGGCTCGGTGCGCTCGGAATCGGGCTGCCGACCGGAGGGGGCCTGGCCGCGGGCGCCTCGGCGCTCTCGTCGGGCGGCGCCGGTGCGGCCGGCACCGGCACTGCCGGCGCGGCCGCGTCGGGTGCCGCCGGCGCGGGTGCTGCCGGCGCGGGCGCCACTGCGGCGGGCGCGGGAGTGGTCGGCGCCGCGGGCGCGGTGGCCTCGGCCGGCTCCGCCTCGGGCGGCCTGCTCGCGGCGATCGGCGCGTTCTTCGGCACCGTGCCGGCCGCCGTGGCCGCGGGTGTGGCGGGCCTCGTGGTGGTCGCGGGCGTGACGGTCGGCGCCGTGGCCCTCAGCGGCGGGCACGAGCAGCCGGCCGCCGCGGGCGTCGGTGCCACGAGCACGCCGAGCCCCGCCGCGCTGCCGCCTGTCTCGTCGTCCGGCACCGGAGCGGAGGTGCCCTCAGCCACGCCGAGCGCCGTCCCGACGAGCCCGACGGACGTGCCGGCGGTGGGAGCCGCGGACGCCTCGTCGGTCGTCGTGGCCTCGGGTGCCTCACCCGCGCCGACGCCGTCGCCCTCGCCGGCACCGGAGGCCACCGCCCCCACCGATCCGACCACCCCCGCCGTCGTGGTGCCCGACCTCGTGGTGAGCGACCCCGGCGCCGTGCTCGCCGCGGGGCAGACGGGGCAGGACCTCGGGATCGACGTCACCAACGTCGGCACGGCGCCCGTGACGAACCTCACGGTGGCGCTCCAGCTGCCGTCCGGCGTCACGCTGGAGTCGGCCCCGCAGCAGGTGACGGGGCGCTACGCCGTGCACCTCGCGGCGTCGTGGCGGTGCACCGTGACCGGCACCGGGACGCAGTGCCTCCTGCCGGTGCTCGACGCCGGGGAGTCCACGCACCTCGGCGTGCGCGTCGCCGTGGCGCAGGACTTCAGCCGGGGTGGCGTGACCTGGCAGGTCAGCGCGGACGGGTTGGCGCGGGCGATCAGCCACGAGGGCCGCGTGACGTTCACACCGTGGTCGCCGGGGGACACCCCGACCGACCCCGTGACTCCGACGCCGACGCCGACCGAGACGGTCACGCCGACCCCCACGCCGACGCCGACGCCGACCGCGACGGTGACGCCGACGCCGACGCCGACGCCGACGGAGAAGGTGACCACGACGCCAGCGCCGAGGCCGAGGCCGGCGGGGACGGGAGCGCAGCACACAACGG
>Ga0187809_10001435_pt1 | contig 11096 bp, 11 predicted proteins | sample NC_wetland_sal_i_8_FD_132415 | JGI IMG/M metagenome (GOLD analysis project Ga0187809, IMG submission 132415) | Wetland sediment microbial communities from Neuse River Estuary, North Carolina, USA - ASW_4 | ecosystem: Environmental > Aquatic > Freshwater > Wetlands > Sediment | place: USA: North... | reverse complement strand
CGCCATGCCCCTTCTCGTGCTCGTGCAGGGCGCGGCCTTCCGGATGCAGGCGCAGCATCAGCCAGGGCGCGATCACCATGGCGACGACAAAGGAGAACAGCATCGCCGCCGAGGCGTTGGCCGGGATCGGCGCCATGTAGGGGCCCATGAGCCCGGAGACGAACAGCATCGGCAGCAGCGCAGCAACCACCGTGAGCGTGGCGACCACGGTCGGATTGCCGACCTCGGCGACCGCCTCGATTGCGCCCTGGAGACGCGAGCGGCCGTCGCGCATCGCCCAATGGCGCGCAATGTTCTCGACCACAACGATGGCATCGTCGACCAGAATGCCGATCGCGAAGATGAGCGCGAACAGGCTGACGCGATTGATGGTGTAGCCCATCACCTTGGCGGCGAAGAGCGTCAGCAGGATCGTGGTCGGGATGACGACCAGCGTCACCAGCGCCTCGCGCCAGCCGATCGCGAAGGCGATCAGCACGACGATCGATATGGTGGCGAGGCCGAGATGGAACAGGAGCTCGTTGGCCTTCTCATTCGCCGTCTCGCCATAGTCGCGCGTGACCGTGACCTGCACGTCGGCGGGGACGAGACGTCCCTCGACGCTGTGCAAGCGCTTGAGCAGGTCCTCGGCGACCACGACGGCGTTGGCGCCGGCGCGCTTGGCAAAGGCGACGCTGACCGCCGGCACGCGCGACCACTGGCCGCCCTTCTGCGGCATATCCATCCACGCGCGATGCTCGACCGGGCTCGGCCCGATCACCGTTTTGGCGACGTCGCGCACATAGACGGGACGGCCATCGCGCGTCGTCACCAGCAGCAGCCCGATGTCGGGAATGCCGCTCAGCGTCTGTCCGGCCGCGACGGTCCGGCTCAAGCCGCCGTCGCGCACGCTGCCCGCCTGGAACGAGCGGTTGGCGTCGCGCACCTTCGCGACCAGCTGCTGCAACGTCACCCCGTACAGCGCGAGCTTTTCCGGATCGGGCTCGACGCGGATCTGCTGCGCATCGCCGCCGGAAATATAGGTGAGACCGACATTGTCGGTCTTCATCAGCTCGAACTCGAGTTGCTGCGCGAGCTGGTATAGGTCCTTGTCGGTATAGCGCGCGGCGGCGTCTGGCTTCGGCGACAGCGTGAGCACGGCGATGGCGACGTCGTTGATGCCGCGGCCGACGATGAGCGGCTCGGGAATACCGACCGGGATGCGGTCGGCGTTCGCCTTGATCTTCTCGTGAACGCGCAGGATGGCGTCGTCGGCGCGCGTGCCGACCAGAAAGCGCGCCGTGACCATGACGCGGTCGTCGACGGTCTGGCTGTAGACGTGCTCGACGCCGTCGATGCCCTTGACGATCGCCTCGAGGGGCTTGGTCACCATCTCGGCCGCGTCCGGCGCCGTCAGGCCGTCGGCGTTCACGCGAATGTCGACCATCGGCACGCTGATCTGCGGCTCTTCCTCGCGGGGGATAGTCAGCAGCGCGACGAGCCCGACGGCGAGCGCCGTCAGCAGGAACAGCGGCGTCAGCGGGGAACGGATCGTCGCCTGCGTGAGGCGGCCGGACAGTCCGAGATTCACGGCTGCACCAGAACGTCGCCGGTCTTGAGGCCCGACAGGATTTCGAGCGCGTCGGGCATGTCCGGCCGCGGCAGCTCGCGGCCACGCTGCACCGGCACGTCGATCGTCTCGCTGCCCTTGCGGATGCGGGCGTAGTCGATGCCGAAGCGCGTCACGATGAACGAGGCAGGCACTGTTACGCTGTCACGCTCGCCGGCCGAGACCCAAACCCGAATCCGCTCGCCGACGAAATAGTCGCCGAGACCGGAGACCTGCGCATCGGCGACGACGCGGCCATCCTCGATCTGCGGATAGACGAGCTTGATGGCGCCGAACGTCGCCTTGCTGGCGCCGAGCTCCTCGCCGTCGATGCGCACGGGATCGCCCGCCTTCAGGAAGCGCGCATGCCGCTCGGGCACGCGCAGCCGCAGCACGAAATTTCGCTCGGCGATGCTGGCGACAGGCTCGCCCGGCATGATCACCGTCCCGGTCGTCACCGGCACCTTGAGAACGCGGCCGGCGGTCGGCGCGAGAACCTTGCCTTCGGTGAACTGCTGCTCGATTACCGAGCGCTCGGCGACCTTCGATCGCTGACTGTTGCTCGAGACGTTGAATGCGGTGCGCGCTTCATCGAGCCGCGTCTTGGGGATTGTGCCCTTGGCGAACAGGTCCTCGGCGCGATCGAGATCGGATTTGGCCTGCGCCAGTTGCGCCTCCAGCCCCGAAATCTGGGCGTCGAGCGATTTCATCTGCAACGCCAGCTTTTCATCGCCGATGGTGGCGACGACCTGGCCTCGCGCGACTTCGTCCCCTTCCTTGATGTTCAATTCGGCGACGGTGCCGCCGATGCGGGCCCGCGCCGGCACGATGTTGGCGCTTTCAACCGTCGCAAACACCGCTTTCTCGTCGGCGATCCTGGATGGAGCGACCGTATAGGTGTCCGCAGCCATCGCCTGGTGCGAGCCCAGCGCAGCCAGTGCCGTCAGGATGAGAGTCAGCCGCATCGATCTGTCCCTTGCGTGCAGCGCCCGCCGCATCTTTGCCGGAAGGCTCCACCGCGTCATTGATGTCGCGCAATTTTGCTGCCGCGCTTCGCCACGGCTTTTGGCGCGCACGCAGCGGCCGGTGCGCAATAGGCGCGGTAAAGCGTGTGCACGAGATCGCGGGCCGGATCGCTGCCGATCGAATACCAGATGGTCTGCCCGTCCCGTCGCGTGCCGACGATGCCGTCGCGGCGCAGCAAGGCCAGGTGTTGCGACACCGTTGAGTCACGCAGGCCGAGAAAGCCGGCCAGTTCGCCGACCGAGCGCTCCTTCTCGATGAGCTGACAGACGATCAGGAGCCGGTGCGGATTGGCCAGCGCCTTCAGCAGGCTGCTCGCCCGGTCCGCCGCGACCCGCATCGGCTCCGAACGTATTTTCATAGTTGCATAGATACGAATGTTCGAATACATTGTCAATGCCGGGGCCGCTGATCCCGGCTCGTGGAGGGGTTCATGAACGTCGATCGCGCGGTTTTCGCCATGGCCGGCAGCATGGTGCTGCTCGGTCTCTATCTCGCCTGGGCGTTCAATCCCTGGTGGGCGCTGCTCGACGCCTTTGTCGGGCTGAACATGCTGCAAGCCGCGTTCACCGGCTTCTGCCCGGCGGCGGCGATCTTCCACAAGCTCGGCCTCAAGCCTGGCGCGGCCTTTTCCTGCGCCGTGGCGCGCTGACGCAGGCCGATTGAGCAGAATCAATGCGAGCCGTCCGCGCGGATGCTCGGCTTTCAACAACCCATCGATAACGAGAGCGACAAGAGCCGCGTGAGGCGGCCACGCCGACAAACAGGAGGAAGTCTTGGCTCACATCGTAATACTCGGCGGCGGCATTGGCGGCGTCTCTTGCGCCTACGAGCTGAAGCAGGCGGTCCGCTCCGAAGATCGCGTCACTCTCGTGTCCAACAAGCCGTTCTTCCAATTCACGCCGTCCAATCCGTGGGTGGCAGTGAAATGGCGCAGCAAGAAAGATATCACGATCGACCTCGCGACCGTGCTGCCGAAGCACGGCGTCGCGTTCAACGGCGCCGGCGCCGCTCGTGTCCACGCCGCCGAAAACCGCGTCGAGCTCGGCGACGGCACCTCCCTCTCCTATGACTATCTCGTTGTCGCCACCGGCCCGGAGCTCGCCTTTGACGAGGTCGAAGGGCTTGGACCGGAAAAGAACACGCAGTCGATCTGCGACGTCGATCACGCCAGCAAGGCGAACGAGGCTTGGGAAGCGTTTTGCAAGGACCCCGGGCCGATCGTGGTCGGCGCCGTGCAGGGCGCATCCTGCTACGGACCGGCGTACGAATTCGCCATGGTGATGGACACCGACCTGCGCCAGCGCAGGATCCGCGACAAGGTTCCGATGACCTTCGTCACCGCCGAGCCCTATATCGGCCATCTCGGCGTCGGCGGCATCGGCGACACCAAGGGGCTCCTGGAATCGGCGCTGCGCCAGCGGCACATCAAGTGGCTGACCAACACCAAGGTCGACAAGGTCGAGGCCGGCAAGCTCTACGCGACCGAGGTCGATGACGACGGCAAGCCGAAGAAGAGCCACGAGATAGCGTTCAAGTATTCGATGATGCTGCCCGCCTTCCGTGGCATCGCCGCGCTGCGCGGCATCGAGGGACTCGGCAATCCGCGGGGCTTCGTGATCGTCGATAAGCACCAGCGCAACCCGAAATATCCGAACATCTTCGGCGTCGGCGTCTGCATCGCCATTGCGCCGCTCGAGGCGACGCCGCTGCCGGTCGGCGTGCCGAAGACCGGCTTCATGATCGAATCGATGGTGACGGCGACCGCTCTGAATATCGGCGAATTGCTTCGCGGAAAGGCACCGACGCACGAAGCGACCTGGAACGCCATCTGCCTTGCCGACTTCGGTGATTCGGGCGTCGCTTTCGTCGCCATGCCCCAGAACCCGCCGCGCAACGTCAACTGGGCCTCGAGCGGACGCTGGGTGCACGTCGCCAAGGTGGCGTTCGAAAAATACTTCCTGCGCAAGGTGCGCGCCGGCGTGACCGAGCCCTATTACGAGAAGGCGGTCATGAAGTTCCTCGACATCGGCAAGATCAAGGAACCGGCGGCCTGACGTTAAAGCGTGCCGCTCAGGCGCCGAGCTTGAGCGGCACCTTCAGATAGCGCACGCCGTTCGCCTCCGCCGGCGGAAAGTGGCCGGCGCGCATGTTCACCTGGATCGACGGCAGCAGCAGCATCGGCGCCGACAAGGTCTTGTCGCGCGCGACGCGCTTGGCCACGAACTCCTCTTCGCTGATGCCGTCGTGGATGTGGACGTTGCGCGCCCTCTCCTCCGCCACGGTCGTTTCCCAGGCATAGCGATCGCGCCCGGGCGCCTTGTAGTCGTGGCACATGAACAGCCGCGTCTGCGGCGGCAGCGACAGGATGCGCCGGATCGACCGGTAGAGCGCATGCGCGTCGCCGCCGGGGAAATCGGCGCGCGCGGTCCCGTAGTCGGGCATGAACATGGTGTCGCCGACGAAGACCGCATCGCCGATGCGGTAGGACACGCAGGCCGGCGTGTGCCCCGGCGTGTACATCACCTCGGCCTCGATGCCACCGATGCTGAAGCGCTCGCCGTCCCTGAACAGGTGATCGAACTCGGAGCCGTCGCCCGATACATCCGGGGCGTTGAACACCGGCCGGAAGATCTGCTGCACGTCGCGGATGTGTTCGCCGATGCAGACCGGGGCGCCGGTCTTCGTCTTGACGTAGGGCGCGGCGGAAAGATGATCGGCGTGGACATGCGTCTCGAGCACGCGGCCGATCGTGACGCCGAGACGCGCCGCCTCGGCCAGGATCGCGTCGGCGGCCTTGACGTTGGCCTCCCCGCTCTTGTGGTCGAAATCGAGCACCGGATCGATCACGGCGGCCTGCTTGGTCGCGGCATCCCAAACGAGATAGCTCACCGTGTTGGTCGGCTCGTCGAAGAAGGCCTTTATCTCCGGTTTGCTCGCGGCCATGGCCCGATCTCCTGAACGCTGCGTTCACACATATATGTCTTGACGAATATATTATCGCGACCTATCTGCCGAGGGAAGCCACCTGCGCACACGACGCTGCGCAGAGAATCCTCGCCCGGATCGCCCGCAACACTAGCAGGAGTGCCAGTCATGCAGAACCTCAAGACCATCACCCCCGACCGCGCCGCGGCGCTGGTGCGCGAGGGCGCGGTGATGATCGATGTCCGCGAGGCGCACGAGCACGCGGCCGAGCACATTCCCGGCGCGCGCCATCATGCGCTGTCGCAGATTGATCCGGCGCATCCGATCGAGGACGGCGATACCATCCTGATCTTCCACTGCAAGTCGGGCGGGCGCACCAGCATGAATGCGGGCCGGCTGGCGGGCGCCGCCGGCGAATGCGAAGCCTTCGTGCTCGGCGGCGGCATCGAAGCGTGGCGTCGCGCCGGCCTCCCGACCACCGCGGCGGTGAAGGATAAGAGTTCGACCGGAGGCGGCATCCTGAACGCCATCTCGAAGCTTTTCCGGTAAGACAAGGAAGACCGCGCATGCTCATCGGCCACGATCTCCTCTCGATCGGGTCCGGCGGCATGGTCGGCTTCACACTCGGCCTCGTCGGCGGCGGCGGCTCGATCATGGCAGTGCCGCTGCTCGTCTATGTCGTCGGTGTCGCCTCGCCGCATGTCGCAATCGGCACCAGCGCCGTGGCGGTCGCCGCGAGCGCCGCCGCGAACCTCGCCGGCCACGCGCGGGCGCGCACCGTCAAGTGGGGCTGCGCCGCCGCATTCTCCGTTGCCGGAGTAGCCGGCGCCGCGGTCGGCGCGCATCTCGGCAAGCTGGTCGATGGCGGACGGCTGCTTACATTGTTCGGCATGCTGATGATCGCCATCGGCCTTTTGATGTTGCGGCCGCGCAGGTCCGGCGGCAATCCTGCCGTGCGATTGACGCGCGCGAGCATGCATCTCTTGCCCTGGCTCATCGGAATCGGCTTCTGCGTCGGCGCTCTGTCGGGCTTCTTCGGCATTGGCGGCGGCTTCTTGATCGTGCCGGGGCTGATGGCTGCGACGGGTATGCCGCTGATCAACGCAATCGGCTCGTCTCTGCTCGCGGTGACCGCCTTTGGGCTGACCACCGCGATCAGCTATTCCGCCTCCGGCCTCGTCGATTGGCCGCTGGCCGGCCTGTTCATCCTCGGCGGCGCGGCCGGCGGCCTGCTCGGCATCCGCCTCGCCGGCCGCCTGTCGTCTCACAAGCATGCGCTGACGCGTATCTTCTCCGGAATCGTGATCGCCGTCGGCGCCTATGTCGTCGTCCGCGGCGCGATGTGATGACGCCGCTGGTCAGGCCGGCGGCGCCACGTCCATCTTGCGCGCGTCATATTCGAACAGCCAGTCGTAGCGCGTGCGGACGCGGTCCGGCTCCCACTCGCGCGTGACGTAAGCGACCGCCTGATCGTGGTCGGACAGGATCGGATTGTGGAAGCGCTTGGCCGTCTCGGTCGAGCCGCGCACGATCTTGGAGGTGCGCTCGACCCGCAGATCCTGGAATTGCCGGAACGCGCCGGCGATGTCGCCCGGATCGGCAGCGATCGCTCGCGCGATCAGCACGGCGTCCTCGATCGCCATATTGGCGCCCTGCGCCAGGAACGGCAACGTCGGATGACAGGCGTCGCCGATCAGGCACAGCCGGCCGAACGCCCACTGCGTCAGTGGCTCGCGGCCGACGAAGGCCCACTTGAACGGCACGTCGAGGCCGCGGATCGCCTCCTGCACCGCCGGATGCCAGCCCTTGAAGTCGGCGAAGCATTCCTCGTGCGAGCCGCGCTCGGTCCAGGACTCGACCGGCCAGCTCCGGCCCTCGACGACGCCGACGAAATTATAGAGCTCGCCGCGGCGTACCGGATAGGTGATGACGTGCGCGCCGGGGCCGACCCAGTTGGTGCCGACCGGCGTGCGCTGCTCGGGCGACAGACGCTCCGCCGGCACCAGGCCGCGCCACGCCATGATGCCGAGGAACGCCGTCTTCGCTGGGACGCCGGCGGCATCGCGCAGCTTCGAATGCACGCCGTCGGCCGCGACGATGGCTGCGCCATGCGCATCGGCCTTGCCGCCGGAGAAATGCAGGGTGATGCCGTCGCTCCCTTGCGTGAAACCAATCGCCTGATGACCGAGATGAACCGCGTCCGGCTTCAGCGCGAGCACGGCGTCGCGCAGCACGCCGTGGAAATCGCCGCGATGCAGCGTCCAGTACGGCGCGCCGAAGCGCTCGATGCAGTCGCGGCCGAGATCGAACAGCTTCCAGGTCTGCCCGGTGTTCCAGAGCCGCACTTCCTTGCGCGCCGCTTCGCAGGCGACTTTGTCGAGCGCATCGCGCAAACCGAGATCGATCAGCAGCCGCGAGCCGTTCGGTCCGATCTGGACGCCTGCGCCGACCTCGCGCAATTCCGACGCCTGCTCGTAGACCGAGACATCGATGCCCCGCCGCAGCAGCGCCAGCGCCGTGCTCAATCCGGCAATGCCGCAGCCTGCGATGAGAATGTGCGGTGCCGATTTGCCCATGACGTTCCGAGAGTCTCCTACGACCGCCGGAGACTACGACACCTGTCGCGGCAAAGGCACGCGCGATCTCGCCGTCAGCCGAATTCCGGCCCGGTCAGCGCGAAGATCCGCTCCGGCGCATCGAGCGGCTTGGCGCGGCCACGCAGCATGCGCGTGAAGCTCCGCTGCACGGTGAAGCCGAGCGAGTCGAGACAGTGCCGTAGCCCGGTATGCCGGTCCGGAACGTCGATGAAGACCGGCCCATCGATCTCGGCGAGACCGGCGCGGAGCAATGCTGCCGCGACGGGTTCGTCGCGCGCGACCAGCGGCCCGATCTGCGTCGCGACGCGACCTTCGCGCGCGAGCACGAACCCGCTCACGCCGTCGGCGCCGGATGCGACGAAGGCCGCGCGCGGCACGCGCCGCCGCCAGTCGCGCAGCAAGGCGCTGCGGTCCTCGCCGAACGCCGCACGGTCGAAGTCGGCGACCGCGTCGAGATCGGCCTCGACGAGCGGGCGGATGTCGGCACTGCGCGCCGGCGGAGAAACTGCCGGCGACCCGTCCACGCGCTGGAGCCGCGTCAGCGGATAGACATCACGGAAGCCGAGCTGCCGGTAGACCTCGCGTCCGGCCGGGGTAGCGTCAAGGCCGGCGATGGCGCCGCGCGCTTCGCACCAGTCCATGCAGGCCGTCATTAGCCGCGACGCCAGCCCGTTGCGGCGCTCCGATGCCGTCACCAGCACCATGCAGATCCAGGCGAATTTCTGCCCGTAGGGCACGACGCCGGCCGTGGCGATCAGCTGCGCACCGCGGGTCATGCCGAGAACGATGCCGTGCTCGAGGATGAACGACCAGTCGTTGGCGTTCTGATTCCAGCCCGCTTCGATCGACAGCTGCTGGCAGGCGTCGAGATGCGCCGGACCGAGCCTGAACGGGTCGGACAGCGCCGGCATCAGACCGGAAGGGCGCGCATGGATCGCGTCCCGGCGCTCCGCTTGGCCTTTGCGGCAGTGGTCCCCTCGGGACGCAGATAGCCGAGGACGAAATCGATGACGTGCTTGCGGCGCTCCTGCAACAGCTCGGGCCGGTTGAAATCCCGCTCGAACAGCGCGCTCAGCGTATGGACGTTGCCGACATAGAAGAAGCACAGCGCCGCCATCGAAATATAGAACTGCACCGGATCGACGTCGCCGCGGAATTCGCCGGCGGCTGCGCCGCGCTTCAAGGTGTCGCGAAGCAGGTCCAGCATGGGCGAACTCGTCTGCTTGATCAGCTTCGATTTGCGCACGAAGCGCGCCTCGAGAATGTTCTCGTTGATGAGTAGGCGTACGAATTCGCGATGCTCGGCGTCGTAATCGAAGGTGAAGCCGATGAGCTTGCGCATCGCTTCGACCGGCTCGTCATCCGCCAGATGGAGATCGTGCTCCTTCTGGCGGATCTCCGAATACGCGTGCTCGAGCACGGCGAGATAGAGCCCGTCCTTGTCGCCGAAATGATAATAGATGAGCTGCTTGTTGATCTTGGCGCGGCGCGCAATGACGTCGACGCGCGCCCCGCGAAGGCCCTCCGCCGCGAATTCCAGATGCGCCGCGCGCAGCAGGCGCTCGCGCGAATCCGGCCCCTCGCCCGTCTTGCCGGCGGCGCGCTTTGCCCCGGAACGCGCCTTTGCCGGTTTACGCGACATCGAGCCAGCGCTCCCGGTTCGCCGCGACGAAATCGTCATCGGTCAGTTCGGGGAAACTGCGCGCGACGCGCGTCAGCAGATCGCCCTGCCCGATGCTCAGCCCTTCGTGCGGGTCGAGGCACCATACGCCTTCGAGCAGGCCCTGCCGCCGCAGCACCTCGTGGCAGCCGGCGATGACGCCGTGGAAATTGTTCGCGACATCGAACACCGCGGCGTTGCAGGCGGTCACCTTGGAGTCGTATGCGAGCAGATCGGCCGGCGCCTCGTTGCGCTCGGCGGCGGCGCGGCAGCGCGCGTGCAGCTCCACGGCGGCCTTGGTCCAGACGCTCCAGTGGCCGAGCAGACCGCCCTTGATGCGCAGCACGATCGTCTCGTCGCCGCGGCGCACCGCGAACGGGCTCAGGAGATCGAGCACGATGTGATCGTCATTGCCGGTGTAGAGCGCGACGCGCTTCTCGGCGCGGGCGTCGGCGACGCCTTGCAGCACGTCGAGCGTGGCGTAGCGATTGAACGGCGCGATCTTGATGCCGACGACATTGTCGATCTCGGAGAAGCGCCGCCAGAAATCCGCCGACAGCGACACACCGCCGACGGCTGGCTGGAGATAGAAGCCGAACAGCGGGATGCGCGCCGCGACCGCGCGGCAATGCGCGACGATGTCGTCCTCGCTCGCCGACTTCCAGGCCGCGAGGCTGAGCAAACCCGCATGATAGCCGAGGCCCGCGGCGAGATCGGCCTCGCGCACGGCCTGATCGGTCTTGCCGACGAGGCCGGCGATCATGACCGGCGTCTTGCCGCTCGCGCCGTTCCAGGCGTCAGCCGTCTGCTTCGCCAGTTCGAGCACCGGGCGATAGAGGCCGACGTCGCGGATGGCGAATTGCGTGGTGTGGACGCCGACCGCGAGACCGCCCACGCCTGCGTCGATGTAATAGCGCGTCAGCGCGCGCTGCCGGCGCTGGTCGAATTTGCGCTCGGCATTGAGCGCGAGCGGATGCGCGGGGATGGCGACGCCGGCGCCGATGGCGGCGCGGACGGTCTCGGGCAGGTCGGCAACGCTCAAGGGCATGCGCGTTCGTCTCCTCGCGGACCTCGATTGATAACCGGGAGGTCGTGCGGGTGTCAACGCGCCAACCAACCGGATAGTTGACACACAGCGAAAACGGCGCATGCTTGCAAGGATCGTGGAGGGAATGGCGGCGATGGCGGCGTATGACGGCGTGATCCTGGGCGCGGGCCACAATGGCCTCATCCTGCAAGCCTATCTCGGTAAGGCGGGGCTCAAGACCGTCGCGCTCGAACGCCGGCAGATCGCCGGCGG
>Ga0187809_10001434_pt1 | contig 11098 bp, 7 predicted proteins | sample NC_wetland_sal_i_8_FD_132415 | JGI IMG/M metagenome (GOLD analysis project Ga0187809, IMG submission 132415) | Wetland sediment microbial communities from Neuse River Estuary, North Carolina, USA - ASW_4 | ecosystem: Environmental > Aquatic > Freshwater > Wetlands > Sediment | place: USA: North... | reverse complement strand
CTTCATCGCCGCGGCCGCCGGCGTAGCCCAGGTGCTGTTCTGGTGGCCCCCACCGTCATGGCCGGCCGCGGCCGGCCATCCACGACTGGCTGCGACAGCGGAACCACGACCTGGATGGCCGGCCTGCGCCGGCCGTGACGGGGGTACGCCGATGCTGCTCGTCGTCGATGCCGGCAACACCAACGTCGTCTTCGCCGTGCGCGAGGGCGACACCTGGCGCGGCTCCTGGCGCATCCGCACCGATGCGCAGCGCACTTCGGACGAATACGCCGTCTGGCTGCTGTCGCTGCTGACCCATGTCGGCATCGCGCCGCAGGACATCTCCGCCGCGGTGATCGGCACCGTGGTGCCGGCCGCGCTGTACCACCTCCGCCGCTGCTGCCGCGAATGGTTCCACGTGGAGCCGTTGATTGCCCGCGCCAGCCTGGACTGGGGCTTCGAAATCCGGGTGGACAATCCGGACGAGGTCGGCGCCGACCGCCTGCTCAACGCGCTGGCCGGCCACCGTCGCTTCGGCGGCCCGTTGATCGTGGTGGATTTCGGCACCGCCACGACCTTCGACGTGGTGGACGCGGACGGCGCCTACCTCGGCGGCGTGATCTGTCCCGGCATCAACCTTTCCATCGAGGCGCTGCACCAGGCCGCCGCCCGCCTGCCGCGCATCGGCATCGGCCGGCCGCAGGCGGTGATCGGCCGCTCCACCGTCCCGGCCATGCAGTCCGGCGTGTACTGGGGTTATGTCGGCCTGATCGAGGGCCTGGTCACCCGCATCAAGGCGGAGTTCGGCGGCCCGATGAAGGTGATCGCCACCGGCGGCCTCGCGCCGCTGTTCGCCGAGGGCACGCTGATGATCGACCAGATCGAGCCCGACCTGACGCTGGACGGCCTGCGCATGCTGGCCGAACGCAACCCCGCGCCGGCCCTGCCGCGCGACCGCACCCGGCTGATCGATCCGGAGTAGCGTTGCGTCTGCTGCGCGTTACGCGTAGGGTGGTGGCGAGTGGAATTCGATTGGGATCCGGCGAAGGACGCCGCCACCGAGCAGCTTCGCGGCATCCGCTTCGAGCGCGGCGCGGAGATTTTCGGCGGCCGGATCGTCATCTGGACGGACGAGCGCCGCGACTATGGCGAACCGCGTTGGCGTGCACTGGGCCTGAGCAGCGGTGAAATGCTGCACGTGGTCTTCACCCGACGAGGCGAAGTCATCCGGATCATCTCGGTCCGCAAGGCGAGCAGGAAGGAGCGTGCCCGATGGCACTCGTCCGTATGACGATGGAAGAGATCATGGCGCGAGCCGCCCGCCGGACGCCGGAGGAGGATGCGGAGTTCCGCCGCCGCATGGATGCCACGACGGAGGAAGACATCCGCCGCCACATGATCGAGGACGGCGAGGACCCCGACGCCGAACTGTCCCCGGGCGAGCACATCGTCCCGCCGCAGGTGGTGCGCAAGAAACTCGGCATGACCCAGACCCAGTTCGCCGACCTGCTCAACATCCCGGTCGCCACGCTGCGCAACTGGGAGCAGAAGCGCTTCATGCTGGAACCCGCGGTCCGCGCCCTGCTGCGCCTGATCTACAACGAGCCGGAAGCCGCCTTGCGAGGCCTGCGCCGCGACGCCGCCTGAAACCGGCCGGTCATCGCTGGTATCCGCCGGCAGATTACCCCATATCCACGTCCAATTCGCTTCGCTCGGCGCGAAGCCCAAGCTCCCATCGCAACGGAACAAAGAGGTAAACAGCAACCCGAATGGATGATGAAATCGGAGATCTCGCCTTCCTGCCACTCGGCGGGACGGGCGAGATCGGCATGAACCTCAACCTCTACCGGTGCAACGGCCGGTGGCTGGCGGTGGATTGCGGCATCGGCTTCGGCGGTCCGGAACACCCCGAAGTGGACATCATGGTCCCCGACCCGGGCTATATCGCCGACCGCCGCGACCGGCTCCTCGGCCTGGTGATCACCCACGCGCACGAGGATCATATCGGTGCGGTGGCGCATCTCTGGCAGCAGCTGCGCTGCCCGGTCTATGCCACCCCCTTCGCCGCCGCCGTGCTGCGCCGCAAACTGGGTGAGGCGCAGCTGGTCAACCAGGTGAAGGTGCATGTCATCCCGCCCGGCGGCAGCATCGACCTCAACCCATTCAAGCTGCGCTTCATCCGCATGGCGCACTCCATCCCGGAGGCGCAGTCGCTGGCGATCGAGACCCCGTACGGGATGCTGCTGCACACCGGCGACTGGAAGATTGACCCCCAGCCGCTGGTCGGTCCCACCACGGATGAGGCGGCGCTGGCAGAACTCGGCGAGCGCGGCGTGCTGGCGATGATCTGCGACTCCACCAATGCCATGGTGGAGGGCCATTCCGGCAGCGAGCACGACGTCCGCACCAGCCTGTGCGCGCTGATCCGCGGCATACGCGGCCGCATCGCGGTGACCTGCTTCGCCAGCAACGTCGCCCGCGTGGAGAGCATCGCCTACGCTGCCCGCGAAGCCGGGCGCAGCGTCGCCGTGGTCGGCCGCTCGCTGCGCAACCTGGACGCCGCCGCACGGGAATGCGGCTACCTGAAGGGCATCCCGCCGTTCCTCGCTGAGGACGACATCGACGACGTCCCCGACGACAACATCCTGATCCTGATCACCGGCAGCCAGGGCGAGCCGCGCAGCGCGCTGGCCCGCGTGGCGATGGACACCCACCCCCGCATGGCGCTGGGGGAAGGCGACACGGTCATCTTCTCCTCCCGCGTCATCCCGGGGAACGAGCGGGCGATCGGCACGGTGCAGGACAATCTGGTGCGCCGCGGCGTGCACCTGATGACCGACGCGGACCATCTGGTACACGTCTCCGGCCATCCCGCGCGCGACGAACTGCGCCGGCTGTACCGGCTGGTGAAGCCGCGCTACGCCGTGCCGGTGCATGGCGAGTGGCGCCACCTGCAGGCGCATGCGGAACTGGCGCAGCAATGCGGTGCGGTGCCGCTGATGATGGAGGATGGCGACATCCTCAACCTCGCGCCGAACCGGGTGGAAGTGGTGGACAGCGCCCCGGTCGGCAAGCTGGTGGTGGACGGTGGACGCCTGGTGCCGCTCAGCGGTGGCGTGATGGCGGCCCGCCGCCGCATGCTGTTCAACGGCGTCGTCGTGGCCAGCCTGGCGGTGGACGAGGCCGGCCGGCTGCGTGGCCAGCCGCGCATCACCGCACCCGGGCTGTTCGATCCGGACGATCCGGAGACCGGCCGGATCAGCGGGGAATTTGCGGATGCTGTGGCCGACCTGCCGGTGGCGCTGCGGCGGGATGACGCCGGCCTTGCCGACGCCGCCCGCGCCGCGCTGAGGCGAGCGCTCGGGCGCAGGCTGCAGAAGCGGCCCTTGGTGGATGTGCATCTGCTGCGGGTGTAGCGCAAACGCGTCATGGTCCGCCCAGGGCGCGCCCGAGGACAGGCTCCGGCGCGGACCACTCATGTCTTACGCGGCGGCCCGAAATGCGGACTCATGGCCACTGCAGCCGTCGTGGATGGCCGGCGAAGGCCGGCCATCCACGACTTCGCGGTGCGCTCTGCTGCAAAGACGTGGATGGCCAGCCGGCACCTCGGGCGCGCTTTTGGCGCGACCCGTGTGTCGGTCATGACGATTGTTGGGTTCGCTCACGAGTTGGTACTTGGGGCCGGCGGTATGACGCGGCGGCCGCAACGGCAAGTCGTGGATGGTCGGCCGAACCTGTCCCCGGGTGCGCCTCGGCGCAACCCGTGGCCGGCCATGGCGTGGAGAGGATGCCTCGCACCTCCGCCGCGATGACGTCCTGACGGCCCTTTACCGCCGACGCCTGCGACCGGATCGGCAGGCCGGCCCATCTCGTTCGTTCGAGGAAATCGCTTTTCTGTGGGTTTCCGTCCCCGCCCGGTTGAGCAGTCCTGCATTCCGGCCGCTGGGATCGCACGGGGTGTTCAACGGCCCCTCGAACGCATGCGGACACGCGGAGCGGCGCAAGCTGTCCGGTAACGCGCAACCCGCCGCCATGGACGCCCTCATCCCCGCCCCGTATCCTACCGACCAGTAAGCAAAGGGAAGCGGCAATGAGCGATACCTCCCCGGTCCGTCTCGAACGCGACGGCGACATCGGCATCATCGTGGTGGACTACCCGCCGGTGAACGCCCTCGGCCCCGGCGTGTCGGAGGGCATCATCGATTGCCTCAATCGCGCCAACGCCGACGACACCATCAAGGCGATGGTGCTGATCGGCGCCGGCCGCAGCTTCATCGCCGGCGCCGACATCCGTGGCTTCGGCACCAACCGCAAGCGCGCCCCGATCGGCAGCCGCACCTACGACGTGCTGGACCGCAGTGAAAAACCGGTGGTGGCGGCGATCCACGGCTACGCCCTTGGCGGCGGGTTGGAAAACGCCATGGCCTGTCACTACCGCGTCGCGGTGCCCTCCGCGAAGGTCGGGCTGCCGGAGGTGCAGATCGGCATCCTGCCGGGCGGCGGCGGCACCCAGCGCCTGCCGCGCCTCGCCGGGCCGAAAGTTGCACTCGATATGATCGTCAGCGGCCGCCACGTGCCCGCACCGGAAGCCGCCAAGCTCGGCATCATCGACGAGGTGCTGCCCGACGGCGCCGACCTGCGCAGCAGCGCGGTGGCCTTCGCCCGCGGCATTGCGGAGAAGCGCCCGCTGCCGCGCGTGCGCGACCGCGCGGTGCAGCTCGACGATCCCGGCATCTTCGACGCCACCCGCAAGTCGATCGCTCGGCGCGCCCGCAACCAGAAGGCGCCGTACAACTGCATCGCCGCGGTGGAAGCCGCCTGCTCGCTGCCGTTCGACGACGGCATACGCCGCGAGGCCGAACTGTTCGCCGAGATGGAGAACTCCGACGAGGCCCGCGCCCTGCGCTACGCGTTCTTCGCCGAACGCGAGGTGGCGAAACTGCCCGACATGCCCGCCGGCGTGCAGCCGCGGGAATTCCACCGGCCAGCGGTGATCGGCGCCGGCACGATGGGCGGCGGCATCGCCATGTCCTTCGCCGATTTCGGCTACGACGTGAAGATCATGGACGCCACGGATGAAGCGCTGAACCGCGGCATGGAGCGCATCCGCAACAACTACGCCACTTCGGTGAAGCGAGGCAGCCTGGCGCAGGACGAGATGGAACGCCGCCTCGCGCGCATCCATCCGGTTGCCGGCTACGACGACATCGCCGATGCCGACGTGGTGGTGGAAGCGGTGTTCGAGCGCATGGACGTGAAGAAGCCGGTTTTCGCCAAGTTGGACGAGGTCATGGCGCCGGACGCACTGCTGTTCTCCAATACCTCCGCACTGGACATGGACGAACTGGCAGCGGTGACGCGGCATCCGGAGAACGTCGCCGGCACGCATTTCTTCTCGCCGGCCAACGTGATGAAGCTGCTGGAAGTGGTGCGCCCGTCCAAGGCGTCGTTCGACACGCTGGCCACCGCAATGGCGATGGGACGCAAGATCGGCAAGATATCGGCGATGGCCGGCAACACCGATGGTTTCGTTGCCAACCGGTCGCGCGCGCCGTTCAACAGCGAGATGGTGATCCTGCTGGAGGAAGGCTGCCTGCCCGAGCAGGTGGACAAGGTGATGGTCGATTTCGGCTATCCGATGGGTCCCTTCGCGGTGGGCGATCTGGCCGGCCTGGACATCGGTGCGGAAGGACGTAAGCGGCGGGCGGCGGCCAACCCGAACTACCGCAAACTGCCAATCGCCGACAGGCTGGTCGAAATGGGCCGCTACGGCCAGAAGACCGGCGCCGGCTGGTACCGCTACGAGAAGGGCGACCGCACGCCGCATCCCGATCCGGAAGTCGCCGCGATCATCAAGCAGGTCGCGGCGGAAATGGGCGTTGAGCAGCGTGACTTCACGGACACGGAAATCCTGCACCGGCTGCTGTTCAGCTCGGTGAACGAGGCATGCCGCATCCTGGAGGAAGGCAAGGCGTACCGCGCCAGCGACGTGGACGTGATGTGGCTGCACGGCTTCGGTTTTCCGCGTTATCGCGGCGGGCTGATGTACTGGGCCGACGGCATCGGCGTGAAGGCGGTGTACGACCAGATCGCCCGCTGGCATCAGCAGTACGGCGAACGCTGGGCACCGTCGAAGCTGCTGCGCGAACTGGCGGAAACCAACACGCCGTTTCGCCAGGCCAAACCCGCGCCCTTCGTGTGAACCGCAGTCATGGCCCCGCACTCTGCCCGTAACGAAGGGCAAAAAGTCTCGGCGGCTGATTGACCGGAACCCGTACGCGGGTCCCCTCGCCGCCCCTTGGGGCGGAGAGGGACAGGCTGAGGCGGTGTCCATGCGAACAGAAAAGCCGGAAGTGTGACGAGCACCGGCGGGCAAGCACGTCCGTTCCGGACCCAAATCGGCAGCGCGGGAGGTGCTCCACCTCACCCGGTCCCTCTCCACCCCAGTGGGCGGAGAGGGAACCCGCGTTCGTCGTCCGGTCAACATGAGGATTGCTGACGACACACGGCGGTTGCGGCAGGGCGCGTCTCCCACACAAGGATTGACGCCGCCTGTAGCTGCCGCATCATCCCTGTGCGCGCCATCCCGCACCCGCCGCACGCACCAAAACGGCCTGCAAGACACGGAGGGAGACGTCCATGCGTCCATCCGAGTCCGCCGCGTCGGCAGATGCAATCATCGGCCCGCTCGAGCAACAGCACCGCGATCGTTCGCGAAGGTCTCCCATTGGAGTCCATGTCCATCGGTCGGTATTTTCGGTTGAATATTTTTCGTCACGTGCGGCGCCTGCCACCGCCGTGGCTCATGCCACCCCGGCCAGGCCAAGCCCAGTGGCCGGCCTCGCCCGCCCACAGGCAATCCAGGCCCGCTCAACGCGGCGCGAGGTCCGCCGAGCCGATCAACAGTAATTGTTTTCTCAACGGCACCGAACTTTCCTACCTGACTGCCGACACATTGTCACTTGCCAAACCTGCATCGACACTCTGGATTCGGATGTACGACCAATCAGAAACCAGCCCCACCCAAGGCGGCGAACTCGCAACCGGGGTCACGGGGCTCGATGAAATCCTCTGCGGTGGCTACCAAAGCAGCCGCGTATATCTGATCGAGGGCGAGCCCGGCGCCGGGAAGACAACCCTCGCCTTTCAGTTTCTGCTCGAGGGCGTCGCCCGGGGCGAACCGGGCCTCTACATCGCTCTGTCCGAGAGCCGCGACGAACTGCTGCACACCGCCGTATCGCATGGCTGGTCACTTGACGGCATCGAGATCTTCGAACTGGTGCCGCCGGAACTCAGCCTGGACCCGCAGCACGAGCAGAGCGTGGTCTATACAGCCGACCTGGAACTCGGTGAGACGTTGCGTCTGGTCATGGCGGAGGTGGAACGCGTGCGCCCGAAGCGCATCGTGTTCGACAGCCTGGGCGAAATTCGCCTGCTGGCGCAAAGCTCATTGCGCTACCGCCGCCAGGTTCTCGCGCTCAAATATCTGTTCGCCAAGCTCGGCGCCACCGGCCTGCTGCTGGACGACATGGCCTGCCCGCAGCCGGAGCTGAACCTGCACAGCATCGCGCACGGCGTCATCCGGCTGGAGCAGGTCGCGCTGCAATACGGCGCCGAACGCCGGCGGTTGCGGGTGTTCAAGATGCGCAGCCGGCAATTCCGCGGCGGCTACCATGATTTCGTCATCCGCCGCGGCGGCCTGGTGATCTTCCCGCGCCTGATTGCCGCGGAGCACCGGCTGCCCGAACCGCGCGACCAGCCCGCCACCAGCGGCGTCGCCGAACTGGACCAGCTGCTGGGCGGCGGCCTGGAACACGGCACCGGTACCCTGATCCTCGGACCTTCTGGCGCCGGCAAATCGTCCATCACGCTGCAATATGTCGTCCGGGCGCTCAGCCAGGGCGAACGTGTCCTGCTGGTCAGCTTCGATGAGGTGCGCTCGGTGGTGCTGCGCCGAGCGTCCGGCCTCGGCATGGACCTCGCGCCTTTCATCGCCGATGGCCGACTGGTGCTGGAGCAGGTCGATCCGGCCGAATACCCGCCCGGCGAGGTGATCAGCCTGGTGCGCCGCAGCGTGGAGGAGCAAGGCGCCTCCATGGTCGTGCTGGACAGCCTGAACGGCTACCAGAGCGCCATGCTGGACGAGCATTTCCTGATCCTGCAGATCCACGAATTGCTCAGCTACCTCAACCAGCGCGGGATCGTCACGATCATGGTGCTGTCGCAGCACGGCCTGGTCGGGCCGATGCACAGCAGCTTCGATCTCACCTATGTCAGCGACACCGTCATGCTGCTGCGGTTCTTCGAAGCCGAGGGCCGCATCCGCCGTGCCATCTCCGTGGTGAAGAAGCGCACCGGCGGGCACGAATCCACCATCCGTGAGTTCAAGATCGACGGGCGTGGCATCCGGGTCGGCCAGGCGCTGGAGGATTTCAGCGGCGTGCTGACCGGGGTCCCGCGTTTCACCGGCTCGACGAAGGAACTGCTTGGAATCCAGCCCGATGGCAAATAAGCCGGCGCCGGATCGCGTTCTGATCCTGGCGCCAAAGGGCCGTGACGCCGCGGTGATCGCGGCCATGCTGAGTGAGGTCGGCATCGCCGGCGCCCACTGCGCCGACCTGGCGGCGCTGGTTGTGGAACTGGACGATCCGGAGACCGGCGCCGCCGTGCTGGCGCAGGAAGCCCTTGGCCCGCAAATCGCGCTGCTGGAGCAGTGGATCGCCGCTCAGCCGCCCTGGTCCGACTTCCCCTTCATCCTGCTGAGCCAGCGTGCCGCGTCGTCGCCGCGCGCGCGCAATGACCTGGCGCAGCTGGCGGAACGCGGCAACGTTGCGGTGCTGGAGCGGCCCCTGCATCCGCTGACCCTGGTCAGTGCGGTGCGTGCCGCGCTGCGCGCCCGCCGCCGCCAGCGGGAGGCCGAGGCGCTGCTGGCCGAACGCGAACGTCAGGCCGCTGCCCTGCGCGAAAGCGAGGCCCGGTTCCGCGCCATCGCCGAGGGCATGCCGCAGCCGATCTGGTCGGCCCGGGCCGACGGCACGCACGACTACTTCAGCGCCCGCTGGCAGGAACTCAGCGGGGAAACCCCGCCCATGGCAGGCGGTCCGGATGCGCCGGACTGGATGCCTTGGGCGGGCCTGCTCCACCCGGATGACCGCGATGCGGTGCTGCATGCCTGGCGGCAGGTGCTGGAGTCCGGCGAGGCGTTCCGCACCGAGTTCCGCCTGCGCGTGGCGGCGGGCAACTATCGCTGGTATCTCGGCCGCGCCCTGCCGGTGCACGACGAGCAAAGCGGCGTCGTTGTGCGCTGGTTCGGCAGCTGCACCGATATCGACGACGCGGTGCGCGCCCGCGAAACCCTGGCACGCAGCCGGGTGGAACTGGAACGCCTGGTCGATCAGCGCACCGTCAGCCTGCAGCGCGAAATGCTCGAACGCGAGAAGGCGGAAGCCGCCCTGGCGCAGGCACAGAAGATGGAGGCGGTGGGCCAGCTGACCGGCGGCATCGCACACGACTTCAACAACCTGCTGACCGCCGTTCTGGCCAGCCTGGAAATGATCGGCAGCCGCAGCAAGGACGAGCGGGTGCTGCGGTTCGCGGCCAACGCCCAGCGCGCGGCGGAGCGCGGCGCTCGGCTGATCCAGCAGCTGCTGGCCTTCTCCCGCCGGCAGCGGCTGCGGCCGGTGGCGGTGGACGTCAACGGCCTCGTGCAGGGAATGCAAGAGCTGATCACGCGTGCGATCGGCGCCTCGGTTCAGGTGGAGATGCGCCTGGCGACCGATCTGCCGCCCGCCTACGTGGACCCGAGCCAGCTCGAGCTGGTGCTGCTGAACCTGGCGATCAACGCGCGCGACGCCATGCCGTCCGGCGGACGGCTGACGGTGGAAACGTTTCCGCTCGGCGGCGTACCGGACGACCTGGCCGACGAACTGCCGCCCAATGCTTACGTGGCAATGGCGGTCACCGATACCGGAACCGGCATGCCGCCGGAGGTGCAGGCCCGCGCTTTCGAGCCCTTCTTCACCACCAAGGAAATGGGCAAGGGCACCGGCCTCGGCCTGTCGCAGGTCTATGGGTTCGTGCGGCAGTCCGGCGGCACGGTGCGCATCCGCAGCGCGGTCGGGCAGGGGACGCGCATGGTGGTCTATCTGCCGCAGGCGGAAGATGGGCCGGCCCTGCCGGAACAGCCGCCGCAGGCGGTGCACCGGCCGGCCTGCGGACGCGCCACCATCCTGGTGGCGGACGACGACGAGAACGTGCGCGAACTCGCGGTGGCGATGCTGGAGGAGTTGGGCTATCGCGTGATCGCCGCGGAGGACGGCGCGGTGGCGCTGGACGTGATCCAGCGCGGCGAGCCCTTCGATCTGCTGGTCGCCGACGTGGTGATGCCGGGGCTGAGCGGCGTGGAGCTGGTGCAGCGGGCTCGCCAGGCCGGCCGCAAGTTGCGCGTGCTGTTCGCCACCGGCTACGCCGACCTGGCGGTGTACCGCGACGGGCTGGAGGGCGAGGACATGATCCGCAAGCCCTATCGCATGACCGAGCTGGCCGAACGGGTGGAGCGTGCGTTGAGCGCCGGCGCGGTGCGCTGTCCCGCGGGGGCGGGCCTGTCATAGGCGATCCGCAGGAATTACGGCTACAGTCCCGGCCGGTCGCACACCAACACCGTCATGGCCGGCGCAGGCCGGCCATCCACGTCTTTGCCTCGGACCGCACGAGATGGACGTGGATAGCCGGACTGCGCCGGCCATGACGGCAATTGGTGCCGGCGCAGCGTGCGACTCGATCATTGTTGAGCGTCGCCATAGCCGCCATGGCTGCCGGTCCGCCCATGGACTCGATGTAAGGCTGCCGGCGTCGCCGCGATCGGCTATGCAGCAGGCTCCTTGCCGCTGGAGCCAAGATGCGTCGCTCGATTCGCTTTTTGCTGCTTGCCGGTCTGCTGGGTCTGGTCGGGACTGCCACGCAGGCACGCACCATCCTGGCGGCGATTCCGATCAGCCGGATGGATCTGCATTGGTGGCGCGAACGCTTCGAGGCCAAGCAGCGGGAACTGCATGCGCGGCATCCTGAGCTGATCTTCCTGGGCGATTCGATCACCGAAAACTGGGAAAAGCACGGACCG
>Ga0187809_10001433_pt1 | contig 11101 bp, 8 predicted proteins | sample NC_wetland_sal_i_8_FD_132415 | JGI IMG/M metagenome (GOLD analysis project Ga0187809, IMG submission 132415) | Wetland sediment microbial communities from Neuse River Estuary, North Carolina, USA - ASW_4 | ecosystem: Environmental > Aquatic > Freshwater > Wetlands > Sediment | place: USA: North... | reverse complement strand
CTGGCGCACGAGCGCGGCGCGCACGTGATGGTGGACTGTTACCAGGCGATCGGCGCCATGACGGTGGACGCGCGCGCGCTCGGCGTCGACTTCGCGGTGGGCGGCATGCTGAAGTACCTGCTGGGCACGGCCGGCATCGGCTTTCTCTATGTGCGCTCGGAGCTCATCGCGCAGCTGGTGCCGGGCAACTCCGGATGGTTCGCCCAGGAGGACATCGCCGCCATGGACATCAGGGCGAACCGGCCGTCGCGCAGCGCGCGGCGCTTCGAGGCCGGTACACCGCCCGTGGTCAACTGCTATGCGGCGGAGGCGGGGCTGAAGATCATTCTCGAGACCGGAACCGACGCGATCGAGACGCGCGTGCGCGCGCTCACCCGTCGCTGCATGGACGGGCTGGCGGGCATCGGCTGGAACCCGGTCACCCCGGCGGAGGATGCCCGCAGGGGTCCGATGGTCGCCGTGCCCGCGAGCGATGCGGCGGGGCTCTTCGCGCGGCTGCTCGAGCAGGACATCGTGACCTCCTTCCGGGAAAACAACATCCGCGCCGGCATCCACTTCTACAACTCCGAAGAGGACATCGACCGCTTCGTGGCCGCCATGGCGGCGCACCGGGCGCGATTCCGGCCGCCGGCCTGAGCGCGCGCCGCCGCGGTATATACTGCCGTCGGAGGCGCGCACGTGACTGCAGCTGAATTCGCCATTCTCGGCGGCGGGGCCATCGGCTCCATCCTGGCCGCGCATCTGGCGCGCGCCGGCCACTGCGTCGTCGTCATCGCGCGCGGCGAGCGGGCGCGCGCCATCGAGCGCGACGGCCTGCGCATCACCGGTCTCGTCGAGCTCGCCGTGCGGGTCCCGGTGATCACCGATCCCGGGCAGCTGCGCGCGGCGGGTACCCTGATCGTCGCGATGAGAACGCCCGGGACCGAGGCGGCGCTCGCCGGCCTCCGCCACCTGGAGGTCGAGACGGCGCTGTCGATCCAGAACGGCGTTCTCAAGGACGAGCTCCTGGCGCGGGTCTTCGGTGCCGGGCGTGTGCTCGGCGCGCTCGCCGACACCAGCGGCGAGCTGCTGCCATCCGGCGAGGTGCTCTTCACCCGCAACGTGAGCCTGCCGCTCGGCGAGCTCGCCGGCGGCGTCAGCGAGCGGGCGCGGCGCATCGCGCGCGCGCTCGATGAGGCGGGCGTCCGCGCGAGCGCCGTCGGCAACGTGGTCTCCCTGGAGTGGAGCAAGTTCACGGTCTGGCTCGGCCTCATCAGCATTGCCGTGATGACACGAGCCGTGAGCTGGCGCTATCTCACGGATCCGGACTGCGCCCTGGTGCTGGTGCGGCTCGCGCGCGAGGTCGCCGCGCTGGCGGCCGCGCAGGGCATCCCCCTCGAGGAGGGCGCCGCGGCTCTGCCGTTGCGCACACTGCTCACCGCACCGGAGCCCGAGGCCATCGCGGCCGTGATACGCGCCGGGGAGCAGATGCGCTCGCGGGCGCCGCAGCACCGCATCTCGGCTCTGCAGGCGCTCGAGGCGGGCCGGCCGCTCGAGGTCGAGGAGACCTTCGGTTACGCCGTCCGGCGCGCCACGGAGCTCGGGCTGTCGCTGCCGCTCTTGGAGGCCAGCCACCGCCTGGTGGCTGCGATCGATCGCCTCGCCCGGGGCTGAGCCGGCGGACGGGTCGGCGCGTGGCGGAACCGGCCGCGGGCTGCCCCATTGTAAGCACTGAGGCGGATCACTCCGCCCTCCCATCATCCGAGCAATACCGAGGCGTAATGAGCGTCGATGCTGATCACCTGGGCTGGTCCGGCGGCATGCTGGCCGAGGTCGGCTACCTCGTCGAGCGGATCGCTCACGCCGTGGGGCCCGCGAGTTCCACGCTTGGACGCGTGGTGGCCGCGGTCGCGGTGGCGAAACACGGAGCGCGGTTACTTCCCCAGGGAGCGCGCCTGATCAGGCGGCATCCGGTGGGCTCTCTGCTGGTTCTGGGGGGCTGTCTGGGGGCGTTGTATCTGCTGCGGGCTCCGGGGCGGCCGTCGCAGACCCATTGGGGCTAGAGAGATCGGCCGCCGGGGCGGGCGCCTCGGGCCCATCGGGGCTGGCCGGCGGCGGCGGCTGCACGCTGCCGGCGGGCAGCGTGGAGAGCTCCTCGTGGCGGCTCTGCACGATGACCGTGTTCTCCAGCACCAGCACGACGCCGTCGGCGAGCACCTGGATGCTCTTGGAGGACTTGCGCGGAATGGGCACCCGCATCGTCACGCAGTAGTTGACGATCGCCGCGGCGATCATGGGCGAGGTATAGCGGCGCTCGCTCAGCTGACCGTTCTCCGTCCGGTGGACGGAAAGCACCAGGACCGCGTTGCCCGCGCCGAGGTTCTCGATGCTGGCGCCGACCACCGTCGCCTTGGACGGCCAGTGCCCCTGCTTGTACTCCAGCTCGATGAGGGCGTCGACGAGGGTATCGAGCGGGAACTGCAGGCGCCGGCTCTCGTGTATGAGTGTGTTCGCCACAGGTTTCGCTCTCGTTTTCTTTTGCGCGGAAACTACCATATTCACGGCTGTTTGTGGCGCCGGCGCGGGGTGCGGCTATATAAAATCGGCCGCGGGCGCAAGTCTTGTTGCGCAGCGGGTGTTTACGCATAGTGCGGCGGATGGTCGCCATCGAATCCCGCATCGCCGCGGAGCTCTCCGCCACACCACCGCAGGTCATCGCCGCCGTCGCACTGCTCGACGGCGGCGCCACGGTGCCCTTCATCGCCCGCTACCGCAAGGAGGCCACCGGAGGGCTCGACGACGCCCAGCTGCGCACCCTGCAGGAGCGCCTGACCTACCTGCGCGAGCTCGAGGAGCGGCGCGGCGCGATCCTCAAGAGCATCGAGGAGCAGGGCAAGCTGACAGCGCCGCTGCGCCAGAGCCTGGAGGCGGCCGAGACCAAGCAGCGGCTCGAGGACCTCTACCTTCCGTACAAGCCCAAGCGCCGCACCAAGGCGCAGATCGCCCGCGAGGCGGGGCTTGATGCGCTCGCCCGGGCGCTGCTCGCCGATCCCACGCTCGATCCGCAAGCGGCAGCCGCCGGCTATGTGAGGGCGCCCTTCACCACCGAGCAGGGCGAGAACCCCGGCGTCCCCGACGCCAAGGCGGCGCTCGATGGCGCGCGGCAGGTGCTGATGGAGCAGTTCGCGGAGGATGCGGCGCTGGTCGGAGACCTGCGCGAGCACCTGCGCACCGGCGCGCAGCTCGTCTCCCGGCTGGCCGAGGGCAAGGAGGAGGCGGGCGCCAAGTTCCGGGATTACTTCGACTATCGGGAGCCGCTGCAGGCGATTCCCTCGCACCGGGCGCTGGCGCTCTTCCGCGGCCGCAAGGAGGAGATCCTGCAGCTCGCCCTGAAGCTGCCCGAGGAGCTCGAGGCGCCATCGCCGCCCGCCGCCGACACGCTCAACTCCTGCGAGCGCAAGATCGCCGCCCGCTTCGGCATCGCGAGCCGCGGCCGCGCGGCCGATGCCTGGCTGCTGCAGACGGCGCGCTGGACCTGGCAGGTCAAGCTCGCCTGGCAGCTCGAGGGCGAGCTGCTCGCCGAGCTGCGCGAGCGCGCGGAGGAGGAGGCCATCCGCGTCTTCGCCAGCAATCTGCACGACCTGCTCCTCGCCGCGCCGGCGGGCCCCCGCGCGACCATGGGGCTCGACCCGGGCCTGCGCACCGGCGTCAAGGTGGCCATCGTCGACCGCACCGGCAAGGTGCTGGACACGGCGACGATCTATCCCCATGCGCCGCGCAACGACTGGGATGGCGCCCTGCACGTGCTGGCGGCGCTCGCGCGCAAGCACTCGGTCGACCTGATCAGCATCGGCAATGGCACCGCCTCGCGCGAGACCGACCGCCTGGCGGCCGACCTCATCAAGCGTCACCCTGACCTCAAGCTCACCCGGATCGTGGTCTCGGAGGCGGGCGCCTCGGTGTACTCGGCCTCGGAGCTCGCCTCGCGCGAGCTGCCGGGGCTCGACGTGACCCTGCGCGGCGCGGTCTCCATCGCCCGTCGCCTGCAGGATCCGCTGGCCGAGCTGGTGAAGATCGACCCGAAGTCGATCGGCGTCGGGCAGTACCAGCACGACGTGAACCAGACGCGGCTCGCGCGCTCCCTCGAGGCGGTGGTGGAGGATTGCGTCAACGCCGTCGGCGTCGATGTGAATACCGCCTCGCCCGCGTTGCTCGCGCGCATCTCCGGGCTCTCGGAGTCCCTGGCCGCGGCGATCGTGCGGCACCGGGACGAGAAGGGGGCCTTCCGCAGCCGCGAGTCCCTGCGCGAGGTGCCGCGCCTGGGCGCGAAGACCTTCGAGCAGGCGGCGGGATTCCTGCGCATCAACGACGGTGAGAACCCGCTGGACCGCTCCTCGGTGCACCCGGAGGCCTATCCGCTCGTGCAGCGCATCCTCGCCGACCTGGGCAAGCCGCTCGCCGAGGTGATGGGCGACCTGCGGGGGCTGCGGCAGATCGACGCCGGCCGTTACACCGATGAGCGGTTCGGTCTGCCGACCGTGCGCGACATCCTCAAGGAGCTGGAGAAGCCGGGGCGCGATCCGCGGCCGGAGTTCAAGTCGGCGGTGTTCCAGGAGGGCGTCGAGGACCTGAAGGACCTGGCGCCCGGCATGGTGCTCGAGGGCGTGGTGACCAACGTCACCAACTTCGGCGCCTTCGTCGACGTCGGCGTGCATCAGGATGGGCTGGTCCACATCTCGATGATGTCGGAGCGATTCATCAAGGATCCGCGCGAGCTCGTCAAGGCCGGCGATGTCGTGAAGGTGAAGGTGCTCGAGGTCGACCTCCAGCGCCGGCGCATCGCGCTGACGATGCGGCTCGGCGACGCCTCGCCGCGAGCCCGCCCGGAGCCCGGACGCCCGGCCGCCGGCGAGCGCGACCGGGGCCGCCCCGGGCCGCGCGGCGTTGCTCGCCCGCAGGTCCAGCGGCACGCCGAGCCCCAGGGCAATGGCGTGATGGCGGATGCACTGAAGCGCGCTCTGAAGCGCTGAGGCTCGCGACGTGCTACTGGCGCGAAGTGGCACGCTCCGCCAGGTCCCCGCGATCGAGGTCTCGCCATGAAGCCGTACGTCCTCTGTCACATGGTGACCAGCCTCGACGGCCGCATCCTGCACAGCAGGTGGCGGCCGCCCACTCGCGACGGCGGTGATCTCTTCGAGCGCCTGCACGCGAGGCTCGGCGGCGACGCCTGGCTCGTGGGACGCGTGACCGGGCAGGAGTTCGCCAAGGGGCAGCCCTACCCGCCGCACGCGCAGCGCAGCTACCCGAGGGAACCGTGGCTCGCCCGCCGCGATGCCCAGGCTTACGGCGTGGTGCTGGATGCGCACGGGAAGATCGCCTGGGGGCGGGCCGAGATCGGCGGCGATGCGATCGTGGTCGCGCTCACCGAGGACGTCCCCGATGCGCATCTCGCCGGACTGCGTGCGGACGGCGTGTCCTACTTCTTCGCCGGCGCGCACCGGCTGGACCTCGAGGCGGCGCTCGAGTTTCTCAACCGTGAGCTCGGCGTGAAGCGGCTGCTGCTCGAGGGCGGCGGACACGTCAATGGCGAGTTCCTGCGTGCCGGACTCATCGACGAGATCAGCGTCGCGATCTGTCCCGCCGTCGATGGCGCGCGTGGCGCGCCGAGCGTTTTCGACTCCACCGAGGACGCCGAGGGCCTGCGGGCGCCGCTCGCGCAGATGTCGCTCGCGAGCTGCGAGGTCCTGGATGAGGGCGCCGTGTGGCTGCGCTACCGGCTGCGCAACGACGCCGGGGCCGCGGGCTCCTGACGCGAGAGAGAATCCGCCGCGGCCGGGGGGACCTGTCCCATCGCCTGTTGCTCGACGAGGGCATCGGCCGCGTTCGCCTCCAGAACCCACGTTGCCGCCGCATCGACGGTGTACTCGTCCTCGTACCACAGAAATCCGAAGCGGGTGATGCACTCGGGGAAATCGGGCTTGATGACGATGTAGCCGGGGATCATGCCGCCGGGGATGTAGCTGTCGTCGGCGCGGTTGTTGCCGTAGGCCTGCAGCTTCGAGGCGGCGCCGACACCCGAGACGTACGAGACACTGGACACGGGATGCGTGCCGAGCAGGTAGTTGGCGGCCCGCAGCGTGTACTGCGGGCCGACGAGATCGGGAAACGCCTCGTGGAGGAAGTACATCGCGACGCCGAACTGCGCTACCTGCGCGGAGCCGCCCCAGGCGCCGAGTGACGGCGGCACGCCGAAGGGCGTGGCGGCGAGCTGGCGATCCAGCTGCGGCAGGAAAGCGCGGACCAGGGCCGCGAGGCGGGTGCGGTAATCGGCGCCGAGATAGGGCAGGGCCCGCGCCGCCGCCCATCCGCCGTAGCCGATCTGCTCCGGCGTCGCGGGAAACATCGCCTGCAGGCGTTGCTTATAGGGCTCGGCGCCGCGCGTCGCGATCGTCAGCTCCACGGCGGCCGTCCACTCCGCTGAGCCGAGAGCGGATTCCCGATAACCGCCCGCACCCTCGAGGTACGGCGGCAGATCCCGCCGCGGCGGCTGAGCCGCTGCCTTCTTCCAGAGCGCCTTCGCGGCGTCGAGGCATTGCCGTGACAGGACGTCGTTCCAGCCCTGCAAAGTGCCTGACGCGGCCGCCAGCGACGCCGCGGCGGCGTATTCCATGGACGGTGAAGTCATGGTCCAGGCCCACCGCGGATACGGGTTGCTGGAATCGGCGCCGGTTTGCGAGGCGGCATCGCCGATGAAGGTGTACCCCTGCAGGTAGGGCGACTGGATGCCGATGAAGGGGTGTCCCACGGCGCGGATCTGCGCCAGGGTCTGAAGGACGCCGTGCTCCACCTGCTCCACCAGGTCCGGGACGCCGTCCGGCCGGTGCATCTGCACCGCGCGCGCCTTCTCGTTTACCGTCAGCTCGTCCCATTGCGGATGGAAGGTGGCGTACGTGAGCGCGAGATTCTGGATGGTGCCGTACTGGCCGAAAGCGTCGTTGTCGAAGTCGCCGGCGTCGAACCAGCCGCCGACGGCGAGACCCCGGATGCGCTCGCCGGGCTTGTAGGGCGACTCGGTGTCAGGTCCCATCCAGTAGCCGTCGAAGTGCGCCGTGTTGGGTGGCGCCTGCAGGGCGTCGGTCAGATGCGCAATGCCGTGCCACAGATGGTAGGCGTCGCGCACCGACACGTGATCCATCTGCTCGGCGAGGAAACCGTCGAGAGTCGTCTGCCACGTGTGGCGGTAGACGTTGCGCGCGATCGGGAACACCGCGGTGCGCCGGCCGGCGTATTCGATCGCGTAGAGCCCGGGGCGCCGCACGGCCGAGAAGTCGAACCGGGCGTACGCGTACCGCAGCCATCGCTTCGGCGCCGAGAGCGGTCCCTGGAAGACCTCGTGGTAGCTGCCGTCATCCGCGAGCCGCAGCACCCGCGCCGTGCGCGGCGCATCGAAGCGTCGGTCGAGCTCGATCACGGCGATCTTGCGGAAGGCGGCGGCGTAGCCGACCTGGCTGTGAGCGATCATCGGTGGGCGGATCCAACCGGGAATGTCTGCCGGCCTGATGTGCCACACCACCGCATCGCGGGTCTTGCCCGCGGCAATGAGCGTGCGCAGCACGTACCAGCCGTTCTGCGCCTCGTCGCGCCCGTCGTAGAGCAGCAGGGGGCCGCTGTCGGAGGTGACACTGATCCGGTCCAGCGGGTCGTTGACGGCAAGCGTCATGTGTCTTCCGGTCGCGAAGGGCAGGGGTTGGGTGTAACCCTTCGCCCGGTGCCACTGGCGCACGTACCAGAGGCTCTTCGGGTCGGCGCGGTCGGGCCGCACGACCGTCATCCGGTCCTGCGGGGCACGCGGAAAGACGCCGAACAGCCGATCATCGACGGCGTACGCCTTGTCGACGTATCGCGACGGCAGCAGCTCCAGGTTAAAGCCTGCACGCCCGACCAGCGTCCGCGGCAGCGGTGCGTCCAGATCGACACTCACCCGCACTCCCCCGGGCTCCGCGGCGACCACGACGTGATAGCGCAGGTGATAGCCGGGGTAGCCGGCGGTGGCGGTGAGGCGGTCGTGGGCCGGGTCGGCCCGGTGCGCGATGAGGTGCGGAATGGGATCCCACTGCTCGGGTGTCGGCGAGAGGCGCACACTGCCGTTGGTGGCGATGCGATGCCCGTGCAGGATGATCTGCAGGGCAGCGTCCTTCTGGTCGAAGAAGATCGGGCTGTAATTGTCGCTGTACAGCATGACGCTGACGCCCGGAGCATCGAGATAGCCGCCGCGCGTGACCTTCAGGGCCAGCGGGGCCGCCGCGCCCGCGAGGCAGGGCAGGGGGGTGACGAGCAGGGCCAGCAGCGGGGCGAGTCGCGATCCAAGGCGCATGGGGGGCCGACCTATGAGAGCGGTACCTAATGAATGGTACCGCAGAGCATACGGCGGTGCGCTATTCTCGCGCTCGAGGTAACGTGGAGCGGAACATGAGATCCCAGATCAAGGGCACCACGATGCCCGTGCTCGAGATCGGCCTCGAACCGAGCGATCGCATCGTCGCCGAGCCGGGCGAGTTCTCCTGGATGACCGACGGCGTGCAGATGCGCACCACCGCCTACACGGCAGGCGCGCGCGGATTGTGGGGCGCCATCGGACGCGCCTTCTCCGGGGGCGGCCTCTTCATGACGGAGTACTCAGCGCCCGCCGGCCGCGGCGTCATCGCCTTCGCCGCCAAGGTGCCGGGTGCGATCCTGCAGGTCGACGTGCCGGCGGGGCACTCCTATCTCATCCATCGCCACGGCTTCCTCTGCGGCACGGAAGGTTTGCGGCTCGCCACCGGGTTTCAGCGCTCGCTCGGCGCCGGCATCTTCGGTGGCGACGGGTTTCTGCTGCAGCGGCTGAGCGGACCGTGCACCGCGTGGGTGGAGCTGGGCGGGGAGGTCGTGACCTACGATCTCGCGCCGGGAGAGACGCTGCAGGTCCATCCGGGCCACATCGGCATGTTTCAGGACAGCGTGAACTTCGACATCACGCTGATGCGCGGCTTTGCCAATGCGCTCTTCGGCGGCGATGGCCTCTTCGTGGCGCGCCTGACCGGACCGGGCAAGGTCTGGCTGCAGAGCCTGACGGTGCCGAATCTCGCGCACGCCCTGGCGCCCTACCTGGGAGGGACTCCGCAGAACGTCGAGAGCGGCGTCGCCGGCGGCATCGCGAGCGCCGTGCTGCGCGACATGTTCGGCGGCAAGCGCTGAGGCAGCGGCATCGGCCGACTGGCTCAGAACTCGGCCGCCTCGCCGAGCGAAGGTGGGTCGGCCGCGTCGGGATTGATCACGCCGAAGCGCGCGGGCGTATAGACGTAGAAGAGCCGCACCTGCTCGCGGTGCAGCATGTCGAGAAGCTTCTGCGCCTCCTCGCGCGTCACGATGAACTCCACCTCGACGGTGAGCGTGCCGGCGAGCTCGAAGAAGCGCGCCTCGTGCAGCACGTGGTGGCGGCCGAAGCCGGCCATGGCCTTGAAGGCGGAGCCGCCGCGGATGCCCAGCCGGTTGCCCTGCTCGAGCAGCCATTCCCACACGAGTCGCCCATGGTGGCGATGACCCTCGTGGACGTAGAAGCGACAGAGTGAGCCTTGCATGGAGTCTGCTCCCCTCGGGGTGGCGGCACTCATGGCCTTGGCCGCGATCCAGTCTAGGCGCGGCATCCGCGGCCGGCAATCCGCCGCTGTAACGCACACGTCACGGGGCCGGCGTAGGCTGCGCCGCCGCCCCTCAGCCACCAGCCGGATCGCCCTTGCGCTCGACCCTCAGCCTGATCGCGCTTGCCGCCCTCGCCCTGCACTCCGCTGCCGCCGCGCCCGTGGCACCCGCCGGCACGCCGCCCCGCATCGAGCACGTCCTGCTCCTCAGCATCGATGGGCTGCACGAGGTCGACCTCGCCCGCTGCATCGCCGCGGGCACCTGTCCCCACCTGGCGTCCCTAGCCCGCCACGGCGTCACCTACACCGACGCGTACACGACGCGCCCGTCGGATTCCTTTCCGGGCACCATCGCCGAGGTCACGGGCGGCACGCCGCGCAGCACCGGCGTCTACTACGATGACACCTTCGACCGGTCTCTCTTCCCACCGGGCTCCCATTGCAAGGGGCCTGCCGGAGCGGAGGTGCGGCTCACCGGTCACCTGGACCGCGACTCCGCGCGGCTGGACGGCGGTGCCGCGAGCGGTCTCGACGGCAACAGCGCGGCGGCGATCGACCCGGCCCGGTTGCCGCGGGTCCGGATCGGCGGACGATGCCGGCCGCTCTGGCCGCACGAGTATCTGCGCGTCAACACGGTGTTCGGCGTCCTGCATGCCGAGGGCTTGCGCACGGCGTGGATGGACAAGCATCCCGCCTATGACATCCTGAACGGACCGGGCGGTCCCACCGATGGACCCGGTCGCAACATCGACGATTTCTTCGCCCCGGAGATCGATGCGGCGCTGACCGCGGCAAACCTGGCGGCGGTCACCGCTTCGCCGCGCGCGCGCGCGCGCCTGCTCGCTCCGCGCCGGACCTTCGAGGATTCGATGGCCGCGGTGCGGCTCTACGACGGCCTGAAGGTCCGCGCCATCCTGCGGGAGATCGCCGGCCGCGATCACACCGGCCGGCGGCGGGTTGGCACGCCGGCCTTTTTCGGCATGAATTTCCAGGCCGTCAGCGTGGCGCAGAAGCACGCACCGGGGGGCTATCGCGACACGCGGGGGACGCCGCGCGCAGCGCTGCTCGCGTCGATCGAGTACGCGGACCGCGCGATCGGCAGCATCGTGAGGCAGCTGCGGCGCCATGGACTCGCGGCCGCGACGCTGCTGATCGTGACGGCGAAGCACGGCAATGCGCCGATCGATCGGACGCGGCTGACGATCATCTCCAATGCGAAAGCCCTCACCCCGGCGCTCGATGCGCTCGGACCGCTCGATCGCTTCCATGTCGCCGATGACGTGCTGCTCGCGTGGCTGGCGAGCGGCGAGCAGGGCCGCACCCAGGCGGTGATCGACGGGCTGATCGCGCGGCAGGCCGCCGGCGTCGACCTCGGCATCGGCAAGTTCTACTCCGGCGCGCAGCTGCGGGCGCTCTTCGGCGATCCGCGCACCGACTCGCGGGCG
>Ga0187809_10001432_pt1 | contig 11103 bp, 12 predicted proteins | sample NC_wetland_sal_i_8_FD_132415 | JGI IMG/M metagenome (GOLD analysis project Ga0187809, IMG submission 132415) | Wetland sediment microbial communities from Neuse River Estuary, North Carolina, USA - ASW_4 | ecosystem: Environmental > Aquatic > Freshwater > Wetlands > Sediment | place: USA: North... | reverse complement strand
GGTCGGCGTGGTGCCGAAGCCGGTGCAGAAGCCGCATCCGCCGCTGTTCCTGCCCTTCGCGTCGTCCGAGAATTCCATCCGCTGGGCAGCGCGGGAGAACGTCACCGCGATCCTGCCGCCGATGCTGCCGGTTTATGAGAACAAGCTGTACGACGTGTATGCGGAAGTGTCGGGGCGGCCGCGCGGCGAGGGCTGCGGCCTGCTGCGCGACGTCATCATTGCCGACACCGACGAGGAAGCGCAGGCGCTGTGGCGCGACTCGGGACAATTCTCCGGCCGCGCCTGGTTCGAACCATTCGGCTTCCGCCGTGGCTTGCAAGACCCCGGCACGGGAGAATTCATGACCTCGGAGGAGGCGGTGCGCGGCGGCTATTCACTGGCCGGCACGGTCGATACGGTGATCCGCGGGCTGGAGGCGAACATGCGGCGGCAGAAGGTGGATTGGCTGTTCTGCTACACCTATAACGCACTGATCCCGCATGCGAAGTTGATGAAGTCGATCGAGACCTTCTGGACCAAGGTGATGCCGCGGTTCATGTAGCCGCGCCGAACGTGCAGGGAGGATTGGCAGGCATGCAGGTCTGTCGGCCAGTCCTGCAGCCTCGATGCCGACCTGATGCCCGATTGAGAACAGGAGATGTCCGATGTCCGTCGCAGACCCGAACCAGGTGATCCTGACAGGCGAGAACCCGTTCATCCGGCTGAGCCGGACGGACGGTGCGGCCTTCAGCACGAACGCCAGTTTCTGGCGTATCATCACCTGCCCGGAGGGACCCGGTCACGTGCTCTACCTCAAGAGCGAACTGACCGATGACCGTTGGCGGATCTGGTCGGACAACATCGCGATGGCGCGCTGGCTGCAATCGACGGTGCAAGGCATGTTGAATCCCGAACTGACCGATGCCGCCATCCCGGTGACCGACGCGACGTTCAGCAAGGAAGGCGATCCCCGGTATTTCTGGACCGAGCGCGTTACCGCGCGTGACGAGGAGATTGCGCTGACGTGGCACGCGATCGGCGCGCCGCTGCTGATCCACACCCAGCCGAATGCCGAACCGGGTCGTCCGTACGGAGTCTGCACGGTGCTGATACCGGCGTTGGGCGCCCGGCTCACGCGGAATGGTGCACAGGCTGCCGGCCAGCCCTGGCCGCGGGAGCGGGAAGGGCGGCCATTCAGCACCTGTGCGCTGGCCTTTTCCGAAAGCTGGACCGCTTCCCCCTAGTCATTCCAACCGAAGTCGTGGGCAGGCGAATACGTCGTGGCGGGAACGCCCGCCGTTCACGACTTCGCCGTGGCTTCAATTGCAATTCGTGGATGGCCGGCCTGCGCCGGCCATGACGATGTGATCGTGGGCAGACGACGTGAGCGCGGGCAATGCCCGGCACTGCCACCGGCGCGGGGCAACTTATTGCCCGCCGCTTCGCTTCTGCTCCGCCTCCGCGGAGAACATGGCATGCCCGATGATGTCCAGCCCGGCCTGAACCAGCGTGAGAAGGAGGACGTCGAGGAGCTCGCCGCACCTCGCGCGCCCGTGATCTACGAAGTCGTGCGCCGCCAGGGCGAAGAGGAATTGCGCCGTCCGATCGGGTCGCTGTTCTGGTCCGGCATCGCCGGCGGCATCACGATGATGGCATCGGTGATCGCAGAGGGTGCGCTGGCCAGCAAGCTGCCGTCCAGTATCGCATGGCGCCAGCCGGTCATCGACCTCGGCTACACCCTCGGTTTCCTCATGGTCGTGCTCGGCCGCATGCAGCTTTTCACCGAGCAGACCATTGTCGCCGTGCTGCCGATCATGCGCCGGCCGAGCTGGGGCAAGCTCCGCATCGCGGTGCGGCTGTGGGGGATTGTGTTCGTCGCCAACATCATCGGGGTCAGTGCCGCGGCAGCGATGAATACGCAACTGCGAATGGTGAGCCACGACCTGCTGGTATCGATGCTCGAGGTTTCAAGCCGGCTGGCGGACAAGACACCCATGGAGGTTTTGTTGCAGGGCGTGCCGGCCGGCTTCCTGATCGCCTCGGTCGCCTGGATACGCGCCGGCCTGACCAGTGGCCATTTCTGGGTCGTGCTCACGCTCACCTACGCCATTGCCCTTGGCGGCTTCACCCATGTGATCGCCGGTTCGGCTGAGACGTTCCTTCTGCTGTTTTCCGGCAAGATCGGTGCGGCACAGGCCTTCGGCAGCCTCATCCTGCCTGCCCTGGTCGGCAACGTGATTGGCGGCACCGGCCTGTTCGCCCTGCTGGCGCATGCCCAGGTGCGACAGGAGCTGTGAACGCTACCGCCCGGACGGAGACGCCTCGCGCCGCATGTAGTGATGCTCCGCGTCGTCGTGGGTCACCCGGAAACCATGCCGCTCGTACAAGTGCCGGGCCGGATTGCCCTTGGCGACGCCCAGGCTGAGCGCGGTGCCGCGATGCGCCGCTTCCGCGATCAGCATCCGCAGCACGGCGGAGCCGATGCCGAGTCTCTGCCAGTCCGGGTCGACGCAGAAATTGCGGATGAACACGGCGTCCGCTGCATCGGCGACCTGCACCCAGCCGACCTGGCGGCCGGCCGCGCCGATGATGCGGATTTCCGCCGGGTTCCATTGTGCCGCCAGCAGCTCTGCCTGCTGCGCGACATCGAGCCCGGCGCGGCGCAGGATTTCTCCCATTGCCCGGCCATAGACCTGCGCCACGAATTGCAGGTCATCGACGCTTGCCGGACGCAGGTGGAGTGCCGGTCCCGCGGTCCGGCCCAGAGAACTCACCAGGCCTCGCGTCCCGCCTGTGGGCGGGCGGTGGCGGCCTGTTTGGCCCGCTGCTCCGCTTCATGCTTGTCGAACATGGCGCGCGCGGCGGCGGACCGCTTTTCCGTCAGCTCGTCGCGATGCGCCGTGCACCAGTCGAACGATTCGGAGCGTGGCCGGTTGTCGCCGGAGAAATGCGGCATGACGTAGCGCGCGTACAGTTCGTAGGAGCGTTTGGTTGCCTCCCAATCCGCCCAGTTGTGCGCCTGCTGCAGCATCACGCCGAACGCGCCCTGTTTGGCCTGCAATCGTTCGATCATCGCGATGGCGTCGTCCGGCGTGCCGATCACCCCGAACTTCTTCTCCACGAACCACTGCGCCGGATCCTCGCCGGCCGGCACCAGGAAGCGCGGCTGGTTGTTGTTCAGGTAGTCCAGGTAGCGCTGCAGGCCGAACTTCACGTTTTCGAAGGCCTGCGCACGGGTTTCCGCGATATGCATCGGCCCGACAAGGCGCAGCCGCGACGGGTCCATCGTGCGGCCCTGTTCGGCGGCGATGTCGTTGGCGATCTTCCAGTTGGCGTCGAGTGCATCGAAGCCGAAGGGGTTGGTGGCGGCGACGCAGATCATGCTCAGCCCGTACTTGCCCGCCAGCCGCCCGCCGGACGGCGTCACCGCGCTGACCACCGCAACTTCGGGATGCGGCCTGGTGTAGGGCAGCAGGTGGGCGCGGGCGTTCACCAGCGTGTACCAATCGGTCTGCTCGGTGACGATCTCGCCGCGGAACAGCCGCAGGATTACGTCCAGCGCTTCGGCCATGCGATCACGCTGCGTGTTCGGGTCGATGCCAAGCATCAGCGCATCGGAGGCGAGCAGGCCGGGACCGGCGCCGAACATGATGCGGCCGCGCGTGAGGTGGTCGAGCTGGATGATGCGGTTCGCCACCATCAGGGGGTTGTGATAGGGCAGCGAGATCACGCCGGTGCCGAAGCGCAGCGAGCGCGTGCGTTCGGCGGCGACGGCGATGAACAGTTCGGGCGAGCTGATCAATTCCCAGCCGGCGGAATGGTGTTCCCCGATCCACGCTTCGTGAAAGCCGAGTTTGTCGAGCCAGACCATCAGTTCCAGGTCGCGCTCCAGGCACTGCGTCGGGTTCTCGTCCATCGGATGGAACGGCGGAAGAAACGCGCCGTGCCGCAGCGTGGGGGAGATCATGTCGGCCTCCTGGTCGGACTGTTCGTCCCACTCTGCACGCCCGCCGCAATTCCCAGCAAGCCGTGTGGGCCCTCTTTCCGCCAAGCTGGGGGCCGGGGGACAGAGTGCGGCGGAGACAATCCCCAACCGCCGCGGTTTGCATAGCTAACGCTCCCTGGCGTCATTCGGACGCCGCCCGCCCCGTCCCTCTCGACCCCGACGGGCCGAGAGGGGATCGGCACGCATCAGTCGGGGATCAGCCGGCGGTACAGGTGCCAGGTCGCATGGCCGAGCACCGGCAGCACGATGACCAGGCCCAGCAGGAACGGAAGCGTGCCGATCACCAGCCCCGCGGTGACGATCAGGCCCCAAACGGCAAGCGGCCCGGGATTGGCCTGCACGCTGCGTATGGACACCGACACCGCGGCATCCACGCTCAGGTCGCGATCCAGCAGCAGCGGAAAGGACACGACGCTGATCGCCAGCACCACGACGGCGAACACGAACCCCGTGGCCACACCGGCGACGATCATGATCCAGCCTTCGCCTGTGGTGAACACGGCACGCAGGAACGCGCCGGCCGACTGCGGCGGGTTGGGGCCGAGCGTCGACAGGTAGATCACGTCCGCGGCGAACAGCCACAGCAGGTACAGCACTGCCAGAGTCAAACCAAGCAGCGTGATCGCACCGATGGATGGCGAGCGCAGCACGCGGAACGCGTCCAGCCAGCTCGTTTCCAGCCCGCGTTCACGGCGGCGGCTCATTTCGTACAGACCCAGGCCGGCGACCGGACCCAGCAAGGCGAAGCCGGACGCCAGCGGGAACACCAGCGGCAGCAGCCCATAGCCCGACGCCAAACCCCACAGCACAAGCCCCGCCGCGGGATACAGCAGGCACAGGAAGATCACGTCGGTCCGGTTGGCCTGGAAATCCTCCAGCCCGCGGCGCAGGGCATAGGTGAGGTCCGACAGCCCGATGCGGCGCAGCGCCGGCACCGCCCGGCGGCGGACCTGGCCTGGCCAGTACTCCTCATCGCGTGATGAACCAATGGTATGGGCGGCCACACGCAGCCGGTCCCAGCTCCAGCCGATTGGCATCTGGATCATCTTGGCTCCTCCCGAACCAGGTTCGGGGGCCGCGCGGAGTCCGTATGCGGCCCGCCGTGCAGATGAATATGGGTTCATCTGCCGCCACCGCCAGGGCGTTTCTCCAGGCCCTCCGGCCGGCGCCCGCATTGGCCTGCGGCACGCTCGCGCTATAACCAGACAAGCAGCCAGGAGAGGAAACCAACCGATGCCGACGAAGCGCTGGGACAAGTCGCGTCTTCCCTCCCGCCACGTGACCGTGGGGCCGGACCGCGCGCCGCATCGCAGCTATTACTATGCGATGGGGCTGACCGCGGACGAGATCGACCAGCCGCTGGTCGGCGTCGCCACCTGCTGGAACGAGGCGGCACCCTGCAACATCGCCCTGAGCCGCCAGGCGCAGTCGGTGAAGACCGGCGTGGCGGAGACCGGCGGCACGCCGCGCGAATTCACCACCATCACGGTGACCGACGGCATCGCCATGGGGCACCAGGGCATGAAGTCGTCGCTGGTATCGCGCGACCTGATTGCCGACAGCGTGGAACTGACGGTGCGCGGCCACTGCTACGACGCGCTGGTCGGGCTGGCCGGATGCGACAAGTCGCTGCCCGGCATGATGATGGCCATGCTGCGGCTGAATATTCCATCCGTGTTCATGTATGGCGGATCCATCCTGCCGGGAAACTTCCGGGGCAAGGACGTCACCGTGGTGGACGTGTTCGAGGCGGTCGGCCAGCACGCCGCCGGCAAGATTTCCGACGCCGACCTGCACGAACTGGAGTGTGTCGCGTGTCCCTCGGCCGGCGCGTGCGGCGGCCAGTTCACCGCCAACACCATGGCCATGGTGTCGGGGGCGATGGGCCTGGCGCTGCCGGGCTCTGCCGGTTCGCCGGCACCCTACGAGGAGCGCGACCGCTTCGCCGTGCAATCCGGCCGCGCGGTGATGCAACTGCTGGAGCAGCGTCTCCGCCCGCGCGACATCGTCACCCGCAAGGCACTGGAGAACGCCGCGGTCGTGGTCGGCGCCACCGGCGGTTCCACCAATGCCGGCCTGCATCTTCCGGCGATCGCGCACGAGGCGGGCATTCGCTTCACCATGGACGACGTGGTGGAGATCATGCGCCGCACGCCATACATCGCCGACCTGAAGCCGGGCGGAAAATACGTTGCGCTGGACGTGCACAAGATCGGCGGCATCCCGGTGATCATCAAGGCGCTGCTCGACGCCGGCCTGCTGCACGGCGACTGCCTGACCGTCACCGGCAGGACGCTGGCGGAGAATCATAAGGACGTGGTGTTCCCCACCGACCAGGACGTGGTCTATCCGGTCAGCAAGGCGCTTTCGCAGACCGGCGGGGTGGTGGGGTTGAAGGGGAACCTTGCCCCGGACGGCGCCATCGTGAAGATCGCCGGCATGCACAATTTGCGCTTCGAAGGCACCGCGCTGTGTTTCGACAGCGAGGAGGAAGCCTTCGCCGCGGTTCAGGCCCGTGCCTACAAAGCCGGCGACGTCATCATAGTGCGTTACGAAGGACCCAAAGGGGGGCCGGGCATGCGCGAGATGCTGTCCACCACCAGCGCGATCTACGGACAAGGCATGGGCGACCAGGTGGCGCTGATCACCGACGGGCGCTTCTCCGGTGCCACGCGCGGGTTCTGCGTCGGCCATGTCGGCCCGGAGGCTGCGGTTGGCGGCCCCATCGCGCTGCTGAAGAACGGCGACAGGATCGTGCTGGATGCCGACAAAGGCACCATCGACATGCTGGTGCCCGAGGCCGAACTCGCTGCTCGGCGCGCCGCATGGCAGCCGCGCCGGACCGACTACAATTCCGGCGCAATCTGGAAATATGCGCAACTGGTTGGCCCGGCCCATCTCGGTGCGGTGACGCACCCGGGCGCCGAGGCGGAGAGCCACTGCTACGCAGACCTTTGACGGTTTGCGTTACGCTTCGATACGGCATTCCGCATCGCGTCCGAGTACACTCGGTGCCGGAATGCCGCTTGTGGGAGCACTAGGATGAAACGGTTTTTGGCGATGTCGATGGCCGCGGCGATGATGGCCGCGGGGACGATGGTGGTGGGCATTGGCAGTGCGGTCGCGCAGCCTCCGCCGCCAGACTACACCAGGGTGCCACCGCCGCGCGTGGAGCATGTTCCGCCTCGTCCGGGCGAGCGCTTTGTCTGGGAGCCTGGGCACTGGCAATGGACCGGCCAACGCTACGAATGGCTGCATGGGCATTATGTGGAGCGGCGGCACCGCCGCGAGTACGTCCAGGGCCACTGGGTCTGGGCGCCGCGAGAGCACCGCTGGGTGTGGGCCCCCGCGCACTGGCGGTGACGCTCCGGCGCGAACAAGAGTGGCAAGCTATCGAGCGGACGTCGCAAGGAACGCCGATAGCTGGGGTGGTGGCCGGGCTCGACCCGGCCACATCCCAGGACCGATCCAGCGCAATGCAACGGCACCTGTTGCGTCGCGGGCAGATGGCCGGGCCGACCCCGGCCATCACCAGGGACGCCAATCCTAGCGCAGCGAGTTGACGATCTGCCGGTAGGCTTCCTCCGGGAACGCCTTCAGCGATGAGGTCCGGACGTTGCCGAGCTTGCCCAGCAGCAGGGTGAAGCGCGCGGCGACGGCATCGTCGGGCGCCTCGTAGGTGATGACCAGGTCGTAATCGCCCATGGTCATGTACACGGACAGGGCGCGGCCGCCCATATCCTCCAACTGCTTGCGGGCGGTGTCGATGCGCTTCGGACTTTCGTCGATCGTGCGCATCCCCTGTTCCGTCCAATGGGCGAGCATGACGTAGGTCGGCATGGCCAGATCCCTTCTTACCGGGTGGCACTCAAGCGCCTAAGCTTGACGCGCAATTTTGCCGGAGGGCAAGTCATGGTCGTTCCTGATGCAGCGCACAACGTGTCCTTCATTGGCCATACCGACCAGGGCGGCCGCGGCGACGGCGTGCAGGTGATGGTGGCGCGCGGCCACGCCTATGTCGGCACCCGCGTCAGCCGCGGCGTGATGGTGACCGACGTGCGCGATCCGCGCGCGCCGAAGCCGGTGAACTTCCTGCCGATCCATCCGAATTCCTGGTGCATGCACCTGCAAGTTGCGGAAGACCTGCTGCTGTGCATCGAGGAACTCGACCTGAAGGCGCTGCTGTCGATCAAGGACTACTACAGCCAGTCCAACCAGGTCGACTCGTCGCGCTACGGCAAGCGCGGCGAGGACTTCTCCGCCGGCATGCGCGTCTATGACATCTCCGACCCGGCCAACCCGCGCGCGATCGGCTTCATGGAGGTGCAGGGCCTTGGCCTGCATCGCATCTGGTGGACCGGCGGGCGCTATGCCTATGCCTCCGCGCTGCTGGATGGCTATACCGACCACATCCTGATCGTGATCGACATGCAGGAGCCCACGCGCCCGCGCGAAGTGGGGCGGTGGTGGATTCCCGGCATGCACGCCGCAGGCGGCGAGACGCCGCACTGGACCAACCGCTGGGCGTTGCATCACGCGGTGGTTGCAGACGATACCGCCTATGCGTCGTGGCGCGACGGCGGGCTGACGATCCTGGATGTGCACGACAAGTCGGCGCCGAAGCTGATCGCCCACCGCACCTGGTGCCCACCCTATGGCGGCGGCACCCACAGCGCCTTGCCGCTGCACGACCGCGACCTGCTGGTGGTTGCCGACGAGGCGGTGATGAACATCGACCAGGAAAAGCAGCACAAGCGCACCTGGATCTTCGATATCCGGGAAAAATCCAATCCAATCTCCATCGCCACTCTTCCGACTCCTTCCGACCAGGACTACGTCCGGCTCGGCGGGCAGTTCGGCCCACATAATCTGCACGAGAACCGGCCGGGCAGTTTCCGGTCTTCCACGACGATCTTCGCCACCTGGCAAAGTGCGGGATTGCGCGTATTCGACATAAGCGACGCGTACTGTCCGCAGGAGATCGGCTATTTCGTTCCGCCACAGCCGACGCACTGGATGGAGCCGATGCGCGGACGCGCGAAGATGCGGCACACGGCGGATCTGTTCGTGGCGGAGGATGGGCTGATCTATCTCACCGACTACGACGCCGGGCTGTACATCGTGCAGTGGAACGGCGCATAGCCGGCCGACGCAGTCCTGTCCGCGTCGTGGCCGGGCTCGACCCGGATCCCCCTATGGAGCGTGATCCGTTGCATCGCGGTCCCATCGTTCCGTGTGCATTGACGCGTCGTGGCCGGCCATGACGCGGCGGGGGGGCGTTCACCGGTAGGCCGGCATGCTGTGTGCCGCAGACAAAACGATTGCCCGGTGCTAACAACCATCGCACCGGCTCGCGGGGGAACGCATGCTCGTCAGCGCCATTGTCGTCTGGATTCTGCTGCTCATCCTGGTCGTCCTGACCCTGTTCGCCGGGGTGAAGGCGGTCCCCCAGGGCGAGGTGTGGACCGTCGAGCGCTTCGGCGCCTACATGCGGCTGCTGCAGCCGGGCCTGAACTTCGTGCTGCCATACATCGATCGCGTCGGCCGACGGCTGAACGTCCAGGAACAGGTGGTCGATATCCCGGAGCAGAGTGTCATCACCCGCGACAATGCGACCGTCGCGGTGGACGGCATCATCTATTATCGCGTGATGGAGCCGGAGAAGGCAGCCTACCAGGTGCTGAACCTGACGGTTGCGCTGACCACCCTGGCGATGACCAACATCCGCTCGGTCATCGGCGAAATGGAACTGGACGCCACGCTGTCGTCGCGTGAGCGGATCAACTCGTCGCTGCTGGAAATCCTCGACGGCGCGACCATGCCCTGGGGCGTGAAGGTCAGCCGGGTGGAAATCCGCAAGATAGAACCACCGGAAAACCTGATCCGTGCGATGAACCTGCAGATGACCGCCGAACGCGAACGCCGGGCGGTGGTGGCGCGCGCCGATGGCGAGCGCGAGGCGGCGATCAAGCGTGCCGAGGGTGAAAAGCAGGCGCTGATCCTCGCCGCCGAGGGCCGGCAGCAGGCCGCCAACCGCGACGCGGAGGCGCGCATGGCGCTGGCACACGCCGAAGGGGAGGCCACGCGCATGGTGTCGGATGCCGCGGCGCGCTACGGCCAGGCCGGGCTGAACTACTTCATCGCCGACCGCTACGTGCGGGCGTTCCAGGCCCTGGGCGCCTCGCCCAACGCCAAACTGGTGGTGGTGCCGATGGAGTCCAGCGGGCTGGCCGGCGCCATCGTCCAGGCCGTGCAGGTGCTGCGCAGCGATCTGCCGCCGGCCGCCGCGTCCCCCACCGCCGGCCTCCCCGTAGCCACAGCCCCCGCCGCTGGACCGCCGGCCGCGCCCATCCTGCCATCAGAATCGCCGGGTCCGCCCGGATCGCCGCCGGTACCGCCGTCCATGTCGCCGCCGGCGTCACCCTGGGGACCCGGCCCCGCGCCATGACGGACTGGATCATCTGGATGGTGGCTGGACTGGCGCTGCTGGGCGCGGAAATGCTGCTTCCCGGCGTCTTCCTGATGTGGCTCGGGTTGGCTGCCTGCGGCACAGGGCTGATGGTGCTGGCGACCCACTGTCGTTTCGAATTGCAGGTCGTGAGCTTCGCGGCCCTGGCGGCGATATCGCTGGCGATCGGCCTGCGGCTGCGCAAGCACCCGACGCGGTTGAACACGCAGCAGGCCGGGCTGGCCGGACGCTCCGCGGTCGCCTTGACGTTCCGCGGGCGGGAAGGGCGCGTGCGTGTGGGCGACAGCGACTGGGCGGCCCGTGTGCCACCTGATGTGGCGCCGCCCGAAGCTGGGGTTCGGCTGCGGGTCGAGGGCGTGGACGGCACAGTGCTGATCGTGCGGCCCGACCACTAGGACTGCGATTCGGAATTGCCGATCGGAACAGTGGAGGGGGAGCGACGACGTTGGTACCCCGTCGTGGCGGGCGAACGCTCGCCACCCACGGCTTGCTGCGGGGGAATCCGGTCGTGCGAGCGACGCGTTGCTCCGAGTTTCCTCCAGCCAGTCGTGGGTGGCGGGCCTTCGCCCGCCACGACGTGGTACGCACCCACCACGACGTGGCACGCACCCGCCACGATGTGGTACGCACCCACCCGCCACGACGGGGC
>Ga0187809_10001431_pt1 | contig 11105 bp, 8 predicted proteins | sample NC_wetland_sal_i_8_FD_132415 | JGI IMG/M metagenome (GOLD analysis project Ga0187809, IMG submission 132415) | Wetland sediment microbial communities from Neuse River Estuary, North Carolina, USA - ASW_4 | ecosystem: Environmental > Aquatic > Freshwater > Wetlands > Sediment | place: USA: North... | reverse complement strand
TTAACCCTCCGCGCCTTGCCCGGCGACACCGCCGAGCTCATCCTGTCGGCGGACTATATCCGTTCGAAGGGCCGGTTCGACGCATATGGCGACGCCGTCGCGAACCAGCAGTTCACGGTCGTCGACCCCCAGGCGCCCGCGGCGCAGCGCGGCACCTTTAGCCGCAGTCACGCACTTGCCGGTCGCCGCTATACAACGTTCGGCAATGACGAAAATCGCGTGGAGTCGCGAAACTATGGCTTCGGCCTGACGCTGAACGCCGATCTGGGTTTCGCCGACCTGACATCGATTAGCGGCTATCGCAATGTCCGCTCCGCAGACAGCTACGACAATGACGGCATTGCGACCGCAAGTTCGACCAACGCGGCGACCACCCGGCAGAACATCTTGTCCGAGGAGCTCCGCCTGTCTGGCGGAGACCGCTTCGAATGGCTCGCCGGTGCCTATGGCTTTTCGGAGAAGCTGGGCCAGGACCGATTGTCGCGTCTGGTCAGCGGCTTGACCGGTGGACCGATCACCGGCGACTCTTTCGGATTCGTCGACGATCGCGTTCGCATCAAGCGCGAGGGTTTGGCGGTCTTTGGCCAGGCCACCTACCACGCCACCGATCGGCTCGAGTTGACCGTCGGCGCCCGCTACGGTTACGAGAAGGTCGACCAGCGTCCCAACCTGCGCGTGCGGGTGCAGGTGCCAGCCGTTCCGCCGCCTGGCGTCGTGCCGACGATCATCGATGTCGCGAACAATATGCGGCAGAAGAAATCCTTCGAGGGCTTCTCGCCATCGGGTTCGATTTCTTTTCATGCCACCGACGACCTGCTTCTCTACGCCTCGGTTGCGACCGGTTTCAAGAGTGGGGGCTTCACCAAGGAAATCCCGAACACGCCGCTCCAGAACGCTGCGCTCGATAACGAAACGTCGCTCAACTATGAGCTTGGCGTGAAGGGCGAGCTCGCCGGGGGAGCGGTGCGTTTGAACGCAGCCCTCTTTTACACCGAGATCAAGGATCAGCAGCTTTCGACGCGCATCGAACTTGCGCCAGGGACCGGTGTTTATATTCCCTCGACGCTAAACGTCGGCAAGGGGCATGCACAGGGCTTTGAGATCGAGACGACGATCCGGCCGACTGGCGCCCTCAAGTTCGTGGGTAGCCTGTCCTACACGAAGACGAAGTTCGACGATTATATCGCATCGCCCGCGACGGCTACGGCCCCGGCTTATGATCGGGCCGGGCAGGCCTTCCCCGAGGTTCCGAAGTGGCTCGCCTATGCCGCGGTCGACTATCGCATCGATCTTGGCGGCGACGTCTCATTGACCCCGATGGTGAGTTGGCGTCACACCGGATCTAAATATGTCGGTCAGGGCAATGCGTCGATCCCATTCTTGACGATCGACTCCTACGATATTTTCGACGCTCAGATCGAGCTTGCGGCGGGTCCCTGGACCGTGACCGGCTTCGTGCGCAACCTCTCCAACAAATATTATTTCGTGAACCGCTTTCAGTTGCAGCCGATCCTGTCGGCGCCGGGCGCGGCAACATACGCCAAGCCCGGCGCGCCGCGCCAGCTTGGCATCCGCCTTGCGCGGACCTTCTAGCCTTGCGGTCGCCGGAACCGCGATCCGGTGGTTCCGGCAGTTCTTTCTTGTGGGATCGAAACAGTGACGATTGATCATTCCGGTCGGCTTAAAGCCATGATGGCGAGCCCTCTGCTCCTGACGATGGCACTGGGCGGGATGGCGATGGCGCAAAGCGCGCCGGGCGCATTGCCGAACGCGGCGCCCGCGGTTGGCGCACTGTGCCATGGGGCGGACGGCGGTCAGCCGTTTCATGACGGGACCTTCGACACGGGCGAGGTGACGCTCGCGTATAGCGAAGGGCCGGCGAACGGCCCGACGATCGTCTTTCTTCCCGGCATGGGTGTTCCGCGGGGAAGCTATGCGCGCGCGGCGGAGCTGCTATGCACCAATTTCCATGTCGTCATGCTCGATCAGCGCGGCCAGGGCGCATCGAGCTGGGCGAAGGACGGTCGCTACCGGGTCGTCGACTATGGCCGAGACCTCCTCGCCTTCGTGCGTGGGCCGCTCAAGGGCGAGAAGGTTATCGTTTCGGGCCATTCGCTCGGCGGACTCGTCGCGCTCTGGTTCGCCGCGGAGTATCCCGAACTCACGGCAGGACTCAACGCCGAAGACAATCCGTTTCTTATGTCGGAGCGTGGCCGTTGGGAGCGGCATTGGGCCAAGCCCCTGTTCGAAGGCATGGCGCATCGGCTGAATGCCTATCAACGGAGCGGCCGGAGCGCCGAGGCGATGTTGCACGGGTTTCAGGATGAGTCTGTCGTGCTGCCGAACCAGCATGTTTCTTATACGCAGCGCATTCGCGCGCTCGGCAAGCAGTTATCGAACATGGACGCCGCGGGCATCCAGCCGGCGGACGCCAAGGAGGCCGCGCGCCTCGAAATCGCCTATCGGCGCTGGCTCGACGGCGAAAAAGTCCGCAATGGTGACTTCTGGCCGGCCGCGCTGCAGATGAAGATCGCGCTCGCGATCTCGAGCGTCGACCCGCGTGTCGCCGAGGCGGCGGTTACCGGCGAACTCAACGACGGTTTCGCCCATCGCGCCGCGATGGCCAAAGTACGGGCGCCAACGCTTTATTGGAACTCCGACCAGGATCTCGTCGGCGTCATCTCGCAAGCCGAACATGACGAGAATGTGAAGCTGATCGGCGAACATGCACGGGTGGCGCATGTCGTAGCCCGCAGTGTTGGGCATCAGATTCATTTTGAACAGCCCGAACTATATGCCCGCCGCATCGCGGAATTTTTCGGCAAGCCGGGCTCTTAATTCGGAACGGCTGGCCGTTCGCTGCGTCCGGCCGCGAACGTGACGGACGGAGGCAGGCCTCGGATGGGGGAATGGCCTAGGTCTCGCCTGCCACCGCAGCTTGAACGGACTCTCAATCCAGCAGGATCGATTTCATGCCAATCGATATCATCATGCCCGCGCTGTCGCCCACGATGGAGGCGGGAACACTTGCAAAATGGCTCGTCGACGTGGGCGATGCCGTCGAACCGGGCGACATCATTGCCGAGGTCGAGACCGACAAGGCGACGATGGAAGTCGAGGCGACCGAGCAAGGGGTTGTCAGCCGGCTCCTGGTGCCTTCCGGAATGGATGATGTGCATGTGGGCGCGGTGATCGCGACGCTTGTCGGCGAAGATGAGGCAGCGCTCCCAGCGCCGTCGCCTGCCGGTCAGTCCATCGGACCAGCGGCGACGACCGGAAGGGAATGGGCCAGCCGCGAACATTTGTCGCCGGCGGTGCGGCGGCTTGTCGTAAGCAATAATCTCGACGCCGCGGCGATCATCGGCACGGGGAAGAACGGCCGCCTTACCAAGGCGGACGTGCTCGACACGCTGTCGGCGACCGTCGGGAAAAGCGCCGACACTCAGGACGAAACGGCTGCCGGAGGGGGCTCGATGGATGCCAGTTCGCTCGCGCGACGCATCGCGGCCGCAAAGAATATCGACCTCAATACTGTTGAAGGATCGGGACCTGAAGGACGCATCATTCTTGCTGATCTCCTCGCGCGTCCTGCAACGGCTTTCCTAGCCCCCGTTCCCGCCGCAGCCTCGGCGGCGATCCGAGCGAGCGAAGGTGACGGGGGCGTTCCGGCCGTGGCCGAGAAGCTATCCAATATGCGCAGGACGATCGCTCGGCGGTTGACCGAGTCCAAGCAGAACGCGCCGCATTTCTATCTCAGGATCGACGTCCGGCTCGACGCGCTGCTCCGCCAGCGCGCCGAACTCAACGCCGCGATTGAGGGCAAAGCGAAGCTGTCGGTCAACGACCTTCTGATCAAGGCGCTCGCGCGCGCCCTTATCGAAGTGCCTGATGCCAACGTCCGATTCGCCGGTGATGAACTGCTCCGCTTTTCGCGCGCCGATATCTCGGTCGCGGTGGCCGTTCCAGGCGGCCTCGTCACACCCGTCCTTCGCTCGGCAGACACGCGCAGCCTCAGCGATCTGTCAAATAGGATGAAATCGCTGGTCGAAAAGGCGCGCGCGGGCAAGCTGCAGTCAGCGGATCAGCAGGGCGGCACCGCATCTCTGTCAAACCTCGGCATGTACGGCGTTCGCGAAATGCTTCCCGTCATCAATCCGCCGCAAGGCCTCATCTTGGGCATCGGGGCCGGGGAACCCCGCGCCGTCGTTGATAGTGGCGGTCAGCTCGTCGCGGCGACCATCGTCAGCATCACCGCCAGTTTCGATCATCGCGCGATCGATGGCGCCGTGGGAGCGGAATTCCTCTCGGCATTTCGCGGCTTTGTTGAGCGGCCTTTGGCGCTGCTCGGTTGATGTGTTCTGGAAAAGACTGGACGAGACTGACATGGCAACTCGCAAGCCTAAGACCGGCGACCGTGCACGACAGCCGGCACATCCTCACAGCGCGGATGAAATCGACCTGCTGGTCGAACTCGATAGCAAGGTCCAGTGGCTTTCGGCCTGGACGATCCATCATGCAAACGCCATCCGCCCCAACCGTGACGGCCTCAAGGTCGGCGGACACCAGGCTTCGTCGGCGAGCCTCGCCACCATCATGTCTGCGCTATATTTCTCGGTGCTGCGCCCGTCCGACCGTGTCGCCGTCAAACCCCACGCCTCGCCGGCCTTCCATGCCGTTCAATATCTGCTTGGCAATCAGGCGCACGACCAGCTTGAGCGCTTCCGCGCGCTGGGGGGCGCGCAATCCTACCCATCGCGCACCAAGGATCTTGACGATGTCGACTTTTCGACGGGATCGGTCGGTCTGGGCGTTGCGATCACAGCCTTCGCCTCAATCACGCAGGACTATCTGATCGCCAAGAACCGGCTACCGGGCGATATGGGGCGGATGATCGCGCTGCTCGGCGATGCCGAACTCGACGAAGGCAATATCTATGAATGCCTGATTGAGGGAACGAAGCACGACCTGCGCAACACATGGTGGATCGTCGACTATAACCGGCAGAGTCTTGACGCGGTGACGCAGGACCGGATGTTCACGCGCTTCGCGGAGATTTTCGAGGCGACCGGCTGGCACGTCGTCACGCTGAAATATGGCAAGCTGCTGCAGGACGCCTTCCAAAGGCCGGGCGGCGAGGATTTGCGCACTTGGATCGACGCCTGCCCCAACGACCTTTATGCCGCGCTCACCTACCAGGGTGGCGCTGCGTGGCGGGCGCAGTTGATGGCGGATATGGGGCACAGGAATTCGGTCGCCGCACTAGTCGCCAGCTATGACGACGAAGCGCTGCACGGGCTCATGACCAATCTCGCGGGTCATGACATGGAAATGCTGCTCGAAACATTCCATGATATCCGCAGCGAAACGCCGCACCTCTTCATCGCCTATACGGTGAAGGGAAGGGGCATGCCCTTCGAGGGGCATAAGGACAATCATGCCGGGCTCATGAACGCGGCGCAGATGGAGGCGCATCGCGCCACCGCAGGGATCGCGCCGGGGCAGGAGTGGGAGCGTTTTGCGGGACTGCCGCGCGCGGCGGAGGCCTATGAGGCCTTCCTCGCCGCGATTCCCTTCGCGCAACGACGTGACCGCCGGTTCGACGCCCCGGCCGTGCCGCTTCCCGACGTCGCCGCTTTTCCGTGTCCGGCCGGACCGCAATCAACGCAGGTCGCCTTTGGCAAGATATTGAACGAGATCGCGCGCGCGCGCGGTGACCTTGCGGACGCGATCGTCACGACTTCGCCCGACGTCACTGTCTCGACCAACCTCGGCGGCTGGGTGAACCAGCGGGGCATCTTCAGCCGGTCGGGGCGCGAGGACAGGTTCCGCGAACATAATGTAGTGTCGTCCCAGAAATGGGCGATGTCGCCGGGCGGTCAGCATATCGAACTCGGGATCGCGGAGAATAATCTCTTCCTCGCGCTCGGCGCGCTCGGGTTAAGTCATTCGCTCTTCGGCACTCGTTTGCTCCCCGTCGGCACCCTCTACGATCCGTTTATCAATCGGGGTCTCGATGCCCTCAACTATGCCTGCTATCAGGACGCCCGCTTCATGCTTGCCGCGACGCCCTCGGGCGTGACGCTGGCGCCCGAGGGCGGTGCGCACCAGTCGATCCACACGCCGCTGATCGGCATGGCGCAGGACAAGCTCATTTATTTCGAACCCGCCTTCGCCGATGAGCTTGCCGTGATCATGCGCTTCGGCTTCGAGCATATGCAGGCCGAGGACGGAGGGTCGGTCTATCTTCGCCTCTCGAGCAGGACCCTCGACCAGCCCGACCGCGCCATGAGCGTCGACCTCCGTCGGGATATCCTTGCGGGCGCATACTGGCGCGTCGCGCCCGCGCCGGACACCAAGCTGGTGATCGTCTATTGCGGTGCGCTGGCGCCCGAGGCCGAGACCGCTTTCGGCCGGCTTCTCGAAGACTTGCCGGGCACCGGCCTGCTCGCGGTCACCAGCCCCGATCTTCTGCACCTCGGGTGGCAGAAGAGGATGCGCGTGATGGGGGGGCGAGCGCTTTCGCATGTGGAGACCATTCTCGCACCGCTCGCGACCGACGCGGTGATCGTCACTCTTATCGACGGCCATCCGGCGACGCTGTCTTGGCTAGGGTCGGTTGGCGGTCATCGCGTCGCGCCGCTCGGCGTCGAGCGCTTCGGCCAGTCGGGCGACCTGCCCGATCTCTATCGCGTGTATGGGCTGGATAGCGAGGCGATTGTCGACGGCGTAGCGGCGGCGTTCACGGCCTGATGCACTTCTCCGCTGCCCGGTTTGCCGAGCATTCGGGCCGTGTCGCCTCCGCTTTCGGGTGCGAGGCCTCGCCAACAATATTCGGATCGAAGCCGCCAGGGTCATCTTCCACAGCATGTCGAAGGCATCAATGAGCAGAAGAGCGACGTTGGATTGCAACGAGATAATCGACTCGCAACGGGTTGGCTTCCCTTTGTTATCGATCGGCGCCTTGGCGCTGCTGGTCATGGTGACGGATGGATTTGACGTCGCCGTCATGGGCTATCTTGCTCCGGAGCTTCTCAGGGAATGGGGGCTCTCGGCCGAGAATATGGTGCCGGCCTTGTCCGCAACCATTATCGGCATGATGATCGGCGGGCCGCTAGCCGGTATCATGGGAGACAGATTCGGGAGAAGGCCGGTGCTGATTTCCTGTTTGATCTGGCTTGGCATCTTGACGTTATCGACGATGGCGGTGCGAAATGTCGTGGAACTGACGGCCTTGCGCCTTCTGGCGGGAATTTCACTGGGAGGCGCCATTCCTGTCGCTGCAGCACTGATGGCTGAATTCAGTCCGCGGCGGTATCGAGGTCGAATTTTGGTTGGAGTCCTGACTGGCGTTACTATCGGGATCGCCCTCCCCGGAATCGCGACGGCGTTGCTCGTGCCCACATTCGGTTGGAAATCATTGCTGCTCGTTGGCGGCCTTGTGCCGCTGCTGATCGCGGCAATCAGCTGCTATTTCTTGCCAGAGAGCTTGCGGTATCTTTTATCTAGGCCTGATAAATCAATAGAACTTCGGCGTATCGCGCGCCAGCTTCGGCCCGACCTTGCAATTGACGATGACGTTGCGATCACTGCGCCGCCGGATGAAGGATGTGCGCTGGACAGGCCATCCTTGTCCTTGTTGTTCAGGGGGGAATTTCGGTGGGTGACGCCGTGTCTTTGGCTAGCTCAGACGGCCATTCAGGCCGCCAGTTTCTTTGTCCTGACGTGGCTCCCTACGCTGCTGCAGTCATCGGGGGAATCGGCTTCGCAGGCGGGCTTGAACTCGTCGCTCTTTTCGATTGGAGGACTGCTGAGCGCGCTGATATTCGTGGTGACGGTCGATCGATGGGGTGCTGTAATTCTGGCAACCTGCTGCTTTTGTGGGGTTCCGCTCGTCGCGATGATGACAAGCTTTGGAGGGGCACCATATCTGCATGCCGCAACCATAGCCGGCGCCGGCTTTTGCGTGATTGGGGGGCAGCTCTGCATAACCGTTCTGCTTGGATTGTTCTATCCGACCAGCATTCGTTCATCGGGTATCGGCACGACACAGGCTGTGGGGCGAATTGGCGCGCTTCTCGCTCCGGTTGGCGGTGGCGTCCTGATCGAAATGGGCGTTCCCTTTAGTCATCTGACACTCGGCCCGGCTATCCTTCTGCTTTTGGGAGGGCTGGCATCTGCGGCACTTACACTCTCTTGCGTTCGAAGCCATGGAAGTGTGCGGCCGCGGGAGTTTGCACTGACGTGAATCCTTGCTTCTGATCCAAACGAATTATGCGTAGGGAGAACCGACCTGCATGAAGCGCTCGGGCCGTCGCAAATTTCGTCCTTATGGCGAGTTGGTCGTAACTGAAAAGTCGTCCAAAAATATCCGGATCGATTGAAGAGTATCTCCCGGCCGTCAGATTCAGTTCGCCGAAATCTGGCGGACCAAAGTCGCCGTGTCGAGAAGCGCCCAATGTTCGGCAATCTTGCCCTCGGTATCGAGGCGGAACCAGCGGGCGACGCGTACGTCGATCTTCTTGCCTGTGGGGGCCATGTCGCGAAAAGCACCCTCGTGCGTGCCGGATAGGTTCATGCGCAGCATCACCCGGTCGCCGTCGACCAGCGCATCTTCGATCACTGACACATGGTCCGGGAAAGCTCGAGCAAGCGCGCCGATTTGTTTCCTCAGGCCCTCCGCATTTGCTGGTTCGTAGACATGATCGACATAGCCTTCGGCGAGAAATGCATCCACACCGCTAGGGTTTGACGCATTCCAGCTTTTGTCTAGGAACTCCCGGATGATCGCCAGATTGTCCGTTGCCATATCGAGGCTCCAAATATTGAGAAAATAGTAAAATGATATTATCAAATGCGCTATGGAGTGTCAACGGAACTACCCTAGGCAGCGGGCAGTTGGCCGACGAGAATCCGTGCCAGATCTTATCCCATGTTTACCTAAGACTGGGCGGCGTTGCAGGCGGCAGGCATTCCGCCCGGAACTTTCCGTTGAACGACTTGATGAACGCGTTGTCGGTGGGCTTGCCAGGCCGCGAGAAGTCGAGCGTCACGCCCGTCATGTAGGCCCACAGATCGAGCTCGCGGGAGATAAATTCGCTGCCATTGTCAGCCCTGATCCAGGCGGGATAACCTACCTGCGCGCAGACCCGTTCCAGCACTTCGACCACTTCCGGTGCCCGGAACCGGAACCGCGGAACCACTGCCGGCGAGAACCGGCTGAAGGTGTCAACCACCGTAAGGATCCGCAGCTTCGGTCCTGTCGCCAGTTGGTCATGGACGAAGTCCATGGCCCATACATCATTAGCGCGGAAGGCCGCACAGCAGCCTTCGCTCAGCTTCGCCTTCACCCGCCGCTTTGGTGTCTTCTTGCGCAGCCGAAGGCCCATCTCCTTGTAAAGCCGATAAACCCGCTTGCCGTTGATCGCCCAGCCTTCGCGTTGAAGCAGCACATGGATACGGCGATAGCCTTCGCCAGCGTTTGCCGTTGCTTCGCGTCTCGCTTTCGCGCGGCAATCAGATCCCTGTCAGCTTGCCAATTGTGGGTCTGCCACTTTTCGCAAGCTTCAATGAGATAGTGCCTGAGCGGGAAGTAGCCGCTTGCATCATTGTCGGGCCAACTTGGACCGGCCCGATCAATGAGCGAAAATAAGGCGGCGTGATAGCGCTCTGGAATCGGCGCTCTGCCCGGTGCAGCCCACAGCGGCGTAACGCCTTCGAAATAGGTTGAGTTCACCGCATCGGGGCGATTGCGAGGTTTAGCCATGTCTGGACAACGGCAGCGGCGAGGCCGCCCACCATTCCCCCGATAGGGTCATTCCCACGATAGGGGTGCCTCCGGTTCATAGCGCTAACTCACCTAGCGCCTTCACGGCCGCATCGCTGGCTAGGTGTCCATAGTGGTGTTCGATCATTTCAGCGCTGGTGCCGGAAATCTGTGCGATGGTGAGTAGTGGTAACCCCGCGCTCACAAGGTCCGTTATGGTGCTGTGCCGCAAGGTATAAGCGGTGGCGCCGGCTGGCAGCTCAGCATCGGTTACGGCAGTAGCCATGGGCCGTTTCCAGCTATCCTTGTCCCATGCCTTGCCGTTGGTGCGCATGAAGAGCGGTGCGCATGGCAGCTTGTTCTTCGCCTGCTTGGTGAGCAATTGCGCAGCTTCTTGAGGCAACTGGATGCGTCGCGGTTTCCCGGTTTTGTCCTTGCCGATGGTGAGTTCCGCCGTGCGCTTGTCGAAGTCGCGGGCCGTGAGCGCCGCCATAGCGCCGGGACGAAGCGGCAAGAGGCACAGAGCGCGGAAAAAGGGCGCTGCCTCCGCGTCGATGCTTTCGAGCAGTTTCTTGCGCTGTGTGCGGTCCAGATAGAGCGTACGGCGTCCATTGGCGTTGGGAATGGCCTTCAAGGCTTCCTGCCATGCCGATTCGCTATTCGGTGCGCCGGGTGACAGAACCTTGCTTAATGCCGCTCGCAGCACGGCCATGTCGCGATTGACGGTCGATGTTGCCCGCTCGCGTTTGACCGGATCGCCCTTCTTGCGTCGGCTCACCAGTGCAGGTTGTGCTTCCAGCCGCTCACGCCATTCTTTGACGTGCCGGCGGCGTAGCTTGTCCAGCTTCAACTTGGCAATAGAGTCCTCATAGACGTATCGCCTGAAGCGCTGTTCGGCTTCTGGCCGGTCCTTGGCATACTCCCGGCAGGCATCGGCGACCGTCTCGATCTTGGCGCGGATTTCTCCGCCAGATTCCACAAGCTCGGCAAGCTTCTCAGCTTCCTTCTTGGCCGCTGCAAACATCTCGTTTCCGGGGAGCATGCCGAAATCGCCAAGCGACTTCACCTGATAGCGGCTGGCATCCTCATCATAGACGCGTGCAATCCATGCGCCCTTGCCCCCGCGCTTGGAGGGCCTGAAGCCGAGAAAGCACCCGGCGCGAAGTCTTTGCCAATGCGGCTCGCGTTGAACTTTCAACCGCTCCCGGTTGCCGACTTTGCTCAGGTCCAATGCCACAGCCAGTTCCCTCAATCCGTTCCGTATGGAATGCGTATGGAATACATAGGGGGATTATCGGAAACAAGAAGAGATAGGAAATGGCTAAATTTCAACGATTTTGTT
>Ga0187809_10001430_pt1 | contig 11109 bp, 8 predicted proteins | sample NC_wetland_sal_i_8_FD_132415 | JGI IMG/M metagenome (GOLD analysis project Ga0187809, IMG submission 132415) | Wetland sediment microbial communities from Neuse River Estuary, North Carolina, USA - ASW_4 | ecosystem: Environmental > Aquatic > Freshwater > Wetlands > Sediment | place: USA: North... | reverse complement strand
CGTGCTGGGAGAGTGCGACCCGGAAAAATTTCCCCTGCAACCCAAACGGCACAGCCTGGAATTTTTGAGGGATATCGCGCACCTCCGGTTCCCGGAACACGGACCCGAACGTGTTCGTCCGGAACCGGAGGTGCGCGATATCCCTCAAAAATTCCAGGCTGTGCCGTTTGGGTTGCAGGGGAAATTTTTCCGGGTCGCACTCTCCCAGCACGTCGATGGTTTGCGCCCGCAGTTCCACGGGTTGCCCCTTGCCCGGCGATGCAACAAGTTCCCCGGACACCCGCACCGAAGCACCGGTCGTCAGCTTTTTCAGCAGCGACTCCTCGAATTTTCCCAGTTCAGCCACGACCTGAAGATGGTCATTGGTGCTCCCGTCATTGAGGGCGATGAACTGGTTATTGCGGAACGTTCGTACCCAACCCATGACCACACACTGGGTGCCGACCGGCTGTGTATGTAAAAGTGTTTTAATTTTCGTTCTTTCGTTAAACATTGGAATAGTAATTGTTGCAAATATAGAATATCACCTAGGAGTTTCAAGAGGTTACCGGGGTCTGCAAGGCCCGGATTTTTCATAAAAATTTTCCTAAAAAGCGCTCCAAAGGAATTAGTAATCAGCATTATTTTCTTTTTTTTGCAAAAAATGATGTATACTTGCAACTGAAAACTGACTGTTTTCCTTTGCTACGGTCTCCAGAAAGTTTTAGAATCCATCCATCATAAATTATCAAAATCAGATTTTACAACGTTAGGCCCGTTTGATTAATCATCTACACGCCACCTTATGTATGATATTGCACAACTGAACGAGATGCTCGTTCCTGAATTGCTTGATATTGCCGAGCAACACCAGATCACAAACGCACATACCTTGGATAAACAGGATCTGATTCACCAGATTCTTGACAAACAAACAGAAATGAATAATAGTGAAAAGAAAGACGGCGACGAGCCGAAACCACGACGCAAGAGAATTGTGAAACCAAAAGCCGTCGACCCGGTTCCTGAAGCAGCACCTGCCCGCCCTTTACTATCCCACGACCCCAGACAGAAAAAAGCAGAAGACAAGAAACGGCCGGTAAAGAAGGTCGTGGAAGAAGAAGAACCCGTGGAAATGGGTGAAGAAACACAGGACGATTTTAAGGAAGCGGAAGATCTTGGCGATCCCAAGTTGATCGCGCCCAGCCTGGTTGAACTGCTGAACGATGACCTGGATGAAGAAATGCTCGAGCCCCCGATCCCCGGCGGACCCGGCCAGGGGCGGCAGCAGCAGCTCAAAAAGGACACGGCCTTCAATATTGAATTCGACGGTGTCATCCTGGGCGAAGGCGTCCTGGAAATGATGCCCGACGGGTACGGCTTCCTGAGAAGCAGTGATTATAATTACCTGTCTTCCCCCGATGATATCTATGTTTCTCCTTCCCAGATAAAACTGTTCGGGCTCAAGACCGGCGACACGGTATATGGCTCGGTACGGCCGCCGAAGGAGGGAGAGAAATATTTCGCACTGCTCAAGGTTGAGACCATCAATGGTAAAGGTCCGGACGAAGTGAGAGACCGCGTTCCGTTTGATTATCTCACGCCGTTGTTCCCGTTTGAGAAGCTGAACCTTTTTATCGCACCCAACAATCTTTCCACGCGGATCATCGACCTGTTCACACCGATCGGGAAGGGACAGCGCGGTCTCATCGTCGCGCAACCCAAGACCGGTAAAACGATGCTGCTGAAGGAGATCGCCAACGCCATCGCCGCCAATCACCCCGAATGCTACCTGATGATCGTGCTGGTGGATGAGCGGCCCGAGGAAGTAACGGACATGGAACGCAGCGTGAGGGCCGAAGTGATCGCATCCACGTTTGATGAACCGGCGGAGAAGCACGTAAAGGTGAGTACGATGGCGCTGCAAAAAGCCAAGAGGCTGGTGGAATGCGGGCACGACGTGGTGATTTTACTGGACAGCATCACGCGGCTGGCGCGCGCACACAATACGGTCGCCCCTGCCAGCGGCAAGGTGTTGTCCGGCGGGGTGGAAGCCAACGCCATGCAAAAGCCGAAACAGTTCTTCGGCGCCGCCCGTAAAATCGAGCACGGCGGATCCCTCACGATCATCGCGACCGCCCTGGTGGATACCGGAAGCAAGATGGATGAAGTGATCTTTGAAGAATTCAAGGGTACGGGTAACATGGAACTGCAGCTGGAACGCCGCCTCTCCAACAAGAGAATTTTCCCTGCCATCGATATCGTGGCCTCCTCGACCCGGCGCGACGACCTCCTCCTGGAAAAGGAAGTGTTGCAGCGCATGTGGATCCTCCGCAATCATATCGCCGATATGAACCCCGAGGAAGCGATCAATACACTGATGAAAAATATGAAGGGAACGAAGGATAACATGGAGTTCCTGACCTCCATGAATGGCTGATCCCTTTCGCACCTGTTTACCGGAACCACTGGACACAGTGGTTCTTTTGCATTCCGGATAATTTTAACTGATGCCCATCCAGCCGCTCGATATCGAAAGCTTCCTGGAACGCGCCCTTACACTGCCCGTCCTGGATGTCCGGAGCCCGGCGGAATATGCCCATGCCCATATACCCGGCGCGCTGTCAATGCCGCTGTTCACCGATGAGCAGCGCAAGGTGATCGGTACCGCTTATAAAAAGGAAAGCCGCCAGGCCGCAGTCGATCTCGGGCTGGGTTATTTCGCCGAACGCATGAAGGAGATCCACCGGGAGTACAACACCCTGGTGGAACAATGGAGTGCGGCACATCACCTGCCCCTGCTGCCCGGTTCCCCCGTGCTGTTATATTGCTGGCGGGGCGGCATGCGCAGCGGGGCGGTCGCATGGCTGCTGAACCTGTATGGGATCAGGCCGTTTACCCTCAACGGGGGCTATAAAGCCTTCCGCCGCTGGGTGCTCGGCCGTTTTGAGCTCAACTACCGGCTTCACGTAATAGGAGGATACACCGGTTCCGGGAAAACGGAGATCCTGGCAAAACTGCGACAGGAGGGCCTGCGGACCATTGACCTGGAAGCGCTCGCCAGTCACCGGGGCTCCGCCTTCGGCTCGCTCGGCCAGGAAGCGCAGCCTTCCGCGGAACTGTTTGAAAACCGGCTGGCGCTGGCCCTTTACAGGGAAAACGCACCCGGCCCGGTGCCGGGCCCTGGCAACGAACTGCCTGTCTGGCTTGAGGATGAAAGCATGCACATTGGTTCAGTAGGTATTCCACGGGCATTCTGGAACCAGATGCGCGAAAGTCCCCTGTATTTCCTGGACATTCCCTTCGATGAACGGTTGAACCATATCGTGGCAGGCTATGGCAAATTCGACCCACCGTTGCTGGAAGCCTGTATACTGAAAATCCAGAAAAGGCTGGGTGGCCAGGATACCAAAAACGCCCTGAACTTCCTGCGGGAGGGCGACCTGGCCGCGTGTTTTACGATCCTGCTCCGCTATTATGACAAATTATACCATAACAGCCTCCATAACCGGCAAAATCTCCCGGCGCTCTTAAATAAAATACCCTGTACGGGCGTTGATAGGAACAATGCCGCAAAGGTCATCCTGCAACCGGGCGGCAGCACCCGGTAAACAATGGCAAAAAAATTCTTCTGGCTGTTTTTATGGTTCCCCCTCAGGGGAATGGCCCAGGACGTAACGGGCGTGTGGACCGGCACTTTGTACAACGATACCACCCGCCAGTACCTGCGGTATGAGCTGGCCATCAGCGACGACGACGGCCGGTTGAGCGGTTACTCCTATACCGTGTTCGTCATCGACGGGCAGGAGAACACGGGTGTGAAGTCCATCAAGATCCGGCATTCCGCCAGTCACTACGAACTGGAGGACGAAAAACTCATTTACAATAATTACACCGATCCGCCGGCAAAAGGTGTCCGGATGTTCAGCCAGCTCTCCCTGACGGAGGAGGATACCACCCTGACGCTCAGCGGCCCCTGGAAAACCAACCAGACCAGCCATTACAAAAGCATCACCGGCACGATCCTGCTTCACAGGAAAAAGGACGTATACCAGTCCCGGCTGGTTCCCAAACTGCAGGAGCTCGGGGTGGCTCCCACGCTCTCCTTTATGAAGCTCATTCCCCCGCCTCCCGGAAATCAAGTCGTTGCCGCTGTAAGCGGATCCAACGAGGACCAGGCGGTCCCGGAGAAAGTGGATGCAGGGGCCCCAACGGGTGCCGGCACCGTAACGGCGGTTACCAAGACGCCCCTGCGAGCAGTGGATACCCTCCGCCGCGACCAGGGTCAGCCGTTCGCGCAACAGCCGGCCCATACAATGCCGGCGGCCCCCGGGCGAAAGGACTCCATCAGCCAGGTCGTAGTGAATCGCAAACCGGAGCCATTTCCCGACCGCGTTCGCACAAGCGGGACAAAGGTCCTGGCGAGCCGGACCGCCATCATCGACAAAACGTCCGTTCCCGTCAATGACGCCAACCCGCAAAAGATGACGCCTCCGCAACCGGTGGCCGCCGCGGATCTGCAGTCCCGCACCATTGAAACGGTCCGGCAGGTATTCATAAAAAACGACAGTCTCCGGCTCACCCTTTACGATAATGGCGAGATCGACGGCGATACCGTGAGCGTACTGCTCAACGGGCATGTCATCTGGCCGCTCCAGGGACTTACGGCAAACGGTAACAGCAAAACCATTTATCTTACACCGGAAATGGGCGATTCCCTGGAGTTGATCATGTACGCCGAAAACCTCGGAAGCATACCCCCCAATACCGGCCTGCTCGTGGTACACGACGGGGAAGACGCTTATGAAATTCGCTTTAGCGGCGACCTCGAAAAGAACGCCGCCATCATTCTCAGGCGAAAAAATAAATAGCGTATGCACACGGACGGCAGCCTGCCGGCGGAAGAACAGCCCGCTCCAAGGCTCACACAATATTCTCACGGGGCGGGATGTGGTTGCAAGATCTCCCCCAAAGTCCTGGAGACGATCCTGAAAGGTAACCTGGCACCGCCGGACAACCGCAAACTGCTCGTTGGCAATCATTCCGGCGATGATGCCGCTGTATATGAGCTATCGAAGAACCGGGCGCTGATCTCTACCACGGATTTTTTTATGCCCATCGTGGACGATCCCTATAATTTTGGCCGCATTGCTTCCGCCAACGCGATCAGTGACATCTATGCCATGGGCGGCAAGCCTGTTCTGGCGATCGCCATCCTGGGGTGGCCGGTGAATATCCTGTCGCCGCACCTCGCCCGGCAGGTGGTGGAAGGCGCACGAAGCATGTGCAAAGAAGCGGGGATCCCGCTGGCGGGCGGACACAGCATCGATTGTCCCGAACCGGTCTTCGGACTCGCTGTGAACGGGTTGGTTTCCAAAAAACACCTGAAAAGGAACAATACCGCGCGTAAAAACGACCTGCTGTTTTTAACCAAGCCCCTCGGCGTGGGTATTCTTACCACCGCCGAAAAGAAAGGTTTACTGGACAGCGAACATCAGCACCTGGCCGCCGCGCAGATGATGCAGCTCAATAAGATCGGGCGGCTCCTTGGGAAAATGGAAGGCGTACACGCCATGACGGATGTGACCGGGTTCGGTTTACTGGGACACCTGATCGAGATGGCGACCGGCAGCGGACTGAGTGCGGAACTTTTCTTCGGGAAGATCCCGGTCATCGCTTCCGGCCTGCGTTCCTACATCCGGAAAGGATGCGTGCCGGGCGGAACCCTGCGCAACTGGGAGAGTTACGCCGATAAAGTGGCGCCCCTGGGGGTGTTTCGCAGGTCACTCCTGGCGGATCCACAGACCAGCGGAGGGCTGCTCATAGCCGTTGCTCCACGCTCGGTAAAAAAGATCCGCAAGCTGTTCGAAAAGAACGGCCTCGAACAAATGGCACAACCGATCGGGCGCCTGACGCGCGCCAGGGAGAAAGCGATCTACATGATGAAATAGCCAACGTCCCGCCAACCGGCACCGTATGAAAAGTTGTTCAGCACAAACCGTCAATGATCTTTGCCAGCTTCCGGTCCCGGTCGGTCACCCTGTTGCCCGCGTCGTGGGAGGACAGCCGGATGTCGACCGTGTTATAGGCATTCGACCAGTCGGGATGATGGTCCATCTTTTCGGCCGCCAGCGCGACCCTGGTTATAAAGGCAAAGGCAGCTGAAAAGTCCGCGAACTTGAACTGCCGGTGAAGGGCATTGTTTTCCTCGGTCCACATAACGGGTGCATTTAATATTAGAAAATCAGGTGTTGCTTGTTCTTGATCTTTTCGTGGGTCAGCTCGGTGACCAGCTGCACCGTGGGGAGTTCACGGATCGACCCGGTCAGCAGCCGGACGTCCTGGTCCGACACCTGGTCCTCCTTCACCAGCCATAAAAAATCGAGGTGCTTGAACTCCGGCAAAAGATATTCGCCGTCGTCCTTGTTGCTGTAAAGGTAATGCCGGAGGGTCGTGGCGGGATTGGCGTATTCATAAATAGGGAAAAAATACTTCCGCAGTTTTTTGTTCAGCTGGATCTCTATGCTGTTGTTGATCCTGAAATCGAAGTGCAGCATTTTGTTGAGATACCAGCAGAACCGGTATTGTTCCATCGGCGCCACGATACCCAGCAAGCGGGCATCGGTAAAGAAATCGCCAATCATCACCTCGTTGTCGATCCTGAGTTTCATTCCTGCTTGATTATAGGTCAGAAGGTGACGGGAAAAGTCATTTCGTTCTTGTCCCGTAAAACGGTCACGGTCGTTGCGTCTCCCTTTTTGAACCTGCCCAGGGCTTCCATGTAGCTCGTCATATCGGTCACCTTGTTGTCTCCCAGGCGGATGATAACGTCTCCCGCTTTCATGCCGGCTTTTGCGGCCACCTTGCCGTCTATGATGCCATCTGCCCGGATACCGGTGCCGTCGAAAGTATAGTCGGGCATAATGCCCAGCGTCACCGTGAACCTTTTGGCTTCCATTGTTGGCTCCCGCGTTTTGGCAAAGGCCAGTTTGCCGTCGCCTTCCGTGTCCGCGATCACGCCCAGTATATATTTGATCACCTCCAGTTCACCGGTATAATTGATCTTGTCCGCGTCATCGGTCGGCTTGTGATAATCCGCGTGGATGCCGGTAAAGAAAAACAGCACGGGAATATTTTTGAGGTAGAAGGAGGTGTGATCGCTGGGGCCGATGCCGCTGGAATCGAATTTAACGTTAAAGGCCCGGGTCTTCGCGGGCAGGACCCGGCCCCATTCCGGGGAAGTTCCATATCCGCCGACGGTAATCGTATGGGTGCTGTCATTGAGCCGGCCGACCATATCGGAATTGATCATGTAATTGACCTTGTCCAGGTCGGTCACCGGGTGTTCGGTGTAATACTTGGAACCGAACAGGCCCAGTTCTTCACCGGAAAAGCAAATGAACAGGTAGTTGTTCTTATGATACCGGGAGTCTTTCAGCATCCGGGCCAGTTCGATCACCGCCGCCGTTCCGCTTGCGTTGTCGTCCGCGCCGTTGTGGATCTCCGGTGGCCCGGTCCACAGCGAATTGTGATCTTCCCCATAACCCAGGTGATCGTAGTGCGCCCCGATGATGATCGTATAGGGTGCGCCGTTATCAATATAACCGATCACGTTGTGGGCGGTTCTTTTTTTGTCGCCGACGGCAACCCGCAGTTTGATCCCGTACGTCGACGTCTTGTCCCCCAGGTATTTTACCATGGCGTCCCGGGTGATGAACACAACCGGCACCGGCAGCACACCGGATTTTTCCTTCCCGTTGAACTGCAGGCCGTCGTCCATTTTGCCCGAGTTGTACACGATCACGGCCGTCGCACCCTTGGACGCGAAGTCCCGGGCCGTGTTTTGGATATCTTCCTCCACGTCATAGTGCGGGTTACCCTCGTTCTTCTGAAGCAGGTCCCGGATGTCCAGGAACCACGGGGCGCCGTTTTCCGGCAGCGAAGGTGAAGCGTCCGAATTCACGGAGCCATTGGCGCTGAAAATAAAGGGGAAAAAATCGGTGTCCGCCACCAGCCGGTGATCATTGATGCTCAGTCGGGTATCCGGGAGGATCTGCTTTCCCTCGTTGATTTCGAAGGTCTGGATGTAAGTATGATCGTCACCCTTTGGTGCCAGGTTTTCGTCTTTGAACTGCTGTTCGATATATTCGTAGGCGAGTTTTTCCCCGGGAGTTCCCGTGCGCCTTCCCTCCAGCTTGTCACTTGCCAGGTACCCGATCTCATTTCGTAAATTTTGCACGACGATCTTGTCATGTTTCTTCAGTTTTTGGGCCGCTGCCGCCTGGCCGATGAGAAGCAACAGGAACAAAAAGTTTTTCATCTGGCAAATTTTCGAAACAAAAATAAGGCTATTAAACGGGCGGCGGCAACGAGTTTCCATCTGTTTTCTGATTTCGTAAGGGCGGCTGGCTGCTAAAAGGTAATTTTACAGATTATTTATAAAAATTGGCCAAAAATCTAAATATTGCCCTGGTGGGTAACCCGAACAGCGGCAAGACCTCGCTGTTCAATTGCCTGACCGGGCTGAACCAGAAGGTCGGCAATTTCCCGGGGGTCACCGTCGACAAGAAGACGGGCTTTTGCCGGATCTCCGACCGGTTGACGGCGGACATTATCGACCTGCCGGGTACTTACAGCCTCTACCCGAAAAGAGGCGATGAATGGGTCGCCTACAAGGTTCTCCTGGACCAGGATCCCGACGTAAAAGCCGACGTCATCGTGCTGGTGGCCGATGCGTCCAACCTCAAAAGGAACCTGCTTTTCTGTTCCCAGATCATCGACCTCAAGAAGCCCGTGGTCGTAGCCCTGACCATGATGGATATCGCCCGCAGGAACGATATCAAGATCGACGTGCCAGGCCTGGAACGGGAGCTGGGGATACTGATCATCCCGGTGAACCCCCGCAAAGGAAAGGGAATCCCGGAACTGAAAAGAGCCATCCAGCAAACGGCCGATAACCTCGCGAAGGGCCCGGAGCGGGATTTTATTGACGCCTTATCCTATGCACCGGCGGCGATCCCGGAAATCCGGAAGCTGTTCCCCGGGGTAAGCAACTATCATTCCATTCACTATCTCACCAATCATGAGGCCTTTGCCCTGGCGCCTTCCACGCAGGAGACCATTGAGCATATTGAGCGGGATACGAACTTCAACCCGTCGCGCATCCAGGCTGAAGAGATCCTGCAACGCTATGGAAGGATCAAGAACATCATGCAACAGACAGTCGTGGAGGCCGACCCGCTGCAGAAGACCCTGTTCACCCAAAAACTGGATGATATCCTGCTGCACCGGACCTGGGGCTACCTGATCCTGTTCGGTGTGCTCTTCATCATTTTTCAAAGCATTTTCCTGTTGGCACAATACCCCATGGACGGGATCGAATGGGCGTTTGCCAAAATGGGCTCCTGGTTTTCCGACGTCCTGCCCGCGGGCTGGTTCAGCGACCTTTTTGTCAATGGGTTGCTTGCCGGCCTGAGCGGCATTCTGGTGTTCGTTCCGCAGATCATGATCCTCTTCGGGCTGATCACGCTCCTGGAGGATACAGGCTATATGGCCCGGATCAGCTTCCTGACGGACCGGGTGATGCGCAAGGCCGGGCTGAATGGAAAAAGCGTCATGCCGATGATCAGCGGTCTTGCCTGCACAGTCCCCGCCATCATGAGTGCCCGCGGGATTGAGAACAAAAAGGAGCGATTGCTTACGATCATGTGTACGCCCTTTATGAGCTGCAGCGCACGTATTCCCGTGTATACGATCCTGATCGCACTCATTATCCCGGACAGGATGTACCTGGGGTTGATCAGCCTGCAGGGTATGGTCATGCTGGCCATGTATGTGCTGGGAACCCTCATGGCCCTGGTCGCTGCCTATGTCATGAAACATTTTATCAAAAGCACCGAGAAAAGCTTTTTTATCCTGGAATTGCCCATCTACCGTAATCCGCGGTGGAAAAATGTTTTTTACACCATGGTCGAAAAAGCCAGGGTATTCATCCTGCAGGCGGGAAAGGTCATCATGGTAATCAGCCTGATCCTCTGGGCGCTCAGTTCCTACGGTCCTCCCGCCCGCATACGAAACGTAAATGAAGTCTATTCGGCCCGGGAGCGAACGGATCCGGGAAATACGGCGACCTACGAAAAGCAGCGCAAAACCGCCTTGCTGGAGAATTCCTTCGCGGGGATGCTGGGCCGCTCGATCGAGCCGGCCATCAAACCACTGGGATATGACTGGAAGATCGGGATCGCACTGATCACTTCATTTGCCGCCCGGGAAGTCTTTGTCGGCACCATGGCCACCCTGTACAGCGTCGGGGAAGGAAAGGATCAGAACAACGAGACGCTGCGACAGAAAATGAATGCGGCCGTCAAACCGGATGGCAGCAAGGTATATACGCTGGCCACCGGGCTTTCCCTGCTCATCTTCTATGCCCTCGCCATGCAATGCATGAGCACGCTTGCGATCACCCGCCGGGAAACCCGGTCCTGGAAGTGGCCGGCAATCATGCTTGTCTATATGACCAGCACCGCCTACCTCATGAGCTTCATTGCCTATCAGCTGCTGAAATAACCGGAAAGGGACGCCGCCGGACGGATCGACGCCAGTCTCTTTTGATTCACCAGGCGCTGTAAGAATTAAAATGGATAATTTACTGCTAATCTTGTTAGTCAATTATTAACGGATTAACAGGATTCGTTCCAAATTTCCGCCAACCCTTGTAATCCATTATTTTGAAACATACATCAGTCGGTTCTAAATGACTATGTCTCCTCAACAGTAGTTCGTCTATTTGAACAAGGGTAGCCATTAAGAAGCATTAACCTCTCTTAAAATGTCCTCATAACTTCCAACAACCTTTCCGCCACTCTTTATGAATTTTTCAGGCCACGTTATTTTATTATTTTGTACGCAATCTTGCCATATAAGTAATTTTCTATTTTGGTCTAATGCAGCTTTAGCCTGTATAAGACTACCGGAAGTATTGCCCGCTTCGATAATGAGCGTGGCTTCAGACAATGCGGACATTGTTTTATTCCTTTCGAGAAAAAAAACTTTATTCAGTTTAAAAAATTGATTAAAATACTTATAAAACGGAACTTGACTTAGTAGCAAGTGTTCATTAGCAATCGTAGT
>Ga0187809_10001429_pt1 | contig 11113 bp, 4 predicted proteins | sample NC_wetland_sal_i_8_FD_132415 | JGI IMG/M metagenome (GOLD analysis project Ga0187809, IMG submission 132415) | Wetland sediment microbial communities from Neuse River Estuary, North Carolina, USA - ASW_4 | ecosystem: Environmental > Aquatic > Freshwater > Wetlands > Sediment | place: USA: North... | reverse complement strand
GTCCTGTCGAGCTTCGTCGACCCCGACGGCGACGACCTCGAGCTCGTCGGCGCGACGGCGGACCCCGCCGCCGGCACCGTCCGCGCGCGCCAGGACGGGACGCTGACCTTCCAGGCCGACGGCGGCACGCTCGGCCAGACGCGGATCGCGGTGACGGTCTCCGACGGCACCGACACCGCGCGGGGCGACGTCCTGGTCGACGTGCGGCCGGAGGGCTCGGTGCCGCCCCACATCGACCCCGTGCTCGTCACCACGTACGTGGACCAGCCGGTCACCGTCCACCCGCTCGACGCGGTCCGCAGCGGGTCGGCCGAGCCCGCGGCGCTCGCCGGCGTGGACGACGTGGTGGGCGCGACGATCAGCACCGACCTGCTGGCCGGGACGTTCACGGTCACGGCGCCCCGCCCCGGCACGTACTACGTGCCCTTCACCGTCACCGCGCCGCCGCAGCAGGCCGCCGGCCTGGCGCGCGTGGACGTGCTGGCCTGGCCCGACCAGGCGGCGCCGCCGGTGGCGGTCCGGGACCGCGCGCTGCTGCCCGCCGGTGGGCAGGTGACGATCGACCCGTTGGCCAACGACCAGGACCCGAACGGCGGCGTCCTGGTGCTGCAGTCGGTCGACGTGCCGGACGGCGCCGGGCTGCGGGCGGCCGTGCTCGACCACCACCTGGTGGAGATCTCCGCCGACCGCGCGCCCGACGGTCCGGTGTCGCTCTCCTACACGGTGTCGAACGGCACGGCGAGCGCGACCGGCGAGATCGTCGTGCTGCCGGTGCCCGCCGCGGGTTCGTCGCAGGCACCCGTCGTCGACAACGTCGAGGCCTCCGTGCGCACCGGGGGCGTGGTCACGGTGCCGGTGCTGGACACCGCGTACGACCCCGACGGCGACCCGCTCACGCTCGACCGTGAGCTGCCGCAGCCGCTGGCCGCCGGGCAGGGCCTGCTCTTCGTCTCCGGCAGCGTGCTGCGGTACCAGGCGCCCCAGACGCCCATGACCGTCCACGCGACCTTCGCCGTCTCGGACAGCGCGGGCAACACGACGGCGGCCACGCTGACGGTGCACGTCCACGCCTCGTCGGCCGACTCGAAGCCGCCGCCGCGCCCGCGGGACCTCACCGCGCGAGTCTTCGCCGGCGACACCGTGCGGATCGACGTCCCGCTCGTCGGCATCGACGCCGACGGCGACGGCGTGACGCTCCTCGGCCTGGCCTCGGCGCCGACCAAGGGCGTGGTCACCGCGGCCACCGACTCGCTGAGCTACCAGGCGTTCGGCGACGAGTCCGGCACGGACACCTTCACGTACGCCGTCGAGGACTGGACGGGGCGCCGGGCGGTGGCCACGGTGCGGGTCGGCATCGCACCGCGCCCGACGACGGCCGCGTCCGTGGTGGCGCGCGACGACTCGGTGACGGTGCGCCCGGGGGAGCTCGTCCAGGTGCGGGTGCTGGCCAACGACATCGACTCGTCCGGCGGGACGCTGTCGCTCGACCCGGTGCTGCAGGTGCCGGCGGGCGTCCAGGCGACGGCCGACGTGGCGACCGGGCGCGTCTCGGTCACCGCGCCGCAGACCCCCGGCACGGTCCAGGTGGTCTACACGGCGACGAACGCGCGTGGCGGTCGCGACAGCGCGATCCTCACCGTCACCGTGCGGGCGGACGCGCCGGTGCTGCCGCCCGTGGCCAAGGACGTGGTCGTCCCGGCGGCCGACACGTTCGGCAAGACCGAGGTGGCGGTGGACGTGCTGGCCACCGCCCAGAACCCCAGCGGGCCCATGAGCGACCTGGCCGTGTCCGTGCCGGACGTGACGGCGGACGTGGCCCACGTGGCCGCCGACCGGACCGTCGTGGTCACGCTCACCGACCACGCCCAGACGCTGCCCTTCCTGCTCACCAACACGCGCGAGCCGTCGGCGTTCGCCTACGCCTTCATCACGGTGCCGGCGCTCGGCAACTTCCCGCCGGTGCTGCGCCGGGACGCGCCCGACCTCACCGTGGCCTCGGGCGACCAGCTGGTGATCCCGCTCGACGAGCACGTCCAGGTGGCCCCGGGCCGGTCCCCCTCGATCGCCGACCCGTCGGGCGTCTCCGCGACGCGCTCGGACGGATCGTCGCTGGTCAAGGACGCGAAGACGCTCCAGTTCACGTCCGCCGCCGGGTACGCGGGGCCGGCGTCGGTGACCGTGCCCGTGACCGACGCCACCGGCCCGGGGGACCCGCTCGCCCGGACCTCCCTGCTCACCATCCCCATCACGGTCATCGCGGTGGACGACCACCCGCCGACGTTCACGCCGTCGCAGATCCGCGTCGCGCCGGGCGAGGCCCCGGTGACGGTCGACCTGCTGACGTTCCTCACCGGCCCCGACGGGCGCCCCGCGCAGCCCGGCGACGACACGTTCCGCATCACGTCCGCGGTGCCCGCCGGGTTCGTCGCGCCGCTGCGCGGGTCCGTGCTCTCGGTCTCCGCCGGGGCCGCCACGCCCAAGGGCACCACGGGCACGCTCGACCTGGCCATCGGCTACGGGCGCGCCGGCGTGCTCGACGTGTCGGTCGACCTCGCCGTCATCGCGAGCACGCGCCAGCGCGCCAAGGTCGTCGACCAGCGCCTGACGGACGGCGTGCAGGGGCAGGACCGCAGCGTCGACGTGCTGGCCGGGGCGTACAACCCCTTCCCGGACTCGCCCCTGACAGTCGTCGGCGTGAGCGTGCAGACGGCCGGCGCCGGGACGGCGTCGCTCGGCGCGGGCGGCACCGTGGTGCTGCACCCGGCGGCCGACTTCGTCGGCGAGATGGTGACGACGTTCCGCGTCCGCGACGTCACGGGCGACCCCGACCGCGACGTCGAGGGCGAGGTGGTGCTCGTGGTGAGCGGGCCGCCGGCCACGCCGTCGCCGCCGCGGGTGGACGAGGTCCGCGACCGCGCCGTCGCGCTGTCGTGGACCGCTCCCGACAGCCGGGGGCAGCCCATCGACTCCTACCGCGTCACCGCCATGCCGGGCATGCTCGTCACCACGTGCCCCAGCACGGTCTGCACGGTCACCGGCCTGACGAACGACACCGAGTACACGTTCTCGCTCGAGGCGCACAACGCGGTCGGCTGGTCGCCGGTGTCCGCGCCGTCCGCACCCGCGCGGCCCGACGCGGTGCCCGACCCGCCGACGAACCTCGCGCTGACGTTCGGCGACGGCACGCTCACGGCGACGTGGACCGCGCCGCCGCAGACCGGCTCGCCCGTGACGAGCTACACGCTCGAGCTCACGGGCTCGTCGGCCGGCGTGGTCAGCGTCACCGAGGCGTCGACGTCGCACACCTTCACCGGCCTGGCCAACGGCACGCGGTACACCGTGCGGGTGCGGGCCTCGAACAAGGCGCCGGACCCGTCGGGGTGGTCGGACAGCGCCTCGGAGGTGCCGGCCGGCGTCCCGGATGCGCCCGTGCCCGACGCCACCCGGCGGCAGGGCGCCCTGACGGGCAACACCATCGACGTCACCTGGCCCGCCGTCACGGGTCCCGCCGCGCACGGGGACGCGGTCGCCCGGTACGAGGTCGTCGTCGACGGCGGTGCGCCCGTGGACGTCGGCACGGCGACGACGTACCAGATCGCCGACGCGCAGCGCCGGGCCTACCAGATCCAGGTGCGGGCCGTGAACAAGGCCGGTGCGTCGGCCTGGGGCTCGGTCGTCGGGGAGGTGTGGAGCGCGCCGGGTGTGCCCACGGGCCTGACGGCCGCGGCGTCGGTCGCCGCCGACGTGCGCGACCCCGGAAACGGGTCCGTCGCGCTGACGTGGACCGCGCCCACCGACGCCGGTGCCGCCGACGCGACGATCACGGGCTACGAGGTCCAGGGGTACGGCACGGTGACGGGGACGAGCACGACGATCACCGGCCTGGCCGGCGGCTCGACGCCCACCTTCTCGGTGCGGGCCGTCTCCTCCAAGGGCGCGACGAGCGACTGGGTGCAGGTGACCAGCGGCGTGGTGGTGACCCGCCCGGCGACCCCGGTGGTCACCGTGACGCCCGGGCCGGACGTCGACTGCGTGACGATGACGGTGCAGCTCGGCTCGAACGGCGGCGCGCCGGTGCTGGAGACCCAGTACCGGCTGCAGCTGACCGACCCCTGGGTGACGGTGCAGCCGTCGCAGACCTCGAGCACGCCGTGGTGCGACAAGAACCAGCCGGCCACGCCCGACCTCGTCACGCTCGAGGTGCGGCAGCGCAACGCCGCGGGCGACGCCGCGTGGAGCACCGGGACCGGGTCGGCGCTCACGCTCGCGCCGCGCGTGCCGGCCCCGGTGACCCTCGCGCTGTCGCCCGACCACCGGGCCGCGACCTGGCGGCCGCCCGCGAGCGACCGCCCCATCACCGGGTACGAGTACCGCACCACGCCGGACGGCGGCGCGACGTTCACCGACCCGTCTGCCGTCCCGGGCGGCGCCGGCGCCACGTGGCTCCGCCTCGGCGGCACCGGCCTGGCGGGCACGTTCGGCCTGCAGGTCCGGGCGCTCAACGTCAAGGGCGCGGGCGATTGGTCCGATGTCCTATCCGTGACGACGCCCTGACGGCGTCCGACGAGTGGAGGAAGCCCCCGATGACCCCCGAGCAGGCCACCCGCTTCGCGGAGGTGTTCGACGCGCTCGCCGACAACGTGGGCCAGGCGCTGCTGGGCACGCGGCGCACGGTGCGCCTCGCGCTCGTCGCGATGGTCGCGGAGGGGCACCTGCTGCTCGAGGACGCGCCGGGCACGGGCAAGACGTCCCTGGCCAAGGCCCTCGCGGCCAGCGTGCACGGGACGCACCACCGCATCCAGTTCACGCCCGACCTGCTGCCGTCGGACGTCACGGGCGTCACCATCTGGGACCAGGGCACCCGCACGTTCGAGTTCCACCCGGGCCCGGTGTTCGCGTCCGTGGTGCTGGCCGACGAGATCAACCGGGCCTCGCCCAAGACCCAGGCGGCGCTGCTGGAGGTCATGGAGGAGAGCAACGTCACGGTCGACGGCGTGAGCCACCCCGTGGGCCGCCCGTTCATGGTCATCGCCACCCAGAACCCCATCGAGCAGGCCGGCACCTACCGCCTGCCGGAGGCGCAGCTGGACCGGTTCCTCATCAAGACGTCGCTCGGCTACCCGGACCGCGCCGCGTCGGTGGAGATCCTCGCCGGCGCGCGCGACCGGACGGCGCACCTGCGGCCCGTCGTCACCACCGAGCGCGTCGGCGAGATGTGCGACGTCGCGCAGACCGTCCACGTCGACGCGTCCGTGCTCGACTTCGTCGCGCGCCTGCTCGAGGCCACCCGCGAGGACGGCCGCACGGCGGTGGGCGCGAGCGTCCGTGGCGGTCTGGCGCTCGTGCGGTGCGCCAAGGTGTGGGCCGCGGCCGCCGGGCGGGAGTTCGTGGTGCCCGACGACGTCAAGGAGCTGGTCCACCCGGTCCTGGCGCACCGGCTGGTGCTCGACGCCGAGGCGGAGTTCGCCGGCGTCACTGCCGCGCAGGTGCTCGACCGGGTGCTCGACGAGGTCGCGCCGCCCGCGCTGCGGGTCTACTGACGTGAGGGTCTCGCCGCTCGGCTGGTCGGTCGCGGTCGCAGCGGCGGCCGGGCAGCTCGTCGGGCGGCTGCTCGGGTGGACTGAGCTGGCCGCGCTCGGCACCGCGGCGGGCGGCGTGCTCGTCGCGTCGCTGGTGATGACCGCCGGCCGCGCCCGCTACCGCGTGACGCTGGACCTCGCGACGCGCCGGGTCACGGTGGGCGAGCGCGCCGTGGGCCGGCTCGTCGTGGGCAACGCCGCGCGGCGCCGCTCGCTGCCGTCGCGGCTCGAGCTGCCGGTCGGGCGCTCCGTCGCCGATCTCGCGGTGCCGTCGCTGGCGCCAGGAGCCCGGCACGACGATCTGGTCGCGGTGCCCACCGACCGGCGCTGCGTCGTCGTCGTGGGTCCGGTGCGCTCGTGGCGCGGCGACCCGCTGGGCCTGGCGCGCCGCACCGTGCGCTGGACGGACCCGGTCGAGCTGTTCGTGCACCCTCGCGTGGTCGCCCTGGGGGCCGCCACGGCGGGTGTGCTGCGCGACCTCGAGGGGCAGACCGCGCGCGACCGCAGCGACACGGACCTCAGCTTCCACGCGCTGCGCGACTACGTGGCGGGCGACGACCGGCGGTACATCCACTGGCGCACCACGGCACGCCGCGGCACGTTGATGGTCAAGCAGTTCGAGGACACCCGGCGCACGCAGACGGCGATCGCGCTCGCCGACGCGCCCGCGGACTACGCGGGGGAGGACGACCTGGAGCTCGCGGTCAGCGTGGCGGCGTCGCTCGGCGTCCAGGCGATCCGGGACCGGCGGGGCGTCGCGGTGGTCGCCGGACCGGGCCGGATGCGGGTCGCGTCGCCCCCGGTGCTGCTCGACGACTGCGCGGCGTTCACCACCGGCTCCGGGGGGGCGGGCGTGCACCTGCTGGGCCGGCGGGTGGCGCGCGAGGCGCCCGACGCGTCGCTGGCGGTGCTCGTCACGGGCGCCGTGCCGGACGACCGCGACCTGCGGCTCGGCGCGCAGCACGTGCCGTCCGGCGCGCGCACGCTCGTGATGCGCTGCGCGCCGGGGGCGCAGGTGTCCGCGCGGACCAACGGCCTGCTCACGCTGGCGACGCTCGGCGCGCTCGACGACCTGCCGCGGCTGCTGCGGCGCGCGGTGCTGCCGTGACGGCCCCGCGCACGCGCGAGGAGGAGGCGCCCCGGCGGCGTGCCTCCGACGGCCGGCCGCGCACCTCGGACGGCGTGCCGGTCGGCTGGGCGCTGCCGGACGAGGCCGCGCCGGCGCTGTCGGCCTGGCGCGCCCTGGGTGACGTGCTGCGCCACCGGCTCGACCCCGGCACCGGCGCCGCTCGGGCGGCGGCCGCGGTGCCCGCCGGGCCGCGGCGCGGCGTGCGCGCGGCGCTCGACGTCGCGTGCCTGCTCGTCGGGCTCGCGCTCGCGCTGACGCCGCTGCTCCCGGTGTACGGCGGCGGCACGGCCGTGCCCGCGCTGCTCGGCGGGCTGCTGCTCGGGGTGGGCGTCGCGGTGCTCGGGGCGTGGCGGCGCTGGTCGGGCCTGGGCGTCGTCGCGGTGCTCGTCGTCGGCTACGTGCTGGTCGGCGGGGCGCTCGCCGCGCGCGGCACCACGCTCGCCGGGTGGCTGCCCGGTCCGCGCACGCCGGCCGCGCTGGCACGCGGCGCGGCGTCCGCGTGGAAGCAGGTGCTCACGCTGCAGCCGCCCATCGGCCCGGCGGGGACGGTGCTGGTGGCGGCGCTGCTGCTCGCGCTCGCCGGGTCGGTGGCCGCGACGACCCTCGCGCTGCGGGCCCCGACGCCCGGTCTCGCGGCCGTGGCGGCCCTCGTACCCGTGGCGGTGGCCCTGCTCGCCGCCCTGCTGGGAACGCCCACGCCGCCCCTCCCACCGGCACTCGAGGGCACGGCGCTCGTGGTGCTGCTCGGCGGCTGGGCGTCCTGGCGCGCGGGCCGCCTGGGCGCGCGGCGCGTGCTGGCCACGGGCGTGGTGCTCGCGGTGGCCGTCGGCGCCGGGCTCGCCGGCGGCCCCGCCGTGACCGACGGGACGTCGCGGTTCGTGCTGCGGGAGCGGATCACGCCGCCGTGGGACCCGGACGCGTACCCGAGCCCGCTCGCCGCGTTCCGGCAGTACGTCAAGGAGAAGGACACGGTGCTCTTCACCGTCTCCGGCCTGCCGCAGGGCGCACGCATCCGGCTGGCGACCTTCGACCGGTACGACGGCGTGGTGTGGAACGTGGCGGGGTCGGGGACCGCGGCGTCGTCGGGGGAGTTCCGGCGCGTGGGCGACGAGCTCCCGGCGCCGATCACCGGGCCGGCCGCCACCGTGCGGGTCTCGGTCGGGGCGCTCGACGGGCCGTGGCTGCCCACGGTGGGCGAGGCGACCCGCATCTCGCTCGACGCGGGCGAGCAGCCCGCGCTGCGGTTCAACGACGCGACCGGGGCCGCGGTGCTCGTCGACGGCCTGCACCAGGGCCTGAGCTACACGGTCGACGCCGTGGTGCCGCCGGCCCCGTCCGTGACGACGCTCGGCGCGGCGCGCCCGCAGTCGGTGTCCGAGCCCGCGCTCTCTGGCGTCCCGGCGCGCATCCGCACGCTCGCGCCGGACATCGCGCGCGACGCGGGCAAGCCGGCCGAGGTGGTCCAGTCGCTGGCCACGTGGCTGGTCGACCACGGCTACTTCAGCGACGGGCAGTCCGGCGAGCACCCGTCGCTGTCGGGGCACGGCGCGGACCGGATCGCCTCGTTCCTCGGCTCCGGCGTCATGGTCGGGGACGGCGAGCAGTACGCCGCCACGTTGGCGCTCATGGTCCGGGAGATGGGCCTGCCGGCGCGGGTGGTGCTCGGCTTCGTCCCCGGCTCCGGCGAGCAGGGCACGGCGGCCCCGGGGCCGCGGACGACGAGCGACGGCGCCGTCGAGGTGACGGGCGCGGACGTGCAGGCGTGGGTCGAGGTGCCGTTCGTCGGCTACGGCTGGGTGCCGTTCGACGCCACGCCGCCGACGTCGAAGACCGTCAACCAGGACCCGGACCCGGCCCCCTCGGACCCCAAGCCGCAGGTGGTGCAGCCTCCGCCGCCGCCGGAGCCCGACGTCAAGGCGCCCGACGACGACACCGCGCGCCCGTCGATGCGGCAGGACGAGCACGGCTCCGGTGCCGTCCCCACCTGGCTGCGCGTCGTCGGCTACGCGGGCGCCGGCACCGGTGGCCTGCTCGTGCTCGCCGGCCCGTTCCTCACCGTGGCCGGCCTCAAGCTCGCGCGGCGGCGCCGGCGGCGCCGCACCCTCGACCCGGTCCACCGCGTGGCGGGCGGCTGGGACGAGGTGATGGACGCCGCGCGCGACCTGCGCCGACCACCCGGGCCACGCGGCACCAGGCGCGAGGGCGCCGCCGCGGTGGGCCGGGCGTTCGCGGCGGCCGCCCCCGAGCAGGCGGGAGCCGTGGCCGTGCGGCTCGACGGCCTCGCTCGGCGGGCCGATCGTGCCGTGTTCGCCGCGGGCGTCCCGAGCGACGCGGAGGTCGCCGCGTACTGGCTCGACGTCGACGAGGCGGTGGGCGCGATGCGGGCCGCCGTGCCGTCGCGGACCAGGTGGTGGGCCCGCGTCTCGGCCCGATCGCTCCGCGGACGTGTTGCGGGCGCGGCGCGGCGCGGGGGTATCGTGCCCTTCGTGCGGCGCACCCTCCTCCTTGCTCGCCGCGGCGGGGCCCTCTAGGCCGGTCCCTCGCCGCGGAGTCCGCCGTGCCGGCTGACCTTCCCGACGACGAGCGAGGACCTACCCATGAGCTACATCGAGCGAACCCCCCAGCAGCCCTCCGGCATGCCGGTGCACAAGTACCGGCCCTTCGCCGAGCAGATCCAGGTCGACCTGCCGGACCGCACCTGGCCCTCCCGCACCATCACCCGCGCCCCCCGCTGGTGCGCGGTCGACCTGCGGGACGGCAACCAGGCCCTCATCGAGCCCATGAACCCGGCGCGCAAGCTGGCGATGTTCGAGCTGCTCGTCGGGATGGGCTACAAGGAGATCGAGGTCGGGTTCCCGTCGGCGTCGCAGACGGACTTCGACTTCGTCCGCATGCTCATCGACGAGGGACGGATCCCCGACGACGTCGTCATCCAGGTGCTGACGCAGTGCCGCGAGCACCTCATCGAGCGGACGTACGAGGCGATCGCCGGCGCGAAGCAGGCGATCGTCCACTTCTACAACTCGACCTCGGTGCTGCAGCGGCGCGTCGTCTTCCGGTCCGACGAGGACGGCGTGCTGGACATCGCGGTCTCGGGCGCCCGGTTCTGCAAGAAGTACGAGGAGCTCGTCCCGGACACCGAGGTGTTCTACGAGTACTCGCCCGAGTCGTACACCGGTACGGAGCTGGAGTACGCGGTCCGCGTGTGCAACGCGGTCATCGACGAGCTCGACCCCACCGACGACCGGCCCGTGATCATCAACCTGCCGGCCACCGTCGAGATGGCCACGCCCAACGTCTACGCGGACTCGATCGAGTGGATGAGCCGCCACCTGCACCGGCGCGACCGCGTGGTGCTGTCGCTGCACCCGCACAACGACCGCGGGACCGCGGTGGCGGCCGCCGAGCTGGGGTACCTCGCGGGCGCGGACCGCATCGAGGGCTGCCTGTTCGGCAACGGCGAGCGGACCGGCAACGTGGACCTGGTGACGCTGGGCATGAACCTGGTCAGCCAGGGCATCGACCCGCAGATCGACTTCTCCGACCTGGCGCGGGTCCGGTCGGTCGTCGAGCACTGCAACCAGATGCCCGTAGGCGAGCGCCACCCCTACGGCGGCGACCTCGTGTTCACCGCCTTCTCCGGCTCGCACCAGGACGCCATCAACAAGGGCCTGGCCGCGATGGAGGCGGAGGCCGCGGCCACCGGCAAGGACGTGGGCGACCTCGTGTGGGCCGTGCCCTACCTGCCCATCGACCCGCGCGACGTGGGTCGCACGTACGACGCGATCATCCGCGTCAACAGCCAGTCCGGGAAGGGCGGCATCTCGTACCTCATGAAGTCGGAGCGGGACCTCGACCTGCCGCGCCGGCTGCAGATCGAGTTCTCGCAGGTGGTCCAGCGCCACACCGACCGCCTGGGCACCGAGGTGACGGCCGACGACCTGTGGCGCTTCTTCGTCGACGAGTACCTGCCCGCCGAGTTCACGGGCATGAGCCCGGCGCACGTGCGGGCCGGCGCCGCGCCGGTGTCCGAGGCCGAGCCGCTGGAGGAGTGGGGGCGGTTCTCGCTCCGGGGCACGCGCACCACGAGCACGGAGGGCGGCGCCGACACGCTCGAGGTGGACGTCGTCGACCGCGGGGTCGAGCGGACCATCACGGGCACGGGCAACGGCCCGGTGGCCGCGTTCGTCGCGGCGCTCAAGGCGATCGGGGTGGACCTGGCGGTGCTCGACTACGCCGAGCACGCCCTCTCGGCGGGCGGCGACGCGACGGCCGCCGCGTACGTCGAGTGCGCCATCGGCGGGGACATCCTCTGGGGCGTGGGCATCGACCCGTCGATCACCACGGCGTCGCTCAAGGCGATCGTCAGCGCGGTCAACCGCCACCAGCGCTGACCCCCGCCCCC
>Ga0187809_10001428_pt1 | contig 11114 bp, 9 predicted proteins | sample NC_wetland_sal_i_8_FD_132415 | JGI IMG/M metagenome (GOLD analysis project Ga0187809, IMG submission 132415) | Wetland sediment microbial communities from Neuse River Estuary, North Carolina, USA - ASW_4 | ecosystem: Environmental > Aquatic > Freshwater > Wetlands > Sediment | place: USA: North... | reverse complement strand
CGCGCGCTCGACTTGGCCGAGGCCGACGGCGCGCTACTGTGGTTCCTGCTGCACCCGGCGCCGGCCCTGCTCGACCGGCACGCCCAGCGCGGCAGCGCCCACGCCGCCCTGCTCGCCGCGATCCGCGACCTACTATCCGGGCACCGGCCCGCATCGTCGTCTGCCCGTCCGCAGCCGCCGCTCCAGGCGCTCAGCGACCGCGAGATCCGCGTCCTGCGTTACCTGCCGACCCACCTGTCGGCGCCCGAGATCGCCCGAGAGTTGTCCGTCGCGACGAGCACGGTCAAGACTCACATGCGCAACCTGTACGCCAAGCTCGGCGCGCACAGCCGGGCCGAGGCGGTCAAGACCGCCCGCGCCCTGGGCCTGCTCGCCCCCTCCGCGCAGCAGCGCTGACCCCGCACGGCGTCCACCGCTAAGGCTTGGCCGGGTCATGCCTCGGACTGGTCGAGATCGATGAGCGCGATCCCGATATCGGGGCGCATCACCTTGCGCAACCGCGCCGGGGTCTCTGTCACGATGGCCTCCAGCGTCGGGAAGACGCGCCCCTCCAGCAGGTGGCCTCCGCGTGTCGTCCCGTCCGATAGGCCCAGCACAGCGTGCACGTGCACGACGGGGCCGTCCTCGCCCGCGGCGACATCGCCGATCAGCGACACCAGCTCGCACTGCTCATCCACCTGGATGCGGCGGTAGTCCCTGGCAGCGCGGTCGAACCAGCCTACGGTGGCGTGCTCGAAAGCGCCGACGGCGGTAATCTGGGCGGCTTCCAGGTCCTCCGAGCGGGCGAACTGGGTCAGGGCGGAGACTGCCTCATCACCCGGGTCGCACACCACAACGTAGGTGACGACGTCCGCGTCCTCGACAACCTTGGTTTTCATCTCGGCTCCTTCTCGCGACGCAGCCATTCTGCTGTCATAGGGCTCGCCCCCGCGCCGCGTCCCGGTCGCCTGGCTGCGCACGAGCGCTCACACGGCCTCCCGGCTGGTCCCCATCACTGGCCGGAAGCGTAACTTGCCCGGCTAGGCCGGGCAAGGCGTGGTTCGAGCCACTGGGCGGAGCATCTGATGGCGCATCCAGATCGTTAGCGCGGCCAAGGGTTACAATCGTGACGCCAGCTGCGGGCCAGCACCCAGGACTAGCAGCAAGGATGGGAATCCGGCGCCTCCTTTTCCGGTTCGACGGGCGGCGTAAGGAGGTGCGCTTGACGGGGTTCGACCAGATGGAGAGCTCGTCCCGGGCCGGGAAGCTGGCCCTGCGCGGACGGGACCGTGAGTGTGCGGTCCTGCGCGGGCTGGTTGAGGGGGTCTGCGCCGGTCATAGCGCCGTATTGGTGCTCCTGGGCGAGGCGGGAGTGGGGAAGACCGCGCTGCTGCGGTACGCCATCGGGTCGGCGTCTGAGCTGCGGGTCGTACGCGCGGTGGGCGTGGAGTGTGAGATGGAGCTCGCCTTCGCCGCGCTGCACCAGCTATGCAGGCCGATGCTCGATCGGCTCGAACATCTGCCGGGGCCGCAGCGCGATGCGCTCGGGATCGCCTTCGGCATCGCTGCGGGACCGCCGCCGGATCGGTTCCTGGTCGGCCTGGCGGTGCTGAGCCTGCTGTCCGAGGTGGCCGGGGAGCAGCCACTGATATGCATCGTCGATGACGCGCAGTGGCTCGACCGGGCATCGGCTCAGGCACTGGCGTTCGCCGCACGTCGGCTGCAGGCCGAGTCGGTGTTCATGATGTTCGCGATGCGTCAGCTGAGCGCTGACTTCAACGGGCTGCCAGAACTGGTGGTCGAAGGCCTCTCGAAGGCTGACGCACGAGAACTGCTGGATTCGGTGGTCCGGTGGCCGCTGGATGACTCGGTAGCGGATCGGATCGTAGCCGAGACGCAGGGAAACCCGCTTGCGCTGCTGGAGCTGCCGCGGGACCTGTCGCCAGAGGAGCTGGCGGGTGGATTTGGGCTGCCGGATGTGCTGCCGCTGTCAGGCAAGATAGAGCAGAGTTTCCTGCGGCGGGCTGAGAGCCTGCCCGAGGATGCGCAGCGGTTGCTTGTGCTCGCGGCGGCCGAGCCGACCGGCGATGCGGCCCTGATGTGGCGGGCGGCCAGCCTGCTCGGGCTCCGGGTCGGGGCAGCGGACTACGAGGGGGCAACCGGGCTGCTCGAGATCGGAACGCGGGTACGGTTCCGACATCCGCTGGTGCGCTCGGCTGTCTACCAGGGGGCGTCCGCCGGTGACCGCAGGAAGACGCACGCCGCGCTGGCCGAGGCAGCCAATCCGGATGTCGATCCCGATCGCCGCGCCTGGCACCGGGCGCAGGCCGCTTCGGCGCCCGATGAGGATGTCGCCGCAGACCTGGAGCGGTCCGCGGACCGAGCGCAGGCCCGCGGAGGCTTGGCGGCGGCGGCCGCGTTCCTTGAGCGTTCGGCCGATCTGACCGCTGATGCGGGGCGCCAGGCCAGACGCGCGCTTGCGGCCGCGCGGGCTAAGTACCAGGCCGGAGCGCCGGAGGCGGCGGCCGAGCTGCTGGCCAGGGCGGAAGCAGGAGCACCCGATGAGCTACTGCGGGCCCAGATAGGCCTGCTACGCGGTCAGATGGCGTTCGCCACCAGTCATAGCGGAGAGGCTTCAGCGCTGCTGCTTCGGACCGCCGAGCGGCTCGAACAGATCGACCCCAAACTTGCCCGTGAGACCTACCTCGATGCGCTGGCCGCCGCGATATTCGCTGGCCGTCTGGCCGATATCGTCGGCTTGTCGAAGGTCGCGGTGGCCGCACGCGGTGCACCTGCCGCGCCGCAGCCCCCGCGCGCACCAGACCTGCTTCTGGACGGACTGGCGATCCTGATCACGGACGGCTACGCAGCCGGGGTGCCGGTGGTGCAGCGCGCGGTGAGTGCCTTTCGCAGCGGAGAGGCTGCTATCGAGGAGGAGTTCCGCTGGTCCTTCGTCGCCTGCCACAGCGCCCACGATCTGTGGGATGACGAGGGATGGCACGCGCTGTCCACTCGATATCTCCAGCTCACCCGTAGCGTCGGTGCGCTCGGCCTACTCCCCATCGCTATCAGCCAGCGGATCGGCATGCACCTGCATGCAGGCGAGTTCACGGCAGCGGCCTCGCTGGTCGAGGAGACCGCGGCCATCACCGAGGCCACGCGGAACGACCTGCCGCCCTACAGTGCCCTGGCCTTGGCGGGCTGGCAGGGTCGCGCCGCCGAGGCGACGGAGCTGTTCCAGGTCACCATGAGCGTCGTGGCGCCGCGTGGCGAGGGAATGGGGCTCAGCCTCGCCCAGTACACGAGCGCTGTACTCAACAACGGCCTTGGCCGCTATGCGGCGGCGCTGGATGCCGCTGACCGGGCGAGCGCGTACCCGCAAGAACTCGGCTTTGCCAACTGGGGCCTGGTCGAACTGGTGGAGGCGGCGGCCCGCAGCGGCGATACCGGCCGCGCCGCTCGCGCCGTCGAGCAGCTCACGCGCACGACGAGGCACAGTGGTACGCCGTGGGGCCAGGGCATCGAAGCGCGCTCGCGCGCGCTCATCAGCGACGGCGATGACGCCGAGCTTCTGTACCGTGAAGCGATCGAGCAGCTCGGCCGTTGCCGCGGCGCCGTGGCCCTTGCTCGTGCTCATCTCATCTACGGGGAATGGCTCAGACGCCGGAACCGGCGGGCTGATGCGCGGGTCCAGCTGCGGACCGCCTACGAGATGTTCACCTCGATGCAGGCCGAGGCGTTCGCCGACCGCACCCGCCGCGAGCTGCTGGCCACCGGGGAGACGGTCCGCAAGCGCACCGAGCCGACGCGTGACGAGCTGACGCCCCAAGAGCGGCAGATCGCCTGGCGGGCCAGGGAAGGGCGCACGAATCCCGAGATCGGCGCGGAGCTATTTCTCAGCTCGCGCACGGTGGAGTGGCACCTGCGCAAGGTGTTCACGAAGCTCGGCATCACCTCCCGGCGAGAACTCCACACCGCGCTGCCCGAAATCGGAAGGCTGGCCGCGTCGGCCTAACAGGGATCGTGCCTCGGGCCCGAACGGGCCTCCAAGGCGGTAAGGATCGCTTGCGCGCATTCCCGGGGAGTAGCAACCGAGGTGTCGACCTCCACGTCGTACTTCCTGAACGTGTGGACCAGGGCATGCTGGCCGCGCACCGTGCCAGCGATACGGTCGCCGCGCCCTGCTTCCCGCTGCTCGGCGATGGCCAGCGGGCAATGCACCCCCACCCACAACGTATTCGCGGCCACCAGGGCGTCCTGCAGCCCGGCTGGCTGATCGGGCACCAGCCACACATCGTCGATGACCTGATCGAGCCCGGCGCCGGCGCACGCAGCCCAGTACGCCTGGCTCGCGTTGATCATCCCCAGTCCCAGCGGGCCTGGCACGACGTCGAAGGCAGGCTGCCCGTCAACGGTGGCCGGGACCCAGCTGAACCCGGCCGCCCCGTGCCCGCCGATCGCGAAGAACCGCTTGCTTTGCGCCGCCAGGAAGGTATCAATGCCAGTCACCTGAAGGGGCATTGGCCAGAGTTCCTGCAACGCCGCCGCGATGCTCGACTTGCCGGAACAGCTCGTGCCGTTCAGGACAATGCAGGTTGCCGTCATCCCGCCAGGATGCCTTATGGGTCGAGGGTCGCTAGCAGTCTTTCGCAACGCCGTGGGTCTTCGGTGAGGCCGGCGCCAAGGCCCCAGAGCCAGTAGTCGACCGCTTGGACAATTGTCCAGGCGCGGGCCCGATCGGGGTGCAGCAGGCCGGCCCGGGTCAGCGCGGCGAACAGGGCGTGGACGTCATGCGGCTGCGTTGCGTCGTCGATGCGATCCCACATCAGTTCGGCCACTGACCGTTCCGGGTGGCCGATGACTGGCTTGGGATCAATGGCCAGCCACGGCCGCCGCGGCCCGGCCAAGATATTGTCGTAGTGCAGATCGCCGTGCACCAGCTGGTGGCCTGGATCGGCGGCCAGATCGCACGCCAGACCACAGGCGATGTCGATCCACCGACCCGGTACTGGCTCGCCCAGCGCGCCTTGCCGGCGACGCAGGATGGCGGGCTTTTGCGACGCGATGTCAGTGAGAAGCGGCAATCCAGCCGGCGCCGGTACCGCGAGTTCGCGAATCAGGCGGCCGGCTATCTCGGCTGCGGTGGCTAGGTCGGTGGTGCGCAGGGTGCGGTCAGGATCCAGCCGCTCCAATAGCAGCGCGCCATGCTCGCGATCGGCTTCGAGCAACCGTACCGCGCCATTTCCGTTCCACGCCTCAAGCGCGAGCGCCTCATCAATGGCGTTGTGGTCTGGCCCGGCGATCTTCAGGACGCATGGCACACCTCGACGCGAGGCAAACAGGATCGTGCTCCAGTCACCTCGTCGCGCCTCGCCGGATAGCGTCAGCTCCCAGCGTTCGCACACCAGCTCAACGACCGCAGCCAAGTGCGGCGGCAACTGAACCACTACGACCTCCGGATCGAGTCTGGGCCTGAGATCCCGGCTACCGGCAAGCTAGGCAGTGGCCAGATCGGTTAGCGCCGCGTCGGGATTCGGCGGGGTGTAGACGCGGGCGGCGATGGCGGCCGCGACCAGGCAAGCAGCGGCGCCGGTCAGCAGGGCGGCCCGGACCCCGGCGGCCGAGATGATCGCCCCGGTAATGATGCTGCCGACCGGGGAGGTTCCGATGTAGACGTAGACCCACAGCGCCATGATCCGCCCGCGGAACTCCGGGGAGGAGTGCAGTTGCAGCGTGGTTGAGCACAGTGTCACGAACGAGAAGGCAGCCGCCCCGGTCGCCAGGAGCGTCAGGCACGCGACAGCGACATCCGGCGCCCCGGCCGTCGCGGCCAGCATGGCCCCGAACGCCAGCGCGGCGGCCATCAGGTACTGCCGGCGGGGATGGTGGATGAAGCCGACACCGAGGGAGCCGGCGACCGAGCCGATGCTGAGCATGGTGGACAGCAGCCCGTAGGTGCCGCCGTTGCCATGGAAGGTGTGGCTGGCCAGCACGGGCAAGATGACCGGGAAATTGAAGGCCAGCAGCCCGACCAGTGCCATCATGACCAGCGGCAGCCACAGCTGCTGGCGGCTGGCCGCATACCGCAGGCCCGCGCGGAGGCCGCCGGTCGCGTGCCGTTGCGGCGCGCCGCTTCGCAGCGGACGTAGCATCACGAGCGCGGCGATGACGGCCAGGTAGGACAGTGCGTTGACGGCGAAACACGGAGTCGTGCCGATGGTGACGATCAGTGCGCCCGCCAGGGCGGGGCCGACCACCCGGGCGCTGTTCATGACGACGCCGTTGAGGCTGACCGCGCTGGACAGGTCCTCCGGCATCACCAGGAAACCGATGAATGCCTGCCGGGCGGGGGAGTCGACGATCTGCACGACACCGCCGGCCACGCTGATCACGATGATCGCCGCCACGGTCGCCTTCCCGGCGGCCGCCAGGGCCCACAGCAAGCCGGCCAGCCCACCGTAGGCCGTCTGCGTGCCGATCAGCAGCCTGCGCAGGTCGACCCGGTCGGCGACCGTCCCGCCCCACGGGCCGAACAGCAGCGACGGCACGCCGCCCACGGCCAGCACCAGGCCCAGTTCCGCCGCTGATCCGGTGAGCCGCAGGACCAGCCAGCCGATGGCGGTCTGCTGCACGAAGGTGCCGCTGGCCGAGGCGACCTGACCCGCGAAGTACAGCCGGAACGGCCGCGAACGCAGCGCACGGAACGTCCCCCGCCTGCCGGTGCTCGGGACATGATCACCTGATGCCTTCTTGGTCGGCGCGCCATGCTCTGCAGGCTGAGCGCCTTCCTCGTCGACCAGGGGCGTGGCCTCGGGCACCACTCGCAACCCCTCGCGGTCCATAGCGCTCCCGTCGCTGCTGGCGATCAGGCCCTCAACCCTAATGTCCCAGCTCTCAGGGCGAAATGGCAGCGTCGGCGACACGAAGGATGGTTCCGAAGCCATCCCGGACCCTGGCCTCCACGGTGCATGACTAAGGACTTCATGGATTCGACTGTGTACCGCGCCAGGCACGATCAGATCAAGGCGTGTGAGCACACCAACCCTGGCGTAGGTGATTGACATGACGCAGGCACAGGCGGGAGCGGTTCAGCTGCCCCGGGCGGACGCCGGAGCGCCGCCGGGGCTTGAGTTGCGGCATCTGCGGTACTTCGTGGCCCTGGCCGAGGTGGGCAGCTTCACTCACGCGGCGGAGCGGATGTTCATCGCTCAGCCCACGCTGAGCCAGCAGATCCGGCGGCTGGAGGAGATCGTCGGCGCGCCGCTGCTGCAGCGTGGCCGCGAGGGGCTGCGGCTCACCGCAGCGGGCACAGTTCTGCTTGACGCCTCCCGGGACGTGCTGTCCCTAGTTGATCACGGGATGAGCCGGACCAGGCAGGTTGCAGGCCTGGGCCGCCAGCGGCTGCGTGTGGTGATGCCGCCTTCCTTGCCGGAGGCTCTCGCGGTCACTGTCGCGTCCCGGCTGCGCTCGGCCGCTGAGACCGCGGGGGTGGACGTGGCGTGGCTCGAAAGGCCGCTGGACGCCGAATTCTCGCTAATCCAGCAGCGGCAGGCCGACGCCGGGCTGGGCTGGCTGACCACGAGTCCCGCTGCGCTGCCCACGCCCTTGGACGTCATGAGCCTGGGCGAGTTCGAGCCCGAGGTGTGGATCCCGCGTACGCATCCGGCGGGCTACCGCGGGACCATCAGCCTCGGCGAGCTGGCCGGCATGACCGTCATCCATGGGCCGCGCCGGACGGAGCCGGGCACCTACGATGCCTGGACCACAGTGCTGCGGGGCGTGCACCCGCGCTTTGCGTTCACCGACCCGCCGTTCCGGCACTCGCTGCCGATGGCGCTCGCGTTCGCCGCGGCCGGGGACAGGCCCGCCGCGGTCCTGACCGGCCCCGCTGTCCCGGCCGGAACCGGGCCCGGGCCGACCCGGCCGCGGCATCCGGCCTGCGGCGGCGACATGGCCCCGGCTGGCCTCAAAGACCATCCGCTGACCGCCACGGCGGCCCTGGTGTGGAGCGGAGACCTGCCCCGTCCGCTCCAGCAGATCCTGTTCGACACCGCTGACGACATCACCTCACCCACCTCGGATCGTTTAGTTCCGCTAGCCGCCGGTGGTCCTAGGCCGCGGCTATATGCCTATAGACAACAGATGTTGGCCGGTAGGAACAGCCTTCGCGTCTCCTGGGGTAGACCGACACCACGGCCTTCTAATCGGGCGTGGTGCGACTGACCCGTCCGGAAGGAACGCCTTCATGTTCAAGTCATCGTCTACCTCATTGATCCTGCTCGGCATCCTGGCCGTCATCGTCGGGATTATCGCCATCGCCTGGCCTGGCGTCACGATCCTGGCGCTGGTCATCCTGTTTGCCGTCTACGCGTTCATGGACGCGGGACTGCAGGCTGCGCGGGCTTTCAGCAGCCGCGAAGCCGGGCCGGTCTTCGGTCACCTGCTGCTCGCGCTGATCAGCCTGGCGGCCGGAGTGGTCGCCCTGGTCTGGCCTGGGCCCACCGCGTACGTCCTGGTCATCGTGGTGGCGGCCTGGGCTCTGATCAGTGGCGTAGTCGAGGTCATCGCCGGGTTCGGCAGCGGGGAGGCCGCGGGCACCCGCGCGCTGTTCATCATCTCCGGCCTGGTGTCGGTCGCGTTCGGCATCTTGCTGTTCGCCCGCCCCGGCGTGGGCGCGGTCACCTTGGCGCTGCTGTTCGGCCTGTACAGCATGATCTACGGGTTCTCGCAGATCACCGCGGGCGTCCAGGTCCGCCAGCTGGGCAAGTCCTTCCGGCCGCTGTCCGAGCTGAAGGACGCTGCCTGAGCCGGTGCGTGGGCTTGGGCGCCCGCGCCGGCCTCGCCTGACCTCAGCTCAGGCCCGGGATCCGCGTCGGCCTATAGCGCGGACCAATATCACGAGAGCCACTATCGCCTTTACCGCCGGGCGATTGCGGGGTGGACTCCTGATAGGCGGCTGATCAGCCGGCCTATCCGCTCGGGAAGGACCAGGGGAAATGGGCAAGACCACAGATATCCGCGCGGCGGTCGAGGCAGAGCTCAAGTTCGATCCGCGCGTGAACGACGCGGACATTCACGTCGCGAACGTGAACGGGGATGTGGCTCTCAACGGCACCGTGCCGAACTATCCGCAGTACCTGGAGGCCGCCGCGGCCACGCAGCGCGTCAGCGGCGTGAAAAACGTGTTCAACCACCTAGAGGTAGTGCTGCCGGATTCCGACTTCCGCGACGACGTGATCCTGACCACCGCGGCGAATAACGCGCTGACGGCCAACGTCACCGTGCCGGACGGCGTGGAGGCCATCGCGGAGGACGGCAACCTGACGCTCACCGGCACGGTGAGCTATGGCGCCGAGCGTGCCGCGGCCGAACAGGCGGTCGCCGCGCTGACCGGCGTCCGCCATGTCAGGGACGACATCGAGATCAGCTACGACGACGACCGGGTCGACGTCGACCTGCACGTTCAGGAGGCGCTGAACCGTTCCGCGCTGGTTCCCGACGACAGCGACGTCAAGGTGGCCACCGACGGTAGCATCATCACGCTGACCGGCCATGTCCACACCTGGGCCGAGCACGACGCGGTGGTGGGCGCCGCCTGGATGGCGCGCGGGGTCGTCGACGTCAACGACGAACTCCAAATCACGGGCTGACTAGCTCTATCGCAAGCGTGGATACCACGCCGGCCGGGCGTCGCCGCAGCAGAAAAGACGGCGCCCGGCGGTGCGCCGGGCACTGATGTTCTCCGCGCCGTGTCTCGATAGCGCGGTGCCAGGGAGGTGAGAGTCATGAAATGGCGTCGGATCCTCATTGTCGGCCTGATATGCGCCGCTGCGGTGGTCGTCATCGCCTTGGTTCTCGACTCCCGGCAGATTGGCTACTGGATCCAGGTGCACACCGGCACCATCAACGAGGCCGGCCCCTATTACGGGTTCTGGTCCGGGTTCGGCTCCGACCTGGAAGAGTTCGGCATCCTCGGCGCGATCGGCGCGGCCATCTACCAACTGGTCAAGAAGTACAACTGTCACTCGCCCGATTGCTGGCGAATCGGGCGCGTTCCCGCGGCAGATGGCCAGTTCATGCTCTGCTATCGCCATCACCCCGACTACCAGGGCGTAAAGCCAACTCGTGAGCTGATCGAGCGGCTACATCGTGAGCACCTGGAGCGCCAGACAGCCCTGCACACCAGGCTTGATGAAATCCACGAGCAGCTGCTAGCCAAGCCGCCAGCCGCTCAGGCGGGCGCCAACCACCAGGCCGAACAAGGCCTCAACGACGGGATTCGGTCAGCTCCCCCCTAGAAAGATTCGCCCGCCTGGGACAGGGCGCTGCGCTGCCATCGTGCTCACGTCACAAACCCCTCGCTGAGCGTCGTGCCCTCGCCACGATGCCTACTGGCGACGTACTATCCCTCGGTGGACTCCTCGAGCCCGTCCGCCGCGGAGAGCACCTCGGAGGTCACCGCAGCGCTTGCTCCTCGTGCCATGGAGATGGCTCGAGCATGCGACCACGGAACTGGGGACCGAAGCCGGCTGCGAGGGACGGCCCATGTTCATCCCGCAAGATGAATTCAGCGCGTGGGCCTGGCTGCCGCTCGGCATCCGGCGCGATATCGCTGTCCCGGCTATGAGCATCAAGAACGTCCCGGGCTCTGACCGGATCCGGTTCGCCCTCGGGGAACCCGCGCTCGGGATCACGGGTTTCCGCCGCACTCATCAGCAGGCGCTGCACGCCCAGGCCGTCGCCCTGGCGGCCGGACCATCAGCCCAGCTGGTGACCAGCTTCGGCGAGGTCGCCCCGCTGGCCCTGATGTCAGGCTCGATCGAGCTGCTGCAGACCTGGGTCATCGAGACCCTGGGGGCCCTGGCCGCCGACGACGCGCAGGGCGCCCGGCTGCGCGACACGTTGCGGGTTTTCCTGCAGGAAGGCGGCAGCTACAAAACCACGGCGGAACGTCTCGTGCTGCACAAGAACACGGTCCAGTACCGGATACGCAGGGCCGAAGAAGGGCTCGGCCGGCCCGTCAGCGAGGACCGCCTGCACATTGAGCTGGCTCTGCTGGCCAGTCAGTGGCTGGGCACCGCAGTCCTGCGGCCGGCTGACGAGCCCGCACCTCGCTCGGCCCGATCTGACCTGCG
>Ga0187809_10001427_pt1 | contig 11115 bp, 13 predicted proteins | sample NC_wetland_sal_i_8_FD_132415 | JGI IMG/M metagenome (GOLD analysis project Ga0187809, IMG submission 132415) | Wetland sediment microbial communities from Neuse River Estuary, North Carolina, USA - ASW_4 | ecosystem: Environmental > Aquatic > Freshwater > Wetlands > Sediment | place: USA: North... | reverse complement strand
CGCCGAGGATCTCATCGGCGCGCGTATCCGCCTAGATGGCGATGACGTTCGGCGTCGCCGAGGAGCGGTAGGCTTCGATGGCGGCAGCGATGCCACCCATCTGGATCTTGACGTGCGCCTTGGCGAGCCGGCGGTCCTCGCCGGCGGCCTGCATGGCCGCGGCGGTTTCCACCGTCTCGCAGAAGGCCTGCACCGACACCCGCGGCGCCGGCGCGATGTGTTCGTCGGCCGCGGGCGGCTCCGCCGCTCCGGGCAGCGCCTGTTCTTCGGCGGCGGCGACTTGATACGCGTTCTTGATCATTTTCCGAGATCGCTGATCTTGCCCTTGTCGTAATCCTGATAGGCGCCCGACGGGCTTGCGCCGGTACGCCATTTTTCGATCGCCACGGAGCGGCGCGGCTCGTAGCTCGGCGCTTCTCCGCGCGGCTGCACCAGGTCGGCCGGATTGGCCACCTGGGCCGCGAGATTGCGCTGCGTCGCGCAGCCGAGGTTCCAGTACGGATTGTTGCTGAAGTCGTCGCCGTCGGCGGAGGGGCCGAGATCCTTCGGCCAGACGCCGCACGGGCCGGCATCGGCCATCAATTTGGAATAGCGCAGCTTGATGCTGACCAGCGCCGCCGGGGCGGGCCGGTAGCCGCGCACATAGACCGCCTTCGCCGGCACGCCGGAGGCGGCGAGCATGGAGTGCACCTCGCGCATCGAATCGGCGGCGGCGCGCGCCGAGGCGCCGCTCTGCGGCACGTCGATGATGACGCCGCTCGTGCCCTCGCGCCGCCACTGCTGGGCAAAGGCGAGCACGTCGGCGCGCTGCGCCGGGTTCAGGCCGCCGCGATTGCGGCCTACGAAGATCTCGACGGTGCGATCGCCCTCGCGCAGCGTAATCGGATGCCGCTCACGATAGTCGGTCGGGTAGGAGGCTTGCGCCGTTGCCGTGTGCTGATTGCAGCCCGCGAGCAGCGCCGCGATCGTGGCAATCGCCGCGGCTTGCGCCGCGCCGCGTCCGACGATCATCTTCTTCAGGCGTGTCATTTCCGATCGTCTCCGCCGCTCAATCGAGGATGAAACCGACATTGCCGTGATAGCTGCCCGCCGGCTTCGGCTCGGCCTTGCCGTTGGCGCCGTAAATCTTGTTGAACCGGCCGAGCAGCACTGCCGAAGGATCGCTGGCGTCGGCGAAGCCGTCGTCCGGGCGCGACAGGTCCTTTTGCGCGACTGCGCGCACGATGTACGGCGTCACCAGGACCATCAATTCGGACTGGTGGTTGATGAAGTCGCGGCTCTTGAACAGCGAGCCGAGCACCGGCACCTGCATCAGGCCGGGAATGCCGTCGATCGACTGCTGCGTCTGCTGCTGGATCATGCCGGCCATGGCGAGCGAGCCGCCCGAGGGGATCTCGACGACGGTGTCGGCGCGGCGGGTGCGGATCGAGGGGATCGTCAGCGTGTCGCTCGATCCCGGCACCGTGAAGGTCATCGAGTTCTGGCTCGACAGGTCGGAGACTTCGGTCATGACCTTGAGGCTGATGCGGCCTTCGCTCAGCACGACCGGCGTGAACATCAGGCTGACACCGAACTTCTTGAAGTCGACCTGCGCCTGACAGACCGGCGGCGACTTGGTGGTGTCGCACGACAGGCCGGCCGGGATCGGGAATTCGCCGCCGGCCATGAAGCTCGCGGTCTCGCCGGAGATGGCGGTCAAGTTCGGCTCGGCCAGGGTGCGGATGACGCCGGCGCGCTCCATGGCGCGCAAGGTCGTCGTCACCGACGGTGAGCCGAGCGCGTTCAGCGCCGATTTGCCGACCAGCGAAGAGCTCGACAGCGGCTGGCCGCTCGCCGAGAACGGGTTGGTGGTGTTGAAGTTCACCACCGAGGTGCCGTAGTTCAGGCTGCCCGACAGGTCGATGCCGAGCTGCTTAATCACGTCGCGCGAGACTTCCGCCACAGTCACTTTGAGCATGACCTGGTCGCGGCCGCGCACGGTGACGCCGTTGACCACCGAGTCGGGGCTGCCGACCAGCTTGGCAGCGATCTCGAAAGCCTGCTGCGCCTCGGCCGGGCTCGACGCCGTGCCGGTGAGCATAACGGACTTTTCGCCGACGCCTTCGATGCGAATGTCGGCGTCCGGCATGGCCTGCTTGAGCGCGGCGCGCACGCCGTTCAAGTCGCGCGTGACGGCGATATCGAAGCCGGCGATCTGGCGTCCCTGCGCGTCGAAGAAGAAGATGTTGGTCTGCCCGACCTTGACGCCGATCATGTAGACGCGGCGCGCGGTGCGCACCACAGCATTGGCGATGCTCGGGTCGGCGACGAGAACGTCCTTGATGTCGCTCGGCAGGTCGATCGCGACCGACTTGCCGATCCCGAGTGGGATGAAGCGCGAGGTCGCCTCGCTCGCCGCCACCTGAATGACGGGAACGTGCGCGTCTGCGGCCATCGTCGCGGTCTGGACGAGGCTCGAGGCGGCGAGAAGCGCCGCGAGGGAGACGGTGCGGATCAGCGAGCCGGTCGTCATGTCTGTCTCGTCTCCTCGCCGTTACCGGGCCGAATTGCTGCCGACGCCGAAGCGCACGACGTTGACGCCGCCGCGCGGGGCGCTGTCGTCGTCGGGTTTGTCGTTCTTCGAAGCGTCGGCGATCGAGCGCAGCGCCAGCGCCAACGTTCCGACACGCTGCGCCAGCGCCAAGGTTTCCGCCTGGCCCGAACTCAATTCGAGCGTCGCGGTCTTGCCGACGACGACCTTCTGGCCGCCCTTGTCTTCGATGTTCTGGTCGATCGCGAGCACGCGCACATTGCTGAGCACGGTTTCGCTGACCTGCCCGTCGCCGGTCTTGTCGTTCGTCTTCTTGGTCAGGATGACGTCGACATGATCGTTCGGCAGGATGAAGCCGCCGGCGCCGGTCTCGGGCGAGATCTGCGTCGAAACGGCGCGCATGCCGGACGGCAGGATCGCCGCCATGAATCCCGAGCCCTTGGCGTCGACGAGCTTGGCCTGGCGGATCGGCTCACCGAGCACGAATGGCGCGCGCGCGACCTGACCGGACAGGTCCTGGATCGCGTTCGGGCGGTCGCTCTTGCGGATGAAATTGCCGGTCGCGGCGCTCGCGGGCCAGGATTGCCACTGCAATTCGCCGGCGCTGAGCGGCGTGCCCATGCCGATATCGGCTTTCGCCACCAGAATGTCGACGGTTTCCGGCTGAGCCGCCACCGGCTTGACCTCGGCGGGCTTTTCCGAACGCCCGGCGAGCATTGCGGCAACGCCGCCGGCTCCAAGCGCAATCACGAGTACGACAAGACGCGCGGCTTTCATAACTCAACTCTCAAGCTCACAGAGCGGTCGAATCGACCGCGCACCCGACATGGCGGCGCATGTGGCCGCTTGCAGGATTTCAGCAGGTAATGGTCAAGGTATGGTTAAGCAGCGGTATCTAAATCGAGTTAACGACTTCTTGCCGCCGCTTGACGCTCCGTTAAATTCCGAGCGCCGTCATCCAGCCGGTGTGCGGATAAACCGTGAGCGCCGCCGCAGCGAGCGCGATGCCATACGGCACGCCGCCGGCCTGATCGTGCAGGCGCTGGATCCACTCCTGCTTCGCCATCACCTGCGGCAGCGGCAATTTGCGGAATTGCAGCAGCAGCAGCGTCAACGCGCCGCCGAACAGCGAGGCGTAGATCATGTAGTCGAGCAGGTAGTCGAAGCCGAACCAGAGCGCTGTCGCAGCCGCCAGCTTGGCGTCGCCGCCACCGATCCATCCTTGCGTGAACATCACGAAGGACACGACGAGGACCAGCGCCGCAGCGGCGAGATGCATGCCGATCGCCGGCCAGGCCAGCCCGCTGGCGAAAGCCAGCAGGACGAAGCCGCCGGCCAAGGCCAGCGACAGCCGATTCGAGATCGTCATCGTGAAGAGGTCGCTCGAAGCCGCGAACGCCATCAGCGCCGGAAACAGCAGCAATCTGATCGCGTCCGTGAGCATCGTCTCCTCCGCCGCGGAAAGCCTGACGCTCCCGCTAGAATCGAGCATTACAGCGCCAGCCTTTACCGTCCGTAAAGCGCGGTGTGGCCGCTCCGGCGCCGTCTACTTCAGTTGCGTCGAAATGCTCGAGAACTTGGCGTTCAGCGTCGTGCCGAGGCCGTTGACGACGGCGATGATGGCCACCGCGATCCCGGCGGCGATCAGGCCGTATTCGATGGCGGTCGCGCCCGAGCAATCCTTGACGAAGCGCATGACGAGAGACTTCATGTGTTAACGAATCCTTAACGGCTGACGGGCCGCCGGCGTCCTGCCACGGCGCTCTGTGTCGGGTCTCATATGTCCCGGACAACGCGCGACGCCAGCCGCGGGTGCCCAACGCCGCCGCCGCTGGTTAAGAACCGCTTAACGAATAGCAAAAATTGCAATTGATCGGGGATCGCGGCCCGAAGTTTCACCCGGCCTTAACCGCGGTGGATCAATACCAATGGCAGGCGCTCACACGGAATCCTCAAGCCATGCTGCTGGAACTGTTCGGCGTTCTCGAAGTCGCCGGCCAAACCGTCCTCAAGATCCTGCCGATATCGATCGCGCTGGGGATCGTCTTCGCGGTGCTGACGCACTGGTCCGCCTGTAATCCGGGCGCCCCGTGGTGGCGCAAGCGCGAGATCGTCACCGACGTCACCTACTGGTTCATGATCCCGCTCGGCGCGCGTTTCGTTCGCATCGGTCTTCTGATCGTCGGCGCCGCGGTCTTCTTCAACATTCACGGCGCGCAGCCGCTGATGGACTTCTACGAGAACGGCCACGGGCCCCTTTCGCGCCTGCCGCTGTGGCTCCAGGCGATCATCTTCCTGATCTCGTCCGACTTCCTGATGTACTGGAACCACCGCACTTTCCACGGCAGTCATCTCTGGAAATACCACGCGGTTCACCACTCCTCGGAAGATCTCGACTGGATCTCGGCGGCGCGCTTCCATCCGGTCAATCTGTTCCTCGGCAGCGTCGCGATTGACGTGGTGCTGCTGCTCATCGGCATCTCACCCAACGTGATGCTGTGGATCGGCCCCTTCACCACGGCGCATTCCGCCTTCGTGCACGCCAACCTGAAATGGGACCTCGGCCCGTTCAAATACGTGCTGGCCAGTCCCGTCTTCCACAGATGGCACCACACCGCGCTGGACAAGGGCGGCAACAAGAATTTTGCCAGCACGTTCCCGGTCCTCGATCTGCTGTTCGGCACCTGGTACATGCCCAAGAACGAGCTGCCGGACGTCTACGGCATCGACGACCACGAATTCCCCGCCAGCTTCGGGGCACAGATGGTCTACCCGTTCCGGAAATGAGCGGGGCCGGTTGGCCCCGACAAGTCTTTGCGTTTCGTTCACTTCTTTGCAGTCAAATCGACGGTGGCGGGATGAATGCTCCTGCCAGGCTTTTGTAAGCGTTCGTGTAGCGTATCGGAGAGTGCGATGTCGGCCGTGTATTGGCCCCAGTCCTGCCGCCGCCTGCGGCTTGCGGCGGCTTTCGCGCTGGCGCTCGGCGCCGCGTGCCCCGTTGCCGCCTTCGCCGACACCGTCAACGTCAATGTCGACGAGGCGCGCATCATGCGCCTGCCCGACGGCGTCGCCACGATCGTCATCGGCAATCCGCTGATCGCCGATGCCACGCTGCAACCCGGCGGCATCCTCGTTCTCACCGGCAAGGGCTTCGGCGCCACCAACCTGATGGCGCTCGACCGGACCGGCCGCGTCGTGCTGAGCCACAATATCGAGGTCGTTGCGCCCAAGAGCGCCGACCTCGTCGTCGTCTATCGCGGCATGGAGCGCGAGTCCTATAGCTGCTCGCCCGTGTGCGAGCGCCGCATTACGCTTGGCGACGGCGTCACCTACTTCACCAACACGATGCAGCAGAGCGGCGCGCGCAATCGCGAGGCGGCGACGCCGAGCAAGTAAGGCGCGGTTAACGAGGTCTGAACGCGCCCCTGCAATTTCAGTGCATCGGCACAACGAAATTCACAGTTCCATTTGCTAGAGAAGGAACGGGTCTCACCGTTCGGGCGTCTTCAATGTCCACTTCATCGCGCAACCGGATCGTTCGCCGTATGCGCGCCTTGCGCCCGGTGCGCGTCTTGCGGCGCTTCGCGCGCAGCCATGACGGCGCCAGCGCGGTCGAGTTCTCGCTGGTCGCGCTGCCGTTTTTCGCGCTGACCTTCGCCATCCTCCAGACCGCTCTCGTTTTCTTCGCCGGCCAGACCCTCGAGGCCGCCGTCGCCGATTCGGCGCGGCTGATCATGACCGGGCAGGCGCAGACGGCGAACTACAATGCCGCCGCCTTCAAGACCCAGGTGTGCAACCGCATCGCCGGCCTGTTCGATTGCGCCGGGGGCGTCTATGTCGACGTGAAGAGCTATTCGACCTTCGGCTCGGTCAGCTCGGCGCAGCCGGTGACCAACAATCAACTCGACACCTCGAAGATCGGCTATTCGCTGGCCGGCCCCGGCTGCATCCAGGTCGTGTCGCTCTACTACCAGTGGCCGATCTACGTCTCGCTGCTCGGCAGCAATTTGTCGAACCTGTCAGGCAATTACCGGCTGCTCGCGGCGACGGCGGTGTTCAAGAACGAGCCATATTCGACGACGGGTGGCTGCTGATGATGCGCGCCGCTGCACGACTGCTCCGCTTCGCGCGCGACAGGCGCGGCGTCTCCGCCGTCGAGTTCGCGCTGGTCGCGCCGATGATGATCGCGCTCTATTTCGGCTGCGTCGAAGTGTCCGACGGCGTCGCCGTCGACCGCAAGGTCAGCTTGACATCGGCGTCCCTTGCCAACCTCGTCGCGCAGTCGACGGCCCTCTCGTCGACCGACATGAGCAACGTCCTCGACGCCGCGACAGCGATCATCCAGCCCTATTCGTCGTCGAACCTGAAGATGACGGTGTCGTGTCTCTCGATCGACGCAAGCAAAAACGTCACCACCAAATGGCAGGCGACGCGCAATGGCGGCACCGGAATGTCGATCTCTGTGCCGACCGACTTAAAGCTCGCCAATACGCAGTTGATCCTGGCGCAGGTGAGCTATGCCTATAAGCCGATCGTCGGCTTCAACATCACAGGCACGCTGACGCTGTCGGACCAGATGTTCATGATGCCGCGTATTTCGGCGCCGACCTATCCGACGAGCAGCACTAAGTGCGGCTCTTAAGCCGCTGACGCGGCCTTCGCCGGCTCGACGATCGGCAGCGCCGTCGTCTGCTTGATCCGCACCATGGCGAAGCGCGAAGTGACGTTCTTGAGCGGCACCGTCTCGATCAGCTTCTTGTATAACGCGTCGTAGCTCTGCATGTCCTTGACGATGACGCGCAGCATGTAATCGACGTCGCCGGCCATGCGGTAGAATTCCATCACCTGCGGCATTGCCGAGACCGTCTCGGCGAAGCGCTTGAGCCAGTCCTGCGAGTGGTCGCCGGTCTCGACCGAGACGAAGACGGTAATGCCGAGCCCGATCTTCTCCGGATCGACCAGCGCCACGCGGCGGGTGATGACGCCCTCGGCCTCGAGCTTTTGCAGCCGCTTCCAGCACGGCGTCGACGACAGGCCCACGCGCTGGCCGATTTCGGCCACGGAGAGGGAGGCGTCCTGCTGCACAACGGCGAGGATCTTGCGGTCGATGGCGTCCATGCTCTGACTCGAGGTTTTTGGGGTAATATCCACCTAAAACAAAGCAGCTTTGTAGAAAATATACCCACATAGCCGCCGCTCTAGCTATCTATATAGAAGAATTTTCTAGTTTCAAGTCCGTGCTTCCGGCGGCCACAATGCGGGCGTCTCGCCAGCCGGATTCCGCCTATGCCCGCCGACATTGCCGAGCTTACCGCCCGCGAGCTGCTCGACGCCTACCGGCGCAAGGCGCTGTCTCCGGTCGAGGTGACGCGCGACGCGCTTGCCCGCATCGAGCGGTTCGAGCCGGCCATCAACGCTTTCGTTCGGATCGAGGCGGAGACGGCCTTGGCTGCCGCGCACGTCTCCGAGGCGCGCTGGGCCAAGGGCGAGCCCGCCGGGCCCCTCGACGGACTGCCGGTGACCATCAAGGACAATATCGACGTCGCCGGCGTGCCCTCGCGCAAGGGCTCGCGTACCACGCCCGACACGCCGGCCGCTGCAGACGCGCCGGCCGTGGCGCATCTGCGCTCGGCGGGCGCGGTTTTCCTCGGCAAGACGGCGCTGCCGGAATGGGGCTGGATCGGCGTCTGCCATTCGCCGCTCACCGGCACCACGCGCAATCCGTGGCAGCGCGACCGCACCACCGGCGGGTCGTCCGGCGGCGCGGCGGCGGCTGCGCTGCTCAATCTCGGCGTCCTGCATCTTGGCACCGACGGCGCCGGCTCGATCCGCATTCCGGCCGCCTTCACCGGCGTCTTCGGCATCAAGCCGAGCTATGGCCGCGTTCCGGCTTATCCGGCCTCGCCGTTCGGCGTGCTGGCGCACCAGGGGCCGCTGACGCGCAGCATCGATGATGCGGCGCTCATGCTCTCGGTCATTGGCGGGCCGGACATGCGCGACGCCACCGCCTGGAACGTGCCTGCACCGGACTACACCGCGGGCCTCGACCAGGGCGTGCGGGGCCTGCGCGTCGCCTGGAGCCCGCGGCTCGGTTACGTCAAGACGCTCGATGCGGAGGCGGAAGCGGCGGCGGCCAAGGCCGCGCGCGTGTTCGAGGAGCTCGGCGCGCATGTCGAGGAGATCGATCCCGGCTTCGCCGAGCCGATCGATATTCTGAGCGCCATCTGGTACGGCGTCTCGGCCTCGATCGTGAACGCGGTGCCCGAGGCGCGGCGCGGCGAAATGGATCCGGGCCTGCGCGCCATGGCCGAGCAGGGCAGGGACGTCGCACTCGCCGACTATCTCGCAGCACAGTCGGGCCGCGCCGCGCTCTACGCGCACATGCTGCGTTTTCACGAGCGTTACGACCTGCTGCTGACGCCGCAAATGCCGCTCGCCGCGCTCGAGGCGGGCCGCGTGACGCCGGCCGACGGACGCTTCGGCGAGGACTGGATCAACTGGTCGCCCTACACCTATCCGTTCAACCTGACCGGCCAGCCGGCGGCGTCGGTGCCGTGCGGCTTTTCTGCGGACGGATTGCCGCTGGCGTTGCAGATCGTCGGCCCGCCGCGCAACGACGCGCTGGTGCTGCGCGCTGCGCGCGCGTTCGAACAGGCGCGGCCGTTCAGCTTCCTGCGCGCGCCGAACTGAGGAAGGCGTCAACCTCGTTCCGCGTCGGCGACCCGACCGCGCCGCCGAAGCGCGTGCACTTGAGCGCCGCGACGGCCGCGGCGAAACGCATCGCGTCCACCGCGTCACCGGTCTCGGCGATGCGCAGCGTGAAGGCGCCGTGGAACACATCGCCGGCGCCGAGCGTGTCGACCGCCTCGACCTTGAACGCCGGCATGCGCCGCACTGTGTCGCCGTCGCGCCAGGTGACGCCGCCAGGACCGTGAGTGACGGCGAGGAAGCCTTTGAAATTGCGTCCGAGCGCGGCGAGCCCCGCGGCCGCATCGCGCGTGCCCGTGCTCTCATGCAGCGCATCGGCCGAAGCTATGACGTGCGTCGAGGCCATGAGCAGCCCATCGTCCGCTGCCGCGGCGCGGTCGAAGTCGAGCACACGCGGCAGCCCGCGCGCTTTCGCCGCCGTCGCCACCGGGCCCATAAAATCCGGATAGCGGTTGTCGAGCAGAACGGCGTCGCAACCCGCAACGAGCGCATCGGCGTTGCGCGGCGTCACGCCGTTGAGATTGCTGCCGCGCCGCGTCGCGACCGTACGCTCGCCGGCGGCATCGATCAGGATCAGCGACAGTGACGACGTGCCGCCCGGAACGCGCACCGCGCCGCTGCAATCGATGCCCTCGGCCTCAAGCCTTGCCTGCACGAAGGAGGCGACCACGTCGTCGCCCGCGCCGAGCGGCCCGGCGTAGCGCACGCGCGCGCCGAGATGCGCCAGTGCAACCGCCGCATTGCCCGCCTGTCCGCCTGTGGTGGTGACGACGTCGGACGCCTGCACCTTGGTGCCGGGTTCCGGAAAGCGCGCAACGCGCATGACGAAGTCCTGCACCGCGCCGCCGGCGCACAGGATCGTCTTGTGTTCAGTCAAACGACGCCTCGCCCTCGACCCAGGCGCGGACGATGTGATGCGCGATCGCGACCGGCGGCGGCGTCGTCAGCCCGTCCTTGTGGCGGCGCATCAGCATGTCGGCGACCTCGTCGCGCGAGAACCAGCGCGCGCCTTCGAGCTCGGTCGTGTCGATCTTGATGTCGCGGCTCTTGGCCTCGGCGAAGCAGCCGATCATCAGCGACATCGGGAATGGCCATGGCTGTGTCGCGTAATAACGGACGCGCCCGCACAATATGCCGGCTTCCTCGACCGTCTCGCGCCGCACGGCGTCCTCGATCGCCTCGCCCGGCTCGATGAAGCCAGCGAGACACGACCACATGCTCGGCACGAAGCGTGGCGAGCGCCCGAGCAGGCAGTCGTCGCCGTCAATCGCCAGCATGATGACGACCGGATCGGTGCGCGGAAAGTGCTGTGCCTTGCAGTTCGGACAGTCGCGCCGCCAGCCGGCGTCGACGGTGTTCGTCAGCGTGCCGCAATTGGCGCAGAAGCGATGCCGCGCATGCCAGTGCATGATCGCCTTCGCTTCGGCGATCGGCGGCAGGTGCTCCGCCGCGACCAGCCCCTGCACCGCGATCGAGCGCAGATCGGTGACGAGCAGATCGTCGCGCGCTTTGAGCTCTTCCGCCGTTGCGGGGGGAATGCCGATGCCGAAGCGCGGCGCACCGCCGTCGAGGCCGAGGAAGATGGTTTCCGTTGCGGGCGCAAGCGCCCTTGCTTGCGCCATCGTGAACAGCGGCTCGGCCGGCGAGCCTTTCCGGGCGAGGATCATCTCGCCGCCGACGACATAGGCGAGCGCGTCGGGAGCGTGCGCCAACGCCACCATGCCGGCCGCGTCGGTGCGCCGCTCGGCGGCGCGATCGATGCGGCTTTCGGTGTAGCCGAGGTGAGGTTTCGGGCCGAGATCGGGGCGGGGCGGCATGTCGGGACAGAATCGCACGGCGTGCGGGCCGAAGCAATCGGGCTCGCGCCGCGACCGGCT
>Ga0187809_10001425_pt1 | contig 11119 bp, 7 predicted proteins | sample NC_wetland_sal_i_8_FD_132415 | JGI IMG/M metagenome (GOLD analysis project Ga0187809, IMG submission 132415) | Wetland sediment microbial communities from Neuse River Estuary, North Carolina, USA - ASW_4 | ecosystem: Environmental > Aquatic > Freshwater > Wetlands > Sediment | place: USA: North... | reverse complement strand
TGAGGGTAACTAGGTTACCACCTGTGCCTAGTCGACGTGGGCGCTTGCGCTTAGGGCCGGCAGATTATCTCCTGATGGGTTTCATGCGCGGGCATTGGGCCGGCGCGTGGCCGGTCATCGAATCCCGGAAAGCAGCACCGTGACAGAGGGGCGCTTTCGCGTGGCTCCGCGGACCCCGTCAACAAGACGTCATCGCGCAGCGCGTGTGACCGTTGCACATCGTTCTGCGTGCACCCACAAAGTTCCTGGGTGCCCAAAGGAATTCCGATTTTTCTGTGGCTTTGTCGCCAAGCCGGCCATCGGTTTGTCGCGAGTGCCAGAACCTGTCGGGCTCAGGTGCCGAGAATGCGTGTTGTCGCCGCTGGCTTGCCTGCCAATCTGCGGCGGAGGTGCTGCCAGTCAGCACTGCGAAACATGGGACAGGGCGGACATGATTCCACAATCAGCAGAGCTTCGAACCCGCGCACTGGGTTGGCTGTCGAGTGAGTTGGAAGCCGACGACCTCGGGCGAGTGGACATTTTGGCAGATCCCGCCTCGTTGCATGCGCTGCCAGATGCTCCTTCGCGCGCTGCGGGAACGAGTACCAGGCCGGAATCGGTCACGGTATTCCGCAGGCTTGCATCAATGCGCCCATTCCGCCAGCAGGGTCGGCGTCGATTCACCGAGCCGCGCGCGATAGATCACAACGTTTTCCAGGACGCGCTGCACATAATTCCGGGTTTCCGCGGAAGGGATCAGCTCCAACCAGTCCAGCATGTCCACTGCGCCGGTACGTGGGTCGCCGTTCGCTGCCAGCCATTGATCGACCCGATGCGGGCCGGCATTGTACGCAGCCACGGCGAGCGGCAGGGAATTCCCGAACCGCCGGAGAATGTCCTGCAGATAGTTGGACCCAAGGCGCATGTTATGTGCGGGGTCGGAGGTCAGCGAAACCAAAGAAGTTTGGACGCCCAGCTGCCTTGCCACCTCAGCCGCGGTGGGCGGCATCAGCTGCATCAGCCCGCGCGCACCGGAAGGGCTGATCGCGGCGATATCGAAGCTGCTCTCCTGCCGCATCACACCCAGCGCCACCGCAGGATCCACACCATCGGCGGGCGGATCGAACGGTGTCGGCCAGCCGGCCTGCGCCAGCAGCGTGCCGTGGAACCCCATGCGCCGCGCGATGAATACCGCTACGTCGGGTAGTCCCAGCTTCAGTGCGAATTGCGCGGTCAGGGCACGTTCGGCCGGATCGGGCGCGAGTTCCTCCATGCGCAGCAGGAATGCGCGGGCGCGCCGCGCTTCGCCCCAGGCCACCAGCCAGGCGGCTGCACGCACCACTTCGTGGCCGGTGAAGGCCAGCACGGTGGCGCGGTTCCAAGCGGGATCGCGCAAGGCGTCGATGCGACGAGCCAGCACGTCCGGGGTTTCGCCCAGAGCCAGCGCGGCGAGCTGCCCATAGAAGGTGGTCGGCCAGGTTGCTGCCCGTCTATAATACTGTGTCGGGTCCTGGCCGGCAGCAGCAGCGGTGCGGCCGAGCCAGTACTCGGCACGCCCCTGCGTGATGGCCGCATGGGATTCCGCCAGAATCTGAAAGTGGCGCATCGCCGCGGTCGGATCGTGCAGCCGGCGCAAGGCGATGAATCCCGCCAGGAACTCGGCATCGGCAACAGCGGCCGGCGCGCGTTGGCCATGCGCGGACACCAGATCGTAGGCGGCCCGGTTTTCGCCCTCTGCCAACAGCTTGCGCGCGAGCAGGTTCCGTTCGGCCCAGAACGTGGTGAGATGATCGGAAGCGGCAGCCTGCGCGGCGGCTCCTTCCTGTAGCCATAAGGCGGCAGCGTCGGCCAGGCGGTCCGACCGGCGCAGATAGCGGACGCGATCCAGCATCAGTCCCGGATCGTCGCGCAGATCGGCCGGCACATCCGTCAGCAGCTTTTCCGCGTCGGATGCGTCATGTTGCAGAGCCATCCTGGCCGCCGCAGCCTTGCGATGCAGTGAATCCAGCCGAAGTGCCTGCCGGGCCGCCGCTGCTGGATTGTTCCAGGCGAGATGCTGGAACCGCTGCCACTGGTCGGCCGGGGTCAGGACGCTGCCCCATTGCCGCAGGAAGGCGGCTTCGTCCGCCTCCCCTGCGATGCCGGTGACCCAGGCACGGCGAGCGTCGGAGGCGGCGGCATCCTTGTCACCCGCGGCGGCCAGTGCCCGCGCACATCGTTCCAGGGTGGCGGCCTCGGTCGGATGCGCCGCCGCGCATTGCTGCATCACCTCCTGGTCGTCGGGATCGTTAGCGATCGCCTCCTGCCAGCGACGCCGCAGCAGCGACTGGTCCGGCCAGTCCGGATTGGCGCGCAGGAAGTCGGCGATCTCGGCGGGCCCCGCCGCGCCCGGATCGAGCAGGCGGTAGAACAACACCAGTTTTTCGGCAACCGGATCGGCATAGGCCGCCGCCTCGGCCTGCGCTTCCGCCCATTGGTTCGTCCGGACCGCCGGCATCGGATTGCTGGCGTCTACCGCGCAGGCCTGGCCGGCAGCGGCGAACAGTGGCAGAAGGATCAAAGCCGTACGAATCGAAACGCGCATGAGGCTTCATAGCGCGACAGGGGCCCGCTCCGCAGCTTGTTTGCGCGAACAGCTTTGCCCCCGAACCACCTCTGCCGGGTTGCCGAAACGCCGCCCAGGCGGCATCACATACCCATGAACCCTGCCCTTCCCAAGATTCGCCTGCGCAACCTGCGCAAGGCCTTCGGCAGCAAGGTGGTGCTGGACGGCATCGACCTGGATGTCATGCCGCACACCTCGATGGTGGTGATCGGCGGCTCCGGCAGCGGCAAATCGGTGCTGCTGAAGTGCATCCTGGGTCTGATCGAGCCCGACGAAGGGGTGATCGAGATCGACGGGCAGGATATCCTGCGCCTGCCCCGGGCCGAACGGGAAGCGGTTCGGGCACGGATCGGCATGCTGTTCCAGAATGGTGCGCTGTTCGACAGTCTGCCGGTATGGGAGAATGTCAGCTTCGGCCTGCTGGCCCAGCGCAAAGTGACACGGCAGGAGGCGCGCGAGCGTGCGGCCGAGTTTCTTGCTCAGGTGGGACTGGCACCGAGCGTGGGAGATCTGTCGCCGGCGGAGCTCTCGGGCGGCATGCAAAAGCGCGTGGCGCTGGCCCGGGCGATCGCGGCACAACCCGACATGATGTTCTTCGACGAGCCGACCACCGGCCTGGACCCGATCATGGGCGCGGTGATCGATGGTTTGATCACCGATCTGGTAAAGCGGCTTGGCAGCACGGCGGTGGCGATCACCCATGACATGGCCAGCGCGCGGCGGATCGGCGACAATGCGGCAATGCTGCACCGGGGCAAGATCGTGTGGAACGGTCGCGCTGCCGATCTGCTGGACAGCGGGAATCCCATGGTGGACCAGTTCACCCATGGGCGGCGCGAAGGGCCGATTGGGATGGAACTGCGGCGGTAGCCTGGCGGACAGGGCACTGGTGGACGAACCCGCGCGAGGCGGCGCGTATGTGCAGGCGTCTGGACCATGTCCTGTCGCTTGAAGCCGCCGGCTTTGACTTGACGCTGGAGCAGGTCCATTCGGTGTCAACGCCTGTCCGGATCGGCCGCCGGAAACCTGTAAGGCCGGCTGAGCGAGCACGGCTGCCGGGCACGTCCGCCGCGTGCATGACAGCCTCCTGCCCTGTATTCTGTGTATTCTGTCACCCACCCGCCAATCCCGAGGGAGGAAACCATGGATCTGTCAGTCGGCACGCTCGCGCCGCCTCTCTCCGATCCGCGCCGTGTGCAGGTGCTGCGGCAGTTGGAGCGCAAGCTGCTGTGGCTGTCGTCGTGGATGATCCACCACGCCAACCACGTCCGGCCGAACCGGGACGGGCTGAAGGTGGGCGGGCACCAGGCGTCCTGCGCCTCGGTCATCTCCATCATGACAGCGCTGTATTTCGAGGTCGCCCGGCCGCAGGATCGGATTGCGGTGAAGCCGCATGCCGGCCCGGTGTTCCATGCGATGAACTACCTGTTCGGCCGGCAGAGCCGGGAGAAGCTGGAGACGCTCCGGCAACTGCACGGCATCCAGTCGTATCCCAGCCGGGTGAAGGACGGGCCCGAGGTGGACTTCTCCACCGGTTCGGTCGGTCTGGGCGTGGCAATGACCACCTTCTCCGCGCTGATGGCGGATTATGTCCGGCTGCACGGGCTGGCCGGCTCCGACCTGCCCCCGGGCCGGCATATCGCTATCGCCGGCGACGCGGAACTGGACGAGGGCAATATCTACGAGGCTCTGCTGGAAGGCTGGAAGCATGACGTCCGCAACCTGTGGTGGATCGTCGATTACAACCGCCAGAGCCTGGACAGCGTGGTGCCGGACCGCCTGTTCGGCCGGATCGAGGGTCTGTTCCGGGACATGGGCTGGAACGTCGTCACCATCAAATATGGCCGCAAGCTGGAGGCCGCCTTTGCCCGGGAGGGCGGCGAGGCACTGCGCCGCTGGATCGACGACTGCCCGAATTCTCTGTACTCCGCGTTGACGTTCCAGGGCGGCGCGGCGTGGCGGCAGGCACTGTTGGCGGATTTGGGGCGTAGCAAGGCTCGCAAGATCGTCGATGCGCTGGACGACGAGGCGCTCGGCGCGCTGATGACCAACCTCGGCGGCCATGACATCGAGACGGTCATCGACGCGCTACGCGCCGCCGAGGCCGACGGCGACCAGCCCACCTGCTTCATCGGCTACACGATCAAGGGCATGGGCCTGCCCTTCGCCGGGCACAAGGACAACCATGCCGGCCTGATGACGCCGGAGCAGATGCAGGGTTTTCGCGAGCAGATGCACATTCGGCCCGGGCATGAATGGGACCGGTTCGAGGGACTGGATCTGCCGGCGGATGAGATCCAGACGTTCCTGGATAGCTGCCCGTTCGCCATGCCTCTCACCCCGTCGGGACGGCGGCTGAGCGCTCCGGTCGTGCCCGTGCCCGCTACGCTGCCGATGCCGAAAGTGGCAGGACGCAAGGTCTCCACCCAATCCGGATTCGGCGAGATTCTCGCCGAGATCGGCCGCGGCCAGGGCGAGCTGAAGGCGCTGGCCGAGCACATCATGACCACTTCGCCCGACGTGACGGTGTCCACCAATCTCGGACCCTGGGTGAACCGGCGCGGCATCTTCGACCGGCATACGCGGAACGACGTTTTTCGGGATGCCAAGCTGGCCAGTGCGCAGCGCTGGGGCATGTCGCCCAAGGGCCAGCACATCGAACTCGGCATCGCCGAACAGAATCTCTTTCTCCTACTCGGTGCGGCCGGGCTGGCACCGTCGATGACCGGGGCACGGGTGCTGCCGGTGGGCACGGTATACGATCCGTTCGTCAACCGCGGGTTGGATGCGCTGATCTACGCCTGCTACCAGGACGCGCGGTTCCTGCTGGTGTCCACGCCGTCCGGGCTGACCCTGGCGCCGGAGGGCGGCCAGCACCAATCGGTGAACACGCCTCTTATCGGTATGGCGGCCGACCGGCTGGCGTCGTTCGAGCCTGCGCATGTGGACGAACTGGCCATCCTGCTGCGGCACGCCTTCGACGTGATGCAGCGGGAGGACGGGTCCTCCGTTTGGCTGCGGCTGTCCACCAGGGCATTGGAGCAGCCTTCGCGGACCGTGGACCCGGCAGCAGTGATTGCCGGGGCACACTGGGTGGTGCCGCCGGCTGAGGGGGCGCGAATCGCGGTGGCGTATCAGGGGCCGGTGGCTCCGGAAGCGGTGGCTGCATTCGCGGAGCTACAGGCGGAGGAACAAGGTGCCGGGCTGTTGGCGATCACGTCACCGGACCGGCTTCACGCCGGCTGGCTTGCGGCGCAACGCGCGCGCCGGGTTGGAGAGCGGGGGACGGTGTCATATGTCGAGCGCGTTTTGAGCGTGCTGGCGCGGGATGCCGCGCTGATTACCGTGCTGGACGGGCATCCGGCGACGCATGCCTGGCTGGGGTCGGTGCGGGGGCAGCGCGTGGTGCCGCTGGGGCCGGACCGGTTCGGCCAGAGCGGCGACATTCCCGACTTGTATCGCGCGTACGGGATAGACGCCGAGGCGATACTGGATGCGTGCGCGCAAGCCCTGGTTGAGTTATAGCGTCGGCGCTTCTCGCGCCCGGCTTGGTGGGTGCTGACCAACAGCGCGCCGGCTGGATCACGCATTCAAGTCATCCAAAATTCGGGGACTTTCTCGAACATCGGTCTGAATTTCGTGGCAGGGCAGCCTCCCACTGATTTGGACCGAAAGGTGCCCCATCTTCGCCGGAATTTCGGACGCGAGCTGGCCCACCTTCAGTGGCCAGACAATGATCTCAGAAATTGATACGCGCGGCTGAGATCCGCCGGAACAGCGGTGTAAAATTTGCCGACATTTCTGCCGTGTCATTGCTTAGCGCAGCCGCGGAATAGTTGCGAGCGGTGGCAGGTCCTCGGCTTCTCCCCGCCTTGCCTCCCACCATCGTGACCGACAACATCCGCCGCCCGGCGTCCGGGCCGATCAATAAACGGGCTTTGCCGGCCTTGTGCCGCCCGGCGCGGCGTCGCCACGCAAACCGGCCGGTTGCTTGCGGCAGTTGGTTGAGCGGACGGACGAGTCAGAATCTTTTACAGGTCCCCGCCCAGCCTGCGCCTGAGACAAGACAAGTCGTTGATATACCGGGAGAATTTCACATGGCATGCGGGTTGCTTTGATAGTAGCACAAGGCGCTGCGACTCCGGATCCCGAGCTGCGGGATGACGATCTGGTGGTGCGCCAGCGGGTGTAAAAAAGGAGTTATAACGTGCACTACTCAGTAAAATTCGCGATCGGTCTGCTGGGGACGACCGCCTTGAGTTTGGGCGCCATGCCAGTCGCTTATGCGGTCCCCGGTGGCCCGTTCGGCCCAGCTTCGGGTGGCGCCAGTCCACCGTTTGGTGCCCCCACGGTTGTTACAAGCGGTTCCCTTTCAATCAGTTTTGGCGGTTTGAGTTTGGGCTGGAGCGCAGCCGCTGGATCGCTGGCCGGCATCGCGGGTGGTCTTGATGGCTCTATCACCGGCACGCTCACCTTCAGCTCGACACCCGGAGCCACAACGGTCGAAAGTGTTGGTGCATTCCTGAACAACATCGTCGTCGGGAGCAATACGTTTTCGTTCGATGTGGCGCAGGTGACGACGGTATCCTACAGCTACAACCCCACCACATCGGGCAGCCTGGGGCTGTACATCCTTGGCACGATGGGGGGTGGCACGGAAGTTCCCGCTACCTCGACCAGCCTCACGCTGACCGCAAATGATACGAGCGGTGGTGCTTGGACCTCCTCCTTCACCCTGGCAAACCCGCCGGCACCGATCCCGCCGCCGCCGAGCGTGCCGGAGCCGGGCTCGCTCGCTCTGCTGGGGACCGGCCTGATCGGGCTCAGCACGCTGCGCCGGCGCCGCAAATAAGATACCCGCAAGGCCAGATTTGATTTCAGGGAGCGGCACTCATTCGAGTGCCGCTCTTTGCATTTCTGCCAGGGAACCGAACCCTGCAAGCCAGCCAGGAATGAACGGCAATCCGTCGCTGCGAACCCAACTGGGATTCAGCCGCCCGCTTCTCCTGCTTCATCCATCGCCGCCCATACGACCTCCAGCGCCTCGGATGCCCCGAGCCCCAGTGCGGTGAGCCTCGCCGCCAATGCAGTGCGTCCCGGCTCCGAGGAAGCCGCTCCTTCCTTGATGGCGCAAGCTAACCGGCCAATCACCTTTCCCAATGCGACGGCATCTGTATTGAGGCTGATCGGCACATTGGTGTCAGGCCCGGCCGGTTCTCCCGGGGTGAAGGGCTTGAAGGGCGCCGTCCGCAACATGGAAAGGTGATCCGGCACCACCGGCTGGTCGGTCATGTCGAGGCCCTGGAAATAGCGGCGCTGCCATTGTTCCGTCGGCGGCAGCCGCTCACGCGTCCCTTCCAGCTTCTTGTTGAAAACATCCCGCGATTCGGCCCATGCGGCATGATGCACCGCCAACTGCGGCTCCGTTTGGATCGGCAGGAACCGCGGCCTGACCGCACCCAGCAATGCACGTCGAACCGGGAAGATGAAGCAGATCGGTTCGCCTGCGTCGAAATGCACCCGGTGGTTCCGCCGGGTAAAACGCCAGTTCATCGTGAACGTATAGGGTGACCAGTCCGTTTCGATTACACCGGTAAGCGGGTAGATTCCGTCCTTCGGCCGGTTCGGGGATCCACCTACCCAAAGATTCCAACCCGGAGGGGTACGGAACAATGCGTTGATGTGGAACGTCAGGACCGCCTCGCCGAAAAACGAGATTGGCGCATCGACTTTGGCAACACCCGGCGGCACATCCAGGATGATGTCCTGCCGCTCGCTACCGCCGTTCCAGACGGCATCGAATGCAATCGGACTCAGGATTTCCCAACCATGCGCGTTGGCGATGTTGAGCGGCAGGCATCGATAGGCGTACGACTGGGCGGTGCGATCCATCCATTCGCGGGTTGCCTCCGCCGGCCGGATCTCGGGTGGGGGACCGGAAATCGTGTAGCAGATCAAGTCCATGGTCCGCCGCTCTCTCCAGTGGCTTCGATGTCGAGTGACACGGGCTTACGCGGAACGAAATTCCAGCGCCGATCGATTGGCGTCGATGATCGGCCCAGTCCCTTTCCCAAACAAGGCCCTTCAAGGTGGGAGGCGGGGTGAGTCGCCGCCACACGAGGTGGCGCTGTCACCCGACAGCGCATCGATCAGCGGGCGAAGCACCTCCGGATCGGGACGCCACCGCCCAACGGAACTGCGGTAAACCGGCTGCCGCACCTGGAACATGCTGGCTGTGCGCACCGGCCGGGAGGTTTTGTGGAACTCCAGACACGCGGGATGCCACTCCAAGCCGCAATGCGTCACAATCCGTTCTGCCTGCGCCGCGAAATCCTCGACCAGCGCTTTGTACTCCACTTCCAGCATGGCGCCGGGCGGCAGCACCTTCCGCCAATGCGCCATCAGGCGCTGATAGGCACGGTAATAGCGGCCAAGTTCCGCCAGGTCGTTGGTAAACGGTTGCCCATTCGCGAACAGTGTGGAGAAGCACGAAAGGCAGGTATCGACCGGATCACGCATGACATGGATGACCCTGGCGTTCGGCAGCATCACGCGAATCATGCCGATGAAATGGAAATTGTTTGGCATCTTGTCGGTGATGCGCGCGGCATCGGGGGCCAGCTTCCGCAGTGCGGCAACATACTCGGCACCCAACTGGCGGAGTTGCTCCGCGGGCATCGTCCAGACCGCTTCGGGGAATGATGCCGCGCCAAGCCGAGCTGCGCTCAACCGCAGCAGGATCTCCGACAGTTCCGGTCGCTCACCCGCACCATACACGCTCGGATGGCTCGCCAGTATCTGCTCGACCAGCGTGGTGCCGGAACGCGGCATGCCGACGATGAAGATTGGAACGGCCGATGGATCGCCCTGGCCGTCATGCGCGGCAATCAGTCCGGCATCGAATACGCGACGGATACGGTCCATGAAGCCCAGCCAGGCCGCCTCGTCGTACTGAGTCCCGCTACGCTGGATGGCGTTCCCCCGCAGGACATGCGCGAATGCCCTGTTGGGAGATCCGGTATCTTCGTAAGCCTTGGCCAGGGCGAAATGCAGAAGACATTGCTCGTGCAACGGAAACGATTGGATATCGGCCAGCGCCAATTCCAGGCGCTCAATCGTATCATCCTCCCGGCGCACCTTGGCGAGCTGCCCCAGATGATACCGGTACTCCGGGCGACCGGGCGCCAACTGGACGGCGCGCCGGTATTGTGCCTCCGCCTCCTCGATCGATCCCATTTCCGCCAGGATCCGCCCGAGAATGCTGGCTACGGCAGCCAGATCCGGTTTCAACGCGTCCAATCGGCGCGCAATCTCCAATGCCTCGGCATGCTGCCCAGTTTGCCGCAGTGAATTTGCCATCCCGGCCATTCCGTCGGGATGCTCGGGGCTACGCGCAAGCACGCGGCGATAATACTCGATGGCTTCCGGGTAGAGCCATTTCCGGTCGAGCACGTTGCCGATTCCGGTGAGCGCATCCGGATGATCCGGCTCGATCGCAAGCACGGCGTGAAACGCAGCGAGCGCCTCGTCATTGCGATCGAGCTGCAGCAGCGCCTTCCCCAGCGCCAGACGCGCATCGGTGTAGTCGGGATCGACATCGAGCGCACGCCGGAAGCAATTTACCGCCTGCTCTGCTCCGTTGCCCGATGCGAGCAGCTTGCCCAGCTCGTAATTCGCTTCGGCGAAATCCGGATCTGCGGCCACTGCAGCCGAGTATCGCGCAATTGCGTCCCCAGGCCGGCCGAGCTGGGCCAACAGTTTGGCCAGATTGTAATTGGCTTCGGCCTGGCCGGGCTCGACACGCAGGATCGCTTCGTAACACGTCACCGCCGCCTCGCTCTTCCCAGAAGCTTCCAGGCAGATCGCCAATCCGTATCTGGCGTCCTGCATGCCGGGAGCGATAGCGAGCGCGCGCTCATAATACCCGATTGCCGCGTCCGGCCGGCCCAATTCCTGCAGGGCCGCGGCAAAATTGGCGAGCGCCTCTGGCGAGTCGGGCTGTATCAGCAAGGCCCGGGACAGCACACCCATTGCCTCCTCCGCACGCCTCTGTCGCAGTCGCAGCGCGCCAAGGTGAATCAGTGCATCAAAGTGCCTCGGCTCGGCCCGCAGAACCAGTTCGTAAGCCTGCGCCGCTTCCTCGAGCTGACCCTCCCGATGCAACGCAACGGCTTGATGAAATGCCACAGATGCACCCGCATCACCGGGGGCGCACAGCGAAGCAGTCATTGCACAAACATTCCGGTGCGATGAAATTGATTGTCCACGCGATTATCTACCTTCCAGTGCATCCAGAAGCGGTTGGAGCAGCACCGGGTCCGGACGCCGCACTAGGCAACAATCCGCCAGGCCTGTGTCTCGAAATCCTGAACCAGGGCTTCGTACTCTACTTCCAGCATCGCTCCTGCTGGCAGCACCTCCCTCCGCATGCTGATAACGCTGGCACACTGTGTCCACCATGGCGACCTGCGCATCGGCGTCATTCTCGGCTGCCGGGGACGTAGCCAGACCATCGCCGGAGGCGTCCGCGAGACG
>Ga0187809_10001424_pt1 | contig 11134 bp, 13 predicted proteins | sample NC_wetland_sal_i_8_FD_132415 | JGI IMG/M metagenome (GOLD analysis project Ga0187809, IMG submission 132415) | Wetland sediment microbial communities from Neuse River Estuary, North Carolina, USA - ASW_4 | ecosystem: Environmental > Aquatic > Freshwater > Wetlands > Sediment | place: USA: North... | reverse complement strand
TGACATCGCTGCTGCTCTCAAAGGATTCCGTCTGGGCCGCGCTCTTCGAGGTCTATGATCCGGAGCTTGGCATCAACGTCGTCGACCTGGGACTCGTCTACGGCGTGGCCATCATGGACAGAGCGGTGCGCGTCACCATGACACTCACCACTCCCGGCTGCCCGCTGCATGACAGCCTGACCGAGGCTGTCAGCGAGGCCGTGCGCCTGTTCGTGCCGACGGTCGAGACGGTCGAGGTGAATCTGGTCTGGGAACCACGCTGGATACCGGAGATGATCACCGAAGTCGGGCGTCGCGAGCTTGGTTGGTTCGACTAGGAGTGCCGCAATGAGGTCATCGAACGCAACGCATCTTGAGCCCATTCAGGCGTCCTGGAAGATCAGCGACGTGATCGGACGCTATCCGCAGCTTGTTGATGAGCTGGCCGGTTTGAATGCCACGTTCCGGCTGTTGCGCAACCCGGTCGCGCGTCGCGTGCAAGCCCGACTCGTGACAGTCGCCCAGGCGGCTCAGATTGCGGGTATGGAACCAGATAATCTCGTCTCTGTGCTCAACGCGGCCATCGGCGTGACGGCAGAGCTAGTCTCCACAGACATGCCGGTCAGCTCGCAGCCGATCGACACGCCCGTATGGATCGATCGATCTCCGGTCGCCGAGGTCGATGCCCGAGCGCTTCAACAGCGAGGAGAAGAGCCGTTCAGCGCGATCGCGGCGGCCATGCGGAAGACCGCCCCGGGCGAGGTGGTGCGGCTGCGGTCGAGCTTCGAGCCGGTGCCACTCTATACTGTGCTGCGGCAGCGTGGCTTCGAGCATTTCAGCCAACAACTTTCCGAGGATGACTGGGAGGTCCTGCTCTACAACGCTGGCCGAACCCGCACTCCGGAGGTCTCAACGCCAATACCGCTGTCCGCTGCTCTCGAAGCGGACTGGTCCGCGCCGGACGCCATCATCACGATCGACGTCAGCGATTTGGTGCCACCGGAACCGCTGGTGCGGATCATGGAGGCGCTCGAGGATCTCCCAAGTGGTGGCCGCTTACTGGTGCATCATGTGCGGCGTCCGATTCACCTCTACCCGCAGCTCGAGCAGTCCGGTTATCGCCATCAGACGCGTGAGCTGGGTCCCGGGAAGGTTGAGCTGCTCATCGAGAAACCAGCTGCGCGATGAGCTCACGGCCCCTGCCCGGTCCTGGCATCTCCTCGGCCCACGCGCCGGAGCTCGACCTTCCAGCCCGCTTCATGGCGATGGGGATGCTCTGCCTGCTCATCGCGGCGCTGGTCTTCCCGTTCGTGCTGCCGTCATTGGCAAACGGCTATGGCGCGCCTGAGGTACTCGCGTTCGTGCATCTGAACACGCTCGGTGTGGTTGCCGCCGTCATCGTGGGCGCGAGTTATCAGCTCGTTCCGGTGGTGCTGCAGACGCCGCTCGCTTCGCCGCGGTTCGGGCGACTCTCATTCTGGGTGCACCTCACCGGTCTGTCTCTCTTCCTGCCGGGACTTCGACTGAGCTGGCTGCCGGGAATCGGGCTCGGCGCCACACTTCTCTTCAGCGGGCTGCTCCTCTACGTCAGTCTGATCGGACGCACCATAGCGCGGGCGCCGCATCACGATGTCGTGAGCTGGCATATGGCCGTGGCTCTGGTGGGGTTATGCGGCGGCGTCCTCTTTGGGTTCCTGCTCGCACTGAACGAGGGGACCGGATTTCTGGGGGCGCGGACCGGCCGCTTGCTAGCGGCGCACATCACGTTGATGTTCGCCGGTTGGATCGCCGTCATGCTCACCGGGGTCGCCTATCGGCTGGTCGGGATGTTCACGCTGGCCGAGGACCGGCTCTGGACACGAGCGGCCTGGGCGGAGCTTCTCCTCACGACCGCCGGTGCCTGGAGTCTGGCGCTGGCGCTGGTGCTGGGTGCCGGCCGCGTTGGGCTCATCCCCGGCGCGCTTGCGCTGCTGTTGGGCCAGGCGCTTTTCGCCGCGCAGCTCGCACACCTCTATCGCGTGCGGCGACGGCGCGGCAACGACGTGCACATCCCCTTCGCGCTGGTTGCGGCAGGGTCGGGCCTCGCGGCGGCCGGTCTCCTGACCATCGGACTGGTCACCGGCGTGAGTGTCGGCTCGGCGCTCTGGGTCGCGGTCGTCTGGCTGGCGTTGATGGGGATGGCCGAGACGGCGATTCAGGGTTTCCTCTATAAGATCGCCACTTTCCTGGTCTGGTTACAGCGCTATGCGCCGCTCGCCGGACGGCAGCGAGTGCCCAGGCTTGAGGATCTGTTCAGCCGACGACTGGCCAGAGCAGGCTGGATGTGCTGGACCGCCGGACTTGTGCTGGCCCTGGCCGGCATCCTCGCCGGTAGCAGGTTCGTGTGCCTGCTCGCCGGACTCGCTGACGGAGCGGGGCTTTCTCTGTTCCTCGTCAACATGGCACGGATCGCGCTCCATTGGCATCCCATTGCCGTTGATCGATTCCGCCAGATGCGCCGCATCTGGGTGTCGGGCATACCCCAGAAAGGGAAGAATCTGTGAGTACCTCATCCGAGAGCCACGTCGTGATTGACGTGCGTGACATGGTCCCGCGCGAGCGGCACCCGCTCATTTTTGCCACGTTCGATGACCTCGTGCCGGGCCAGACCATGCTGCTGATCAACGATCACGATCCGAAACCGCTCTACTATCAGTTGATGGCCGAGCGCTCCGGTCAGGCTGGCTGGGAGTATCTCGAGCAGGGACCGGACGTCTGGCGAGTGCATATCAGCAGGCTCGATGCGGAATACACATCGACGACGAGAGGATAAGAACGACGATGCAATCGACACAGATTCTGAAGCAAGAACATGACGCGGTTCTGGTCGTGCTCGATCAGTTGGGACAAGCCGTGGACGCGGCAGAGCGTGGCGCTCCGGTGCCGGTCGACATTTTCCGCGACATTCAAGAGTTCTTCACGGTCTTCGTGGACCAGTGTCATCATGGGAAAGAGGAAGCGGCAGTCTTCAACGAGCTTGGGACTGGAACCGGTCCGCAGGTGACGCGTTCACTCTCTGACGAGCATGCCCAGGGGCGCGTATTGGCGGCGCGATACGCCGCAGCGGTCGCGAGCTACGTTCCGGGGGACGTTCAGTCTGCCCACCGGCTCGCTGAAGCAGCCAGGGCGTATGACGTCATGCTGCGCCAGCACATCGACGAGGAAAACACGGACCTGTTCCCGTTGATGGAGACCTCGCTCGAGGATGAGGACGCCAGGATCGTGGCCGAGTTTGACCGCATCGAGCTGGAAGAGATTGGCGATGGCACGCACGAGCGGCTTCACGGCATGATCGACTCACTGCCAGCGCGCATCTCGCCCTGGATCTCGACTGCGGCCCGCAGCGCGTAACCGCGCGGTAGAGGCAGCCCTCATCCCCTAACCCCTTCTCCCAATACTAGGAGAAGGGGAACCACGGGGAACGGCGGTGCCCATACCTGCTTCGTCACCCCTCTCCTGATCGTCGGGAGAGGGGCCGGGGGTGAGGGCGGTTGGCCGATCTTGTGGAAACCTGCTCTAACCCCTCGTTCCGCGTCTCACCGAACCCATCGCATGCGTCCTGAAAGGATGGGAAGCCATGCATCAACGTCGTCGAATCGGTCGTCGAGGGCTCGTTGCCGTGTGCGGAGCGCTTATGAGCGGCGTGCTGGTGGCCTATGTGTCGTACGACGGTGCGTGGCCGCCTCGTCGTACTCCGGGTTATGAGCGGCATCTGCGACGCTGGTTGCCAATCGCAACCGAATTCCGCGCGCGACGGCTCGAGCTCGCCCGTCTGCTCATCAAACTGACGCGTGCCGCCAGTCAGTACGGTCTGCTCACACCCTCACGAGAAGCCGACTTTACGACGAATGTGATGCACTGGGTACGCTTCGAGTCGCGACCGGTCTACACCAGCGGTCGTCGCGGCGAGTGGGGAGATACCGGCATGCGCTGGCGTCTCCAGCGCTGAGGCGGGGAAGGGCGGCGAGAATTTCCACGCTCGCGGCTCGTCATGGTTCGCGCGCAATCGTCACGGAGATTCGCCGGTCGTTGTCTGCGCGTCATGTCCCTCGAGCGCCAGTCGCAGGCCGAGCGCGAGCCCAATCATGATGAGGGCGCCGAGGATTGGAACGCCGACCAGCATCAGTCCCAGCGCGATGAGCCAGGGGACGACATGCATTACTTCCTCCCACGATTCTCAGATCTACAAGCAGGCTACCCGGCGGACGTCATCTTTCCCGGTTCGCCGACGTCTCTGGCGCTGGCGCGGCCCACACGGGATAGGGCAATCCGGCCAGCCGGTTGATGACGAACGCCTGAATGGTCAGCAGCAGGACGGCAACCATCAGCACGATCATCTGGTCGAAGCTGCGCAGGATGCCCAGTGACACGATCAACGTGGTGGCGCCCGCCGGTGGATGCGGCGCTTTGAGCAGCACCATAAAGCCACTGGTAAGGCCGAGCGACAGGGCTGCCGCCGCCACGCGCGGACCAGTCACGCCGGTCGAGATGGCTGGCCCGACGTGCTGCAGGCCAAACACGAGCAGACTGGTCCAGCCAGCGACCACACCGATGAAGTGGCCGATGAGCGCGTTGCGGGGACTGGCCGGCGGCGCGAGCGGTGTGTAGAAAAAGAGGAATGCGGTGGGGCCAAGCGATGGAAAGATGAACGGCTGGCCACTGACCAACGCTGCCAGCGACATGATGCCGATCGAAAGGCAGCCGTTGACGAAGCTGAAGAGGCTGATGACGACGAGCGAGTGCTGGCGTTTGGCCAGGTTCACGAAGCGTGCGCGGATCAGCAGTCCACGTAGGATGTTCGCCAGCTGGCCGCCGATCGGCCCCGGCTCGAACTGGTGACCTGGCTCGAGATCGATCGGCGGCTCCCGCGTCATAGACGACGTCCAATGTGTGGACCTCGATCCAGCAGCCAGAGCATGGCGATGCCGCCGAGGAAGACCAGCCCCGAGATGCAGGCGATGACCAGCGTTTGAAGCCGTTCGCCGGACGAATAGAGGTCGAATGCCAGCGTGAGCAGCCAGAGCTGCAATGCCATCAAGAGCAACCCGACCGAGAGCCCAAACATGATCAGGGCGAGGTGCGAACCGAGCGAATGTTCGTCCTCTGAGTTGGTGCCTGTCCGCCGTTGCTCGTCCCGTCTGTCGATCATGACAGGTCCTCTTTCACGGCGTAGATCATCCCACCCTGTTGGTCCAGCACGATTTTCGGCAACGGACGATTCGGTGGACCGGCGATGGCGTCTCCCGTCTCCGGGGCGAACTCACCGTTGTGGCAGGGGCAGCGCAGTCGCTTCTCCGGCTGATCCCAGTAGACGGCGCAGGAGAGGTGGGTGCATTTGCCACTGTAGGCCACGAAGCGGCCGTCGCTCAGGTGGAGCAAGAGCGCCTGGCTGTCTTCGTCCGGGTAGTTGAAGTAGTGGACGCCGCCTACCGGCACATCGGTAGCGTTGACGATCGGCTGTCGGGTGCCACGACTGCGCTCGCGTACGTAGCCGATCCCGGCCAGCACGCCAGTCGCGGCGAAGAGGGCTCCGGAGGCTAGCACTGCGAAGCGCAACATCTGGCGCCGTGAGATCAGGTCGTCGGCATCCCAGGTATAGGGGAACTGCGTCTCCCAGAGCGGACGTTTGCGCGGCTGCGAGCGGCGCCCATCATTCTCAGTCGAGCTCACAGCACCCATGCCTCCTCACGCTCTTCTGCCAAGCGTCCGAGAGACGCCTCCGCTTCGGCGAGCAACGTCGCCACGTCCAGCCGCGCGACCTCCATCGGCAGCACGTGATAGACCCGCGTCCGAACCGTCTGGCTGCCAAAGGAGGTGACATTGACGGGACGGCCCTCGCGCTGGTTCATGAATTCCTCGTAGTCGCCGTACCAGAGCGCCTGAGTCGGGCACGCCTGCGCGCACCACGGTTTGAGTCCGTGACTGGTGCGGTCATAGCAGAGGTTGCACTTCTTCATCAGCCGCGCCTCGATATCGAACTTCGGGACGCCAAAGGGGCAGGCGTAGACGCAGTTGCGACAGCCGATGCAGCGTGATGGCTCGGCCTGATGCACCACTCCGTCGGGCGAGATCTGGATCGCCAGAGCGGGGCAGACTTGCGCGCAGGGAGCGACGGGATCCTGGCAATGCATGCAGACCGTGGGCTGGGTCGCCACGCTGACGCCACGGTCGATGAAGTCGACCATGATCATGCTCTCACCTTTGTGGGATTCACACTCACGGCAGGCCGCTTCGCAGGCGCGACAGCCGATGCAGCGCGATGGATCGACGAAGAGCGTTTTGACCGCCATGCTCGCTGAGCTTCCTTTCCCACGGCTATCAGTGCGTGCTGGTCTGCCCGGCTTGAATCTTTCGTGTCTCACCGACCGTATACGGGAACATCTGCGGAGCGTTCTCAGGCGTGAGGCGCTCGGTCGCGCGCCCGCTCACGGCGGACGGTGGCGTATCGAGTTTCTCGAGCGCCGCAGCGCACGCCTTGAACTCAGGAATCTTGACTGTAGGTTCGATGGCCGGGTTGGTCAACTGATTCACAGCGTGCTGACTGCCGTAGTGAAATGGGATGAAGAGTGTATCAGGCCGGATGGTCGGCACGACCAGCGCCTTGATCTCCATGGAGGCGCGCGGCGTCTTCACACGTACCATCTCTCCATCGACGATCCCGACCTTCTTAGCCAGCTGGGGGTGAACCTCCACCCAGGGTACTGGCGCCTGCGAGTTGAGGAAGCCGAGCCGTCGCGTCTGCGTGCCGCTGAGGTAGTGATAGACGACGCGGCCGGACGTGAGCCGCAGCGGGAAATCTCCGCCCGGCTCTTCGGCAGGCGTCTGATAGGGAATCGGGAACATGTGGGCTTTACCGTCGGCGTGGTAAAAGCGCTCGGCAAACAGGCGCGGCGTTCCCGGATGATCATCGGACGGACAGGGCCAGAACATCCCCTGCTCCGCCTCTATGCGTTCCCAGCTCATGCCGTAGTAGTCGGCCAGCCCGCCGCGCGAGGCGACGCGCAGCTCGTTCCAGATGTCGTGCGCGGATTGGTAGGGAAAATGCTGACCACGGCCGAGCCGCTGGGCGAGCTCGATCAGGATCTCCCAGTCGCGGCGCGCCTCACCGGGCGGCATGGCTGCCTGGTTGATCTTGATGACCCGTCCCTCGAGATTCGTGGTCGTGCCTTCGTCTTCGCACCAGACGGCGCCGGGCAAGACCACGTCGGCGCGTTGCGCCGTCTCCGACATGAAGAAGTCGATGACGACCAGCGGATCGAGCTGATCGAGCGCCCGCGCCACCACCGCATTCTCGGGGAGTGAGACCATCAGGTTGGAGCAGAGGACCAGGCAACTGCGAATTTCACCGTTTGCCATCAAATGAATCATCTCGGTGGCGGAGGCGCCTTCTTCGGGGATCTCCGGCTCCGGAATGCCCCAAACGCCGGCGATGTACTCGCGGTCCTCCAGCACGTCGATGTGGCGGTAACCGGGAAGCTGGCTGGCCTTCTGCCCTACCTCCCGGCCGCCCTGACCGTTTCCCTGCCCGGTGAGCATCATGCTGCCGCCGCCCGGCTTGCCGACCTGTCCGCGCGCCAGTGCCAGGTTGATGCAGGCCAGGCAGTTGTCGACACCGTGCGTGCTGTGCTCGATCCCCTTGCCGTGCAGGATGAGGGAGGTCGCCGCTCCGCCGTAGATGCGAGCCGCGGTGAGGATGCGGGAGGCCGGCACACCGGAGAGGCGCTCTGCCTCTTCGAGGGAGAAATCCTCGACCGATTCGAACACCGCTTCCCAGCCGGTGGTGCGCTCGCGCAGATAGGCTGTATCGACGTAGCCCTCGTCGATGATCACCTTGAGCATGGCGTTCAGCACGGCGATGTCGGTGCCGGGGCGCACCGGCAGCCAGAGGTCGGCGGTGCGGGCGATGGGCGTCTCGCGCGGGTCGATGACGATGAGGGACGCTCCACGGTCGCGGGCACGCCAGATCCACTGCATGGCGATGGGGAAGCATTCGGAGATGTTGGTTCCCGCCACCAGAATGCAGTTGGCCAGCGGGAAATCGGTCATCGGCATTGGGCCGCGATCGAGCCCGAACGCCTTGGCATAGGCTCCCGCCGATGAGGACATGCAGAGGCGGCCGTTGTAATCCACGTGTCGCGTGCGCAGGCCGACGCGGGCGAACTTTCCGGCCAGGTAACATTTCTCGTTGGTCATGGAGGAGCCGCTGTAGACGGCGACGGCGTCCTGGCCGTGCTGGGCTTGAATCTCTTTCCAGCGTGACACCACGTAGTTCAGTGCTTCGTCCCAGCTTGCGCGCTCCAGTTGCCCGCCCTTGCCGCCACGACGGATCAGCGGGTGCAGGATGCGCTCCGGGTGGGACTGCTGCTGATATGCCACGACGCCCTTGGGGCAAAGCGATCCCAGGTTGTGCGGGTACTCGCGCGGCTCGACCCCAATCACTTTACCGCCCGAAACGCGCAGGTTCATGCCGCACTGGACGCCACAGAAGCAGCAGTGGGTGGGGACGAGACCGTCCGCCACCACGTTGGCGTCGCCCCAGCCGGGTTGTGGCGCGCCGATCGACTGGAAATCGTAGTTGAACTCTCGGTCGCTTTTGAAGAAGTCCTTGTTGACGGACATCGGCCCCTCCTAGAGGAAATGTTTGCCCAGCAGCGCGTAATATGCCTGCCCGCGCATGACGCGTTTGCAGGTGGGGCAGTAGTCCTGCAGCCGGCCTCGGTTCTCTCCCAAATCGTAGTCCTGGCCGAGATCGTTCAGCACTCCTTCGAGATCGTGGATGAACTGCGCCGAAGGGAAGGGCTGACCGCAGCGCCGGCAGGTTCTCGGTTGCTCTTCACGTTCCGGATCGTAATGCTGCATGTCCTGATTCACCGTCTGGTACAGCGTAACGCCAATGCTCGCCGGGCGCTGCACGATGTGAAAGAACTTGCCGAAGGGGAGCGAGATGAGCCACAGGACGACCACCACCTCATGCGTCAGCGAGATGAAGGCATAGTAGCGGCCGGACCACCAGGTGTAGGAGAAGGTCAGCGCGAGGCCGGTGATGGCGATGGCGAAGAGCAAGACCAGCGGCACCAGATCGAACCCATAACGCTGAATCGAGACCAAACCAGCATCGTGAACCCGGCGCCAGAAGGCGATGGCCAGGCCGATGATGAGCAGCACGGCGGTGAAATCCAGCACGTGGAAGATGGCGAAACCGGTGCCGGCCGAGATCGGGAAGGTCGTGATCGAGATGCCGAAGAACCACATGCGGTAACGATCCGGCGGGACCAGCGTGAAGTGGAACCAGCCGAAGGTGAGCGGAAACGTGACGCACAGTGAAAGGACGACGCCCCAGAAGATCGACATATGCATGAGCCAGCGCGTCGTACCACGCCTCCGAATGAACGTCTGGCCGAAGATGTCGGTCCACCAGGCCTTGGGGATGAGCAGCGTGTAGCGCCGGAAGTTCTTCATGGAGAGGAATTCGGTCCAACCGGCACGGAAGTAGCGCCACGTTGGAGGTCGACTGATCCAGAGCGTGTAGCGGTAAGTCATAGCGGCGATGGCGAAGACCGAGCCGACCATGTAGCCGATGAGGGCGGCATCGAAGTCACGAAACTGCCGGGAACCGATGTAGATAAGGAGTAACAGAATGGCGGTGACGACGAGCGTCGTAATGGTGGCGCGTCGTTCGGGCCTGACCATCGGTTCGCTTCCGTTCACTGTCAACCGGTTGCCGGTCGTGGAGAAATTCACGTGAAGATGAACGTTACGAAAGTGGTAGCAGCAGGTGAGGGAACCCGTCAAGAGGCAGGCGCACGAACTGATCCAGATCGAGTGACGGGCTGACTGAGATAGCGGCTGGGGAAGGACGCGCGTTACGCGCGCCTGGGATCGAGTGGTGGCCGAGGAAACAAACCGGCAGTTGTCTCACGTTCAGCCTGGGTTTTCAACCCAGGCTGAACGGACGAAGTCCATAAATGGACTGAGTTCCGCACATGTCCCTTGACGACGGGCTCCCTCGCCATCAGGCGTAAGCCTGGAAATAATGTGTCAAACTCCACAATGTACGTTTGATGATGGGGATGATGAGGAGTACCCACGCCTGCTGGCTCAGCGTCGGTGAGGCCGAATCTGTTCGACGTAGAGCTTGAGCACGTCACGGAGATTGGCCAGAGCTTCGACGTCGCTCGCGCCTTGACTTACAACGTCGACTTCAAGACGTTGAGCGACGTACAGGTTACCTTCGCGAGTGATGCTGGCGGGGAAGATCTATTTCATTGAAGGTCCTCCTGAACGCCTTCACACCAGGTGCACGATCTCGACGTCGCCCCACTTCTCTTTGAGGTACTCGGCCACCAGGCTGCGGTGGCACTCCTGCGGCTTGACCTCACTGCAGAGGAGGCAGGCGCCATCTAGGCTGACTGGGTTGATTTGCGCCTCGATTCCGCGCTCCCGCATCAGGGCCAGAAAGCGTCTGGCGAATTCCGGCTGCTTGATCCGCTTCTTCTTGTAGTCGTCCATGATCTCTTCGGTTGGCGCCAGGAGGGGTTCGTGCTCGTAGCCGATGTGGCCGATGGCGTCCAGGAAGAAGCGCAGATCGTCCCGCTTGGCGAATCCGGCCAGTTGCGAGGTGTTGTGCAGGCGGATGTCGACCACCTTCTTCACCCCGGCGTTGGTCAGCAAGCCGAAGAACTCCTCAGCCGATTTCTGGGTAAAACCAATGGTATACAGCGTTATTGCGGTTGGCAAAACCTGGCGCCTCCCGGTTCTTGATCGCGGTGTGAAATCCACGTATGGATTGGCGAATGTGTTAGGTCGCTCGATACAGGACGGATTATCGCAGAGCGAGCGGAGAGCCCCAAGCCGGCCGTGAAGGCGCCATCGTCAACTAACCGATACGCCTTTTGACAGGCGATAGGCACGTCCGCTCAGCTTCCCGATCATGCGATAAATGTGCCAGAGCGCGTCGCCAAGCATGATGTCATAGTTAGACTGTCCAAAGTCCGCAACGAACTGGTCCTTGCCGCGGATCAAGCGAGCGGCGTGCAAGAGTTGTTGCGTCCCGCGATCACTTTGCTCTTCGGCTCGCTCTCCCCATTCGCTACGGATCTCGATGCAGGTGTCGATC
>Ga0187809_10001423_pt1 | contig 11134 bp, 12 predicted proteins | sample NC_wetland_sal_i_8_FD_132415 | JGI IMG/M metagenome (GOLD analysis project Ga0187809, IMG submission 132415) | Wetland sediment microbial communities from Neuse River Estuary, North Carolina, USA - ASW_4 | ecosystem: Environmental > Aquatic > Freshwater > Wetlands > Sediment | place: USA: North... | reverse complement strand
CGCGATGCCGATTCCGGTATCGGACACCCGGAGGCCACCTCGAGCCTGACCGCGAGGGAGCTCGAAATGGCATTGCCTGTTCCATCGCCGCTCCTATCTCTTCGCGCGCCCGTGTGTCGAACGGCCCGTCCCGGCGGGCGCGGTGCCTGCGCTCACGCGCTCTCCGATGCGAATTCCCCCGTGGGTGGTGGAGAAGTAGTGCGTCCTCAATCGTGCGAGCTGCCGCGAGTCTTCACCACGGCGACCGTCGGCTGAAGGTCGCCGTGCGCCCTCGCGTAGCGAAGTACCAGGATATCGTCGGCAACCGCCGAGTAGCCGCGCCCGGTGACGATTTCGGGCGAATACATCGAGTCCGATTCGAGGGTGAAAAACCCAATCCCTCGTCGCCGATTCGTCGACGCCGATATGCGGATCGGAAGGATACGTTATTTTGACTCGATGAAGGTATCCGCGCGGCTCAGCGGAATTACGCGCGGTACTGCGCGACGATGCTGTAACGGACGCTTACCCCACAGGGGCTCTTTCTCAGACCCGGGCGAGGACGCAAACCCTTGCAGTCGAGCGTCCCGTCCGCATGCGAAGACTCACCTTTCATCAATGAATGAACTGCAGCAGTGAGGTCGAACGTGCCGTCACAGTCGGCGTGGGGGCAGAGGAACTCGAAGAACGCACGCGCCGCAGGATGCACCGCGTGTGATTGGGCGCCCGGTGGAAGCGCTGCCGCGTCCCGGAACATCAGATCCAGACGGATCCGCTCGACACCCGGAAAAGCGCTGCGAAGCGTCAGCGCGGCGGCTCGGTCGCGTAACCATCGTTGCCGATGCAGCTCATATACGGACCCGGGCGCGCGTGATTGGGCTGGCATACGTACTCCTCGAGAAGATCACCTCAGCGCGACGCGCATGTGTTCCGCGCCGCAGCGCCCGCAACCGTCGCGCGTGTGGGCCGCACGGCGGCAAAGATCCTGCTACAGGCGGATCAGTCTCCGCCGTGCGAGTTCCTACTTGAGCGCCGCGACTCCCATGGCAGCTCACACGGGAATGTGCACGGCGCCAGCCGTCGCTCTGCGCGATGCGCGCCCCGTGCATCGAGCATACTCTTCTACTGGCCTCCCGCCATGCAAAATAAAACCCACACCGATCCCGATTCGTGCGTTACTACAGCCAGCAAACCTTCAAGTTGCGCCACGCGGCGAAGCACCGCGGCGCCGAGGGACGGTGACTTATGAGCGATAACGGTATTCAGACGGGCTGGCAGCGCTTTGTGGACAGATTACGGCAACTGTGGCCCAAGCGCGGCGACGCAAGAAACCCACTACCGGCCTGAACTGACGGACGCGCCCCGACACTCTCCGCAGGGTCGCGGCTGCGAGCGACTTCAGGCACAACGCTAAAACCGCGACGCGTGCTTCGCCTGAACTGGGCGCAGCGGAGCGAGCACTCCGGTGGCTCGCGGCGCGGTTGGCGGCGCGCGAGCCATAGCGGTGGCTGGGTCGCGCGCGTTACGACACCCAGCAGAGGCAAGCAAGATGTTCGCTGCACGACAATGCGAATTCGGCGAGCATGCCGGAAAGTGGTTCACCGTTGCGATCCAACATGGCGGCCTCACGCATCGAACCGGCTATTGCGCTCAGGGCTGTCCGGGACACGAGTCCAGCGTTGCGGCACTCACGCACCACCTGCAGTTTCAGTTGGATCGGGAAACCGACCTGTGGCTGGAACGGCAGCAGGCCCGCGCGTGCGAGATCTGCGGCGTCGCTACCACGCTTCGGGCGCGACTGGGACGCGACACCAGGCCCCACGCCCTATGCGCGGACCACCAATCCTCTCACTGCCTGCAGCTGCTCTATCAGCGACGCACTGCGCGCGCGAGTTAGACTCACCCGACGATGGAGGGCGCCACTTCAGGCGCCCGGGAAGGCTGGATGTCGCGCCCGAGCCGGCACCAGCTCCATCAGGCGCGGGCGACGCGAATCGGAACGATTTGCGAAGCGGTCGCGCCCCTTCCAGTCGTCCTCGTGCACATCGCCGTGGCGCAGATCCGTGATGCTGCCTTCGTGGCCATGCGTGACCCGCCACTGATGCGTAATAGTGCGCGGTGCGGCCACCACCCGGGTATTCAGGGCTTGTGCGTATTCAAGCCCAGACGCATCTGCGGTGAAATACGCTGGGTCACAGAGCAGGCTGCGTGGAGGGTGTATGGGTGGAAAATACGCTCAATTGGCGGATCAGGTCGCCTCCGGGATCGGGCTGCTGCGCGAGGGCGCGCCGGAGGCAATGAAGGGGTTTACCGGCTTGGCAATGGCGGCGACTGCGCCCAAGGCACTCGACTCGAAGACCAAGGAGCTGATAGCGCTTGCCGTCGGAGTCGCCGGGCACTGTGATGGCTGCGTTGCCTATCACACACGAGCCGCGTGGAAGCAGGGAGCGAGTCGGCAGGAGGTCGTGGAGACCGTCGCTACTGCGATTTATATGGGCGGGGGTCCGGCAGCGGTATATGGGGCCGACGCCGTGCGCGCGTACGATGAGTTCTCAGCGCCAACCTGAGCGAAGCGTAGAGTCCGCTCTCGGCGTCTCCAAATAAGAGAGCTGCGAACGGCCTTCAGCGCTTGGCGACCTCGGCGACGCGCTCCCGCAACGACATCCGATCGGCGCTGCAGGATCCTGAACGCCTCCGCGACGGCGCGCATCTTCTCGCCCTCATCCTGAACGGCCACCGGGTCCGGCGCTCCCCAGTTGCGCGGGGACGGGCTGATCCGGCCGGACTGGACACAGCTCGCCCGCGGCGCGGTCACAGACCCTTAAGTCTCCTCCACCTGGCCGGTCGGATGGCTCCCCGAGCCGTACCCGCGAAGTCGAGTGCTAGGCGCGCTTTCTCAGCTTCGCCACTTCCGCCGCCGGCACCGAGCCGGCAAGCGGCTGGCATTCGGCTCCGCAGGCCTGGTCGGCGAGCGAGCAGCAATTCTCCGTGAGGAAGCCCACCAGGGACTGCATGCGATCGAGATTGGGGCTGTAGTGAAGATTTCGGCCTTCGCGGCGGCTCGTGACGAGCCCGGCATTGACCAGTTCCCGCAGATGAAAGGACAGCGTCGGGGCGGGCACATCCAGCCGACGAGTGAGCTCCGTGGGCGTGTAGCCCGCCGGACCCCGTCGCACGAGCAGCCGAAAGACGGCCAGGCGCGCCTCCGAAGCGAGCGCGCTGAGCGCCGTAATGGCGTCCTTTGATTTCATGCTTGCAATGGTATCAAAGTATCGCTCCGTCGCAACCCGGACGGGATGTGAACCGCCGGGACCCACTCTAGTACTCGAACGGCGCTTGCGCTTCCCCACGAATTCCATAGAATTGGAAGAGTCGAATATACGGAATATCCGGTTGGCGGAAAGAGGGCGCATCGCGCCATTCACGTATTGAGCCGTCCATGAGTCGGGCGCATCCTGAGTTTTCACCGCCCGAGTCGGGAGGCGATGCATCGGAGATGAGGCGCGAGATGAAAAAATTCCATGTTCACGTCGCCGTTGGGAATCTCGCGGAAAGCGTTCGTTTCTATTCGGCTCTGTTCGCGGCCGAGCCGACCGTGCTCAAACCCGATTACGCCAAGTGGATGCTGGAGGATCCACGGCTGAATTTCGCGATCAGCCAGCGCGGAGCGACACCCGGCATTGAGCACTTGGGGATCCAGGTCGAGGATGGCACGGAGCTCGCGGACGTCTATGCGCGACTGCAGCGCGCCGAGGGACCCGTGCTCGAGGAGGGCAACACCACCTGCTGCTATGCCCAAAGCGAGAAGAGCTGGATCTCCGATCCCCAGGGCGTTCTGTGGGAAACATTCCTGACGATCGGAGAGAGCACACGGTATGGCCGGGACGCGGCCAGGCCGGCGACGGCGACCAAGTCGGCGTGCTGCGCCCCTGTCACGGCTCCCGCGGCTGCCAGCGGGCAGAGCGAGCGCGGCCGCTAGGAGAGTCAGTCAGGTGTCCCGGTTCGAACGCTATCTGACACTCTGGGTTGCGATTTGCATCGCTGCCGGGGTCGCCCTCGGCAAGCTGCTGCCCGGCCTCTTCCACGTGATCGCCTCCGCCGAGATCGCCCAGGTCAACCTGCCGGTGGCCGTGCTCATCTGGCTGATGATCGTGCCGATGCTGGTCAAGATCGACTTCGGCGAGCTGCACCGCGTGAAGGAGCACTGGCGCGGCATCGGCGTCACGCTGTTCGTCAATTGGGCGGTCAAGCCCTTCTCGATGGCGCTGCTGGGCTGGCTCTTCATCGCCCATCTGTTCCGTCCGATCCTCCCGGCGGGAGAGATCGACTCGTATATCGCGGGCCTGGTCATCCTCTCGGCGGCTCCCTGCACGGCGATGGTATTCGTCTGGAGTCAGCTCTCGAGCGGCGAGCCCCATTTCACCCTCTCGCAGGTCGCGCTGAACGATGTGGTGATGATCTTTACATTCGCCCCGATCGTCGGTCTCCTCCTCGGCCTGGCTTCGATCACGGTGCCGTGGCAGACGCTCCTGCTCTCCGTAGTGCTGTACATCGTGATCCCTGTGCTGATCGCGCAAGCCGTCCGGCGAAGTCTCCTCGCCCGGGGCGGCGAGCCCGCGCTGCGCCGATTGCTCGCGCTCCTGCAGCCGGTGACGCTCGTGGCGCTGCTCACGACCCTGGTGGTGCTCTTCGCATTCCAGGGACGGCAGATCGTGGATCAGCCGCTGGTGATCGTCCTGCTGGCGGTCCCCATTCTCATCCAGGTCTACTTCAATGCCGGGCTCGCCTATCTGCTGAATCGGAGAGTCGGAGAGGCGCACTGCGTGGCCGGGCCTTCGGCGCTCATCGGCGCGAGCAACTTCTTCGAGCTCGCGGTCGCCACCGCGATCAGTGTCTTCGGGATCCGCTCCGGAGCAGCGCTGGCCACCGTCGTCGGGGTATTGGTCGAGGTGCCGGTCATGCTGTCGGTCGTGCGCATCGTCCATCGCACCAAGGGATGGTATGAGCGGGCCGGTACGCCGCCGTGCACCCCCCGGAGCCAGACCGGCTCGGACCTCCAGGCAGACGGGAGGGGACCCGCATGATCCGCCGGATTCTCTTTCTCTGCGTGGCGAACTCCGCCCGCAGCCAGATGGCCGAGGGGCTTGCACGGGCGCTCCTGGGAGATCGAGCGGCGGTACTGAGCGCCGGATCGAAGCCCTCCAGGGTCAATCCCTACGCCATCGAGGCGATGGCCGAGCTCGGTATCGACATTTCGGGGCACCGGTCGAAGTCGGTCGATGAGATCGATGCGGCGGGACTCGACCTCGTCGTCACGCTCTGCGCAGAGGAGGTATGCCCGGTTCTGCCAGGAGGGACTCGCCGGCTGCACTGGCCCATAGCAGACCCGGCTTCCACAGACCCCGCGCTGTCGCCCGAGGAATTGCGCCAGCGATTCCGCAGCGCCCGGGACCAGATCCAGGAGCGGATGAAAGTCTTTTCCGCCCTTCTCGATCTGCCGCCCGGACCGCAAGCGCAGGAATTCCACAGCAGCATCCGTGTCGCGGATCTCCCGCGGAGCACCCGTTTCTACGCCTGGCTGCTCTCGAGGTGGCCCAAGGAGTGGACTCATCGCTACGCCACATTCGTCCGCGAGGATCTTCATCTTAACTTCGTGTTACTCGTGTCGGATGGCCAGACACTGCACCACGACACGCTCTATCACCTCGGGATCGACGTCCGGGACAGGGCGGCAGTGATCGAGGCATACCATCGGGCACGCCTCTTCGGCGCATCCGTGGCGAAGCCCCCGAGAACCACCTGGAAGGGCACCCCGCTCCATGAGCTGTGGCTCGAGGACCCGGATGGCAATCTCATCGAGATCTACGCCCGGCTCACGCAGGAGGAGCTCTCGCAGATGCCGCCGGACCAGGAGCCTGTATTTCTCGTACCGGAGGCGGCCTGACCGGAGGGCGCGATGCTGGAATACCGCATCAATGCCCGCCGCCTGGATTCACATGGGAGCGAAGCTACGTGCAAGGACGCGCGGTTGATTCTCGATACGGACCGCAACGGGCGGCCGGACGCGTTCAATCCCGCCGAGCTTTTCCTTGCGGCCGTCGCGGCTTGCATGATCAAGAACATCGAGCGCGTCGCGCCGATGCTCAGACTCGAGATCCGGAGCGTCGAGGTGCGCCTGCACGGCGTGCGACAAGACAGTCCTCCAAGAATGGCGTCCGTGACCTATGAGCTCATCGTCGACGCGGATGCCGACGATCACAAGCTCGAGCTGCTGCATCAGAACGTGCGCAAGTATGGAACGATCTACAACACCGTGGCGGAGAGCACTCGCCTCGAAGGCCGCATCGTACGCCAATGAATGCCGCGTCCCGAGCATGAGGCAACGGCGTAGCGGATCACGACGCTGACCTGCGAATTCTACGTATTTCGCGGCTGTGAGGCAGGCGAGACGATGCGCGGATGACGCACGATTCCACCGTGCGCGGCGCACGTGGAGCCATGTGGGATTTCCTGCTTACCGTCAGCCAGCACCCGAAACACGCGTCACGGCGCCAAAGTCGGTGGCTCATAGGTGTACCTGGAAAGGCGGTAGTTCTCGCCTCGGCACTGATGCTCACGGATTGCGCTGTCGGACCCCGCTTCGCACGGCCAGCCCCCCCGGCGGCGACCGCCTACACGACACGTGGAAATGCGCCAGAGCTGACTCCGGGACACGGCGAGCCGCCGCAGCATCTCGCCATCGGCCAGGCGATTCCCGCGCAATGGTGGGGGCTCTTTCACTCTCCGGCGCTCGATGGGCTACTGCGCCAGGCACTTGCCGGCAACCCGACGCTCGCGGCCGCGCGCGCGACACTGGCTCAGGCGCAGCAGGCTGTGCTTGCCGCACGCGGCGGCTACTATCCCCAGTTGGACATCGGCGCGACGGCGGAGCGCCAGAAGGGCCCGGCGTTTGCGCTAGGGCTCCTCGGGATGCTGCCAGGCACCCACGGACTTCCTACATTCAACCTCTATTCTCTGGGCCCGACGGTGAGCTACGCGCCGGACGTATTCGGGCTCGCCCGACGGGGGGTGGAGGCGCAGCGAGCGGGCGCCGAACTCGAGCGCGATCAGCTTGCCGCAGCCTATCTCACGATTACCGGCAATTCGGTCGAGGAGGCCGTGAGTCTCGCCAAGCTTCATCTCGAGATCGAGGCGCTCACGCAGATCGTCTCGGACGACGGGCGCAACGTCGCGCTCGTTCAGCGGAAGTTCGACGTCGGCCGCGCGCCGCGCGCCGACGTGCTCGCCGCGCAGACGCAGCTTGCCAACGACCGGGCGCTCCTGCCGCCGCTGCGCCAGCAACAGGCTGCAGCCGAGGATGCGCTTGCCATCCTCGTCGGCGAAGCTCCCGGACAGTGGATACCACCGGCTTTTACACTGACGGACTTTCACCTTCCCAGGGAGCTGCCCCTCAGCCTCCCTTCGACACTCGCCCGCCAGCGGCCCGACATCTTAGCCGCGGAACAGCAGGTGCACGTACGCAGCGCCGAGGTCGGCATCGCGACGGCGCGAATGTACCCGAGCATCGTGCTGTCGGCCTCCGTCGCGACCGCCGCCCTGCGCCCGCAAACGCTCTTCGATTCTTCGAGCGGCGCCTGGGCGCTGCTTGGAGGGATCACGGCGCCCGTCTTCCACGGTGGCGCGCTCCGCGCTCAGCACCGTGAGTCCGTCGAGGCCCTCAAGGCGTCTCTCGCCCTGTACCGGCAGACGGTGCTCGGTGCCTTCGGGCAGGTCACCGACACGCTGCGCGCCCTCGGCAATGATGCAGAGCTCGCCGCGGCGGAGCACCAAGCGGTCGATGCCGCCAGAACATCCCTGCGGCTGCAGCGGGTGAGCTACGCCGCAGGTCGGAGCGAAGTGCTGCAGCTCCTTAATGCCGAGCGAAGCTACCAGCAGGCGAGGCTCGGCTATGCCCGTGCAACGGCGCAGCGCTATGCCGACAGCGCGCAGCTGCTCGTCGCGCTGGGCGGCGGATGGTGGAACAACGCGAAGCTGTGCGCGGATGAATGTCCCGCGCTGCCCCACAGCCGCCCGACTTCAAAGGAGAGCGCCACGAAATGAGCAAGCGTCACCGCCTCATCATGGTTGCAGCCGTGCTGTTCGCGGCCTTTGCGGGTGGGCTGTTCTATTGGTGGCTTCGTCCCGCGAGCGCCGGGAACGTCCTTACCCTCTACGGCAATGTGGACATCCGGGAAGTTCGGCCGGCGTTCAACGGCAACGGACCCGTCACGCAAATGCTGGTGGCGGAGGGCGCCCGGGTGCGCAAGGGCGAGCTCATCGCTCGGATCGACGACTCACGTTACCGCGCCCGCCTCGCCGATGCGAGACACCGCGCGGCGAACCTCAAAGCGGTTCTATTGAGGCTGGCTCACGGCTCGCGGCCGCAGGAGATCGCGCAAGTCAAAGCGACCATGGAGGGCCTGCGCGCGATCTATCAGAACGATGAGACCAACTATGCGCGCACGCTGTCCCTCATTCCCCAAGGTGTCGCCTCGATACAGGACCGTGACGATGCGCAAGCCCAGGTTCGCTCGGCCCGCGGTAACTATCAGGCCGCGTTGCAGGCTTACCGGCTCGCCGTCGAGGGACCTCGGCACGAAGACATCATCGCGGCGCGCAGCGCCTACGATGCAGCGGTTGCCGCGGCAGCACTCGCCGCGCGCGAGCTCGCCGATACGAGCCTCCATGCCCCTGCGGACGGGGTGGTCGAGAACCGCATTCTGGAGCCCGGCGACATGGCTTCTCCCAGCACACCTGTCTACACCATCGCACTGACCTCACCACTCTGGGTGCGCGCCTACGTGCCGGAAGCCGATCTCGGCAGGCTCGCACTCGGCATGCCCGCTGCAATTACGACGGACAGCTTCCCCGGCCGCCGCTATCGCGGCTGGGTCGGCTATATCTCGCCAACGGCGGAATTCACGCCGAAGACGGTCGAGACCCCGACCCTGCGCACCCAACTGGTCTACCAGGTTCGCGTCTACGCCTGCGACTCGCACGGCGAGCTGCGCCTCGGGATGCCGGCGACCGTGGCCATCGATCCTTCCCATCGCCTCAAGGTGTCCACCGGGGGGGACTACGCCGCTGCACCGTCCTGCGGAGAGACGAATGCCGACGGACAGTGAGCTGCCGCCCGCGCTTCGGCTCGAGAAAGTCTCCCACGTCTTCACCAGCCGGGGTCGGTCTGCGGCCGCGCTCGATGGGGTCACCGCACTGGCTGAGCGCGGTGCAGTGACCGGGCTGATCGGTCCCGATGGTGCTGGGAAGACGACGCTGATGCGACTTGCCGCGGGGCTGCTGCGATTGCAGAGCGGGCGGATCGAGGTGCTCGGCATCGATGTCGCCCGCAATCCGGATGGTGCACGATCCCGGATCGGCTACATGCCGCAGCGCTTCGGTCTTTACGAAGACCTCACCGTGCGCGAGAACCTGAACCTCTACGCGAAGGTGCAGAACGTTCCACGCGCCGAGCGCGAAGCGCGCGATGGTGAGCTATTGCACATGACCGGGCTTGCTCCCTTCCTCACCCGACTCGCGGGCAGGCTCTCGGGAGGCATGAAGCAGAAGCTCGGTCTGGCTTGCACACTCGTGCGGGTCCCGGAGGTTCTGCTGCTCGATGAGCCTACGGTCGGCGTCGATCCGGTCTCGCGGCGCGAGCTCTGGCAAATCGTCGATCATCTGGTCCGTACGGAGCGCATGGCGGTGATCCTGAGCACCGCTTACCTGGATGAGGCCGAGCGCTGTCAGTCGGTGTTGCTGCTGCACGAGGGACGGCTCGTCGGCGCCACCGACCCGGCGAGCTTTGCCGCACAGGTGGGCGGGCGCAGCTTCCACGTGTCAGCCGCGGGCACCGGCAAGCGGCAGCTGCAGGAGCGGCTCGCACGTACCCCGGGGGTGGTCGATGCCACCATCCAAGGTGCGTTCGTGCGGGTCGTCACCGAGTCCGGGGTGCCGCTCCCGGCCACAGCGCTGACGCCGCAGACGACGCCGCTCACCATAGTCCCGGTCCCGCCGCGGTTCGAAGACAGCTTTGTCGCGCTGCTGAGATCGCGGTCCCCTGCAACGCCATCGCAGGCGCACGCCATTGCACCAGGCATCACGCCCGAAGAGAGCGGCAGCCGCGAGACCCCCTCCCCGCTCGAGACCACCGCATCGGCGAGCGAGGAGCCGGTCATCCTTGCCGACCGACTCACGCGCCGGTTCGGAAGCTTCGTCGCCGTGGACGCGGTTTCGTTCGCGGTGCGGCGAGGCGAGATCTTTGGGCTGCTTGGCGCGAACGGCGCGGGCAAGTCGACGACCTTTCGCATGCTCTGCGGGCTGCTCCCGCCCTCGGACGGCACGCTGCGGGTGGCCGGATACGACCTGCGCCGGGCGGCGGCTTCCGCCCGCGGCCGTATCGGGTACATGGCGCAGAAGTTCTCGCTTTACGGTGACCTCTCGGTCCTCGAGAATCTGCGCTTCTTTGCGAGCGCGTACCGGCTCCAGGAGCCGCATCGCAGTGCGCGCATCGCGTGGGCGCTCCAGGAGTTCGGACTCGACCCGCGTGCCGATGCCGTGAGCCGCGAGCTGCCGCTCGGGTTCAAGCAGCGCCTCGCGCTCGCCTGTGCACTGATGCACGCGCCTGAGATCCTGTTCCTCGATGAGCCCACCTCGGGCGTTGACCCGCTCGCGCGACGCGAGTTCTGGCGACGGATCAACGCACTCGCGGAATCGGGCGTCACGGTGCTGGTGACGACGCACTTCATGGAGGAGGCCGAGTACTGCGATCGGCTCGCGGTGCTGGCGCAAGGCAAGGTGCTTGCATCGGGCGACCCGGAGAGTCTCAAGGCTCGCGCCCGCACCGCCGAGCATCCGCAGCCCACCATGGAGGACGCCTTCATCGCTCTTCTCGAGGCGGCGTCCCAGCCGAGAGCGGCATGAGGGAGCCCATCGAGCGCCTCGAGGGCCTCTTGCACAAGGAAGCGCTGCAGATCGTACGCGATCCGTCGGCGCTAGCGATTGCGTTTCTCCTTCCGGCCATCCTGCTCGTGATCTTCGGCTACGGCGTCACGCTCGACCCGCACCACGTACCCCTCGCGGTGTTCGTCGAGAAGCCGGATGCCGTCGCTCAGAGCTT
>Ga0187809_10001422_pt1 | contig 11142 bp, 19 predicted proteins | sample NC_wetland_sal_i_8_FD_132415 | JGI IMG/M metagenome (GOLD analysis project Ga0187809, IMG submission 132415) | Wetland sediment microbial communities from Neuse River Estuary, North Carolina, USA - ASW_4 | ecosystem: Environmental > Aquatic > Freshwater > Wetlands > Sediment | place: USA: North... | reverse complement strand
TCCCGTCAACAACGCTGCTCGCATGATGACCTCCCTGATTGCGTAACACCTGCTGGTACGCATGCGGAAGTTTCGACCAATTTCGCAGAAGGTCAAATGAACTCTGGGCTGTCGCAACTGCCAGATTTGCGAGATTGGAACGTAAAAACCTGGATGGCGACGCACATTGGCGGTCAGGCGGCGGGCCATATTTCGTGTCACACGGATCGGGCGTCGGCCTGGTGATACTGCTCGGCGAGAGAGGTCTGCACTTGCGAATTGCTCGATCCGGAACCGGACGGATTAGGCAAGGGCTTGCCTATTCGTTCCGGTTCAGGATGGACCTGTGCTCGATGTTGAACGGTCGGCTGTGACGGTTCCGACGACAGTTTGATGCACACCCTGCTGTTGAGCATTTTGGTCGGGGCTGCATCGGAAGGTCTACCGTGCAGACCATCACTCGTCCGATCGTCCGGCGAATGCCGAACACACCCCTGAACCGAATTCAAGTTGAACGCCGCACTCCAATCGTGGTATGTTGCTAAATAAGATCGTTGGTTGCATCGACGACGAGTTTGGCTTGGCGCCTCTTGATTTCGCCAATGCCCATAGCCCAGCGAGTGATGCAACCATTCGCTGGGCTTTTCTATATCGGCCCGCACAACAGACTGGCAGGGCACGGTATCACACCGGACAGGATGGCCCGTCCAAAACCCTAAATCCATCGACGGCGGAAGCGTAGGCCGCAGATGGTGCAGAGGAGGTTCCGACCGGAACCGCAGCGACGCCAGCGCAACGGGTTTTCACACCGGCGTACCCAACCGGTGGCGGATCTGTCCCGACCGCCTGCGAATGGCGACAACTCAGCAAGCTGAAAAGACAGGGCCACTGTGCGACTGACTCTCACAAGCCCTGGTCCCGGACGAGTGGAGAATTAAGGAAGCAGCAAATCCGGGAAGCGCACAACTCCTTCCGAGGGGTTGGCAACCGACATGTAGAAGCGGCTGGCAGACACGTACGTAAGTCCAGTAAGGCATACAGGGAGCGCAGATAACCGCTGGTAAATGGTGTCCACCAGCGACCGAGAAATCGGAGGTCTGCGTCTTGCGACCGATAGCATGGAATTCTATGCAGTCCTCTTTCCCCCTCTCCGGTGTGATGCAGTGGACCTCGTTCCCTGCCGCATCATCGTGGGGGGGGAAAGGTCCGCATGGAACTAAGTCGTCGGTTCGAGTTGGTCAGATTGTCTTTGCCATTCGCATGATGATCACCACCAGGTCGCCGCTGCTCTTTTCTCTGCTTCTTCTCCAGATCAAGCGGCGAGCAACCAGGCCCCTTGTGGGCCGCAGTTGGGAGAAACGCTTACGTTGGAAGCGGCAAGCTTGCTCTGCAAGCGAAGCCGGTTCCACTCGTGCGTGTCCTCCAAAACCTGTTGTCCGGATTTATGGAGGAGTCTGTCTTGAATTTGGCTCGGGACTGGTGCTGTGCATTCCGCCATCTGACCCCAGGGATGACTATGCAGCAGCCATCTCTCGTGTCACCCGGATCGGCAGTTTGAGTACCTTGCACAACGCCGTCAGGTTCTCGTCCCGTGGACGCACTCGATCTGATTCCCACAGAGAGACCGCCGAAGGGCTGACACCGATCTGCTCAGCAAGGTCAGTAGCGGTTAGACCACGACGAAGGCGAGCCTCACGAATGAATTTGCTAAAGCTAGGTTTGCGGGCCAACTGAGAATTCTCCAAAGCAGTGATTACCACGACAACCGAGCGGACGTAGGGAATGTCCCTGCCTTTGGCAAGTTCTCGACGAGCGGAGGAATGTATGGCAACCGGATGTGCGGAACCGATCTTGCCCGATCTATCCCTTTCTGGATGGCGTTAACATCATCCTCGGCGCTGGTGGGCACGTCGCTGTCGTGTTGCTGCTTCGCACGGGCAAGTGACTTTAGAAGATCACAAGCCCATCGGTCGCCGGACAAGCAATCCTCATGGACACGGGTCAGGAAAGTCGGTCGGGTGTTTTGACATCCGGCGAGAAGGAGCAGGACCAGCACCGCCGCCCGCAAATAGCGAATGTAGGGCACGGTCTTCGGCTCGCCGGAGGTGGTGGGTTCGCCGGTCATCACGCCACACTGCCCGAAGCCGTCCAGGCTGTCCTTCACCCAGGGACTGTTCGCCGCCCTCATCTTGAACCACAGGCCAGACCTTATGATCCGAAAGGACAGGATCGGCGTCGCCGTACTCCAGCCATTGCAGATGAGCGGCAGCCTGCCCACCTGCTGTGTCATGCCAAAAGCTTCAATCTGGGACGTTCAGCACATCGACCACCTTCAAGAGCTTTTTGCCGAAAACCTCTCGAACGATCAGATGGCGATGAGGATGTCCAAGCGGTTCGGAGTTCGCATCACCGCCGGTAGCGTGAACACGCTGCTTCAACGAATGCGAACGCCGTCCGATCCGTTCTACCGGAACATTCCCTACCGCAAAGCGGGTGCACGGTACACCTGAACCGGGCGGATCAACCGAGGGAAGGCTGCTGCTGGATCACATGGTGCAAGATTGGCAGATGGATTGCGCTGATGCGGCTCAGCAGGTCGTGCGGGCGATCCAGGCTACGCCGTGATCGCTTGCGTAAGTTTGGTGAGAGACGAATTATCCTTATAGCTAATAGGTCAATTCGTCTCTTACGAGCACCGACGCCGTGGACCAATCTGGCATTCACATCGGCGAAAAAAGCGTGGCGAGCCAGGTCGAGGCACTACCTGGGCGGTAACATTTCGGATCGCTACCCGAACTCCATCCGTTCCAATACCACTCGTAGGCAGCGGGTTGCGGGCTGCACGGGAGGGATACCGTGAAGGACTTTGCCTTCATGCAGTCCGAAATCAGTTCGCCCTGGATGGATGGATCGGCGAGGAATTCGCCAGACCGACATTCATTGAAGGCTGCACCTTTCGATTGATCGGCGCAGCCCCCAAGCACGAGGGGCAGCGAGGCAACTACGACATAAACCGCTGATCGACCGATCATTGTGAACCGACCTGTTCAGACCCAGCCGAGTTCCTTCATGGCCCAACCCGCATTCCAGATTTTTGTCATGTGCCGGATTTTGTCGCCGTCGAATTCCATGACGTACACGTAGTCCGTCGTGGTGCTCTTACCGGTCGGCGGACAGGGACCACCCTGGCCCGTGTGCGTGGCCGAGAATGCGCCATAGGCAGAGACGTTCTTCCGGTCGTCATCGGTAGCGAAAGACTTCACCTCGTACCGGCCATCCGGCATGAACTGCAACAGGCCCTTCATCCACTCAGTGTACGCTTGCAGGGTCTTCACTTCGGCCAACGGGTCAGCCTGGGCAGAGAAGCTGGCGTTCGGCGTGCAATAGGCTTTGCAGACCTCCCAGCCCTTTCCTGTTTCGCACGCTTGGAAGAACTGCTTGGCGGCTGCCGTGATTTTGGACATTTTGACTCCTCCCAGACAGCTTTTCCGGATTTCGGAACGGTGCTTGTTCCTGACGCTGTATGTCAAGCAGGATTTCGGCTCTCGTTTGGCTCGTGGATTGGCACGCCGGAACTGCCCGGTTTGGACAACAGACGTTTGAACCCGCAACACCGAAGGGTAGCCTGTCTGAATGCGAGCAGTTCGTGAGACACGAAATCACCTAAAGTGTACAGGACAATTCGTGTCTCACGAGACAACATCAACCAGCCTCTCATCGCCAGAGAGCCACATGGCAGATAACTCTCCAGAATTCGACCTGGAAGCCCTCGATGCCTACCTGATGTCCGACGCCTCGCCGGACAACTGCATGATGCTGTCCGACCTGGACGGCTTGCTGACCGGCATCGTGGTCGCCCCGGAGTTGATCCCGCCGAGCGAATGGATGTCGGCGATCTGGGGCGGCGAGGAACCTGAATTCGAGTCCGAGCGGCGGAGGCAAACAGTCCTCGGGACCATTATGGGCCGCTACAACGAGATCGTCGCCGTGATGAACAGCGACCCCGACAGCTTCGATCCCATCTTTGAACGGTGGCCGGACGGCGAGGTCGTCGTGACCGATTGGGCTGCGGGTTTCCTCGACGCCATCAAGCTGCGCCACAAGGCGTGGGAACCGCTGTTCAAACATCCACGGGCGAAGTTACTTGTGGAACCTCTGATCATTCTCGGCGACGATGAGAACTTCTTCGGACGCTCGACACCGGAACCCGAACGGCGGTTCTATGCATCGAGACAAACGGTGATCCCCACCTGCGTCATCGGCATCAATGATTTCTGGAGAGACTGGCAGAGCCGTCGAAAACCGCAGCCTCGGCGGAACCGTGGCCGAAGATGAAGAGGTTGATTCGGGTCAAAGTCCGGTGGCGACATGCAACGTGGATAGCCGCTCAGATGGAGGTAGATGGGAAGGATTTTGGTGCTACGCTGCCCAACGGTGCTAAGGGTCTGTTATCAGGGGGATCAAAATGACCAGGATGGCTATGTGCGGTTGTGGGTCTCTAACCGCCGAGGTCGCCACCGATCCAGTGGTTGTTGGTGCTTGCCATTGTACGCAATGTCAGAGGCGGACTGGTTCAGTGTTTGGTGTCGGCGCATATTTCCGACAGGAAGACGTTCGAACAGCAGGCACGAGCACGAGCTACATTCGTGATGGGCAGGAGGGACGCAAGGTTCGAACGCATTTTTGTCCGGTATGTGGAAGCACGGTATTTTGGTTTGTCGATTTCTTTCCGGGGTTCATCGGGGTGGCGGTTGGGGCCTTTGCCGATCCCTCCTTTACAAAGCCTGCACTATCGGTGTGGGAGCTAACACGTCATCCGTGGGTGGTCTTTGGGCATAGTGTGGAAAGTCATATTGAAGGCGCAGGCGCACGCCAATCTGTCGCATCGGATTGAGGTCAGCACCCGGACCAGCCTGTTGTGCCCGACCGTGCTTATCTAGATGTTTGGGTCAAGCTGCTTTACCCGACCGCCACCAACAACTCCGGCCCGTTGTTCCGTGGCGAATTCACTGAACGACTGATCGGCGATATCCGCAGCGCATCGCAGCCGCCGGTTGAAGCAGTTCGGCGGGGGCACCTTCAACCCCGCCCATTGCGCCGATCGCCTCACGCCTCAGTGCGAGAAATTGCCCGACACGCCAGAAAATGCCTCCGCCGCCGATGCTGCACTACTTTGCACCAAGGTTTTGCCCCTGGCCGAGCCGTCGGGACTTGGTGCTGCTCTTCTCACGAGCCTTGATAGGGCTGTGAAATCGACAAGAGGTGCTTCCGCCACGTCCCGACAGGAAGCTAGTTCGAGTCGCTTCGGGTAACCGACATCTTGCAGATCACGGTGATCCAACCGAGACAACTCCGCCATCTCTCGACGTGCTTCGATTAGCTTATGGAGACGATGCTTGAGCAGGACCAGACTTGGCATGACTCCTCCTTACGGCAATTTTTATCGTGGCGTGCCGTGTAGCAGAAGTCGAAGGCAACGTGCGGTGAGCTAGATCACAGACCTAAAGCTAAGCCCTGAGCAGAGGACCGGTTCATACAGAGAGGGCTGGGGCTTGGTTCGCCACGAGCACCCAGGTTGAATTAAGCTGCTTCACCAATCGGCGTCAGCAACTCAGGCCCGTTGTTCCGTGGCGAATTCACAGCACGGCTGACCGGCCATATCCGCAGCACATCCTCTCCAGCAGGCCGGAGCAGTTCGGCAGGCGCACCTTCACCCAACCACACCGGCCAGTCCTTCTGCTCCAGGATTACAGGCATTCGGTCGTGAAGTTCAGGGACGGTCGCATTGGCGTTCGTGGTGAGGATCGTGAACGTCCTGGTGATGGTCCCGTCCGGCCATTTGTAGCCCTCCCAGAGGCCCGCAAAGACCATCGGCTGCTGATCCTGGCGAGCGATGGCGTATGGCTGTTTGGCGCCGTGCACGGCCTTCCATTCATAGAAGGCGCCGGCAGGAACGATGCACCGACGCTTGGCGAACGCTGACCGAAACATGCCGGAAGTGGCGACGGTATCCGACCGGCAGTTGATCGGTCGCTGGGCCTTCGCCCGTTCCTTCGTGAAGCTTAGCAGCAGGCCCCACCTCAGGAGTTCAGTAGCTCCGCTACTGGCCGCTACTGTCCTCACTTTGGTCCAGGAATTTCCGTAATGCGCTCTCAAGGACCGATTGGTGCGTCAAGCGGCTACCTAATTTGTCCTCTTGTCGTGCGACGAATCGGCGCAGACGACGATAGTCGGTGCCCGAAAGTCGCAAACTCAGCGTGTGAGCGTAAGTCAGCTTCTCCAAATCGACGGAGGTCACTTCGTCGGGCATGCGAATTGTCCTTCCGCTGTGTGCCGTTTGTCTGATCTAGGCCCTCGCCCCCATTGGAACCACGCATTTGCATTAACGCAATCTTGCGGCCTGATCAATATAAATTTCTGGTGCGACGCCAGATCCGAGTACGTACTTCAATACAGCATAGGATAGCTGCAAACACAAGCTTGCGTGTGCAAACGGCTCGACATAGTTAAGCACCGAGAGAAGGAGGGAAATCCTGATGGCGGCGTTCGTACAAGTAAGAAAAATGTGTGGTCTCCCCACGATGAGCATTAGGGAGAAGAAGGACGGTAGCGTTTGCTACGTCGATTGTGTAGCGGATTACAACCAGGAATACGGTGGTAAGCCTTCAGATATTGTGTTTTCTGGTTCTTCGTCTCGCAATACCGGCGAGCTTTTAACGGCCTTTGCCGCAATGAATCCGGCTCAGTGGGAGCGGGCGGTCTCGTTGCTCGAAGCAATGGTAGCGGGGTTTGGAGTTCGAGAGGCAGCTATTGCCTTCCTGGAAACCCGTGGTGTCACCAATGCCGCTGTTGAGGCCGATCGCATATTGAACGATGCCGAAGGTGTGGGATGATACAGCACCGAGGCCAGCGGTGGTCCTGTCGAGCACAGAGTCTCCGAGCATCTGCTCGGCCTGATGGGAATCCTGAACCGGCGGGAATTCGTCTCGGCAGTTGATCGGACGCTTGGCCTTCGTCGGCTCCTTCGTATCGCCTGCTGCGTCGGAGCGATGTTCCACGACGGTGCCACGTTCACCAGAGGGTTGATGGTGCCGAACAGCTTGGCGATGGCTTCGGCGGGCAGGAAGACGGCAAAGCGACCGCACATCGTTGGCCTCCGGTGGTGGCTGATGTTGGGGATAATCGGTTAGCGGGTGAAGGTCCGCAATTGCGGACAAGTCGATGCGGAGACGGATGGATCAGGCAAGGGTTTGCCTGATCGTTCCGGCTTCGGCGGCTCCCTCCACAGAAACGCCGCCTTCACCAGCATCGGACCGTGCAGGACGAAGCGATTTGTGAGGGGCTTCCTCTGCCCCTCGGCGGTCTGGTGGATGATCGCCACATGATCCTGCTTCTCAAGTTGCACGAGATCGCTGACCTCCCAGAAGATCGACCACGCAGTGTCTGCCCCTGGGCCTTCGAGGGTGGCTGCCGGTCGAATTGAGGGGTTCGGGTGCTTGCCTGCTTGCGCCGGAGTGATGCCTAGATAGACCGCACGGAAGGTGGCATATCCAGGCCGAGCGAGATGATCAGGATCACCATGATGCACCGTTGAGTAGATCAGAACCGGAATGCCGTTCCCGTAGGTTTCGTTCACCTTCGAGAACACGTCCCATGCTTCGCTGCCGAATGCCACACGATCTTGCGCTGCACAGGTTGCCTGCGCCGATTTCAGGAAGATCGCCGCTACTGGTGCCAGGACGCCGATGCCCCATGATGGTCAGTTGCTCCGATTTCGCATGGATCGAGCGAATTCAGCAATCTGATTAGGTGAGGATATCAGCCTCGATACCTTCCAGCTAAGCCCTTCCAGCGACATCCGAAGCGTGATTGGTTCACCATGGTCGTTCTTCACCGTCACGAGGAACTGCGTAGGACTATCGAAAAATGCCCCGGTGACGGACTGGAGTGGGTGCAAAGACATACCTGGATGTGAGGCTGCCTGCCTTCTCATTGTCATGACGAGGCCAGCGGGCGTCACCATCTGATCGATCATGATGTCGGCAAATTTGGCTCCGAGCACAGCACCCAGCATCTCAAACCCACCGGTGCTGTCGTTCGCCTCCTGCGGCTTCTGCATCGACATAGCCAAAACAGCCGATATATCGTCCTTAAGGCCTTGGCGCAGGTTGCTCCAGTCAATTCTGTCCTCCAGGGCCGCTGCGTCTTTAGTTTCGACGGCGTCCGCCAACTGATAGAGAGAGACGTACGGGTAAGCTACGTAGGCTGCGCCGATACAGACGGCGGCGATAACCAGCTTCTTCATTCGGGTCTCTTGATCATGAGGAGTAGACTCGCTGGAGTGCTATAGCCGCTCAGCTTTCGATTTCCCTTCACGCCGCCACCTGCCGGTTACCGGCACCATTCGCCCCAACGCTGCCGAGAACCCGATAGACGCTCGCCCGACCGATCCCCAGCCGGATAGCGATCTCGGTCGGCCGGACGCCCTCAGCCTTCAACCGGACGATCTCCGCTGCCTTTCGCCGGGCGGTCGGCGCACGACCTTTGTAGCGGCCTTCCAGCCGAGCCTTGACGATGCCTTCCCGCTGGCATTCCAGCATCATCTCTCGCTCGAACTGCCCAACGGCACCGATCACCGCCAACATCAGCTTCCCGACCGCCGTAGACGTGTCGAGCGGGCTGCCAGACATGCTCAGAACCCGGAGGCTGACCTTCTTCGTCTCCAGGCGGGCCACAATGTTCAGCAGGTCGGCGACGGATCGGGCCAGCCGGTCGAGCTTGCTGACGACCAGGGTGTCGCCTTCACGGACGAATTCCAGCAGGGCATCGAGTTGTCGCCGTTTGGCGACCGAGGAGACCTGCTCCATGAACAGCTTCTCGCACCCGGCGGCCCTGAGGTCTCGCTCCTGGGCTTCCAGGCCCGCCTCCTGATCCACTGTGGATGTCCTGCCATAGCCCACCAGCACCGCCGCCTCCTGTCTCATTCGGAACTGAGACAGAATGATACGCCTCGTCCCAGATTTGTCGAACTGTTTGTGTGAGACGGATTCCGGAGCGGTGGCGGGTGACTTGCTGGAGCTTGACCTATTGGGAACAACCATACCAGCAGGCCACGACGTGAGTTGACGTTGCCACAAGCCACTCAGCAGTATAGGGTGCAAGATGGAGTCGGTGATCGTGTCCGTAAGCTGGAGAATGCGTCGTGACAAAAATCAATCGTGCTCTGCTTATCGTGATGGCCCTCGCATTACTTACTGCCTCAAAGGCGGACGCTGAATTTGTAACGAGCCTTCAGGACGTTGGGGCCAATGTAGTAGTGACCGGAAGTGGGAGTCTCGACTTAACAGACCTTGTTCTATCGGGAATCGGCGCAAGCTACACTGCTGGAATTTGCCTAGCCGTGCACGGTTGCAGCTAGGCGTAAATAACTTCAGCGACATCTACACGGGTATTTCAGGACCAAGCAATTTTGGCGTTGGCAACAGCTTTATCGAGGCTATTGGCCAAACGGGGGGATCAATGGGGATTGAGGGAGACATCTCATGGCTCTATGTCCCTTCTGGTTACCTTTCGGGAACAACGCTAAGCGAAATGGAGACTTTTTCTGGCGAGACGCTTAGCAACCTCGGTGTGAGTCCTGGTGTGTACAAATGGTCTTGGGGGACAGGGTTGCACGCAGATAGCTTCATACTGACGATTGGAAATGTTGATGTCCCCGAACCGGTCTCAGGCGCTTTATTGAGCGGTGCTTTGTTCGGACTCGCTTTCCTTCGTTATCGCCGAGGCCGACAGCGCACGATTCGAGGATGATCCTGAACGGTTCCAGAAGCTCGCCGTGGCTGCCCTGAGACCGCTGGCACGACCGACTGACGAGATGGTCGATGCTGCACATGCAGCCGCCGAGTTCGACGATCATTGGGCGATCAACAGCCGAGCCGATTTCAGGAAGGCTGTTCGGGCGATGATGAAGGCGGCGATGGATGGGCTGTGAGAAGCGGGATCACACCCGCTTCCTACCAGCTTTCCTGGCCCGACCTCCCGCCCGGCCCAGGCCGATCTCCTTGGCCAAGGAAGAACGCATCTCTGCGTATTCAGGTGCGACCATCGGGTAATCCCGTGGTAGGCCGAAGCGTTCACGGTATTGTTCGAGGGTGAGGTCATGGTCGCTTTGTAGATGCCGCTTGAGGATTTTGAAGTTGCCGCCGCATTCCAGGCACACGAGATGGTCGTTGAAGACGGACTTCTTAACCGGCACCGCAGGCTCTTTGGTCTTCGCCTCTTCGGGCGGCTGACCGGCGCTGTTGAGTGCACCGAAAACCGATCTGATTAGCTCCGGAAGCTGGTCCGGTTCGATGCGGTTGTTGGCGACATGCGCCGCCACGATCTGCGTTGTGAGTTCAAGCGTATCGGCCATGTTGCCTTCGTCTCCTCAGAAAAGGGTCTGGCGGATACCCCCTGAAGCGGATGACAGCAACGACTTTCTTAGAGGTTCTGCAATGATATCGTCGATTTCACGTTCGATTGGAGGGGTAGTTTACCCTTCCCTCTCGCTCCTTGGCGATTGGGAGCTTCAGAGTAGCCTTGGCGATTGCCATGTGCCTGCGACGGTACCCGGAAGCACCGCAAGGCACTCCAGCCCTTTGGTAGCCCGACTACCAGTTGCATGAATCCAACGTTTCTGCGCAGCTTTCCCTGACCGAATCGATGCAAGGGAGAAGCAGAGATGCTCGCCGCTCCGAAGAAGGCCGCCTCAGCCAACGCTTCGACGCAGGCCACTATCAGCCTCAGGCAGATCGCCGCCGGATTAGCAGACAGTCATGGGGTGACGAAGAAGCACGCCGAAGCCATGCTGGGCGACTTGGTGGCGATCACCACCCGGCATTTGAAGAAGGGCGACAAGGTTCGTCTGTCCGGCCTCGGCATCCTTCAAGTTCGGTCCAGACCCGCACGCATGGGCAGGAACCCGAAGACAGGCGAGGCAATCGAGATCAAGGCCAGCAAGAAAATCGCTTTTCGACCGGCCAAGGACCTGAAGGAGAGCGGATCGTGTCAACGACTTTGATACATCGGGGTTCGGCATTTAGGCTTGGTTCTATTGGCTCCTCTCGGTTGGGTTTGGATTTGTTGTGCGGTCGGTTGGCGGTTTGAGAGCTGTGGCGTCGT
>Ga0187809_10001421_pt1 | contig 11144 bp, 14 predicted proteins | sample NC_wetland_sal_i_8_FD_132415 | JGI IMG/M metagenome (GOLD analysis project Ga0187809, IMG submission 132415) | Wetland sediment microbial communities from Neuse River Estuary, North Carolina, USA - ASW_4 | ecosystem: Environmental > Aquatic > Freshwater > Wetlands > Sediment | place: USA: North... | reverse complement strand
TGGCTCTCGAGCCGCCGGGCAAGCCGCCGCGCGTCGTGTCGCCCGACATGGTGCTGGCGCGGGGCCCGTTGATGGATCGGGCGGAGCATCCGGAATGGCCGCAGATGCTGGTGCGCTCCGCGTACATGCGCGCCGACGAGATTTTGAAGCTGCGCGACCTCCCGGACACGCCGACCCGCGTTCCGCCGATCATCCTGCCGCCGCAACGCCCGGCGATTGCTGAGGCAAAGCCGGCGCCCGCCGCGGCCGCGCAGCCCGGGCCGGATCAGTCACCGGCAGCACCGCAACCCGTTACCCGCACGGCGAGCCTGCCGGCCAATGTTGACGCGGTGAAACCTGCGCCGGAGTCGCCGCCGACGAGCGTGCCGCAGCCGGCGGAAAACGCTGCAGTTCAGGACAAGGCGAGTGCCGCACCTGCACCGCCGTCGAAGACGGTCGCGAGTCTTCCCTCTGCCGCGACCGTAAAGCCGGATGCGGCCGCGGAGCCCTCAGTCGCGAGCGCGCCGTCGGCTGCGGTCGCTCCGCCGGCCGACATCGCGCCCGCGCTGGAGGCGAAAACGGCGGCATCGCCTCCGGCCGCGACCAACCGGGTACCGATGCCGCAGCCGAAGCCGGCGAAGCTGGCCGCGCTTCCGACCGAAGGCGCCCCGAGCGCGCCGGTATCGGATGACGTCGCCGGCGCGATCGCCGACTCCTCCAATGCGACCATTCCGGTGGACATCGGCGAGGCCTCCTCGACCGAACTACCGATCGTCCTGCCGCGTGAGCGGCCGGCCATCCTGCGGATCCGGAGGCGGGGTGAGGAGCGGCGGCGGGCCCAGCCGCGTCATCAGGCAAAGGCCGCACCCAAAGCCAAGCTGCCGGGCAACGAGCAGCCGGCGAGCCAGGTCAATCTGTTCGATCAGCTCTTCGACACGAAGGATGCGGCGAACGGCAAGAAGCCTGCGGCCCGGCCTCGCGACGCTCGGACGACGGCCAAACAGGCGGCCTCCGCACCGAGCACGCCCGTGGCGTCGCCCTATCAGTACACACCGCGCTACTAGCGGCGCCGAAGCTGCGGCCGCGCAGCGTCAACCTCAGTGGAAATTCATGCCGGCCGGAGACGACGTGGCGAAGTTGCGCGTCTCCTGCGCGACTGCCGGTGCGTGCGCGGTGGAGGCGAACGCGTGCATGGCGACGTCATGCTCCGCCGCGCTCGTCATGCCTTTGCGCTTGGCGGCGAAGTAATAGCCGGCAGCGTAGTAATGGACGGCGCGGTCGGCGTTACCGTGTGCGACGCGATAGGCGCCGGCCAAGTATTTGACCGCATAGTTCATGTTGGTCTCGGCATTGAGCAAACCGGCGGCGCCGCCGCCGTAGCCGAGCGAGCGGGCGGTCGCGAGCTTGATCTGCATCAGCCCGAAATTGCCGCGCGACACGACATGAGGATTGCCGCCGCTCTCGCGCTTGATCACGCGCCGCACGAGCGATTCCGGGACACCGTTCTCGGAGGCATATTTCGCGATCAGCAGGTCGAGATTGCCATTGGCATCATAGGGGGCCGAATGGCGACTGCGGGCTGAGGCGGGCACTGCGAGAGCGGCGGCGACCACGAGAATCGTCGAGGCGAAGCAGAGGCTGCGGTTCATGTCGTCTCCGGATTGTTGGGGGGAAGCGCTGAAATCGCGGACAACCCCGGCAACTTTGTGGCGAAACCGGCGGCGTTCGGCCGTGTTCCATCACAATTTGACGCGCTTTGTTGCGTCAACTTTAACGCGCGTGCAGGCGTGTCGGCCGACCGCAGGGCGCAGGGCGCTGTTTGCGGTAGATCAAAAACGCGGAATCGGCCGCCTTCTAGGGTTCCCCCTCATCACCGGGGGAACACCGTGCCGACCGATATCGCAATCACTGTTACGCTGATTGTCGTCGTTTTCGTCGTCTTTGCCGCGGCTCTGGCCTGGGCCGACGTGTACAGCAGAGGCGCGCCTAAATAGGCGCGCGGCAGCGCGGCCTCAGGAGGCCGCCGGATAGCGGCGCGTCGCAGCGCTCGCACGCACCTGGGCATCGGCGATGACGTCGGCGACCGACATAACCGCCGTCAGGAAGCGGCCGAATACCGCGAAGGGCGAAGCGAGGATGGCCTGCGAGGCGCGCAGGGTCAGAGCAGTCATGGTCGTGTCTCGTGTTTGAAGCGATCGGGACGTGCGGCTGGCGAGCAGAGCTCACCAGCGCTGGTTGGACAGGTAGCGGCGCTCGATCTCGCGCTCGCCTTCATCGGTGAACTTGCCGCCGGAACGGGCCAGATAGAGGCCGATCTCACGCTCGGCCTGCCGCAAGCGGGCGGTCTGCATCGAGCGGAGCAGATGCCGGAAAAAGCCTTCCTTGCGGGGCTTCGCCTCACCGGCGTAGAGCTCGTGGGTCGTCAGGGCGGAATGCGCAAAAGCCATGGTTTTCTCCTTCGGAGATGACCAAGGACGTTTTCTCGTGAAGTTTCTTGCTGTTGTTGCGACGCAATATACCCGCTTCGCAGTGCAACAGAAGACCTGCGGCCGCATGTGATCCATTCGGAAATCACATGGCGGGTTTATAAGAGGTTAGCGAGTGCGGGATCGTTGCTGAAAATTGCCTGCAGTCGCATTATTATTACGACAAGTGAGGCTTTTCACGCACTTAATTGCGCGACACATTTCCGTCATGCGATTTATGGCGGACAGCGGGATTTAGTGCATCCGATTTTCCACCGGCTTGTTCTTCATACCGTCGTGACTGTGCCGCAAGTCCAGTGACAACTGCGGCTGCTCGCGCACGGCGTCCTGGACTTGCTTGCCGGGGCCGCCTTTGGCGATGGTGGTGCCGCCGTCGGCGAACACCAGGCTCCCGGTCATGAAGCTGGCCTCGTCGGAGGCGAGGAAGGCGAACACGTTCGCCATCTCCTCCGGCGTGCCGCGGCGCCCGAGCACGGTTCCAGCCACCGTCTGCTCCTCCATCTGCGCGTTCATCGGCCCGGTCTCCTGGCGCGTCCAGGCGGTGTCGATCGGCCCCGGGCAGACGCAATTGGCGCGCACGCCGTATTTGCCCTGCTCATAGGCGACGCCGCGCATGAAGGCGTGCAGGAACCCTTTCGAGCCGCCATAGGGCGTCGCGTTCGGCTCGCCGACCTCGCCCGCCTCCGAGCCGGTGCAGATCACCACGCCGCGCGTCTTCTGCAGATGCGGCAGCGCGAATTTCGTCATCACGAACGCGGTGCGGATGTTGTTGCGCAGGATGTAGTCGAAATTCTCGACCGAGAAGAGCTGGCACTCCGCGACCTCGGGAAACACGCCGGCATTGTTGATGAGCACGTCGAGTTTGCCGAGCTTGGTGACGCACTCGGCGATGCAGGCCTTGGCCTGCGCCTCGTCGGCGAGGTCGCCGGTGAACGCCTCCGCCGCGCCTCCGGCGCCGCGGATCGCATCGACCACGTCGTCGACCGGATCGCCTGGCAGCCCGGCGACGACGACCTTCGCGCCCTCGCGCGCGAACTTGTGCGCGACGGCTTCGCCGATGCCGGTGCCGCCGCCGGTGACGATCGCGACCTTGCCTTCGAGCCGACCCGTCATGTGCCCACTCCCTTGTTCGATCTGCCTCTCGAACGCACCGTGCGGCGGCGACGTTCCTGAACCATCGGGCCTCGCCGCTCGTTGACGGGCAGGACGCCAGGGAGTTGCGACATGCTCGAGAACATTCCGAAATCCGTCGGCGAGGCGATGAAGTCCGCCCGCGCCGGCACCGAGAAATTGACGATCAACGTCATCGATGCGCCGATGACCATCGACATAAAGAGCGCGGCGTTCGGCGACGTGCAGCCAATTCCGCCGCGCTACACCGCCGACGGCGAAGGCCTGTCGCCGGAACTCACGTGGCGCGGCGTGCCGGAGCAGACGCGCTGCGTCGCGCTGATCGTCGAGGATCCGGACGCACCGATGCCGCAGCCGCTGGTGCACGCGATCGTTCCGCTGCTGCCGCGCGAAGGCGCGCTCGCCGCCGGCGAACTCGGCGGTGACGGCATCAAGACCGGCCGCAACTCCTATCTTCAGCACGGCTATCTGGCGCCCGATCCGCCGACCGGCCACGGGCCGCACCGCTACGTGTTCGAGATGTTCGCGCTTTCGGAAGCGCCGCAGGAGGTCGAGAGCATGGGCCGCAGCGAGTTCGTCGACTGGGTCCGGCCCCGGGTCCTTGCGAAAGGCTGCCTCATCGGCACCTACGAACGCGCCTGAGCGTCCCGCGTGAAACCCGAAGTTCCGTCTGCGCGTTGCAGCAAGGGGCACATCCGGACACGAGGAGAAGGACCATGGCCGAGACCGGCGTACTGAAGACGAGTGACGAAGCCGACGCGCGCGGTCTCGAACTGGGCAAGCAGGAAGGCGAAGCCTTCGGCCGCATCCTGAAGCACATGATCGACGACATTGCCGACGGCGGCGAGGAGATCGCGCACGGCGACTATCTCATCGCCTATGCTTTCGAGAAGGCCGAGGGCATGTACGTGCCACGCGACGGCAAGCTCGAATGGATGGCGCCCGAGAAGGAGAACATCCACATCGAGGTCTCCGTACGCGACCGCGCGGACGGACGCGTGCTGCCCGGCCTCGACGTCGAGGTGACCCTCACGGACGAGAAGGGCAAGGAGGTGGGGACGCACAAGCTGCCGCTGCTCTGGCACCCCTATCTCTACCATTACGGCCGCAACTGGGTGATCCCGGGCGACGGCATCTATTCGCTGCGCGTGCGCTTCCCGATGCCGGGCTTCCACCGGCACGACAAGGAGAACGGCAACCGGTTCGAAGAAGGCGCCGATGTCACCTTCAAGAACGTCAAGCTGAAGACCGGGCGCGAGTAGCGAACCGCCGGCGTCCGGGCCGGCGCGCCCGGCCCGGCTTTGCAATCGCGCGTCCGGGCGCCTATATCCCGTCCTGGAGTTCCTAAACCCCGCGCGCGCCGCGGGGTTTTCGTTTGAAGAGCAGAAAAGGACGAACCCGCATGGCCAAGAAGCCGGGAAGCAACAACAAAGGCGAATGGGTGTTTTTCGACGTCGTCTACGAGGACGGCTCGCAGCGATCCAACCGGCGCGTGCCGGCCGAGCTGCTCGGAGGGCTGGAAAAGGACGAGCCCGCGCGCGGCTACATCATCGAGCAGGACCGCGAGATCGCCGAGAAGTCGGGCCGCGCGCCGCTGTCGATCAAGAGCCTGGCGCGCACCGGCGCCAAGAAGAAGTAGGCGAGACCCGAGAGAGGCCGGACGGAGACGGCCCAGGCTTGATCGAAGTCAATCGGACGGAACGCCAACTGGTGTTCGATGGCAAAGTGCCTTTTGCGGCGATGCCTGGTCGGTTGGACTCATGCCGGACGGAAACGAGGCCGCGAACCGGACGGGCGAAGGCGCCTTCTGGCAGCAGCCGTCGGAACGGCTGCTCAGCGCACTGAGCGCCACGTCCGGCGGCCTCACGACGTCCGAGGCCGCGTCGCGGCTGCGCCGGTACGGCGCGAACCTCGTCACCGACGATCGGCGCCGCAGCCTGCTGCGCAAGATCGCGCGCCGGTTCGCCGATCCGCTGGTCGCGATCCTTCTTGCCGCCGCGGCCGTATCGAGCCTGAGCGGCGATGTCGCAAGTTTCGTCATCATTGTCATTGTGATCGCCGCGTCGATTTCGCTCGACGTCGTCCAGCAGCATCGGGCGGAAGGCGCGGCCGAGGCGCTCAGACAGTCGGTCGCGATCCACGTCGACGTGTGGCGCGACGGAACGGTGCAGGTCGTTCCGGTGGGCGGGGTCGTGCCGGGTGACGTGGTCTCGCTGACGGCGGGTGATCTCGTGCCGGCGGACGGCGTGCTGCTCGAAGGCCGCGACGTGCACGTCAACGAGGCGTTGCTGACGGGCGAGCCCTTCCCGGTCGAGAAGCGCCCGGGCCCCTGCCCCGCGCCCGAACCGGCCGACGCGTTCAACGCGCTGTTCTTCGGCACGTCGGTGATCAACGGCGAAGCCCGGCTGCTGGTCGTCGCGACCGGCGCGGCCACGCGCTTCGGCGCGATCGCCGCGAGACTGGCGGCCGAGCCGCCGCCGACTGCATTCGAGCGCGGCATCCATGGGCTGGCGATGCTCATCCTGCGCCTCACGGTGTTCCTGGTGCTGTTCGTGCTGCTGGTGAACGTGGCGTTCGGCCGGCCCGTGGTCGAAACCTTCCTGTTCGCGGTCGCACTGGCCGTCGGGCTCACGCCGGAACTGCTGCCGATGGTGACGACCGTGACCCTGTCGCGGGGCGCGCTGCGGCTGGCGCGCAAGCGCGCGGTCGTGAAGCGGCTGGCGGCGATCCACGACCTCGGCGCCATGGACGTTCTCTGCACCGACAAGACGGGCACTCTCACCGAGGCGAAGATCACGCTGGCCGCCCACCCCGGCGTCGACGGCGCCGAAAGCGACGACGTGCTGCTGCTCGCCGCGCTCAACAGCGTCTTCAGCGGCGGCATTCGCAGCCCGCTCGATCAGGCGATCGTGAGCCACTGGGGCGACGCTGCCCTCACCGGCTGGCGTAAGCGCGACGAGATTCCCTTCGATTTCGAACGGCGCTGCGTGTCGGTGCTGGCGCAGGGCGACGGCCGCTCGCTCCTGATCCTCAAAGGCGCCGCCGAGGAGGTCATCGGCCGCTGCAGCGCCGTCGGCACGCCGGACGGCACGGTCCAGCCGCTCACGACGGACGGACGGGACACATTGCTGCGGCTCCAGGAGGAGCGCGCGGCGCAAGGCTATCGCATCCTCGCCATCGCCTGGAAGGCGGTGACGGCGGACACGATCGGCAAGGACGATGAAACCGGACTGGCCCTCGCCGGCTTCTGCCTGTTCCTCGATCCGCCCAAGCAGAGCGCCGCGGGCGCGCTCGCGCGACTGAAGACGCTCGGCGTCAACCTGAAGATCGTCTCCGGCGATCATCCGGCCGTCGTGCGGCACGTCGCCGGCAGTCTCGGCCTCGGCGATCGCACGTTGATGACCGGCGCTGAAATTGCCGGACTGACCGACGCCGCGCTGAGCGCCCGCGTCGTCGAGACCGACTTCTTCGCGCGGGTTTCGCCCGATCAGAAGACGCGCATCATCCGCGCCCTGCAGTTGCGCGGCCATACCGTCGGCTTCATCGGCGACGGCGTCAACGATGCGCCGGCCATCCACGCCGCCGATGTCGGCCTCTCGGTCGACGGCGCGACGGACGTCGCGCGGAGCGCGGCCGACATCATCCTGTTGTCGCCCGACCTGCGCATCATCGCCGACGGCGTCGAAGAAGGCCGGCGCACCTTCGCCAACATCATCAAATACGTCCGCATGGGCACCAGCTCGAACTTCGGCAACATGCTGTCGATGGCGCTCGCGTCGCTGATCCTGCCGTTCCTGCCTCTGCTGCCGGTGCAGGTGCTGCTCAACAATCTGCTCTACGACTTCTCGGAGATCGGCATTCCGCTAGACCGCGTCGAGCGGGCCGATCTCAAACGCCCGCGCGCCTGGAACATGCGGGCGATCCTGCGCTTCACGCTGGTGATGGGCGTGCTGTCGTCCGTCTTCGATTTCCTGACCTTCGCCATTTTGCTCGCGGTCTTCCACGCCGGTGCAGCCGAGTTTCGCACCGCCTGGTTCGCCGAGTCGCTGGTCACTCAGATCCTCGTCATCTTCGTGATCCGCACCTACCGGCCGGTCTGGCGCGGCCGGCCGCACCCAGCGCTGGTCGTCACATCGCTGACGGGCATCGCGGCGGCGCTGCTCGTCTTGCTGACGCCGCTTGCGGACGCCTTCGCGTTCGTCGCCCTGCCGGCGCGCCTGACGCTCGCCATCGGCGGCCTGGTTGTCGCGTATCTCGGCGCTGCCGAAGCGCTCAAGCACGTCGCCGTGCGGCGAACGGGATGACCGCGGCTCGGGCACCTTGCCACGCGGCGGCGGGCCGCTACATTGCCGGTTCCGTCAAGACGCAAGAGGAAGCGCCGATGCCGAAGGCCTACTGGATCACTGTCTACCGCGAGGTCAAAGACCCCGAGAAGCTCGCCGCCTACGCCAAGCTCGCCGCGCCGGCGACCAAGCCGTTCGGCGCCGTCTATCTCGCCCGCGGCACCGCGCAAATGGCCTACGAGCACGGGCAGAAGGAGCGCGTGGTCATCACCGAATTCCCCTCGCTGCAACAGGCGATCGCCGCCCACGACTCGCCCGGGTACCAGGAGGCCGTGCGCGCGCTCGGCGACGGCGCGGTGCGCGACGTGCGCATGATCGAGGCGCTGGAGTAGGCAAGCCTGTCGTTCCGGGGCGCGGCGATGCCCGCGCCCCTCAATGACCGGCTTGTTGCATTACGCTGCCCTCGGCGCGATATATTCGTCTATGCGCCTGCTCCGCCTGCCGCTGCTCCGCCTGCTCGCGATCAATCTCGCCCTCGGCGCGACGCTCGCCGCCCTGATGCTCGGCGGCCTGATGGCGCTCAACCCTGGCAACCTGCGCGGCCTCATCTTCGCCGATCGCGACGCCGGCGCGGCGCTGTTCCTGCTCGGCTTCGGCCTCGTCGTCACCTTCGGCAGCGTGGCGATGGGCACCGCCATCATGACGCTCGGCCGCAAACCGCGGCACAATGCCGGCGGCGGCGGCACGCCCGCGCCGGCGCGCATCGCCGTCAAGGCGCGCTGACCGGCCGTGATCCTGCCGCAATGCCGGCGCGCGGACACGGTACTCTCACGCAGACGTGTCAATTCGTGTCGTGCGGCCGGCACGCTTCGCCGGTATAGCGGAGCAGGATCACGCATGTGAGGTTCGCCATGAAAAGCCCCGCTTTGTTGCTTGCCGCCGCGCCCGCGTTCCTCGTCGCGCTGGCGCTGTCGGCGGCGCCGTTCCGCGCCAGCGCCGAGTCCGCCGTCGCCATTCCGCCGCCCGCGATGACGGCGCCGGCGCCCGCGTCCGGGCTCGAGACCACCGTGCTCGCCGGCGGCTGCTTCTGGGGCATGCAGGCCGTCTTCCAGCACGTCAAAGGCGTGACCAACGCCGTGTCGGGCTATGCCGGCGGCGCGCGCAAGGACGCCGAGTACGAGACCGTGAGCACCGGCACCACCGGTCATGCCGAGAGCGTCAAGGTGACGTTCGACCCGCAGCAGATCTCCTACGGCAAGATCCTGCAAATCTATTTCTCGGTCGCGCACAACCCGACCGAGCTCAACTATCAGGGCCCCGACCACGGCACGCAGTATCGTTCGGAAATCTTCCCGCAGACCGACGCGCAACGCGCGGAGGCGAAGGCGTACATCGCGCAGCTCGACAAGGCGCACGCGTTCAAACGGCCGATCGTCACCAAGGTCGACGCGGCGAAAGCTGCGTTCTTTCCGGCCGAGGGCTATCACCAGGATTATGCGACGCTGCATCCTTCGCAGCCCTACATCATGTTCAACGACGCGCCGAAGGTGGCGAACCTGCAGAAGATGTTTCCCGACGTCTGGCGCGACAAGCCGGTGCTGGTGAAGGAAGCCGGCCTCTGACCCGCCAGTGCGCGGAACCAACCCGGGCGGCGTGCGTCGTCCTCCACACCGGAGGACGCGCATGGCCAAACGCCGGAAACGCAAAGCGCTGAAGCCCGGCGACCGCGTCGCCTGGACCACGAGTCAGGGGCGCACCGAAGGCCGCGTCGTCAAGAAGCAGACGCGGCCGACGCACATCAAGCGCCACAAGGTGGCCGCCACCAAGGCCAATCCCGAATACATCGTCGAAAGCGCGAAGAGCGGCAAGCGCGCCGCGCACAAGCGCAAGGCGCTCAAGCGCGTGAGATAGGCCCTCTATTCCGGCGGGATCGGCCGCGGCTTGCCGTTCGCGTCGATGGCGACGAAGGTGAAATTCGCGTCCGTCACCTTCTCGTGGATTTGCGTCTCGAAGCGTCGCGCCCAGGCCTCGACGTGGATCTTCATCGAGGTGCGGCCGATGCTCTCGACCAGCGTGTAGACCTCGAGCACGTCGCCGACCCGCACCGGGCGGATGAACTTCATCGCGTCGACGGTGATGGTGACGACGCGGCCGCGCGCGCGCTCGACGCCGGCGATGCCCCCGGCCTGGTCCATGCGTGACAGCACCCAGCCGCCGAAGATGTCGCCGTTGGCGTTGGTGTCCGCCGGCATGGCGCTGATGCGCACCGTCAGCGTGCCGCGCGGGCTCGAGTCGTCGTCCATGTCGGAATTCCTGCTTTGCATCGGTCGGGCCGTATGGAAACGCGCCGGCGGCCGTTGCGCAACATGCAATGCGGCGGGCGCCGGTCGGCTGCCCTACTCGCCCTCGCCTAACTTGCGCTTTACCCCCCAGCCGGCGAGCAAGTCGGTCAGCTCCTCGGCCACGAAGAACCGTGCGCTGTCGCGGTCGTGGCCTTCCGCCAGCAGCGCGTCATAGTCGGTGAAGGTGTGCCGCGCATAGGCGACCAGCGACAGCCAGGCGGCGTTCTCGGGCGACGCGACGCGCAACCCCGGACTGTCGATCGCATGATCGACGACCGCCTCGAACTCGTGCGCCGGCAGGTGTGGCGCGAGGTGGCGCAGGGCCGCGGCGATGGCTGAGCGGGTCGGCATGGAGGGAGTATAGCGGAGTGCCGGCCAGTACACCGGGATGAGCAGACAGAGGGAGTTCACGAAGAACGGCAAACGCCAGGTTCGCCGCCTCATTCGCACTCCGTCATCGCCGGGCTTGTCCCGGCGATCCCAATCACGCGGGGACTGTGCCGCCCTGAACGAGATGGCCGAGACAAGCCCGGCCATGACGGGGAGAGTGGTGCTGCGCGCGGATTCGTCCAAGGCCGAAACGCAAACGGCGGGCTTTCGGCCCGCCGTTCTCGGTCTGCTGCGGCGTATGGGTCCCGGGTCTCGCTTGCGCTCGCCCGGGACGACAGCGCTCAGTTATCGAGGAACGAGCGCAGCTTCCTTGACCGGGACGGGTGCTTCAGCTTCCTGAGCGCCTTGGCCTCGATCTGACGGATGCGTTCGCGCGTCACCGAGAACTGCTGGCCGACTTCCTCCAGCGTATGGTCGGTGTTCATGCCGATGCCGAAGCGCATGCGCAGCACGCGCTCCTCGCGCGGCGTCAGCGAGGCGAGCACGCGCGTCGTCGTCTCGCGCAGGTTCGACTGGATCGCCGCGTCGATCGG
>Ga0187809_10001420_pt1 | contig 11157 bp, 8 predicted proteins | sample NC_wetland_sal_i_8_FD_132415 | JGI IMG/M metagenome (GOLD analysis project Ga0187809, IMG submission 132415) | Wetland sediment microbial communities from Neuse River Estuary, North Carolina, USA - ASW_4 | ecosystem: Environmental > Aquatic > Freshwater > Wetlands > Sediment | place: USA: North... | reverse complement strand
GATCACCGACACCGTTTCGACGACGAACAGGCCGCCGACGATCATCAGCACGATCTCATGCTTGGTGGCGATCGCCACGGCGCCTAGCGCGCCGCCCAGCGACAGCGAGCCGATATCCCCCATGAAGACCGCGGCCGGCGGCGCATTGAACCACAGGAAGCCCATGCCGGCGCCGATCAGCGCCGCCAGGAACACCGCCAGTTCGCCGACGCCGGGCACGTAGTTCAGCTGCAGGTAGTCGGCGAAGATGTGGTTGCCGACCAGGTAGGCGATCAGCACGAAGACCGCGGCGCAGATCATCGCCGGGACGATCGCCAGGCCGTCCAGTCCGTCGGTCAGGTTCACCGCATTGGACGCGCCCATCAGCACCAGCGCGCCGAAGATGGGGAAGAAGATGCCCAGCGGGATCAGCACTTCCTTGAACACCGGGATGGCCAGCTCGGTGCCGAGGGGCGCCCGGGTCAGCGACATGATCCAGAACGTGGCGCCCAGGCCGATCACCGCCTGCACCAGCAGCTTGACCCGGCCGGGCACCCCGCGGGTGTTGCGCTTGGTGACCTTCAGATAGTCGTCGGCGAAGCCCAGCGCGCCGTAGCCCAGGGTGACGGTCAGCACCGCCCAGACATAGCCGTTGCGCAAATCCACCCACAGCAGGGTGGAGATGGTCATGGCGAACAGGATCAGCAGGCCGCCCATGGTGGGCGTGCCCTTCTTCTCGACCAGGTGACGCTCGGGTCCATCCAGGCGGATCGGCTGGCCCTGCTTCTGCATCATCTTCAGCCAGGCGATCAGCCGGGGGCCGAGCCAGAAGCTGACCACCAGCGCGGTCAGGCAGGCGGCGCCGGAGCGGAAGGTGATGTAGCGGAACAGATTGAACAGGAAGAAGTGGTCCGCCAGCGGGCGGGAGAGGTTGTAAAGCATGTCAGCGCGTCCCCGCGCTAAGTGCGTCGAGCGCGTTTACGATGGTCTTCATGCGGCTGCCGAGGCTGCCCTTCACCAGGATGGCGTCGCCCGGCGCGACGTGGTGCGTCACGGCGTCGGCGAGGGCGGCGGAATCGGGCGCGTAGGCGGCGCGGATGTGTGGCGGGACGGTGTCGAACAGATGGCGCATCAGTTTGCCACAGGCGAACAGCCGGTCCGCCGCTTCGGCCACGGGTCCGGCGAGCTCGGCGTGCTCCGCGGGGCCGGCATCGCCGAGTTCCAGCATGTCGCCGAGCACGGCGATGCGGCGGGTTGCGGGCTGGAGGGCGAGCACCGCGAGGGCGGCGCGCATGGAGGCGCCGTTGCCGTTGTAGCTCTCGTCGAGCAGCAGGGCGGTGCCGCCAGGCAGCGCGAGCTGGCGGCGCGTGCCGCGGCCGGCGACCGGGGTGAAGGATTCGAGGGCGCGGAGCACCTTCTCGATCAGGGGAGAGGCGCGGCCCGTTGCCCCCGCGTCATGGCCGGACTCGGCCCGGCCATCCACGACTTGTTGGGGCGGCCGCAGCAAAGACGTGGATGGCCGGGCCAAGCCCGGCCATGACACCGAGCCCGGCCATGACACGGCGGAGAAGGCCGCCGCCAGCGCGGCCAGAGCGTTCAGCACCATGTGCGGGCCGGGGGCGTTCAGCCGGAAGCGCAGGGCCTGCCCGCCAACCTCCGCCACCACGTCGCTGCCGTCGGCGTCCGCCTCTGCCGACACCAGCCGCACGTCCGCGTCGGGCGCCGCACCGAAGGTGACCACCCTCGCCTGCCCCACCGCCGCGCGCAGACGCGGCAGCAGCGGAGAATCCGCCGGCAACACCGCCACGCCACCCGGCTCCAGTCCGCGACAGATGGAAACCTTCTCGTCGGCAATCGCCTCGATGCTGCCGAGGTGACCGATATGCGCCTTCTCCACCGCGGTGATCACCGCGACATGCGGACGGGCGAGGCGCGCCAGCGGGGCGATCTCCCCGGCGTGGTTCATGCCGATCTCTACCACGCAGAACGCGGCGTCGCTCGGCGTGCGCGCCAGGGTCAGCGGCAGGCCCCAATGATTGTTGTACGACGCCACCGCAGCGTGCGTCGGCCCGAGCGCCGACAGCATGCTGCGCAGCATCTCCTTGGTGGTGGTCTTGCCGACGCTGCCGGTCACCGCCACCACAAGCCCGCCGAAGCGCGCGCGGGAAAAGCCACCCAGCCGGGACAGGGCTGCCAGCGTGTCGTCCACGCGCAGCAGAGGACCCGCACCCGGCACGTCCTGATGCACCATCGCGCCGGCCGCACCACGCGCCAGCGCATCGGCGGCGAAGGCGTGGCCGTCGCCGGTCTCGCCGCGCAGGGCGACGAACAGGTCGTTCGGCTGCAGCGTGCGGGTGTCGATCGACACGCCATTGGCGGCAAACGGCGCGCTCAGCGTGCCGCCCGTGGCCTCGACCAGCTCCGCGGCGGTCCACAGCGGAGTCATGCGCCACCGCCCGCCAGCCGGCGCACCACGGAGACGTCGTCGAACGGGATCACCGTGTTGCCGACGATCTGGCCTTGCTCGTGTCCCTTGCCTGCGACCACCAGCACGTCGCCGGGCGCCAGCCCGTCCAGCGCGGCGGCGATCGCCTTCTCCCGGTCACCGACTTCAATGCCGCCGGGACAGCCGGCGAGCACCGCGGCACGGATCGTGGCCGGGTCCTCGCTGCGCGGATTGTCGTCGGTGACGATCGCCACGTCGGCGAGGCGCGCCGCCGCGGCGCCCATCAACGGGCGCTTGCCGCGATCACGGTCGCCGCCGGCGCCGAACACGACGTGCAGCCGGCCCTGGGTGTGCGGGCGCAGCGCGGTCAGCAGGCGTTGCAGCGCATCGGGTGTGTGCGCGTAGTCCACATACACCGACGCGCCGTTCGGCAGCCGCGTGGCCAGTTCCATCCGGCCGCGCACCCCGAGCAGTCCGGGCAGATGGTCCAGCACGTCCGTCTGCCCCAGCGCCATCGCCAGGGCCGCCGCCATCAGCGCGTTGTCGGCCTGGAACCGCCCGGGCAGCGGCAGCATGATCTCCCGCCGCGCGCCGGCCACCTGCACCGCGACCATCTGGCCGTCGGGCCGCGGCGTCACATCCAGCACGCGGATGGTGTCGCCGTCCTCGCCCACGGTGCACAGCTTCAGGCCGCGGCGTTCGGCGATCTCACGCAAGCCGGACAGCGATGCCGGATCCAGATCCGCCTGTGCCACCACCGGCGCGCCGTACGGCAGCAGGTCGGAGAACAGCCGCAGCTTGGCGGCGCGGTAAGCCTCGACCGAGCCGTGATAGTCCAGGTGGTCGCGCGTCAGGTTGGTGAAGGCGCCGGCCTTCAGGCGCACGCCATCCAGCCGGTACTGGTCCAGCCCGTGCGACGACGCCTCCATCGCCACATGCTGGATGCCGAAGCGCGCGAGGCCCGCCAGCGTCTCGGCCAGACTGACCGGGTCGGGCGTGGTCAGGCCCGGCCCAGGGTCGAAGCCCGGCGCGGTCAGGCCGAGGGTGCCGAGGCTGGCCGCCTTGTGCCCGGCGGCGGACCACAACTGGCGCAGGAACTCCACCGTGCTGGTTTTGCCGTTGGTGCCGGTCACCGCGACCACGTTGCGGGGCTGCGGGCCGGCCAGCACCGCGGCGATCTGCGACAGGCGGCGGCGGGGTTGGGCGTCCAGGATCAGCGGGCGCGGCGGCACGCCGGCGGGCCATTGCGTGCCGGGCGGGGCCAGCACGGCGACGGCGCCGCGCGCCACCGCCTCGCCGATGAAACGGCGGCCGTCGATGCGGGTACCGGGCAGCGCGGCGAACAGGTCGCCCGGCGCCACCTGCCGGCTGTCGGCGGTGATGCCGGCGATATCGAGGCCGGAGATCGCCTGCCAGGCGGCGCCCGGTCCGCCGCCGGATTGTTGCAATTGGCGCATGATCTCAGTGCACCGCAAAGGCCGGAACCACGCGCGCGCCGATCAGGCGGCGTGCTTCCGCTTCCCGCTGGCGATGGTCATGCGCCGCCGCCGTCTCGTGGCGAAGCTCGCGCTGAGTCCGCTGCACGTTGCGCGGCTCCAAAGAGTGCGGCTCCTGGGCCGTGGCGTCCGGCGCGGGCATGTCCGGGCGGAAGCCAAGCGGGGTGCGTTCCGCTGCCTTCGTCAGGTTCTCGTTCCAGGGGCCGAGCGCGAAGGCGTTGGGCGGACGGCCGGGCTGCAGCGGGATTTCCAGTTCGGCGTTGATCTGCGGTGCATCCTTGATGTCGGGCAGCATGCCAAGCATGGGGCCAATCCGGGCGATCACCCGGCCGGCGGCCGGCGCGGATACCCAGCCGGCGGTGGAGAAGCCATAGGTGCTCTTGTTGCCGTGCGGCTCGTCCAGCATGATGTACACTGCATATTTCGGCGCATTCATCGGAAACACCGAGACGAAGGCGGAGACGTTGAAGGTCTGCTTGAAGCCGCGGTGGTAGCCGTGCTTGCCGACCTTCTCCGTGGTGCCGGTCTTGCCGCCGGGGTAGTAGCCGGCCACCTCCGCCTTGGTGCCGAAGCCACTGGTCACCACCAGGCGCATCAGCTTGTCCATGGTCCTGACCACGTCGGGCTGCATCACCCGCTCGCCTTCCGGCTGAGAGCCGGGCGGCAGCGCCAGCAGCGTGGGCTTTTGCAGGATGCCTGTGGCGACCGCAGCGGTGCCGCGCACCAGCTGCATCGGCTCCACGGCGATGCCCTGGCCGAAGCCGACGGTCATGGTGGTGGCCAGCCGCCAGTCATTCGCCGGATGCAGGATCGGCGGTGCCGCTTCCGGCAGCTGAATCGGAGAGCGGGTGAACATGCCCACCATCTTCAGCCAGGCCCGCTGCCGGTCGGCGCCGACCAGGGTGGCCATGTGCGCCGCCCCGAGGTTGGACGAATAGGCCAGCACTTCCGGCAGGTACAGCCAGCGGTGCTTGCCTTCGAAGTCGGAAATCGTGAAGCGGCCGATGTGAATATTGTGCGCAGCGTCGAACTGGTCCCAGACATGCACCACGCCGTCGCTGAGCGCCATGGAGGCGGTCTGCAGCTTGAACGTGCTGCCCGGCTCGTACACCCCGGTGACCGCGCGGTTGAAGCGCTGGTCCGGTGACGCCGTCCGGAAGTTGTTGGCGTCATAGTCCGGCAGGCTGACCATCGCCAGTACTTCGCCGGTGGTCACGTCCATGACGATGCCGGCGCCGCCGATCGCCTGGAATTCATCGACCGCCTTGGAAAGCTCGTCACGCACCACGCTCTCGACGCGGACGTCGAGAGACAGGCGCAACGGATCGGCGTCGGTGCGCAGGCGGTGGTCGAACCACTTCTCCACCCCGGCCACGCCGTGCTCGTCCACATCCACGCCACCCAGCACCTGGGCGGCGATGCGACCCATCGGATAATGCCGCTCCTCGCTCGGCAGGAAGTTGACGCCGGGAATGCCCAGGGCGTTGATCGCCACTTCCTCACGCGGGGTGATCTGCCGCTCCAGCCAGACGAACTGCTTGTCGGACATCGCCAGGCGCTTCTCGGCTTCGGCCAGATCGAGGCGCGGCAGCACGGCTTTCAGCTTCTTGGCCGCCTCCACCGGATCGATGATCTGCCGCGGGTCGGCATAGACCGAGACGGTGGGCAGGGAAATCGCCAGGATCTGGCCGTTGCGATCGACGATGTTGGCACGCTGGCCGGGCAGCAGCGCGTCGGTCGGCTTCTCCAGCGGGGCGAGAATTTTGGCGATCGGCCGCTCCGGGCGGTGCGGCAGCAATGGATCGAGAATGGTGGCGTCGGTCAGCTTGCCGAACACCGCGAGGAACAGCACGACGAAGCCGGCGGCGGTGACCACCAGCCGGACGCGCGCCTTCTCCAGCGCCTTGCGCCGCTGCAGATCGGGCGCGGTGACCCGCACCGTCTCCATGCGCGGCGTGGCGTCATTGCCGGCGGCGCCGCGCCGGCGGACCGGGCGGCCGAAGCCGTTCAGCGGCGGGGAATCAGGCGGCGGGGTGGCGTCGTGCGGATCGGACATCGGCTAGCCTCCGCCACCGTCGAAGCCGCTGTAGGAATTCACCGGCATGGGCCGGGGCAGCGGCACCGGCGCCGGGACCGCCGCCCTGCCCTGCCCCGCCATGCCGAGGAGCGACCCGGTATAAGGGGTCGGCGGCGGCGGACCGGTGCGGATGAAGCGAGGCGGCGGCGCGGCGGCAACTATCTCGCGGCGTGGCGCGAAGGGCCGCGGCTCCGGCCGGTACTCGTTGCGGCGCGGCTCGAAGCGGGCTTCGCGCAGATGCGGGTCGCGCTCCGCCGGACGCGCATCGATGCGGGCCTCGCGGGCATGCGGTTCGCCATCGGCCGGACGAGCCTGCGCCAGGACCGGGTGTGCGGCCGCCGGATGCGGCGGCGCCGGGTGATGCCGCTGCGGCAGCACGGCGACCTGCTGCGGCGGTGCGGCCGAAGCAGGCGGCGGCGCGGCGGGCGGCGACGCCGAAGCGGCCTGTGCCGGCGGCGCCGCATCGGCCGCCTGCACAGGCCCGTTCGGCTCCGCCTGGGCGATCGGCACGGACCCGACATCCGGTGCGGCGCCCGGGGGCGCCGGCGGCGGCAAGGGCGGCACCGCCGGCAGACGCGAGTCGAGGTCCGCCATGTCGGTGTACTGGGTGGGGGCCAGCGGCTGCAGGGTCGGCAGGAACTGCGTGGCGAGCTGGCGCAGCCGCTCGGGATCGTTCAGCAGGGTCCACTCGGCGCGCAGCATGCGGGTCTGCTCGCGCGCCTTCTCGGCCGCATGCACGGTTTGCTCGATCTGCTGGTCGAGCACCTGCACCCGGTGCTTTTCCTGATACAGGTACAGGCCGGATCCACACGCGGCGGCGAAGCAGATCAGGGTGATGGGGCGGATCATGGCGCGGTCCTTGCGCCGAACGCCGGCGCGGCTTGGGTCGGCGTGGCGGCGGGCAGCCGCTGCAGCGCGCGCAGGCGGGCACTGCGGGCGCGCGGATTGCCGTCGGTTTCGGATTTGCCCGGACGCAGCGCCCGAGGCGTGAGCAGCCGGAAATCGGGCGCCACCCGTGCCGCCAAGCCGCGCGGATCGTGCCGCGACGGGGCCGGCGTTCGGCCGGCGGCATCGGTCATGAAGCGCTTGACGATGCGGTCTTCCAGCGAATGGAAGCTGACCACCACCAGCCGCCCGCCGGGAACGAGCAGCCGAACGGCCTGGGTCAGGGCGCGCTCGATTTCCCCAAGCTCATCGTTCACCCGGATGCGCAGCGCCTGGAAGCTGCGGGTCGCGGGATCGATGCCGGACCGGTCGGGCGGCAGCACCGACCGGATGATCGAGGCGAGCCGGCCGGTGGTGGCGATCGGCTCGGCGGCGCGGGCAGCGACGATGGCGCGGGCGATGCGGCGGGAGGCGCGCTCCTCGCCCAGTTCGTACAGCAGGTCGGCGAGGGGGCGCTCGCCCAGCGTGTTCACCAGGTCGGCCGCCGTCGTCCCATGTTTTCCCATACGCATGTCGAGCGGCCCGTCGGTGCGGAAGGAAAAGCCGCGATCGGGGTCGCTGAGCTGGAAGGAGGACACGCCCAGGTCGAGCACCACGCCATCCAGCGCGCTGACGCCAGCGGCGCCGAGCAAGGCGAGCATGTCGCCGAAATTGCCCTGGAGCAGGTGCAGGCGGCCGGGATGGCGCGCGGCCAGGCTGGCACCGCGCGCGATGGCATCGGGGTCGCGGTCGATCGCCCACAGCGTGCAGTCAGCCGCCTGCAGGATGGCCTCGGCATAGCCGCCGCCGCCGAAGGTGCCATCCAGGTAGGCGCCACCGTCATGCGGCGCGAGCGCCTGCAGCACCTCGGTCAGCATGACGGGGATGTGCCCGGGGCTCACGCGGCGAGTTCCGGGTTCCAGCTCCGCCCCCTGGGGCGGAGAGGGTTGGGGTGAGGTTGGGGCGATCCGGCCAGGCTGCCGACGGGGGACTGCGCGGGCAGGTCGCCTGTGCCCTTCCAGGGTACTTCCGTTGGGGGGGAGGTTACCCCCACCTCAGCCTGACCCTCTCCGCCCCAGGAGGCGGAGAGAGAACGCGTGTTGCAGGGGGCGGAGAGCGAAATGCGTGCCGCGCCGGTGGGGGCGGAGAGCCAAATGCGTGGCGGCCCCCAGGGCGTGGAGCGGGAAATGCGTGTCACCTGCCTCATGCCGGCACCTCCGCCGGCGCCGGACGCGCCTGTGCCTGGTGCAGGGTGAAGCCGCGCACGCGGGCGCGCTCGCGCGCCTCGCTGCGGCGGCGTTCGGCGGCGGCCGGTTCCCAGATCTGGAAGATGCGGCCGGCGCCCATGAACACCACGGACTCCGTCAGGCCGGCATGCGCGACCAAAGTCTCAGGCAGCATGATGCGGCCTTCCTTGTCGCTCTCCACCGGGAACGCTTCGGCGTATAGTGCGGTGGCGAGGTCGTCGTGCTCCTCGCTGAACAGGTCGTAGGTGTTCAACGACTGCGCGAGCTTCTCGAACTCGGCCGGCGGCCACGCTTCAATGCAGGGATGCTGATGCGAAGGACGCAGCACCAGTTGAGTTCCGTGGTTGTTTGTTTCGATTTGCGACTTGAGCAGGTTGCGGAACGGCGCAGGCACGGACACGCGCCCTTTGGCGTCCAGTCTGTTTTGGTGGGTGCCCAGGAATTGGGTCATCCGGACAGGCCCGCCTTTCCCGCGCGTCGCCTCGCTGTGGTGTGGCAGGATGGGCGGAAGTGCGACGAAGTCTGGCTGCCTGCCGGTTCAGCCCCTCGCGCATCCCCTGGGGACAAGCGCCCCGCTTGGGATGTCGTGGGATAGCATGGGACAGCATGGGCGTCAAACGAATTTGCCCCCGGGGAATTCCCGGCTCGATGATTTTGCCGGGTTCCTCAAGGGGTTACGAAATCGGTCCGAGTCTCCCCAAGGGAATTCGCGAAATGTGATTGTTTCTTGTTCGTTCCTGTGAATAAGTCTGTGGGAAGCGGTTCGGTGCGGCGCCAAATGGCCGCTGGGAGCCGGATGCTGTGACCGGCTTTCGCATCGCTCCCGAGGGCCCGCATGCGGGGTGGACTTTGCTGCGGAACGGACTTCCCGGGGCTGATCGGCGGTTCCTGGCGCTCGTCCTGATCCGTTCGTGTTTCGCCCGGAGGGAACAGAGATGACACGAAGGGGCACACAGCGGATTTCCCGGCAAGGCATTCCGCAACGAGCACCCAGGCGGGGTTCGACCCGGAGGGGCCGAACGCCAGACGGCCTGTAAGCCGGGTTCTGTCCATGCGTTTCCGCATGGGACGGCCATTCCTCTGGGACGCGCCTCTCAGCGCGCCTCACGCGACCAACCCGGACGGCAGGACGGGAATGTCCCCGCATCCTCGCGGATGCCGCCGTCCCTATTCGGTCTTGCTCCCGGTGGGGTTTACCCTGCCGCCCCTGTTGCCAGGGGCGCGGTGCGCTTTTGCCGCACCGTTTCGCCCTTGCCCGCGGGCCACCTTGCGGCGCTTGCACGGGCGGTTTGTTTTCTGTGGCACTGTCCCTGGGGTCGCCCCCGCCGGCAGTTAACCGGCACCGTATTCCCGTGGAGCCCGGACTTTCCTCCACCCGCGGGGTAAGCCGCGGACAGCGGCCGCCCGGCCGTCTGGCAGGCGAGAGATGATGGGGCACGCCGGGTCCGTCAAGCAGGCTCGCCCCGCCGCATACTCCATCGCCCGCGACAGCCGCTTGCCGCGTGCCGCGGCCAGCCGTATCTCTCCCGCCATGCGCACCTTCCCGATCTGCTCCCTCGCTCTGTCGCTCTGCCTGAGCCTCGGGGCCTCCGCCATGGCCGCGGCGTCCAACGCCAGCCCCAAACAACTGGGCAAATTCGGCGACTGGACCGCGGCCGTGTATGAGCAATCCGGCAAGAAGGTCTGCTACGCCTTCACCCGTGCGGCGTCCTCCAAGCCGGCGCTGCCCGGCCGCAGCGAGCCGATCCTGACCGTCACCGAGCGTCCGGGAACCGCCGAATCGGTCGCGATGGAGGCCGGCTTCGCCTACGCGCCCAAGGCCGCGGTCACCGTGACGGTGGACGAGCAGACCAGGCTGGATTTCTACACCGCCCAGCGCAATGCCTTTGCACGCGACAGCAAGGCGGCGGTGGCGGCATTCCAGAAGGGCCGTGAGGCGGTGGCGCATTCCCCGGCGCCGAAAGGCAAGGAGGTGGACGACACCTTCAGCCTGCACGGCTTCAGCGACGCGCACGACGCGATCCTCAAGGCGTGCCCAGGGAAGTGAGAAATCCGGACCTGGGCAATTCGGAAGTGAGCAACCCTGACGTGAGCATCCGGACGTGAGCGTCGAAATGAGCGCCGCGCCGGACCTGACCGCGGAGGAACGCAACCGCATCCTCGCCAAGTCGGCGCTGTTCGACCCGCCGCCCGTGCAGCTGCCGGACGGACGGCGCGACCTTGTCGGGTTGACACGCGAAGAACTGGCACAGGAGCTGGCGGCGGTCGGGGCGGAGAAATTCCGCGTCAAGCAGCTCTGGCACTGGATTTACCATCAGGGCGTCACCGACTTTTCTCGGATGTCCTCCATTGCCCGCCCGCTGCAGCAGACGCTGGCGGAGCGCTTCGTCATCGGCCGGCCGGACACGGTGGTGGCGCAGACCAGCGCCGACGAAACCCGGAAATTCCTGTTCCGGTTCCGTGACGGGCAGGAGGCGGAGACGGTGTACATCCCCGACCGGCAGGAGGATCGCGGCGCGGTCTGCATCTCCAGCCAGGTCGGCTGCACGCTGTCCTGCCGGTTCTGCCACACCGGCACGCAGAAGCTGGTGCGCAACCTGGGCGCCGCGGAGATCGTCGGCCAGTTCATGGCCGCGCGCGACGCCTATGGCGAATGGCCAAGCCCGAAGGGTGAAACGCCGCGGCTGCTGTCCACCATCGTGCTGATGGGCATGGGCGAGCCGCTGTACAACTACGCCAACGTCGCCAAGGCAATGACCATCGTGATGGATGGCGAGGGCATCGGCCTGTCGCGCCGCCGCATCACCCTGTCCACGTCAGGCGTGGTGCCGATGATGGATCGCGTTGGCGCGGAGCTGGGGGTCAACCTCGCGGTGTCGCTGCACGCGGTCCGCGACGAGCTGCGCGACGAGCTGGTGCCGCTGAACCGCAAATATCCACTGCGCGAGCTGATCGCCGCCTGCCGCCGCTATCCGGGTTCCAGCAACG
>Ga0187809_10001419_pt1 | contig 11159 bp, 9 predicted proteins | sample NC_wetland_sal_i_8_FD_132415 | JGI IMG/M metagenome (GOLD analysis project Ga0187809, IMG submission 132415) | Wetland sediment microbial communities from Neuse River Estuary, North Carolina, USA - ASW_4 | ecosystem: Environmental > Aquatic > Freshwater > Wetlands > Sediment | place: USA: North... | reverse complement strand
CCAACGAGCACCGTCAGCACGGCCAGAACGAGCACGGACGGGGCGAGCCAAAAGACTTCAGAAGTGTTAGTTTCATGCAGCGCCAGGGTGGGCGGCCGCACCGCAATGCCGGCCAGCGTGCGCCCCGGTAAGGCACGATCCTGACAATAACCCGCCTTCGGGCTTGACCCGGAGGCGGGAACCGGTTTTCGAAGGGCTTTGGCGCGGCCGGATTTCGGCCGCTTTGGAGAGGACTGGATGGCGAAGGAAGAACTGCTCGATTTCGACGGAACGGTCACCGAAGTGCTGCCGGACGGCAACTTCCGGGTAAAGCTCGACAACGGGCACGAGGTGCTGGCCTACACCGCCGGCAAGATGCGCAAGTTCCGCATCCGCACCGGCGTCGGCGACCGCGTCATCGTGGAAATGTCGCCTTACGACCTCGGTCGCGGCCGCATCAGCTTCCGTCACAAAGGCGACGCGCCGAGCGCCGCGCCGCAGCAGCGCCGGCCGAACTTCCGCCGCCGCTAGTGACTTGTCTACCGGCCGGCGCATCGCCGGCCGCGGGGGCGCGTTCGTCGGGGCATCACCGTTCAGGAGTGGTCGCTTGCCAATGAGCTCCGTCTCGCGTCTCGCGCTTGCCCTCGTCGTCGCCGCCACCGTCGGCGCCGCCGGCGCCCAGCCGAAGCCCGACCAGCACCACAGCGCCCCGCCACCGCAGCATCAAACGCAACCGGCAGGCCCGGGCCTGCTGCGGCTGCTGCCCGGCAATTCGGTAACCGAGCACACGGTCGCCACCGCCAACGGCCCGCTCGCCTACACCGCCACCGCCGGCACCCTGCCGTTCTACGATCAGTCCGGCGACCACACCGCCTCGGTCTTCTACGTCGCCTACATCGCGAAAAACGCCGGCGCGAACCGGCCGTTGACCTTCGTGTTCAACGGCGGCCCGGGCGCCGCCTCGGCCTTCCTCAATCTTGGCCTGGTCGGCCCGCGCCGCCTCGATCTCGGACCGCGGGCGCGCGATCCCGAAAACGCCAAGCTCGTCGACAACCCGGAGACCTGGCTGCGTTTCACCGACCTCGTGCTGATCGATCCGATCGGCACCGGCTGGAGCCGCACGGCGAAGGCCGACGACGCCAAGAAATTCTGGAGCGTGCGCAGCGACGCGGACTCGATGGCCAAGGCGATCGCGCTCTACGTCTCCGGCAACGACCGCGCGCAGTCGCCGCTCTATCTGCTCGGTGAAAGCTATGGCGGCTTCCGCGCCGCCAAGGTCGCCAACGCGCTGCGCCGCCAGCAGGGCATCATCACCAACGGCATCGTCATGCTGTCGCCGCTGCTCGAAGGCTGGCTGACCTTCGGCGACGAGCAGTCGGCGTTACGCGCGGCGCTCGAATTGCCGTCGCTCGCCGCCACGCATTTGGAGGCGACCAACGCGCTGACGCCGCAGAACCTGGCGGCGGCGGAGAAGTTCGCGCTCGGCGATTATCTCACGACGCTCGCCGGACCGCCTTTGTCGGGCGATGCGGCGAAGGCCTTCTACGCCCATGTCGCCAGCGTCACCGGCCTGCCGGAGGAGGCCATCGCGCAGCAGCGCGGCTTCGTCACCGGCAATTACGTGAAGACGCTGCACCCGAACGAGATCGTCAGCCACTACGACGCCGGCTACGCGGTCGACGACCCCTTCCCCGAGCAGCGCGGGCCGCACGGCCCCGATCCGATCCTCGACGGCGTCGCGCGCGCCTATGGCGGCGCCTTCTCCGCCTATGCGCGCAACGAGCTCGGCTTCAAGACCGAGATGACCTATCAGTTGCTGTCCAACGACGTGACCAGCCACTGGGATTGGGGCTCCGGCCGCGGCGAGGCCGGCGTCGACAGCGACCTGCGCGTGCTGTTGTCGTTCCAGTCGCATTTCAGGCTGTTCGTCGCCAGCGGCCTGTCCGACCTGGTCACGTCTTACGCGGCGGCGCGCTACGTGCTGCAGCATCTGCCGGCGACCGATCCGCCCGGCCGGATCGAATTCAAGACCTATCGCGGCGGCCACATGGTCTATCTCGACCCGGCCTCGCGCAAGGCGTTCACCGCCGACGCTGCCTCGTTCTACAAGGCGGGCGCGAAATAACGCGCTCGCCTTTGCCGCTTCCCGCCCGCTGCGTGTGAGCTAATGGTTCATCGTGGCGCCGGAGGCCTTCACGATCGCCGTCCACTTCGGGATCTCGGACTTGATGTAGGCCGCAAACTGCGCCGGCGTGTCGCCGACGATGTCGACGCCGAGACGGCCGAGCGACGTCTTCACCTCAGGATCTTGCAGCGCCTTCACCGCCGTGTCGTGCAGCTTGGCCACGACCTCCGACGGCGTACCGGCCGGCGCGACGAGACCGTGCCAGGTGCTCGCCTCGAAGCCCTTCAGGCCCGCTTCGTCCATGGTCGGCAGGTCGGGCAGGATCGCCGTACGCTTGAGCGTGGTCACTGCCAGCGCCCGCACCTGCCCGGCCTTGATGTGACTGATCACCGACGCCGCGGTGGCGAACATCATCTGGTCGTTGCCGGCGATCACGTCGTGCAGCGCCGGCGCCGCGCCTTTGTATGGCACGTGCACGATGTCGACCTTGGCGTCGGTCTTGAACAGTTCACCGGCGAGATGCGCCGCGGCGCCGTATCCTGACGAAGCGAAATTGATCTTGCCCGGCTGCGCCTTGCACAACGCGATCAGTTCCTTCAACGAATGCGCCGGCACCTTCGGGTTGACGACGAGGATGTTGGCCTGCGTGCCGATCAAAGTGATGGGCGCGAAGTCGGTCGCCGGCTTGTAGTTGAGCTTCTTGTACAGGCTCTCGTTGGTGGCGAGGATGCTGTTGTTGCCCATCAGCAGCGTGTAGCCGTCGGCAGCGGCGTGCGCGACATATTCGCCGGCGATGTTACCGCCGGCGCCAGGCTTGTTCTCGATGACGACCGGCACGCTGAGCAGCTCGCTCATCTTCTTGCCGACGATGCGCGCCAGCACGTCGCTCGGACCGCCCGGCGGGAAGGCGACCACCAAGGTGATCGGATGGTCGGGATAGCCCGCGGCAAAAGTCGGCAGCGGCGCGAACGCGACGCATGCGGCGAAGCCGGCGATGAGGCGCAGCGCGCGGGCGCGCGTGATCGGGAACGGCATGGACGTCTCCTCCGCAACCGTAGCCTTCGCGGCCCGGCATTTTTTATGATGTGAAACAGCGAAATGCGCGAACGGAGTGTGGCATGCGCGCGCAAGGAAGCTCAAGCCGCCGCGCGCGCCGACCCTGCGTTGGCCAGGCGTGTCACGGCCTCGATCATCGCCGTCGGATCGGCGACGCCCTTGCCGACGATGTCGTGGCCGCTGCCGTGCGCCACCGACGAGAACAGGATCGGACTGCCGATGGCGAGCCCCGCCGTGGCGTTGCGCGCGAGCAGCTTGGCGGTGATGTGCCCCTGGTCGTGCAGCATCACGATGAACGCGTCGACGCCCTTCTTGTGGAACATCGTATCGGCGCCGAACGGTCCTTCGACGCGGATGCCGGCCGCCTTCGCATCCGCGATGGCCGGCGTGATGATGTCGATCTCCTCGCGGCCGAACAGGCCGCCTTCGCCCGCGTGCGGGTTGATGCCGGCGACATGAATCAACGGCTGGGCGACGCCGAGACGCCTCAACGTGCGGTCGGCGACCGCGACGACGTGGCCGACGCGCTCGCGCGTGATCATGTCGATCGCCTCGCGCACGCTCGCATGCAGCGTGCAGTGGACGATCTTCGTCTCGCCGAAGCAGAGCATCAGATAGACGTCGTCCGGATCGAGCCCGGTCTCGCGCGCGACGAAGGACGGGTAGCCGTCGAACTCGATGCCGGCGAGCGAGATCGAGGTCTGGTTCTGCGGCGCGGCGACCACGGCGTCGATCTTGCCGGCGAGCGCCGCCTTGATCGCCGTGCTGGCGGCGGCGAGCGAGGCGCGGCCGCTGGCGGCACTGTTGGCGCCGAAGGCGATCTCCGCCGCGTCCGGCGCGCGACAGGCGAGCAGCGTGACGCCGCCCGTCGCCGTCGCTGCCGCCGCGATGTCGTCGACGACGCGAATGTCCGCGCCGATGCCGCAGCTCTTCGCCTGGCGCGCCACCACGTCGGGATCGCCAACCAGCAGCGGGCGACACAGCCCGCGCACGCGCGGGTCGAGCGCCGCCTTGAGGCTGAGCTCGGGACCGATGCCGGCAGGATCGCCGGTGGCGATGGCGACGATGGGCTGCATAACGGTCACGCGCGCAAGGCGGTCAGCATCGCCTCGACATATTCCTCGCCGTTGGCGACGACGAGCATCGAGGCGCACGGCCGCAGCGGCACCAAGGTCTTCAACAGGCTCGCTTCAGGCGCGCCGGCGGCGTCGAGGATGAGCGCGGTCATCTGCTTGCCCTGCGCGCGGCAGGCCTCGGCGACGACGCCGGCCATCTCGGAATTTTCGCCGGCGTTCGACAAGGTGACCACCACGTCGGCCGAGCGGATCTCCTCGATGAGGCTCATCGTGTCGCCGGCGAGATCGGCGAGCCAGCCGCCGACCGGCTGCGCCGCAGGCTGCTTGTTCAGCACCGTCATGAAGGCGGCGTTGCGCCACGGCTGCTGCGCCAGCCGGCGCAGAACGGTTTCGCTGGCGCGGTCGAGCGCGATCACCTTGATCGCGCGCGAGCGCGAATTCGGCGCGTCGATGCGGAACCGCGCCTCCTCCCGCGTCGTCGCGCGCGCGCTTTCACTCAGCATGCCGTCCGCCTCACACCGACGCGTGCGCGACGCCGTCGCGCACCGTGAGCGCCTCGCGCGCCGCCTCGTTGAACGGCTGGTCGGCCGGCAGGATCACCGCGGCCGAACGCACGCGCTGGTGCGCCGGATCGACGCCCGGCGGCACGGTGCCCTTGTCCACGAGCGCCTTCATCGCCTTGAGCATGCGATGGCGGGCCATGATGATACCGTTGTCGGTGGAGACGAGGTTCTCCTTCGTGCGGTCGACGACCGGCCCCATGCTCTCCTGCAGCGAGGCGTCCTGCATGGCAATGCCTTCGACGCCGCTGTAGTAGCGGCCGGCCTTCTGCGCCTCGCGGTCGATGAGGTAGTCGTTGTCCTTGTTCTGCAGCGGCCGGTACGAGCCGGGCACGAACTTGACGTAGATACCCTTGCCGTCCCGCATCGCCTGCACTTCGGTCTCGGTGAGATCGCGGGTCGAATGATAATCGAAACTCCAGGCCCAGCAGTTCTCGTCGTCGATCGGCACCCAGAAGTGGCCGTGCACCGGATGATTGCCGCGCGGCGGGATCATCGTGTAGCTGGGCATGACCCACGGCGTGATGCGCCAGTAGTAACTGTTGTTCTCGGCGTTGCGGCGCACGCCGATGTACAGGCCGCCCGGATTCTCGACGACCTCGAACACCGGGCGAGCATCGTTGAGGTTGTACTGGTTGCCGCGCGAGCCCTTGAACAGCGGATCGGTGTTGAGCTCGCCGCGGTGCAGCCACGATACGTGGCTGGAATCGATGCCGCCTTCCAGCGCCTGCAGCCAGTTGCACTCCTGCAGCCTCTTGGCGACGAAGCGCTGCTGCGGCCGCACGTTGACGATCTCGTATTCGGGCAGCGGCGGCTGCTTGTCGGGCGGACCCATATAGGTCCACAGGATGCCGCCTCGCTCGACCAGCGGATACGACTTCAGCTTGATGCGCTGGCAGTAGCCGGAGTCGGCCGGCTCGGACGGTACGTCGATGCACTGGCCGGTGACGTCGTACTTCCAGCCGTGGTACGGGCAGCGCAGACCCTTTTCCTCGTTGCGGCCGAACCAGAGCGACACGCCGCGGTGGGCGCAGAACTCGTCCATCAGGCCATAGCGGCCTTCGGAGTCGCGCCACGCCAGCAGGCGCTCGGACAGCAGCTTGACCCGCACCGGCGGGCAGTCGTTGGTCGGCAGTTCCTCGGCCAGCAGCGCCGGCAGCCAATAGCTGCGGAAGAAGGCGCCGCCGGACGTGCCGGGGCCGGTCTGCGTGAGAAGGTCGTTCTGTTCCTTGCGCAACATCGATGCGTCACCCGTAGCGATTGCCGAAATCGGCGGCAGCATACGCGCGCTTGACCCCCATGGGAACCGTGTTACTGAGCAGCGGCATTCACGTTTTGCGAGAGGCTACGGATGAGCGAGACGAGTTCCCCCGCCGGTACCCGGCTCGAACTGTGCGCGATCGACGATGTCGCGCCCGGCTCGGCGCTGAAAGTCGAGGCCGGCGATCTCACGCTCGCGGTGTTCAATGTCGACGGCACGTTCTACGTGACCGACGACCAGTGCACGCACGGGCCGGGTTCGCTGTCGGAAGGCTTCCTCGACGACTGCATCATCGAGTGCGATTTCCATCAGGGCCAGTTCGACGTGCGCACGGGCGAGCCGGTGCTGGCGCCTTGCACCGTGCCGGTGAAGACCTATCCGGTCACGCTCGAGGACGAGAAAGTCTACATCACGCTGTGAGCTTCGGCGCCTGCCGGCGCTGACACGATATGTCGCGGAGCCGGCACCGGGCTTTTACCGGAACACCGGCGCAGGATTGCAATTGAGCCGGTGAACGTACCCGGCCGTTTGTTCAGCTCAGCCGCATTTCGGCGGCGGGTCGCTCGGCCATATCGCGGGCACCCGACATGCACAGCACCACCTCTCGCCACCACCGTCCCACGCGCCGCACCGGCGCGCGCACCACGGCCGCGGTCATCGGCACCGCGCTCTCCGCGGCGCTGCTGATGGCCGCCGGCGGCTTCGCCGCCGCGCAGGCGGCCGCTCCGTCGAGCGGCGACTACACGCAGCAGCAGGCGAAGGCGGGGCAGCCCGTCTACGCCAATCGTTGTGCGAGCTGCCACGGTTCGAACATGCAAGGCCAGAGCGGGCCGGCGCTCGCCGGCTCGGCCTTCGCGTCGAACCTGCAATTCAGCAAGCAGACGGCGAAGCAGCTCTTCGACTTCATCAAGCAGCAGATGCCGGCGGACGCGCCCGGCAGCCTGAGCGACAAGCAGTATCGCGACGTCTTCGCCTACATGCTGTCGAAGAACGGCTATCCGGCGGGACAGAAGCTCACCGACCAGAGCGTCAGCGCGGTCAAGCTGCTCCCCTATCCGGGCAAGAACGGACAATCGCAATAGGCGGATTTTCGCGGGGCGACGCGACGACCGTCCAGGAGGGACAATCGATGACGCAATTCCGCTTCGCAGCCGCTCGCGGGCTGCAGACGCTGGCGCTCGGCCTGTGTACGAGCGCCTTGATGCTGTCGCCCGCGCTCGCGCAACAGACCGGGCATGGCGCGCAGGGCAACACGCCGTCGGAAAAGGCGGCGCCGTCGAGCCAAACGGCCGCGCCGCACGCGTCGCAGGCTCCGGCCAATCCCGGCGGCGAGGCCACGTCGCCCAGCGCCCAGACGCCCTCGACGCCGTCCAACACAAAGGCGCAGAACCAGCAGAAGCAGCAGCGCGAGAACGCTCAGGGCAATCAGGGCAATCAAGGCAGCCAGGGCAATCAGAGCAATCAGTCCAGCCAGGGCAATCAGGGAAGCCAAGGCGACCAGGGCAACTCGGCGCAGCAGAACGAAGCCGGCCAGACGCAGCAGAACGAGATCGTCCGCGGCGGCAATGGCGGCGAGACCAACACCAAGGTCACCGTGCAGGGCACGGTGCCGAACGGCGCCAACGTGACGGTTTCCGACCAGCAGATGCAGAACGCCGGATCGAACAGGCAGGACTGGCTTTTGCACGGCCGCACCTACGACAACCAGCGCTATTCGACGCTCACCCAGATCAACGCCGGCAACGTGCGGTCGCTCTCGCCGGTCGCGATCGTCCAGACCGGCATGTCGGCGAGCTTCGAAACCACGCCGATCGTCGTCAACGGCGTGATGTACGCGACGACGCCGGTGGTCGACAACAAGATGAAGATCATGGCGTTCAACGCCGCGAACGGGTCGCGCATCTGGGAGACGACCTACAACATCGGAAACCACAAGATCTGCTGCGGGCCGGTCAACCGCGGCGTCGCCGTCGGCTACGGCAACGTCTACGTCGTCACGCTCGACGACAAGTTGATCGCGCTCGACGCCAAAAACGGTCAGGCGAAATGGGAGGCGACGCTCGCCGATCCGCGCGCCGGCTACTCCGAAACGATGGCGCCGCAGATCTACAACGGCAAGGTGATCGTCGGCAGCGCCGGCGGCGAATGGGCGATCCGCGGCTTCGTCGCCGCCTACGACGCGAAGACCGGTCATCAGGACTGGCGCTGGTGGGCGACCGATCCGAAGTCCTTCGAGGGCAACTCGTGGAAGAGCGGCGGCGGCATGGTCTGGACCACGCCGGCGATCGATCCGCAGCGCGGCCTCGTCATCTTCTCGACCGGCAACCCCAACCCGGACCTCTACGGGCAGAGCCGCACCGGCGACAACCTGTGGACCGACTCGATCGTCGCGCTCGACCTCAACAACGGCAAGCTGAAATGGGCCTACCAGGAGGTGAAGCACGACGTCTGGGATTATGACGCGGTCAGCAACGTCGTTCTGTTCAACACCAAGGACGAGAACGGCAAGACCGTGCCGGCCGCCGGCGAAGCCGGCAAGGTCGGCTGGTTCTTCATCGTCAACCGCGACACCGGCAAGCTCATCCGCAAGTCGGAGCCCTTCGTGCCGATGTCGAAGAACATGTTCACGACGCCGACCAAGCAGGGCGTCGAGATGCTGCCCGGCGCGAATGGTGGCGCCGAATGGTCGCCGCCGGCATTCTCGCCAAAGACGCGGATGGTCTACATCCTCGGCCTGAACCAGCTGATGAACTTCACCACCCAGCAGCCGCCGACGGTGCCCGGCATGATCCGGCTCGGCTCCGCCTTCACCAACGTGAAGGGCGACAAGTCGCAGCAATGGGGCCTGTTCACGGCCATCGACGTCGACAACGGCAAGGTCAGCTGGCAGAAGCGCGTGCCGCAGCCGATGATGGGCGGCGCGCTGGCGACCGCCGGCGACCTCGTCTTCACCGGTGAAGGCAACGGCTGGTTCGACGCCTTCAACGCAAAGAACGGCAACCGGCTGTGGCGCTTCAATCTCGGCGCCGGCGTCAATGCGCCGCCGATCACCTACGAGGTGAACGGCAAGCAATACGTCGCGGTGGCCGCCGGCGGCAACTTCCAGATCGACTACCCGCGCGGCGACGCGATCGCGATCTTCGCGCTCAACGGCGGCAACGGCGGGAATAGCGGCAATGGCGGCGCGTCGAACGGCGCGGCGATGCATCGCCACCCGCATCATCATCGGCGGCATCACCGCCGCTGAACGGACCTGCAGGCGGCCGCCTCAGGCGGTCGCCTGCTCCTTCAACTCCAGCTCCTGCGCCATCTGCTCACGCATAATGAACTTCTGCACCTTGCCGGTGACGGTCATCGGGAAGCCGTCGACGAACTTGATGTAGCGCGGGATCTTGTAGTGGGCGATCTGGCCCTTGCAGAAATCCTGGATCTCGGCCGGCGTCGCCGTCATGCCGCCCTTGAGCTTGACCCAGGCGCACAGCTCCTCGCCGTATTTTATGTCCGGCACGCCGATCACCTGCACCGCCTCCACCTTGGGATGGCGGAACAGGAATTCCTCGATCTCGCGCGGATAGACGTTCTCGCCGCCGCGGATGACCATGTCCTTGATGCGGCCGACGATGTTGACGTAGCCGTCCGCGTCGATGGTGGCGAGGTCGCCGGTGTGCATCCAGCGCGCGGCGTCGATGGCTTCGGCCGTGCGCTCCGGATCGTCCCAGTAGCCGAGCATGACCGAATAGCCGCGCGTGCACAGCTCGCCGGCCGCGCCGACGGGCACGATGCGGTTCTCCATGTCGACGATCTTGACCTCGACATGCGGATGGACGCGGCCGACGGTCGAGACGCGGCGCTCGAGCGGATCGTCGAACGATGTCTGCGTGCTGACCGGACTGGTCTCGGTCATGCCGTAGGCGATCGTCACCTCGCTCATGTTCATCTCGCTGACGCAGCGGCGCATGATTTCGATCGGGCACGGCGAGCCGGCCATGATGCCGGTGCGCAGGGTCGACAGGTCGAAGCGCTTCATCTCCGGGTGTCCGAGCTCGGCGATGAACATCGTCGGCACGCCGTAGAGCGCGGTGCATTTCTCCGCCTCGACGGTTTCCAGCGTCGCCAGCGGATCGAAGCCCTCGCCAGGATAGACCATGGCCGCGCCGTGCGTGACGCAGGCGAGATTGCCGAGCACCATGCCAAAGCAGTGATAGAGCGGCACCGGGATGCAGACGCGGTCGCGCTCCGTCAGGCGCTGCGCCTCGCCGATGAAGAAACCGTTGTTGAGGATGTTGTGATGCGTCAGCGTCGCGCCCTTGGGCGCGCCGGTGGTGCCGCTGGTGAACTGGATGTTGATGGCATCGTCGAACTGCAGCCTCGGCTGCAGCTCGGCGAGCATCGCGCGATGCGCGTCGCCGGCGCGCGCGGCGACGTCGCCGAAGCGCAGGAAGCCGTCGGCCGCGTCGTCGCCGATGCGGATCAGCGTCTCGAGCGTCGGGATGCGCGCGGCGGCGAGTTCACCCGGCCGGCTGCCCGCGATCTCCGGCATCAGCTCGCGCAGCATGCCGACGTAGTCGCTCGTCTTGAAGTGATCGGCGGTGATCAGCGCCTTGCAGCCGACCTTGTTGAGCGCGTAGTCGAGTTCGAAGGTGCGATAGGCGGGATTGATGTTGACCAGGATCAGCCCGGCCTTGGCGGTGGCGAACTGCGTGACCACCCACTCGGAATTGTTCGGCGACCAGATGCCGACGCGGTCGCCGGGCGCAAGCCCCAACGCCAGCAGCCCGGCGGCGAAGGCATCGACCCGCTCATTGAGCTCGCGATAGGTCCAGCGGACGTTCTGATGCCGCACGATCAGCGCCGGGCAGTCGGCCCAGCGCTCGGCCGCCTTCTGGAAATAGACGCCGATCGTGTCGCCGATCAGCGGGACGGCGGAGGCACCCTGCGTGTAGCTCTGTGTCAGCCCGGCCAAGACGTCCTCCCGCGATTTTCCCGGAGGGCCGACGGTCCCGGTCGAGCGGACCACGCGCCGTGGCCGGCGCGGTCTGTCGAACAGGCCCCCTCTTCTTCTTGTTGGCTGGCGGTCCCGAGAGGGCTCGCCGGCTTCCGCT
>Ga0187809_10001418_pt1 | contig 11162 bp, 9 predicted proteins | sample NC_wetland_sal_i_8_FD_132415 | JGI IMG/M metagenome (GOLD analysis project Ga0187809, IMG submission 132415) | Wetland sediment microbial communities from Neuse River Estuary, North Carolina, USA - ASW_4 | ecosystem: Environmental > Aquatic > Freshwater > Wetlands > Sediment | place: USA: North... | reverse complement strand
TCCGGCTGGGTGACGGCGGCGAAGCTCAGCATGCTGGCTTCCTGCGAGCCGGGCTGCGGCAGGCCGACCCTGTCCAGCCAGGCGGCGTCCACATAGACGTGGCAGGTCGCGCAGGCACACTCCCCGCCGCAATCGGCATCGATGCCGGGAACGTTGTTGTCGATCGCCCCCTGCATCACCGACTTGCCGACGGGGACGTCGATCGCGTGTTCGGTGCCGTTGTACTCGATGTACGTGATTCGTGGCATAGACGTTCCTTTATCTCCCCGGCTTCAGGCCGATATCGCTGGGGCGATACTGCCACAGCTCTGCTGCGCATGCGAGCAAGGCGTCCCAGAGCCTGCGATAAGGACCAGCTGCAACGCCAACCGGATGCGCCCAGTAGTCGGCCGCTCCTCGATGGCGAAACGCCGTAGCGGCCCCTCAGTGCGCCGCCCCACCGGAGCCGGCCCCCTTGCTCAGCGCGGTCACGCTCAGCGCCGCGCCAAGCAGCACGACCCCAAGCATGCCGAAGCAGTCGGCATAGCCCATCAGCGTGGCCTGGGCCCGGATCACGCCGCCGATCGCAACGAAGGCCCGATGCATCGCGCCGATCGGGTCCGGGGTGCCGTGCAGCATGAAGTGATGCTGCAGCGTGCTCAGCCGTTCCTGCGTCGCCGGTTGCAGCCCGGAAACCTGCGCGTTGATGATGAAGGAGTGGAACTGCTCGCGCTGAGTGAAGAAGGTCTCCAGCGCCGCGGTGCCGATCGCGCCGCCGAGGTTGCGTAGCATGTTGAACAGAGCCGAGGCGCTGCCCGCCTCATCCGGTGCAACGCCAACCATTGCCAGGGCCGACAGCGGGGTCATCGCCAGCGCCTGACCGACCGCGCGGGTCACGTCGGGAACGAAAAGCTGCGGGCCCGAGTAGTTGGCGTCCAGATGCAGGTTCATGAAGCAGCTGGCGGCGAAGATCATCAACCCCAGGCCGATCAGCACGCGCGAGTCGAAGCGCTGCATCAGCTGCGGTACGAAGGGAATGATCAGCAGCTGCGGCAATCCGGTCCAGGCCATCACCTCGCCCGCCTGCTGTGAGTTCAGTCCCTGTGACACTGCCAGGTATTGCGGCAGCAGGTAGGCGGAGCCGTACAGCGCGAAGCCGAGCAGGAAATTGCTGAGCGTGCCGAAGCCGAAATTGCGGCGGAGCAGCAAGCGGAGCTGCAGCAGCGGCTCGTCGCTGCGCAGTTGCAGCACCACGAAGCCGATCAACGCCGCGGCGGACAGCAGGCTCAGCTTGACGATGAACGGCGAGCCGAACCAGTCGTCGACGTTGCCTTCGTCCAGCACGGTCTGCAGCGACGCCAGGCCCACCGCCATCAGCAGCATGCCGCGCCAGTCGGCACGCCGCAGCAGATGCAGCTGCATCGGTGCGCGTGGCAGGCCGTAGATCAATGCCGACAGCATCACCACGCCCGGCAGCAGGTTGAGATAGAAGATGGTCGGCCAGCCATAGGTGTCGGTCAGCCAGCCGCCGATGGTGGGGCCGATCGCCGGGGCAAAGGTCGCGGTGACGGCGAAGGCCGCCAGGCCCATCGGCCGTTTTGCCGGCGGCAGCATCGACACGATGATGGTGAAGGCAAGCGGGATCAGCACGCCGCCGGAGAAACCCTGCAGCCCGCGCAGCACGATCATCTGCGGCAGCGTGCTTGCCTGGCCGCAGGCAACCGAGAACAGCAGGAACAGCGCGGTGTTGACGATCAGGTAGCGGCGCAGCGAGAAGACGCGGCTGAGATAACCGGTCATCGGGATCACCACGATCTCGCCGATCAGGTAGGCGGTGATCACCCAGGCGCCGTTCACGCCCCCGGTGCCGATGCCGCCTTCGATGTCCGGCAACGAGGCGTTGGTGATCTGGATGTTCAGCACCGCCATGAAGGCGCCGATCAGCGAACCGCCCACGGCGATCCAGGTCTTCAGCGATACCGAGTCATCCGCGGGCAAGGAAATATCGGCCATGGCTCAACCCCCCTTGCCGCTTGTGTCGATGGTGGGTTCCACCGACATGCCGGGCCGCAGCCTGCCGGCCAGTCGATCATGCGGATCGATGGCGATCTTCACCGGGATGCGCTGCACGATCTTGGTGAAGTTGCCGGTGGCGTTGTCGGGCGGCAGCAGTGCGAATTCGGCGCCGCTGGCGGGGGCGATGCTGTTGACCACGCCCTGCACCGTGGTGCCGGGGAAGCTGTCCACCGTGATGCTGACCGGTTGGCCGGGCTGCACGTCGGTGAGCTGCGTCTCCTTGTAATTGGCTGTGACATACACTGCCGACAGCGGCACCACGGCGAGCAGCTGGGTGCCGGGCTGCACGTACTGGCCGGCGCGCACGGTGCGGGCGCCGATGGTGCCGGCCTCCGGGGCGCGGATCACCGTGTAGCTGAGGTTAAGCTCCGCCTGGTGCACCGCCGCCTGCTGCTGTGCCTGCACCGCCTCAGCCTTGGCCAGCGCGCTGTTCAGCACATCGATCTGCTTGGCGGCGACGCCGCCGGCGGCGGTGTCGCGGTCCAGCGCAGCCTGCTTCTCACGGATGTCGGCCTGCCATTGCTGCGCGCTTTGCAGCGTGCCGGACCCGCTGCGCGCCAGCGTCGCATAGCGTGACGCCTGCTGCCGGGAGAAGGTCAGCGCCGCCTGGTCCGCCTGCACCACGGCGCGCGCCTGCACCACGGCGAGGCGCTGCTGGGCGATCTGTTCACGCAGGTTGTCGATGCCGGCGGCGTCGGCGTGCAGGCTGGCCTGCGCCGCCGCCAGTGCGGTGCGCTCGTCGCGGTCGTCGATGCGCACCAGCACCTGGCCGGCCTGCACCGCCTGATTGTCCTGCACCAGCACCTGGGAAATGTTGCCGGCGATCTTCGGGCCGATGATGACCGAGTCCGCCTGCACGGTGGCGTCGTCGGTGGTGACCAGGAAGCGCCCGGTGTCCCAGTAGTAGCGGCCGTACGCCGCGGCCCCGGCCAGCAGAACCAGGCCGGCCGCCGTGGCCAGCAGATGCCGCCGCGACACACGCAACCCGCGCCGGCCCGCGGTAACCAGGCCGGGTTCGAGCGGCCCTATGAATTGTGATCCGTCCATGTCCTGCCTCCCCGGCCGGTTTGCGGATTGTCGCCCGGACCAACCGGTCGGGCTGCGTGGGCTGGAGGTAACCCTTGCCCCCCGCGGCGATAATTCCATTTCTGGAAACAGTATCTGTGCGCAGATTGGGCAAATCATGGACTTGCTCGCCGGGCTTCGTACCTTCGCCCGCATCGTCGAGGCCGGTTCGTTCTCCGCCGTGGCGCGGGAGACCGGCTCCAGCCACTCCGCTGTCACGCGGATGGTCGGCCAGCTGGAGGACCATTTCGGCGTACGGCTGTTCCAGCGCAGCACCCGCCGGCTCAGCCTGACCGAAGACGGCCAGGACCTCCTCGGCTACGCGCGCAATGTGCTGGACATGACCGCCGAGATGGAGGGAGCGCTCGGCCGCCAGCGTTCCTCACCCACCGGACTGGTGCGGGTAGGCGCGCCCGTCGTCGCCACGCCGTGGCTGGTGCCGCGCCTGCCGGAACTGCTGAAACGCTATCCCGGGCTGATGGTCGACCTGGTGATCGCCGACCAGTTCGGCAACATGATCAACGAGCGGCTGGACGTGGCGATCGTCGGCCAGCAGCCGCCGGACACCTCGCTGATCTCCCGCGCGGTGGGTTCGTTCGGCCGGATCGCGGTGGCCAGCCCGGCCTATCTGGAGCGGCACGGCGCGCCGGCCACGCCGGAGGAGCTGAAACAGCACGCCTGCATCATCCACGACATCGGCCCGGACAGCACGCGCTGGCGGTTCGGTCCGGGAGACAAGCCGATCGAGGTGGAGGTGTCGGGCCCGCTGCGCGCCAACAGCAGCACCGTGGTGCAAAGTGCCGCACTGGCGGGCGTGGGCATCGCCCGTATGTCGGAACTGCAGGCGGCCGACGATCTGCGTGCCAGCCGGCTGTACCGCCTGCTGCCGGATTACCCGCCGGAACAGTACCAGGTCTATGTGGTGTACCCGTCCCGGCGGCATTTGCCGCCGCGTGCGCGCGTGGTGATCGATTTTCTGGCCGATCAGGTGCGACAGCTCTCCATGCGCGTCGAGAATGATCGGTCGTGGGGCGAGGACGATTCCAGTTGGCTGGTCTGAGCGCAGCGGGAACGCTGCATCGTGCCCCGTCCGAAACAGCAAACGGCCGGCCCGAAGGCCGGCCCTTGCCTGGGATCGGTGAGGGCGCTTAGCCGTTGCCGCCGCCGCCGAAGTTCGGGTTGAATTGCTGGCCCTGGTCCGACGCCGCGCCGAAATACATGTACGTCGAGCCGAGGGACTGCCGGGGTGCCTGCTGCCTGGCGTCGTGGTTCACCGGCGCCTGATACTGCGTCGCGGCGGTGTTCGGCGGGTACCAGTCACCGCCATCCGATGCGAAGGCGGTGGCGGAACCAAGGGTCAGCGCCGCGGCGGCGGCGAGAAGCATCATCTTCATTTCCGTTCTCCATTTTCGAGCTACGGGAGCCGTTCCTGGGTGGCTCGAGACCGGTGCCGGAGGTGGTTTTACGTCCGGCTGCGATGGCCGAGAGATGATCTCTCTTGGCCGCCGGGATAATCTGGATTTTTGGCAACTCATTTGTGCGCCAGGCGGGCAAATGCACAGCAGCGACGGCGCGCCCCATCGATCGCCACGGCCGTCCGAACCGTGGCCGCCGGCAAACGAAAGGCCGGGGAGACTTGCTCCCCGGCCTTCTCACACCCGCCGACGACGGCAGCTTAGGTCGAGTAATCCGAGAACGCCGCACCGGCGTAGCGTGCGCGGTAGTCGGTGCGCACGTTCACCAGCGCGACCTGGCCCTCGTCCACCTTGGCCTGCGCGCGTTCCAGCGCCGGCCGGATGTCCTCGGCGTTGGTGATGTACTCGCCATAGCCGCCCAGCGCCTCGCACAGCTTGTCGTAACGCATGTAACCAAGGTCGCGGCCCGGCTTTTCGCGCTTCGGATCGCCGGTCCAGCCGCCGTTCAGGCTCACCACGATCAGCACGGGGATCTTGTGCCGCACCGCGGTATCGATCTCCATCGCGTTCATGCCCAGCGAGCCGTCGCCATGCACCACGATCACCTGCTTGTCCGGGCACGCGACTTTCGCACCCAGGCCGAAAGGCAGGCCGACACCCATGGTGCCGAAGGGACCGGAGTTCAGCCGGTGCCCGGGCGAGAAAGTGGGCATCGTCTGGCGGCCGAAGTTCAGCGTCTCCTGCCCATCGACGCACAGGATCGCGTCGCGCTTGGCGAAGTTCTTCACCTCCTCCAGCATGCGCACCGGATGGATGTCGCCGTCCTCGGCATACTTGTTGGCACCGGCACTGGCGCGCTTGGCCGCTTCGCCTTCCGCCAGCTTCTGCCGCCACGCCTTGAAGCTGTCCGTCGTCACCTTGCCCTTGATGCCGTCCAGCAGTTGCTGCAGCACCATCTTGCAGTCACCGACGATGGGGATATCGACGTAGCGCGCGGCGTTGGAGATTTCCTCCGGCGAGATGTCGATGCGGGCGATCTTCGCGTTCGGTCCGAAGCGCGGCGGCGAGGCATGGCCGATGATGTAGTTCATCCGCGTGCCAAGCACGATGATCAGATCGGCATCGCGGAACGCCGAAGACCGCATCGACATGAAGCTGCAGGGATGGTCGTCCGGCACCACGCCGCGGCCTTGCGGGGTGGTGTAGAACGGGATGCCGGCGGCCTCGACGAATTGCTGCATCTCCGCCCAGGCACGCGACCAGATCACGCCGGAGCCGGACACGATCAGCGGCTGCTTCGCGTTCGACAGCGCCTCGACCAGCGCGTTCACCTGGCGCGGATCGCCGAGCGGACGGGAGTCCATGATGGGACGGCCGGCGTAGCTCCAATCGACCAGGCTCTCGTCGATTTTCTGGTACAGCATGTCACCGGGGCAATCGACGTAGACCGGGCCGGGCTTGCCGGTGATCGACTTCTGCAGCGCGAAGTTGATCTGCTGCGGAATGCGCTTCAGGTTGATCAGGCGATCGACGTGCTTGTTGCAGCCGCGCATCAGCTCGACCTGGTCGATCTCTTGGAACACCTGGCGGCCGAACTGGCTGAGCGGGCTGGAGCCGCCGAACGACACCACCGGGCAGCAATCCACCAAGGCGTTGGCTACGCCGGTGATCAGGTTGGTCACACCCGGACCGCTGGCGGCCATGCACACGCTCGGCACCTGCCGCAGACGGGAATAGGACTGCGCCATGAACGCCGCCGCCTGCTCGTGGCGGACGTCGATCATGCGAATGCCTTCCTTGATGCAGGTGGCTTCGGTGAGCAGCATCGGGCCGCCCATGATGTAGAAGACCTGCTCGATGCCTTCTTTCTTCAGGCATTTCGCAATGATTTCGGAGCCTGTCAGTTCTGCCATATGGAGTCTCCTTCTTCGTTGGTCCGTGGCCGGCTACTTTGTGTCATGGCCCGGCCTGGCCCGGCCGTCCACGTCTTGCGGTTGGGGTCACGCGTCTTTCGGTGGAGGTCACAACAAAGACGTGGGTGCCCGGGGGAAGACCAGGCATGACCGGTTGGGTCGCTGCAATCGCAATCACCCGACCACGCCGCCCGACTTCAGTCCGCCGATTACATCGTCGGCGAGCCCGAGCCAGTGGCTCAGCACGTCCGCGGTGTCCGCGCCGAGGATCGGCGACGATTTCACCGGCGGCGGATTGCCGGAGAAACGCACCGGCCAGGCCGGCATCTTGAACGCGCCGTTCACCGGGTGCTGCACGGTCTGCATGATGTTTCGCTGTTCGAAGGTCGGGTCGTTGTACAACTCGAGTGTGTCCAGCACCGCGCCCGCCGGCACGCCCGCCGCACCGATGATCTCCATGCATTCATGCTTGGTGTGCTGCCTGGTCCATGCAGAGATCATCTCGTTGACCTCGTCCGGCCGTTCCGCGCGCGCCCACGGCGTTTCGAAGCGCTCATCGCCGATCAGGTCCTCGCGGCCGATCACCCCGAGCAGCCGCTTCCAGTGCTCCGGATTTGCCCTGCTGGTGAAGATATACACGTAGTCGTTCAGCCCGCCGCCCTTGCACGGGAACGTCCCCATCGGCGGCGTCGCGCCGGATACCGAGCTGTCCGCTGCGCGTCCGGCCGCCTTGGTGTTGTTGGTGCGGTTCTGCGCGGCGAAGGCGATGCGGATGTAGTGCAGCATCGCGTCCTGCATCGCCACCTGCAGGTGATCCCCCTGCCCTGTCTCCTTGCGCCGGTACAGCGCGCCCAGGATGGAGATCGCCAGCAGCATGCCGGTGCCGGTGTCGCCCAGCGACGGACCGGGCTTCAACGGCCGGCCATCGCGCTCGCCGGTGATGCTCATGGTGCCGCCGCAGGCCTGGGCGATCATGTCGAACGCCAGGTTCTTTTCGTACGGGCTGCCCTCACCGAAGCCCTTCACCTGGCAGTAGACGATCGCCGGGTTCAGACCGCGGATCACGTCGGCGCCCAGGCCGAGACGCTCGATCGCGCCAGGCGCGAAATTTTCCACGAACACGTCGGCCTTCTTCGCCAGGTCCTTGACCAGCGCAAGGCCTTTCGGGTCCTTCAGGTTGACCGTGATCGACTTCTTGTTGGCGTTGAACAGCATGAAATACGGATCGTCCGCACCCGGCTTGCCGCCCAGCTGACGGCCGGGATCACCGGATTTCGGGTTCTCCACCTTCACCACTTCCGCCCCGAGCCAGGCGAGGGCTTCGGTGCAGGACGGGCCGGCCTCAAACTGGGTCAGGTCCAGTATCCGCACGCCGGTCAGGCAGTCCTGCCCGCCGATGCTTCCGCTCATGGGTTCGTTCCTCCGTTCGGGTCTGCCGATCTGATGCCGCAGATGGTTCGAATGGTGAGGCTACAGGGATTGTCCCGGCAGCGTAAGCCCACCGGCTGGGCAGCGGCGCCGCACAGGTCCCGCAGCAAGGAATACGGCTTCTCAATGACATGCCGGAACCCGAGGTTGGCCATCACATTCGGCTCCGAGTGATCTGGATCAATCGGTCGCGTGATCCGGCGCAATAGAACACCGCCATTCGCCGGCCGCACGCCGCCGTGGCGCGCAGCCGGGACTGCAAGAAGGTGCCTCGATGACCGAACCACATGACCTGTCCGTCCATCACCAGCCGCGCGGAGCCTCCGACCGCTTCGCGTTCGGCTTCGTGAAATTCCTGCGCTTCTTCGCCGACACGTTCTTCGCGAAACGCTACGGCCACCGCGCCATTGTGCTGGAGACCGTGGCCGCGGTGCCCGGCATGGTCGGCGCCACGCTGAACCACCTGAAATGCCTGCGCCGCATGCAGGACGATCGCGGCTGGATCCGTGCGCTGCTCGATGAAGCCGAGAACGAGCGCATGCACCTGATGACCTTCATCGCGATCGCCAGGCCGAACGTGCTGGAGCGGCTGCTGGTGCTGCTGGTGCAGGGCGGGTTCTACAACGCGTTCTTCCTGCTCTATTTGGTATCGCCGAAGACGGCGCATCGCGTGGTTGGCTATTTTGAGGAGGAGGCCATCGTCTCCTACAACCACTACCTGGAAGAAATCGATGCCGGCCGCATCGCCAACGTGCCGGCGCCGGCGGTGGCGCAACGCTACTGGAACCTGGCCACTGACGCGACGCTGCGCGACGTGGTGATCGTGGTGCGCGCCGATGAGGCCAACCATCGCGACGTGAACCACGGGTTTGCCAACGAACTCGCGGGAGGACCGGCTGCCTCGGTGGCTTCCTACCTGCAGGTGCCGCCGGGCAAGCTGGCTGCATAGCCTGGCGTGACAGGGGAAATGCCGCGAGGCTGCGCCGCGCGGCATTTCACCGTCCGTTGCGTGCCGCATCCTTGCCAGGTCGCGCCACCTGGCGGCACAGCCGCTTGCTCCGCCGCAGCCTGAGCCTCTCGACCACTTCCTCGACCGCTTCCTCTACCACTGGGGCCGAAGAAGCGACGCGCGCGGCTTAACGGTTTGCTTACCCGGGAGCGCGATGATGCGGGCGGGAAAATCCGTGCCGCACCTCAGGACGAGGGTATCGCCGTGCGCCTGTTGCCACTGTGCTGCGCTGTCTTCGCGCTGCTTGCCGCCTGTGCGCCGGGGCACGGCCTGCCGGCTTTGCCGCCTGCGCCAGTGGGCGAGTACCATCTCGGCCCGGGCGATACCGTCCGCCTGACCACGTTCGGCGAGGAGCAGCTCACCGGCGAGTTCCGCGTTGGCGCCAACGGCGCGATCGCGATGCCGCTGCTTGGCAGCGTGCCGGCATCGGGCCTGACGCCCACGCAACTGCAGGCCGCGGTGGCGGCCGGGCTGACCCGCAAGAACCTGCTGCGCGACCCGAGCGTCGCGGCGGAGGTGATGGAGTACCGCCCGATCTTCGTGCTGGGCGAGGTGAACAAGCCGGGCCAGTATCCGTACCAGCCGGGCATGACCGTGGTCACCGCGGTGGCGGTGGCCGGCGGATTCACCTATCGCGCGGTGCAGGATTACGCGTCCGTGGTGCGCACGGTGAATGGCGCTTCGACCGAGGGCCGGGCGCCGCGCCAATCCTTCGTGCAGCCGGCCGACGTTATCACGGTGTTCGAACGGCGGTTCTGAACAGGCCCGAACATCGGATGACCCCGCCGAAGTCAACGCTGCAAACTCAACGACAACCGAGTCCGGAGGCAGCAAAGCATTGGAACCACGGATGAACACGGATGAACACGGATGGTCGGCCGCCAGTCGGAGCGGAGTCGCGCGCGTTCGTTCGGCCAGGGATACAATAAATTGATTGCTGCTTGCGCCGGGTCTCTCCACGCACGGTGGAGCGATGGCGTGCCGCTATCTTTCGGGACGCCTCACATGCATCCCTGTTCATCGGCGTTCATCCGTAGTTCCAGCTGACTGAATCAGCCGCCGGGAATACCGCCCGGACCTAGGCCCGGTTGCGCGTCACCAGCCGCCCGGCGCGCGCCGCTGTGGCACCCTGGCCCTGTACGAAGGCCGACTGGCCGTTGATCCAGGTCTCCAGGATGCCCTCGGCCGGGCGGGTGGGCGCGTCGAAGCTGGCGGCGTCGCGCACCGTCGCAGGATCGAACAGCACCAGATCGGCATAAGCCCCGGCGCGGATCACGCCGCGGTCGACCAGGCCGAACACCTCCGCGGTGTGGCCAGTCATCTTGCGCACCGCGTCCTCCATGCTGAACAGGCCCAGGTCGCGGGCATAGTGGCCAAGCACGCGCGGGAACGTGCCCCACAGGCGGGGATGCGGATAGGTGTCGTGCGGCAGGCCGTCGCTGCCGATCATCGCCAGGCGGTGCGCCATGATGCGGCGCACGTCGGCCTCCTCCATCTGGAAGAAGATGCCGCCGGCCGGCAGCAGCCGTTCCGCCGCCTCGCGCGGCGTGGTGTTCCAGTCGCGCGCGATGTCGTCCAGCATGCGGCCGGACTGCTCCGGGTGCGGCACCGACCAGGTGATCTGCACCGGCACGTCGGGACGCAGCCGCTCCGGCATCAGCACGGTGGAGCCGGCGTGGTAGGGGTAGACGTCGAAATCCACCTTCTGCGAGCGCGCCGCGGCGTCGATCACCGGCAAGGTTTCCGTCGAGCGTCCGAAGTTCTCCGGCATGGAGCATTTGTGGTGGCTGATCACCACCGGCGCGTTCACCGCGCGGCCGATTTTGAGCGTCTCCTCGATCGACAGCAGCACGTCGTTCGCCTCGTCGCGCATATGCGTGACGTAGAGCCCGCCGGTGGCACGCAGCGCTTCCGCCACGGCGATCACCTCGTCGGTCGGGGCCTGCATGTTGGGCGGGTAATACAGGCCGGTGGAAAAGCCCGAGGCGCCCTGCGCCAGTGCCTCGGCCAGGCGGCGCTGCATCTGTGCCGCTTCCTTGTCCGTGGCGGGGCGCTGCGTGTCGCGCTGCATCGCCTCGACGCGCAGCGACATGTGGCCGATCAGCGCCACGGTGTTCACCGGAGACGGATCACGCTTCAGGCGATCGCCATACGCGCCGAAGCTGTCGAAAGTCCACCACGACTCATCGCCAAGCAGGTCGAGCGGCGGCGGCGGACGGGTGCCCATCCGCACCGGCGAGAGCGAGATGCCGCAATTGCCGATCACCACCGTGGTGA
>Ga0187809_10001417_pt1 | contig 11171 bp, 12 predicted proteins | sample NC_wetland_sal_i_8_FD_132415 | JGI IMG/M metagenome (GOLD analysis project Ga0187809, IMG submission 132415) | Wetland sediment microbial communities from Neuse River Estuary, North Carolina, USA - ASW_4 | ecosystem: Environmental > Aquatic > Freshwater > Wetlands > Sediment | place: USA: North... | reverse complement strand
GCCGTTCTATCCGGACGGCCCGGACGGTCAGGGCCTGACCGTGCCGATGATGCGCGGCACCGCGGCCCGGGCCTACCGGCGCGGCGACGGGTACCAGGCCGTCGTGCTGCCCTACCGGGGCGGCCGGCTGGCGATGGCCGTGGTGCTGCCGGACGGGCCGCCGGCCACGCTGCGGCGCGCGATCGCCGCGGGTGGCCTGCCCGGCTTGCTGGCGGGCACGTCCAGGCACGAGGTCACGCTGTCCATGCCGAGGTTCCGGCTGGAGGCCGCGTTCGACCTGATCCCGGTGCTGAAGCGTCTCGGCGTGGAGCAGGCCTTCAGCCGCCAGGCGGACTTCAGCGGGATCACCGAGGCCGCGCGGCTGCTGATCAACGCGGTCGCGCACAAGGCCTACGTCGACGTCGACGAGCAGGGCACGGAGGCGGCGGCAGCCACCGCGATCGCCTTCCGGCCCACGGCCGCGTTCCGGGCCCCGACGCCGGTCACGATGACCGTCGACCGGCCGTTCGTGTTCGCGATCATGCACACTCCGACCGGCCTGCCGCTGTTCATCGGCCAGGTCCGGCATCCGCGTTCACGGTGAGGGCCAGGCCGGCTTGCCCGCTAGCCCGTTAGTCCGCGAGCATGTCTGCGAGCATGTCTGCGAGCAATTGTTGACAATTTTGTTGGACATTTCTAGGATCGCCCCGTGCGAGCGCAGGCAGGCACGGCGCCGGTCCTGGCCGGCGAGCCGGGACGGCGGTCCGCGGCCGAGCGGCTGCGGCAGGCCATCCTGGCCGGGGACATGGCTCCTGGCCAGCGCCTGGTCGAAGAGGAGCTGGCCGGGCTGCTCGCCGTGACCCGGGCCAGCCTGCGGGCCGCGCTGTTCGACCTGACCGCCGAGGGCCTGGTCGAGCGAATCCCGAACCGGGGGGCTCGAGTGCGAGCCGTCACCCTCGACGAGGCCATCGCCATCACCGAGTGCCGGATGGCGCTGGAGGGGCTGTGCGCGGCCAAGGCCGCCGAGCTGGTCACCGAGCCTCAAGCCACCCGGCTGCACCAGCTGGGCGAGGAGATGGAACGCAGCATCGCCGACGGCGAGCCGCTGAAGTACTCGGCGCTCAATCACGAACTGCACCGGCTGATCAGGGAGATCTCGGCGCAGACGGTCGCGGCCGACATGCTTGAGCGGCTGAACGGGCAGCTGGTCCGGCATCAGTTCCATCTGTCGCTGCGCCCGGGCCGCCCGCAGGCCTCGCTGCCCGAGCACCTGGCCATGATCGCGGCCATCGCCGGGCGGCGGCCGGCCGAGGCCGAGGAGGCCACCCGGCGTCATCTGCGCAGCGTCATCACCGCCCTGCGCGAAGCGGAGGAAGCCCAGTGAGACCCTACCCAAGTTCCCAGCCCGGCACGCCGGTACCGGCCGCCACCCTGGCCAAGGCGTACACACGGGTGTTCCCGCAGGTCACGGACGGGCTGGCCTGATGCGCAACGTGATCGTCACCGGCGTGCCACGGGCGGACCTGGCCGTCGTCGATGAGCTGGCCGGACTGGGCGTGGCCACCGTGCACGAGGCGATCGGCCGGGCCGGATACCTGGGACCGGGACTGCGCCCCATCCAGGACGGGACGCGGGTCGGCGGGACGGCGGTCACCGCGCTGTGCTGGCCCGGCGACAACCTCATGATCCACGCCGCGGCGGAGCAGTGCCAGGCCGGGGACCTGCTGGTGGTGACGACGACGTCGCCGTGTACCGACGGGTTGTTCGGCGAGCTACTCGCGACCTCGCTGGCCGCCCGGGGCGTGCGCGGCATCGTGATCGAGACGGGCCTGCGGGACGTAGCCGAACTACGGGCCATGGGCTTTCCGGCCTGGTCGGCAGCGGTCAGCGCACAGGGCACGGTCAAGGAAACCCCCGGCGCGGTCAACGTGCCGGTGTGCGTCGGTGGCCAGATCATCCGGCCCGGCGACGCGATCATCGCCGACGACGATGGCGTGGTGTGCGTGCCGCGCGACGACGTGGGCCAGGCGCTGGCCGCCGCGCGGGCCCGGGTGGCCAAGGAGGAGCAAACCCGCAAGGCCCTGGCCGACGGCCAGCTCGGCCTGGACCTGTACGGCCTGCGGGCCAAGCTCGCCGCGCGCGGGGTGGAATGGGTCAGCGCCGCGGAGGAGGGGGGCACCCATGGGTGACGGGGTCCGGTGCATGCTCATGCGGGGCGGCACGTCGAAGGGTGCCTACTTCCTGGCCGAGGATCTGCCGCAAGATCCGGCCGAACGCGATGACCTGCTGCTGCGGATCATGGGCAGCCCCGACCCCCGGCAGATCGACGGGATCGGCGGGGCCCATCCGCTGACCTCCAAGGTGGCGGTAATCTCCCCCTCGGCCCGCGCCGACGCCGACGTCGACTACCTGTTCCTGCAGGTCGGCGTCGATCAGGCCATGGTGTCCGACCGGCAGAACTGCGGCAACCTGCTGGCCGGCGTGGGGCCGTTCGCGGTGGAGCGCGGCCTGGTCAGCTCGGCGCCGGTCCGGATCCACATGGTCAACTCGGGCAGCGTGGCTACGGCGAGCTTCCCCGGAGCGGACGGCGTCGTGGACTATGACGGTGACGTCGCGATCGCCGGGGTGCCGGGGACGGCCGCGGCCGTGGTGCTCGACTTCACCGATACCGAAGGCTCGGCCACCGGCGCGCTGCTGCCCACCGGAAACGTGGCCGACGTCATCGAGGTGCCACCACGGGGGGACGACCCCCCTGGCACCCCCCGATGCATCACCGTGACCTGCATCGACAACGGCATGCCGGTGGTGGTCGTGCCCGCCGCCGAGCTCGGCCGCACCGGGTACGAGACCGTCGCCGAGCTCGAGGCCGACCCGGACCTGGGCCGCCGGGTCCAGGCGCTGCGGCTGGCGGCCGGCCCGCTGATGGGCCTGGGCGACGTGTCGGCCGCCTCCGTGCCGAAGATCTCGCTGATCGCGGCGCCGGCGGACGGCGGCACGATCTGCACCAGGACCTTCATCCCGATCCGGGTGCATGAGTCGATCGGGGTGCTCGGCGCGGTCAGCGTGGCCACCGCGCTGCTACTGAACGGGGCGGCTGGCGCCGACCTGGCCGCGGTCAAGCCGGGCCAGACGCGGTTCGACATCGAGCACCCGACCGGTCACCTCGAGGTCGAGGCCGAGGTCGACACCACGACCGAGCCGCCCACGGTGATCCGGTCGGGAGTGGTGCGCACCGCGCGCAAGCTCTTCGACGGCACCGTCTTCCCCCGGAGGTCCCGGTGACCAGCCCCCAGTCTCAGGCGGCACAGCACCCGGCGGTGACGCGGCCGCCGCTGCACGATGTCGCGCACCTCGGGCACATCGAGCTGCTGACGCCCAAGCTCTGCGAGAGCCTGTGGTTCTTCGTGGACGTGCTCGGCCTGACCGAGACCTGCCGCGAGGGCAACTCGGTCTACCTGCGCACCTGGGATGACTACGAGCACCACACGGTCAAGCTCACCGCGGACGAAACCTCCGGCATCCGCCGGGTCGGGTTGCGGACCTCGAGCCAGGCGGCCCTGGAGCGCCGCGTGGCGGCCATCGAGGAGGCCGGGCTCGGCATCGGCTGGAAGGACGGCGATCCGGGCATCGGGCCCACGTACGTGTTCCGTGACCCGGACGGGCACGAGCTGGAGCTGTACTGGGAGACCGAGTGGTACACGCCGCCCGATGAGCTGAAGCCGTCGCTGAAAAACCAGGCCCAGGCCTATCCGGGGCGCGGCGTCTGCGTCCGCCGGCTGGACCACGTGAACTACCTGGCCCAGGAGGTGCCGCCCAACGGGGACTTTGTCCGCGACGTGCTCGGCGGGCGGGTCACCGAGCAGATCATGCTGGACGACGGCGCGATCTCCGCGCAATGGCTGCACTTCACCAACAAGGGCTACGACCTGGTGTACACGCGCGACTGGACCGGCAGCACCGGACGGCTGCACCACATCGCGTTCGCGCCCGACACTCACGAGGACGTCCTGCGCGCCGCGGACATCTGCCTGGACCACGGCGTGTTCATCGAGACCGGGCCGCACAAGCACGCAATCCAGCAGACGTTCTTCTTGTACGTCTACGAGCCCGGCGGCAACCGGATCGAGCTGGCCAACCCGGCCGCGCGGCTGGTGCTGGCACCGGACTGGCGCACGATCACCTGGACCGAGGCCGAGCGAGCCAAGGGCCAGGCCTGGGGGCTGAAGACCATCGAGTCCTTCCACACCCACGGGACCCCGCCGGTCCGGTCATAGGCCGCGGGGCTAAGGGCCGAACGGACCGCGCGCACCACGGCCCGTTCGGCCGAAAAAATCTATGGCCTAACGGGCCGGCGGGGTGATCACAGAGAAGACGGCACCCTGGTTGTCGGCGACGACGCCGATCCGGCCGAACGGGGTGTCCATGGGCGGCTGCACGGTGCGGCCGCCGAGCTCGGTGACCGTCGCCATCGCGGCGTCGGTATCGGTCACGGCGAAGTAGGCGCCCCACGCCGCGGGTATCTCCGCGGGGGTGCCCTCCGGATACTCGCCGATGCCGCCGACCTCGTGGCCGTCGACCATGAGCGTCGCGTACGTGAACCCGTCGCTGCTCATGTCCTGGTAGCCGTAGCCGAACACGGCCTGGTAGAAGGCCTGGCTGCCGGCGAAGTCGCGGCTGAGCTGCTCGTTCCAGGTCAGCGCGCCCGGCTCGTTGGCCACGCCGAGCCCGGTGGTGCGGGCGCCCTGCCACAGGCCGAAGGCGGCGCCGGCCGGGTCCATGGCTACCGCCATCCGGCCCTCTTCCATCACATCCATCGGCCCGGCCAGCAGCTGGCCGCCCGCACCCTTGATCTTGGCCGCGGTCGCGTCAGCGTCATCGGTAGCCAGGAAGGTCGTCCAGACCGTCGGAGCGCCGGGCCCGGCCATCTTCGGGCTGATGGCCGCGACGATCCGGCCGTCCTGATGGGCGATGGAATAGCCGCCGACCTCAGGGCCGCCGAGCTCGATGTCCCAGCCGAACAGGGCCTGGTAGAACGCGATCGCCTTCGGCACGTCGTCCACGCTGACATCCACCCAGCAGGGCGTACCGGCAGGCCACCGAGTATCGCGGGTTACCACTTGGGTTACCTCCCCATGATTGATCCAGTTGCCGCCGACGCTAACACAGGGCCCCGCGAGCCAAAGGGCGCCGGCGCCGACTGGACCGAGGAACGACGAAGGAGTGACGAGGGAAGGAGGCGCCTTCAGGGCGCCCGGAGGCGAGCGGGGGAGGTAGGGCACTGACAGCCGGGCCTCCTACACTGGGCGTTCATGTACGCCAAGACCAACCCGAGCGCGGGGCACCTGTCGCCGAGGCAGAAGCGGGCCTTCGCGATCATCGGCGTGCTGATCGTCCTGATCGTCGGCGGCCTGGCGGCTTGGAGCGCGCTGGCCTCGGACAGCTACTCCAGTTCGGGGCACGGCTGCGTGAACGTGACCGTGCCGAGTTCCACCGGCGGGGCGACCCTGCACTACTGCGGCGCGGCGGCCCGGTCGTTCTGCCAGACGTCGTTCCGCAAGCAGGACCAGATCTCGCTGCGGGCCCGGCCGCAGTGCGTGCTGGCCGGGCTGGCCCCGTCGGCCAGCGCTTCGCCCGCGGGATAGGTGGTCACAGGTCGATGATGATGGTGACGGGGCCGTCGTTGACCAATGACACCTTCATCTCGGCGCCGAAGACGCCAGTCTGCACCCGGGCACCCGCTCCCCGCAGGGCCTGCACCACGGCGCCGACCAGGGGCTCGGCGACCGGACCCGGCGCGGCGGCCGACCAGGAGGGGCGGCGGCCTTTGCCCAGCTCGGCGTAGAGCGTGAACTGGCTGATGACCAGCAGCGGCGCGCCGATGTCGGAGCACGACTTCTCGCCGTCGAGAATCCGCAGGCCCCATAGCTTGGCGGCCAGCCTCGCGGCCAGCTCGGGGGTGTCGTCGTGGGTGACGCCGACCAGGACCAGCAGGCCGGGCTCGTCGATCGCCCCGGCCACGTGGCCGGCCACGGAGACGCTGGCGTGGGTGACCCTTTGTACCACCGCTCGCATAACACGGCAGGGTACCCGGGCGCGGTAGGCCGCCGCGGTGTAGGAAACTGCGTTCATGACGATCATCCCCGACGTGAACCCCGTTGTGGCCGAGGTGGTGCGGTCCGGCTTCGCCGAGTCGCGGCACCGCGGGGCGGTGGCCGGGCTGGCCGCCGACGGCCGCCAGGTCATCACCGTCGGCCGGACCGATGTCCCGTTCCTGCCGCGGTCGGCCAACAAGCCGCTGCAGGCCACCGCGATGCTCCGCTGCGGCCTGAACCTGGACGGAGAGCTGCTCGCGCTCGCCGCGGCCAGTCATTCCGGCGAGGACTTTCACGTCGACGGGGTGCGGAAGATCTTGTCCGGGGCCGGGCTGAGCGAGGACGACCTGCGCTGCCCGGCCGCCTGGCCGATGGATACCGAGACGGCCTACCGGCTGATCGCACGCGGCGAACCGATGTCACGAATCCGGATGAACTGCTCGGGCAAGCACGCCGCGATGCTCGCCACCTGCGCGGCGAACGGCTGGCCGACGGCCACCTATCTGGATCCCGGTCATCCGCTGCAGCAGGCGATCCGCGCCACCATCGAGGAACTGGCCGGGCAGAGGTCGACCGCCACCACGGTGGACGGCTGCGGCGCGCCGCTGTTCGCGCTGACGCTGGCCGGGCTGGCCCGGGCGTTCCGCGCCCTGGTGCTGGCTGAGCCCGGGACGCCCGAGCGCCGGGTGGGCGACGCCATGCGCGCTTACCCGGAATGGACCAGCGGCACCGACCGGGACGAGCGACGGCTGATGAACGCGGTGCCGGGGCTGCTGCTCAAGAGCGGCGCCGAGGGCGTGGACGCGTTCGCCCTCGGTGACGGTCAGGGGGTCCGGGCGGGCGCGGTCAAGGTCGACGACGGCGGCGCGCGGGCCCGGACCCCGGTCACGGTGGCCGTGCTGCGCCAGCTGGGCGCCGTCGTGCCGGAGGAGCTAGCCACCGTCCCGGTCTACGGCGGCGACGCCGTGGTCGGCGAGGTCCGCGCGGTCGGATTGTCCTAGCCGCACCGTAGGATGACGCGGGTGAGCAAGAAGACCCGGCCGCGCCGCAAGCAGGCCCCAGCCAGCGCCCCTGGGCGCGAGGAACCTGGCACGCTGGTCGAGCGCATGATGGACAGCTTGTGGCGGGCGGTGGCCGCGGGCGATCTGCTCCGGGCCGAACTCGAGGCGGCGACGTGCCTGGCCCTGCCGCGGGTGGGGCGGCTGGCTCCCGAGGACGCCCAGGCCTTCATCTCCAAGGTGCTGGTGGACGGGGCGATCCGCCCGCCGTCGGCGGAGGGGGCCGCGATGCTGCGGCTGCTGATGTCTCTGGGCTCGCCGGCCACCAAAAGGGCGGCCAGCCAGGGCCTGGCCCGGCTGACCGAGGCCGGGATCTACCCGCCGGACTGGGTGACCGGGGCCGGGAAGGCGGTGCCGGTGCAGGCCTGGCGCCGGTACGACGTATTCGGCGACGACGAGGCCATAGCGGTGACGTTCCGCTACGGGGAGGCGGAGCACGGCATCGTGGGGCAGATCGACCGGACCGGCATCCCCATCGCGATCGCGGTCGGCGTCGCCATCGACGCGGCCAGCCTGATCGAGGCCGTGAACCACGAGGACGACCCGTTCGACCGTACTGAGCAGATCAGCCTGGCCGAGGCGCGGCGGGCCCTGGAAGCGCCGCTGGCCCGGTGCGACGAGGAGGCCGAGCCGGGCCTGTCCGCGGACACCCTCGCCTACTTGCCGGTGGCACGGTCGCGGGCCCGGCGGCTGCCCGCCGAGGGCGCCGAGCCGGTTCCGGTATTCACCGCCGCCGATCGCGCGGCGGCGGTGGATGACTTCATGAAGAGCCCGCTGGCCGCCGAGGCGGTGGCGGCCGAGGAGGACGCCACGCGGTTCTGGGCCGAGGTGCTCACCGGCTATAGCAGCCGCATCCCGGGCGAGCCGCCCGGACAGGTCGGCCCGCGCAAGATCGCGCATCTGCTGCTGGGCCACGTGCCGAACACCTTCAGCGTGTCTGCCGCGCAGCGTCAGCACCTCGAGGTAGCGGTGACCGCGTGGATCCGCTGGTCGGCCGAGCACCGTGGTCTGGACGAGGCCGCGACCACCCGCCTGACTGATGTCCTGCCCGAGGTGTTCGGCCGGTTTGGCGCGGCCTACGACGACCCGCAGGCGGCGACCGCCCGCGGCTACCTAGCCGACCTGGCGGTCAGCGACGCCGACGTGTCCGAGCTGGCCGGCCACGTGGCGCGGCGCATGTTCGCCGTGCCGCTGCCCGATCCGCCCGATGACGGCGGCCCCGTGGACCTCAGCGACCCGGATGTGCGCAGCGCGCTCATCGAGACCGAGTTCGCCGCGTGCACGCCCCACGCTGGCCTGGCCCACGAGGATTTCATGGCCGCGGTGCAGCGGATCATCGCCGAACTGTGGGACGACGATCCGGAGGAGACGTTCAAGGCGGCCCGGCGCATGTTCGCCTCGGGTGCCGACCGGCACGACATCATCCACACACTCGCGGAAACCCCCGCCGCTCCAGGCGGCCAGGCCAGCAGGACCTCATCGGCCGAGCGATGAGCCGGACGGCCCTCCGCCGTTCTACGCGTGTCCGGCCCGCCCGGCAACAGAAGCCGCGGCAGGCATGAAGAGTACGGGGTACCGGGAGGCAGGGCGATGAGCTACGCGGACGTGAACGGCGTCTGGATGTACTACGAGGAGCACGGCTCGGGGCAGCCGCTGATCTTGCTGCACGGCGGACTGGGCTCGGGCGACATGTACGCCCCGATCCTGTCGCTGCTGGCCCGGGGCCGCCGGGTGATCACGGTCGACCTGCAGGGCCACGGCCGCACCGCGGACGTGGGCCGTCCGCTGCGGTACGAGACGCTAGGCGACGACGTGGCCGGGCTCATCCGGCACCTCGGCCTGGCCCACGTCGACCTGATGGGGTACTCGTTCGGCGCCCTGACCGCCCTGCGGACCGCCATCCAGCATCCGGACCTGGTGCGCCGGCTGGTGATCGCCTGCATCCCGTGCCGACGGGACGGCTGGTACCCGGAGAGCCTGGCCGGCATGGACGCGATGGGATCGCAGCTGGCCGGGATGCTCATGCAGTCCCCGGTCTACGAGGTCTACGCCCGGGTCGCGCCGCGGGTGCAGGACTTCCCGGTGCTGCTCGACAAGACCGGCGAACTGCTGCGGCGGGACTACGACTGGTCGGCGGAGGTCGCCGCGATCACCGCGCCGGTCATGCTGGTCTACGCGGACGCCGACGCGGTGCGCCCCGCGCACATCGTCGAGTTCTACGCGCTGCTCGGCGGCGGGCTGCGCGACGCGAACTGGGACGGCTCGCTCCGGCCGGTGACCCGGCTGGCCATCCTGCCAGGGCACACGCACTACGACCTCTTCGCCGCGGCGGACCTGCCCGCCGCGGTCATCCCCTTCCTGGACGCGGAGTCGCTGGAGCCGCCGCCGCCGATCGGCAGGTGACTGACCCGTCCAGGACCGCGCAGAGCCGGGCCAGGGCCGTGGTGTAGGCGTGCTCGGGTGGGTGGCCGTAGCCGATGACCAGGCCCGCCCGATCGTCGCTGGCGCCGGGGGCCCGGAAGCTTTCCAGTCCCTGCAGGGCCAGGCCGTGCCCGGCGGCCCGGGCGATGAGCTGCCGCTCGGAGTCGGGCCGGGGCAATTCGAGGACCGCGTGCAAGCCGGCGGCGATCCCGGTGACGTGGCGTCCCTGGCGGGCCAGCGCGGCGGCCAGCCGGTCGCGGCGGCGGCGGTAGGCGAGCCGGGCGCGGCGGATCTGCCGGTCGTAGCCGCCGGATCCGATGAACTCGGCCAGGATGAGCTGGTCCAGCCCCGAGGGGCCCGCGGTCAGCTGGGCCGCCACCGCGTCCAGCAGCCGCGGCGGGACGACCAGCCAGCCCAGCCGCAAGGCCGGGATCAGGCTCTTGCTCGCCGTGCCGGCGTAGATGACGCGGTCGGGGGCGAGCGCCTGTAGCGCGCCGACCGGCTGCCGGTCGTAGCGGAACTCCCCGTCGTAGTCGTCCTCGATCACCATCGCGCCCCAGCGGGCCGCTTCCCGGCGGCGCTGCGGATGGAGGGTCACGCCCAGCGGAAACTGATGCGCCGGGGTGAGCAGGGCCGCGTCCGCCCCGTCCGCTTCGGCGAGCACGGCGCCGCTGCCGTCGACGGGCAGCGGCCGCAGGCGCAGGCCCTGGGCCTGCGCGACGTCGCGATGAGCCCGGTGGCCGTAGGCCTCTACGGCGAGCGTGGCCGCCGCCCCGGACGAGCGCAGCGCGGCGCAGGTGACGGCCAGGCCGTGCGCGAAGCCCGCGCAGATCACGATGCGGCCCGGGTCCGCGGCGACGCCCCGGGCCCGGGCCAGGTAGCCGGCCAGGGCCGCCCTCAGCTCCGGGAGCCCGCGCGGATCCGGGTAGTCCAGCACCTGGCGGGGAGCGGCGGCCAGCACCTTACGGGCGGTGGCCAGCCAGGCGCCGCCCGGGAAGGCGGACAGGTCCGGGACGCCCGGACGCAGGTCGTAGCGGGGCGCGGCGACCGGGGGACGCGCCAGCGGGCCCGGGCCGGGATCGGCGGCGCGGCGGTCGGCGACCGCGGTCCCCGATCCGGTCCGGGCGGTCAGCCACCCCTCCGCGACCAGCTGGCTGTAGACCTCGGCCACCGTGTTCCGGGCGATACCGAGATCGGCGGCCAGGGCGCGGGAGGACGGCAGCCGCGTGCCGGGTCCGAGACGGCCGGCCCGGACCGCGTCGCGCAGTGCTGTCTCCAGGCCGAGACGGACCTGGGTCCCGGACAGCTCGAGGTGCAGGTCGACGCCGCCATGGCCGGTCTCGTCCGGTATCTTGGCCCATGTTTCTGACATAGAAATGGACCTTATCTTGGGCCGCTTGGCGCCGTAGCGTGGGGGTCATGACCACGATGAACGAAACCACCCAGATACCGGTCCGGCTGGACTTCGACACCTTCGCTGCGGACTTCTCCCGGGCCATGGCGCACCTGGACCGGACCGCGATCAAGGAACTCGACAAGGCGGGCATCGATCCGCGGCTGCGTGAGCTGATCCGGATCCGCGCCTCGCAGCTCAACGGCTGCGCCTACTGCATCGACATGC
>Ga0187809_10001416_pt1 | contig 11177 bp, 12 predicted proteins | sample NC_wetland_sal_i_8_FD_132415 | JGI IMG/M metagenome (GOLD analysis project Ga0187809, IMG submission 132415) | Wetland sediment microbial communities from Neuse River Estuary, North Carolina, USA - ASW_4 | ecosystem: Environmental > Aquatic > Freshwater > Wetlands > Sediment | place: USA: North... | reverse complement strand
GTGACTCGTCGACATGCCGGACGACGCGGGCGCCAGCCGGTGGATGCCGAACTGCGCCGCGAGGCCGGCCGCGGCCGCCTTGTCGCCGTCCGGATAAAAGATCGTGGTCTCGGGCACGTCGGCCCCCCGGTAGTTGCCGGTCAGCGCGACGACCCAACCACCGGATCGGAACGTCGCCGAGGCACGGGCGGCGAGCCCGGTGATGCGGGAGTCGTTCAACACGTCGAGCGCCGGCCGGCTTGCGGTGGGCGCCGTGGTCGACGCGGTGGCCGACGGCGATGACGCGGCGGAAGAGGTCGGCGAGGGCGAGGGCGACTTTGTCGGCGCGCCGGCCGTCGACGCGACCGTCGACGGCGCCGGCCGGGTGGGCGAGGGTGACGCTTTCTTGAGCGCGGTGCGGGTCGGCTGCGGCGCGTTCTGGTGAGCCGGCTCGCCGCGCTTGTTCAGGGTGACGGTGACGATCACGGCGATGATCGCGATGCCGACGAGCGACGCGATCAAGACGGCGAGCCGGTTGCCGCCGCGGGCACGCCGATGCGAGCCGCCCGGCGGGCGCTCGGGTGTGGTCATCCCGTGGGCTTACGCCTCGACGCCGAGCCGGCGGGCGGACCGCGCGCGCTGCCGTGCGGCGCGCAACCGGCGAAGCCGCTTCACCAGCATCGGGTCAGCCGCGAGCGCCTCGGGTCGGTCGATGAGCGCGTTGAGCGCTTGGTAGTAGCGGGTGGCCGACATGTCGAACTTCTCGCGCATCGCCTGCTCCTTGGCGCCCGCGTACTTCCACCATTGGCGCTCGAACTCAAGGATGCGAAGATCGCGCTCCGACAGCTCACCGCTGGTTTGGTCGGTGCCGCGCAACGCGTTAGCAGCGTCCATGAGATGCCCCTTCAGTTCGACCCGACGCTCATCGTACGACCCAAACAACAACGATGTCATTCGCTCCGTGCGGTTGGCGTCGCGCTGTCACGGCGCGCCCGGTCAACCGCTCGGGCGACACGGCGCAGCACGCACCGAGTCGGCAACCGGGCAAATCACCACGGCGGAAGTTGCGATTTCGCATTGGTTGGCTGTCGGCGTATTACTTCCCACGTCCCGGCGCCGATGTGCTTGGGAAGAACCGGCGCGAGCGACCAAGATCGACGGCTTGGGCCGCGATGAGGCGTGGCCGCGACCGCGACCGGGCGGCCCGAGGAGTGAGGACGGAGTAGGCAGCCGTGGTGGGGCAGGAGCACCGCGAAGTCTCCCGAGGGGAGGCGCCCCGCAGTCGGGGCGAGATCGTGCGGGTCGGGGAGTACGGCCCCTCGCACTGGCTCGCGTTCGACTCCTTCCGCGCGTTCGCCGAAGCCGCCACCACAGACATCGACGCGGGAGTCGCCCGCGTCGAGGCCAACGAGGCGCTCGCCCGCGCACTAGGCGACGAGCGGACCGGCTGGCGCTGCCGCGACATCCTGGTCACCGCCCTGAAGGCGGCGGGCCGCCTCGACGAGTCGGTCGCGGTCGCCGAAGATCTGATGGACCACTACGCGGCCGAGGGCGACACCGCCGCCCGGCTGCAGATTCTCGGCCAGCTGATCGTCAGCCGCTTCGCCCGCGGCGAGTTCGAGCGGGCGCTCGACGACCTGACCGACGGCTTGGCCGGCCTCAGCCAGCTTCACGAGCCCGACCGCGCGAGCGCCGCCGCGTTCATCACGGTCGCCAACGCGGCCAGCTCAGCGGAGATGTTCGAACTCGCGTCCGCGCAGTTGCGCCGCAGTGTTCAGCTGGTGCGGGCCACCGGTGACGTGTTCCTCAATCTCATGGTCCACGGCGTGACCGCCCGCAACGAGGCTCGGTGGGCCAACCGCCTCGAACTGATCGGACGACGCGACGAAGCCGCCGCGCGCTACCGCGAGGCGATGCGCGCCGCGCTTCGGGCGCAACGCGACCCCTCGGCCGGGTACTGGGTGCGCGTCGGCCGGCTGTACGAGGGACTCGCCTGGACCTGCCTCGGCGAACCCGAGCTTGGCCGCGCGACCATGCTCGACGCGTTCGACCGCGACGAGGCGCCCATGGAGGCCGAGGACGCGCTGGTCTTGCGGCTCGGACTGGCGCGCGCCTGCACCGAACTTGGCGACACCGTCGAGGCGCGCCGTCAACTGCACCTGACCGCCGGCCTGCGCGACACCACAATCTCCCGGCAATGGCAGGTGGCCGCGGTGCTGCGGGCGGCCGAGATCGAGCGAGGCGAGTTGGGCGACCATCCGGCCATCGACCTCGCGCGGCACGCGGCGGTGTTGCTGGCGACCTCGTTATGGGAGGAGCGCGAGCGGCGACTCGAGTCGGTCATGGTGCGCATGCAAATGCTTGACCTGGCGGAAGAAAACGAACGCGTCGGCCAAGCGGCGACCGAGGATCCCCTCACCGGATTGGGCAATCGCCGCAAGCTCGACGCCGCGCTTCGCGAGCTGACGACGCAACCGGCGTCACCGACCTGCCTGCTCTTCATCGACCTGGACTGCTTCAAGTTCGTCAATGACACGTTCTCGCACGCCGTCGGCGACGAAGTGCTGCGCGCGGTCGCGGTAATCCTGCAGCGCGAAAGCCGGGAACGCGACGTGGTGGCTCGCTACGGCGGTGACGAGTTCGTGGTGATGCTGCGCGGCGCCGCGTTGCGGACCGGCGCGCACGTCGGCGAGCGCATTCGAAAGGCGGTTGCCGCCCATCAGTGGGGCCGCATCGCGCCAGGGCTGCAGGTGCGGGTGAGCGTCGGCGTGGCCGAACACCGCCCGGGCATGAGCTACGAGCAGCTGATGGCGGCAGCCGACGCCGCCGTCTACGACGCGAAGGAAGCCGGCCGCGATCGCGTGGCCGTCGCCTGATTCATAGGCTCGACGTCATGTCGGCGTTCGATCAGTTGTCCGGATGGCCCGTGGAGTTCGCCGCCGCCGGCGTGACCGATTCGGGTTCGACGCTGGGAAAGGCCGGCGACGTCGACCGGCCACAGCCCTGGGCGTCGGTGACGAAAATCGTCACGTCGTACGGAGTCTTGCGGCTGCTTGAGGTCGGCGAGATCGACCTTGACGAGGCGGCGGGGCCGCCCGGATCGACGGTGCGGCACCTCCTCGCGCACACCTCCGGACTCAACTTCGAGGGCAGCGCGCAAATCTCCGCGCCGGGCCAGCGCCGGATCTACTCCAACGGCGGTTTCGAGCTGCTGGGCGAACTGATCGCCAAGCGCACCGGTCAATCGATCGGCGGCTACCTGCGAGAGGCCGTGCTTGACCCGCTCGGCATGCGGGATTCGACGGTTGACGACCAGGCGGCCACCGGCGGCCGTGGGCCGGTGCGCGACCTACTGGCGTTCGCGCGCGAACTGCTCGCGCCGACACTGGTCGACGCCGAGACGCTTGGCGAGGCCACCCGCGTCGTCTTTCCGGGCTTGGACGGCGTGCTCCCGGGTTTTGGCCGCCACGCCGACAACGACTGGGGCTTGGGCTTTGAGATCCGCGACCACAAGCAACCGCACTGGACCGGCGTGCACAACTCGCCACGCACGTTCGGCCATTTCGGCCAGCAGGGCAGCTTCGTGTGGGTCGACCCGGTGGCCGGCGTCGCGTGCGTCGTCCTGACCGGCGCCGCGTTCGGGCCGTGGGCGGCACAGGCGTGGCCGCCGTTTTCCGACGCGGTGCTGGCCGAGTACGCGCGTCGCGGCTAGCCGACCCGCCCGGTGATGTAGTCCTCCGTGCGCTTGTCAGCCGGCACCGAGAAGATTTTGCTCGTCGCGTCGACTTCGACCAACACGCCTGGCTGGCCCGGACCAGCCAGCGTGAAGAACGCCGTGACGTCGCTCACCCGGCTGGCCTGCTGCATGTTGTGCGTCACGATGACGATCGTGTAGCGGTCCTTCAACTCGGCGATGAGGTCTTCGATCGCCAGGGTCGAGATCGGGTCGAGTGCCGAGCACGGCTCGTCCATCAACAACACCGACGGCTCGACCGCGAGCGCGCGCGCGATGCACAGGCGCTGCTGCTGACCGCCTGACAAGCCAGAACCCGGCTTGTTCAGCCGGTTGCTGACCTCGTTCCAGAGGTTCGCCGCGCGCAGCGACTGCTCGACCGCGTCGTCCAATTCGCTCTTCTTGCGGACGCCGTTGAAGCGCAGGCCGGCCGCGACGTTGTCGTAGATCGACATCGTGGGAAACGGGTTCGGCTTTTGGAACACCATGCCGATGTGCCGGCGCACCGCGACGACGTCGACCGACTGGTCGTAGACGTCTTCGTCGTCCAGGAGCACCTTGCCTTCGATGCGCGCACCCGGGACGACCTCGTGCAGCCGGTTGATCGACCGCAAGAACGTTGACTTGCCGCAGCCGGAGGGTCCGATCAACGCGGTGACCGACTTCGGCTCGATCGTCAACGAGACGTCTTCCACGGCCTTTGTCTTGCCGTAGAAGCAGGAGAGCCCGATGGTCTCGATTCGCTTCGCCATGTAGTTCCTATCCATGCCGGAACGCACTCCGCCGGGTTAGCAGACGTGCGACGACGTACAGGCCGATGACGATGAGGATCAGCGTCGCGGCGGCCGCCCAAGCGCGGTCGATGGCCGGCTGGTAAGCCTGTTGCGCCTGGGTGTAGACGATGAGCGACAGCGAGCTCTGCTGGCCTTTGAAGGGGTTCGCGTTCAGGTAGTTGTTGTCGAACGCGGTGAGCAACAGTGGCGCGGTCTCGCCGGTGACGCGGGCGACCGCGAGCATCACGCCGGTGACCAAGCCGCCCATCGCGGTGGGCAACACGACCGACACGATCGTGCGCCAGCGGGTCACGCCGAGCGCGTAGCTGGCCTCGCGATACGCCTTCGGCACCAGCGCGATCATCTCCTCGGCCGACCGGATCACGACCGGCAGCATGAGGATGCTCAGCGCGAGTGAGCCGGCGAATCCGGAAAATCCTTGGTGCAGCCCGATGACGAGGAACGTGTAGATAAACAGGCCGGCGACGATCGAGGGGATCCCGGTCATGACGTCGACTAAGAACCGGATCGCCCGGGCGAACACGCCGCGGCCGTACTCGGTGACGTAGACCGCGACGAGCAGGCCGATCGGAACGCTGATCAGCGTGGCCAAAAAGACCTGCTCGACGGTTCCTTGAATGGCGGCCGCGATGCCGCCGCCGGTTTCGGACGGCGGGACGCCTGCTAGCGAGTGAGTGAAGAACACCGCCGAGAAATGCGGGATGCCGCGCACGGCGGTGAAGTAGACGACGAGGGCGAGCGGCGCCAACGCGACGAGAAACGCGCTGACGACGACGTTGCTGACCAACCGGTCGACCGCCTTGCGCCGTCCCTCGACGGCCCACGACGCGGCCGTGATGAAGGCGAGCGCGAAGACCACGCCCAGGACGACGAACTCAGCCCAGCGCCACGTCGAATACGCCAGGTTCAGCACGCCGGCGAGCGCGACGCCGGACAAGCCGGCGCCAAACACCGCGTTGCGGCTGAGTCGACGCCCGCGCATCGCTGGCGCGTGAAGTTCCATGACCATTGACGGGATCGTCACGCGACCGCGCTCCGTTCGACGGCGCCGGCACGGTAGATGATCCAGCGTGCGAGCAACGTCACCGCCATCGTCATCGCGAACAGCACAAGACCGCTTGCGATGAGCGCGGGCCGCCCGATCCGACCCGCCTCGCCGAACTGGGTGGCGATGTTCGCGGCAATCGTGTTCTTGCCGGGGATGAGCACCTTGAAGTTCACCGCGTACGACGAGCCGAGGACGAGTGCGACGGCGATCGTCTCGCCGAGCGCCCGGCCAAGGCCAAGGATCGTGGCGCCGGCCAAACCGCCCTTGGAAGGCGGGATGACCGCCGTTCGGATCATCTCCCACCGCGTCGAGCCAAGACCGAGCGCAGCCTCTTTCAGGGCAGGATCGACCTGCCGGAAGACCTCGCGGGCGATGGCGGAGATGATCGGCAGCACCATGATCGCCAACACGACGGAGGCGGCGAAGATCGACCGGCTGGCGTTTGCCGTGACGGACTTCGAGTCCGCGAACAATGGGATGAAGCCCAAGTTGTCGGCCAGCCAGTGCTGCAGCGGCGTGAGGTGCGGCACCAACCAGAACAGTCCCCACAGTCCGAAGACCACGCTCGGCACGGCCGCGAGCAAGTCGGTGACGTAGCCCAACCAGCGGGCCAGCCGGCGCGGCGCGTAGTCACTGATGAACAACGCCACGGCGACCGCGACCGGAAATGCCATCACCAACGCCAGCACCGCGGACAACGCCGTTCCGAACGCCAACGCCGCGACCCCGAAGACGGCCGGCGAGTTGTCGGGCAGCCATTCGAACGTCGTCCAGAAGCTCTTTGTGTCGTGGCTGAACGCTGGCAGGGATCTCACGACGAGGAAGATCGCGATGGCGGCGAGAACCAGCAGCACGAACGCTCCGGCGAGCATCGTCAGACCTCGGAAGACAGAGTCTCCGTTAGCCCGGCGGCGTGAAGCACTCGCCAGCACGTCCGGCAGTTCGCCGGTTCTCGTCGTCACCACGTGTTCCTCGTCGTTTCCTTTACCGCATGCGTTCTTGTGTTACGAGATGGCGCTGATCGCCGCCTGGTCCTTGGCGACCAAGTTCGACGGCAGCGGCGAGAAGCCGAGCTGGGTTGCGAACTGCTGACCGTCGGTGACGCCGTAGGTGAGGTAGCTCTTGATGAGGCTCACCTTGTCGGCCGACATGCTCGACGGGTACTTGCTGCACACAATCGCGTACGTGAGGCTCGAGATCGGGTACGCGCTCGGGTCGCTCGGCGTGTAGTTCATCTTCGCCGAGATGTCATTCGGGCTGGCCGGCGTGACCGTCGCCTCGGCGAGCGCCTTGCTGACGTTGTCTGCGGTGAGCTCGACGAAGCCGCCAGCCGGGTTCTTGATCTGCGCGAGCGGCAGCTTGTGCTGGATGGCGAACGCCTGCTCGGTGTAGGTGATGCCGCCGACCGTTTGCGCCACGCCCGCGCTGACACCCTGGTTGCCCTTGGCGCCCTGGCTGCTGGCCGGCCAGTTCAGCGAGGTGCCGGAACCGAGCGTCCACTTCTTCGTCGCAGCGGTGAGGTAGCTGGAGAAGACCGAGTTGGTGCCCGAGGCGTCCGAGCGGTGGAAAACGGTGATCGCTGTCGACGGCAGTGAAACGCCTGGGTTGTCGGCCGCGATCTCCGGGTCGTTCCACTTGGTGACCTTGGCCTGGAAGATGTCGGCGATCGTGTCAGGCGAGAACTTGAGCGCGGTCACGTTCGGCAGGTTCCACGTCACGCCGACGCCGCCCGAGCTGATCGGGATGTGGATGGCGGGGTTGCCTCCGCAGCGCGCGTCCGCCGTCGACTGCTGGTCGGCCTTCATCGTGACGTCAGACCCGGCGAAGTCGATTGTCCCCGAGCCGAACTGCTGGATGCCCGCGCCAGAACCAACCGAGGTGTAGTTGATCTGCGCGCCACCGCAGTTCTGCCGGTAAACCGAGATCCACTTCTGCTCGATCGGGTCCTGGAAGCTCGAACCGGCGCCGGTGAGAGAAGCGCTTACGCACTTGCTAGGAGCCGCCGCGGTGCTCGCGGTCGTGGCCGGTGCCGAGCTGCTGACCTGCGAGCCCGCGGACGTCGAAGTGCCACCCGTTGTCGCCGCTGATGACGAAGGCGTGTTGTTGTTGCTGCATGCCGCGACGGCCAGCAGGCCACCCGCGGCCAGCACTGCGGCGGCGGTGCGGGAAATGTTCACGAGGTAACTCCTCCTTGGAGAGGTCGACCGGTCCTTCCGGGTCGAGCCAGCGCCGACGCTAGGCGCGCCACATGACCTGATTCCGGACGGCGGTTGAACGCCGGGTGAACATCCACCGATCTCTCGCCCTGAACCGCTCTTTTCCCAAGCGGAGACGGCATTTTCGACACCATCACCGCTCTCAAGCCCGAACCGCCGTCTCGCCGGTGACCAGATAAACGACTTGGCGCGCGACCGAAACAGCGTGATCGGCGAATCGCTCGTAGTACCTGCCGGCGAGCGCGAGGTCGATCGCGGTGTCGACGCCGTGCGGCCAGTCGGGAGCGAGCATGGTGACGAGCAAGGTCTTGTGCAGCGCGTCGATGACGTCGTCGTCCGACTCGAGCTCGCCGGCGAGCGTGAGGTCGCGGGTGCGAATCACGTCGGCCGCCTTGCCGACCATGGCCGCCGCGGCGACACCCATCTCGCGAATGGTTGCCTGCAACTCCGGGGGCACCGCGCACGCTGGATATTTGCGGCGCGCGAGCTTGGCGATGTGCACCGCCATGTCACCGGACCGCTCGAGGTCGGAGGTGATTCGCAGGCCGGTCGTGAGCATGCGCAGGTCTCCAGCCACCGGCTGCTGCCGTGCGATGAGGTCGACGGTTCGTCGCTCCACCCGGTCGCGCAGCACGTTCACCGCGGCGTCACCGTCGATGACGGCCTCGGCGATCGTCACGTCGGCTCCGAGCAGCGCTTCGGTGGCTGACGTGAGGGCGGTTCCGACCAGACGCGTCATCTCGACAAGCTGCTCCGTGATGGCGTCAAGCTCGTCGTGGTAGGCGTCCCGCATGCGCACTGACCCTTCGTCGTCCGTCTCGATCGCCGCGCGCGACCCACTGAAGACTGCTGCGCCGGAGTAGCCGAGGGGAGGCGCCCGGGCGACAAGGGCGCGAACGAAAGGTGAACAGTTGGCCAACGACTTTCACCGCTTTTGGCGCCGAGGCTTCGCATCCCTACCATCGCCAGTGTGCGGTCGAGTGCAGCGCAGCCGGGTCCGGCGTCCGAGACAGCGGCCGTGCTTTCAACCGTGGCCGCCACGCTCGAGAGCGGCGTCGTTTTGCTGGACGACGAGAACGTCGTCCTCGCGAACGAGGCGGCCCGCGCCCTGCGCGTCGTGAGCAACAACCGGCTGACGGCCAGACCCCTGGTGCGCCTCGCGCGCGAGGCCCGCTCAACCGGCGAGCGGTTGGCGCGCGACATCGACTTGCCCTGGGGAGCATCGTCGCGGGCGGTTCATGCGGTGGCCGCGTCGGTGCCGGACTCCGCACGGGTCGTCTTGCTGCTCACTGATCTCCAGGAAGCACGCCGCCTTGAGGCGGTGCGCCGAGACTTCGTGGCCAACGTCTCGCACGAGCTGAAAACCCCGATCGGTGCGATGCTGCTGCTGGCCGAGGCGCTCAACGACGCCGCCGACGATCCTGACGCCACCAAGCAGTTTGCGCAGCGAATCTTGCATGAGGCCGGTCGGATGTCGCGGTTGGTTCAAGAGCTGCTCGACTTGTCTCGGCTCCAAGGCGGCGAGCCATTGCCGAGCCTGGCCGCGATCTTCGTGCGCGACATCGTCACGGACGCCGCCGAACCGCTGCAGGTGCGAGCGATGGCGGCCGGCATCCAGCTCGAGATCGGCGACGCCGACGCGCTTGCCGTTCTCGGTGACCGCCGGCAGCTGGTGACCGCGCTGACGAACCTGATCGAGAACGCCATCGCCTATTCGCCGAGCGGGTCCAAGGTCGGCATCGGCGCGCGCCGGCACGTCGACGTCAATGGCGCCGAGATGGTGGCGATCTCAGTCAGCGACGAAGGAGTTGGCATCGCAGACGCGGACCAAGAGCGCGTCTTTGAGCGGTTCTATCGCGTCGACACCGCGCGCTCGCGGGCGACTGGCGGAACCGGGCTGGGATTGGCGATCGTGAAACACGTCATGGCAAACCACGGCGGCCGGGTGACGCTGTGGAGCCGAGTCGGAGTGGGCTCCACCTTCACCTTGCATGTGCCGGCCGCACCCGCGGCCTCGATGGAAAGGCCAGGATCTTGACCCGGCTGCTGGTTATCGAGGACGAGGAATCCTTCGCCGAGCCGCTCTCCTACATGCTCACCCGCGAGGGTTTCGACGTTCGGGTCGCCGCGACCGGCACCGCCGGCCTCGATGACTTCGAGCGTCACGGCGCCGATCTCGTGCTGCTCGACTTGATGTTGCCGGGCTTGCCCGGCACCGAGGTGTGCCGTCGGTTGCGTGAGCACAGTGACGTGCCGGTGATCATGCTGACCGCGCGCGACAGCGAGATCGACAAGGTCGTCGGCCTGGAGTTGGGCGCCGACGACTACGTCACCAAGCCGTTCTCAGCGCGCGAGTTGGTGGCCCGCATCCGCGCCGTGCTGCGACGCCGGAGCGATGCCGCCGAGATCTCCGACGCCGCGATCGTCGAGGCCGGCCCAGTCCGTTTGGACGCCGATCGCCACGTCGTCACGGTGCGCGGGGAGACTGTCACGCTGCCGCTTCGCGAGTTTGAGTTGTTGCAGTTGCTGTTGCGAAACGCGGGCCGGGTGTTGACCCGAAACCAGCTGATCGACCGGCTCTGGGGGCCCGACTACGTCGGCGACACCAAGACGCTCGACGTCCATGTGAAGCGGCTGCGCGGCCGCATCGAGGAGGAACCGGCGACGCCGAAGCACCTGGTCACTGTGCGTGGAGTCGGCTACAAGTTCGAACCGTGACATTTCACGCGGGCTCGACCAACAAATTCTTGGCCAGTTTTACGACGGTCAGAGGAGGGTAACCCCAGGGACGTAGCCGACTCCGGTAGTCGGCCCGTTTCTGGGAGGCAGTTCATGGGCATCGGCGTCTCGGTGTTTCTCATCGCGGTTGGCGCCATCTTGACCTTCGCCGTGCACGCAGCGGTGAGCGGTGTATCGATTCCGGTCGTCGGCGTCATTTTGATGGTGGCCGGCGCGATCGGATTACTCGTCACTCTCACGGTCTTCGCGCCGCGGCGGCGTACCAGCATCACCGAAGAGCGCGCCGTCGGCGAGCCGGTGACGCGTGACCGGGTGATCGAGCGGCACGACGTTTATTAAGCCACCTCGACTAAACGGTTCGCGGCGGCGAATCGATCTGCAAACGAACTAATTGCAAAATCGCCAAAAAGGCCAAACAAAGACGTTCACTTTTGTCCGTGGAGGACATCATGGGTCTCATTCTGCTGGTTCTATTGCTCGCCCTCATTTTCGGCGGGCTGGGGTTCGCGCTGCACTGGCTTTGGATCATCGCGGTCGTGCTGTTCATCGCCTGGCTGGTTGGCTTCGGCATGCGGTCGGGCAGTGGCTCCCGCTGGTACCGGTGGTGACGCGGTAACCCCGCAGCACTCCTGAGCAACCGAACGGGCGAGGCCGCCAGGCCTCGCCCG
>Ga0187809_10001415_pt1 | contig 11194 bp, 9 predicted proteins | sample NC_wetland_sal_i_8_FD_132415 | JGI IMG/M metagenome (GOLD analysis project Ga0187809, IMG submission 132415) | Wetland sediment microbial communities from Neuse River Estuary, North Carolina, USA - ASW_4 | ecosystem: Environmental > Aquatic > Freshwater > Wetlands > Sediment | place: USA: North... | reverse complement strand
GCGGCCGCGGCCGCGACCAGATCAGCCTCGGCTGCATTGGACGCGAACGGCTTCTCGCATAGCACGTGCTTTCCGGCCTCGATCGCCCGCAGCGTCCACGGGCCGTGCAGCGAGTTCGGCAGCGGGTTGTAGACCGCGTCGATGTCTGGGTCGGCGAGCAGCGCGTCGTAACCGCCGTAGGCCACGGGTATCCCGCGCTGCTCCGCGTAGGTCTCCGCGCGGGACTGATCCCGGGCCGCGACCGCGGCCACCGTCACCTCGGGCACGCTCGCGGCTGGCTCCAGCAGCGCCGTCGCCGAGATCCGCGCGGTGCCAAGCAACCCGATTCGTAGCACGTCCACGTCTGGCAGCTTAAGGGCGGGCCCCGGCGAAAAATAGGGCACACCCCGCCGACCCCGGCGGCCACCCTCCCGGCCGGCGGCACGCCACGCCGACCCTAGGGGCCACCCTCCCGCGTGGCCGGACGCGGCCGACACGCCATGACTGGGCGTGTCCGTTCACTTTCAGTTAATGAAGATGTTACCTTAGCTCACCATTGAGGTCTGTGCGAATCCAGGTGTGGCAGTGTTTCTCGCATCCGGGAAAGGGTGATGCGTTGAGCCAGGGTTTCGGCCGGGTGGCGTTGGTCAGCGGCGGCTCGCGCGGGATCGGCGCCGCCACCGTACGCAAGCTGGCGGCCGACGGCTGGGACATCAGCTTCTGCCACCACCACGACGGGTCATCCGCCGCCGAGGTGGAAAAGACCGTCTCGGAACTGGGCGTCCGGGCGCTCGCCGTCGAGGCGGACCTGACCCGCGCCGCCGAGGTCGCCTCCTGGGTCCAGCGCACCGAGCAGGACCTGGGACCGGTGGAGGCGCTGGTGAGCTGCGCGGGGATCACGCGGGATCAGCCACTGGCCCTGCTGGCGGACGCCGACTGGCGGGCGGTGATCGACACCAACCTGGACGGGGTGTTCCAGCTCTGCCGCGCCGTTCTGCCCGCCATGATGGAACGGCGCTCGGGACGGATCGTCACGGTCTCCTCGGTCTCCGCCGTGTACGGCGACGTCGCCGAGCGCGGCGCCCGGGTGACCGAGGCCGGGATCGTCGGGTTCACCATGGCGCTGGCCAGCCAGACCAACCGCTATGGCATCCGGGCCAACGCCGTGACGCCCAGTGCGCATGCCCGCCAGACCGACATGACCGCCATCTGGCCGGGAGGAACCACAGCCCGGCTGACCGAGGCGATCGCGCTGCGCCGGTTCGCCAGCGCCGCCGAGGCCGCCGACCGGGTGGCGTTTCTGCTCTCCGACGCGGCCGCGGGCATCACCGGTACCGTAGTCGAGGTGCACGGCAGCATCGGCTGGCCGCCCGGCGGCCTGGCGCTCGAGGCCTCCCCGGCTGGTTAGGTCCGGTCGAACGGCTCGGCGTAGCGGAACGGGCCGCGCACCGACGGCTGGTAGGCCGTGAGCAGCCGGACCTGGAAGTGCGGCTGCCAGTCGGCCACCGGCGGGGTGATCTGGTAGTCGCGGCCGAGCCGGAATCCGAACCGGCCGTAGTAGCGGGGATCTCCAAGCAGCGCCACCAGCGGCTCGCCGAGCGCGTCGCCGGCGCCCAGCACAGCGTGCATCAGCGCGCTGCCGACTCCGGCCCGCTGCCGGTCAGGCCGGACCGTCAGCGGGCCCAGCGCCAGTACCGGCACGTCGCCGACGTGCCCCCGCGTGCACAGCACGTGCCCGGTCACGTCGCCGTCGGGTCCGATGGCCACCAGAGACAAGGCCGGGATCCACGCCTCACTCTCCCGTAGCTCGTCGACCAGGGCGGCCTCCGGCGGAACGTGGCCCGGTGGAGCGTGGCCCGGCGCACCCGGCCGGGCGAACGCGGCGGCCGTGATCGCGCGGATCACCTCGGTGTCGGTCTTCCCTTCCCGCCTGATCAGCACCGCTCCACCATGGGCGGCCTTCGGCCCGGCGCGCAACCGGATTACCGCGCCGATCACGGCCTCCCATCCTCCGAAAAACCGCCCCGATCTCGGGCACATGCCGTAGATGTGAGCGTGCCTCCTGCCGACCGGCGGGCCTTCATGGCCGAGTCCGCGGCTGGCTCGAGGCCGCCGGGTTCGCCATCACCGAAGAAGCCGACGCCAACTCCTGCTGGCACCTGCTGCTCACCCGTGGGCCTGCAGCTCGACCAGGTTGATGCGCTGACCGCGCCCGTCGTCGCGCAGCAGGACCAGCGCCGTGACGGCGGCCAGGCCGACCAGCGCCGCGCTGACGGAGAACCCGGCCCGGAACCCGGCGGTGAGCGCGACCGGCAGCGAACCCGCCGAACGCGCCGTGATGCCGGCGGCCACGGTGGCGATGGCGGCCAAGCCGAGCGCCCCGCCCAACTGGCGGCTCACGTTGAGCAGAGCCGAGGCGACACCCTGGCGTTCCGCGGACACCCCGGACATCGCGGCGATGGTCGTGCTGAGCAGTATCAGGCCGCCGCCCAGCCCGACGATGACCGAGGGGATGACGATATCGGTCAGCAGCTGCCCCTCCGCTGGGATGCGGCTGAACAGCACGAGCCCGGCCAGGCTCAGCACCGCCCCGGCCACCGCCACCAGCCGGATGCCGATCCGCGAGACCAGCGCGGGCGCCAGGCCCGCACCGATCAGGATGGACAGCCCGAGCGGCAGGTAGGCCAGCCCGGTCCGCAGCGCCGAGTAGCCCAGCACCTCCTGCATGTACAGCGTGGTGGAGTAGAACATCGCGAACACCGCGCTGCTCAGCAACGCGGACACCAGGTTCGCGCCCGCCACCGAGCGGTTGTGCCACAATTCGGGCGGCATCAGCGGGGAGGCCGCCACGAACCGCTCGTGCAGAACGAAGTAGCCGAGCAGGACCGCCGCCCCGGCCAGCAGCGCGATCGTCCGCCCCGAACCCCACGGATGGCTGCCGGTCTGTACCACCGCATACGCCAGCAGGCTCGACCCCGCGGTCACGGACAGGGCGCCCATCAGGTCGAACTGCCGGATTGACCAATGGCGCCCTGGGTCGGCGGGCAGCAGCCGCACGGCCGCGGCCAGCACGAACAAGCCGACAGGGATGTTGATGAAGAAGATCCACCGCCAGCCGGCCGCGGTCACCAGCAGCCCGCCCACGATCAGCCCGAGCGTGCCTGCGGCCGCGGACACCCCGCCCCAGATCGAGAAGGCCCGGTTGCGCGCGGGCCCGGCCGGGAACACCGAGCTGAGCATGGCCAGCGTCATCGGCACCACGAACGCGGCGGCCAGGCCTTCGATGGCCCGTGTGCTGATCATGACGCCGACGCTGGGCGCCAGCGCCGACCCCAGCGAGGCCAGGGTGAAGGTGGCCGTCCCGGCGAGCAGCACCCGGCGCCGCCCGAGCAGGTCCCCGGCCCGCCCACCGAGCAGCAGAAACCCGCCGAACGGCACCATATAGGCGTTCACCATCCAGGCCAGCCCGCCCTCGGAGAAGTGCAGCGCGTTCCGGATCGTCGGCATCGCCACGTTGACCACCGTGACGTCGATGGTGTCCAGCAGCGCCGCGAGGCACAGCACAGCCAGCGTCAGCACGTGCCGCCGCGTCCACCTGAACGGCACGCCCCCGCGAGCCCCGTCCATTCCGTCTGTGCCAGCCGTACCGGCCGTCTCCGGTCCCTCCGTCCGACCCGCCTCCGGTCCCTCCGTCCGACCCGATTCCGGTCCGTCCGTCCGAGCCGATTCCGGTCCCTCCATCCCGGGCATGCCGGCCGATCCCGCAGCCGAGTCGGTCATCGCCGTACCTCCCGTGAATCTACTGATTAATCAGTAAGCATCGCCAGATACCGACCCTAGCTACTTACTGAACGATTAGCAAGTAGACTGGCATCCATGAGCGCGGCAGACACCCGGCAGCGGATCCTCGCCATCGCGGCCGACTTGTTCGCGCGGCAGGGCTATACCGGGACCACCATCGCCGACATCGCCCGCGAGCTCGGCACCACCACGGCGGCGCTGTACTACCACTTCCCGTCCAAGGCCGACATCCTGGGTGGCCTGCTCGCCGAGCCGCTGATCGCCTATACCCGGATCATCGAGGGCCTGGACGCGAACCAGCCCGAGCCGGCTGAACTTCTCGGCGCCTTCATTGATCTGGCCGTCGATTCACGCGCGCTGGCCGGCCTGATCGACCGGGACCCGGCCGTCCTGGCCATGATCGACGAGCGGCTGCCCCGCACCTCACGGCAGACCACCGGGCAGGTGATCGCGGTGTTGGCCGGCCCGGACGCGGACCGTTCCGCCGTCGTCCGGGCGCACGCGGCGCTGGCCGTGATCAAGGGCGCGACCATGGCCGCGCTCGAGCTGGGTGGCGGCGCCCTGGAACCAGCCGACCGCGAGGAGATCCTGCAGCTGGCCTTGGGCGTGCTGAGCGGCTCTCAGCCTGATCAGGCCTCCGTGGGTCTACCGCCCCTGTTACCCGGGTTCGCCCGGTCCCGGGCGGTCACCCCCGACGAGGCGGCGGGCTGTGGCTGCGGATGATCTTCCCAGCCGGGCTGGTCACTTGGCTGGTCCCGTCGGCGTGGGCGGTCAGCGTCCACCCGAGCTGGTGCAGCACCACGTGATGATGCCACCAACAGTAATCCTTGAGGTTGCCCAGGCTGGTCCGGCCGCCATCGGCCCGGTGCACCACGTGGTGCGGCTCGCACCCGGCGGCGGGCTGATCGCAGCCGCCGGGGTACTGGCAGCCCTGGTCCCGCAGGGCGACCAGCCGCCGCAGGTGGACCGGGATGTCGTCGGTCTGCCCGACGTCCAGCGGCAGGGACGGCCCGTTCAGGCCCTTGCCCAGGAGATTGCGGCGCAGAAACGATGCGACCCCGCCTGGGCCGGAGACGACCTGCAGGACCTTGGCCAGGATCTGATGCTCCAACCCGGCTATTATCTCGGTCAACGCGGCGGCCTGCTGGGCCTGCCGGGCGGCGTGGCCGGTCAACCCGGCCGGGATGATGGCGCTGCCGCTGGTGCCCGGGCTGGCTGGGACGTCTGCGGGTTCGGCGGTGCTGGGGACGTCTGCGGGTTCGGCGGTGGCGGGGACGTGCGCCGGATCGGCGGCGCCGGTGCGGATGCGATGGTAGCGGACGCACAAGGCAATCAGTTCTTCTACCGCGTCGGCATCGATGTCGCCGGTTACGACGGGGACGAGCATGGCATCGCACGCGATGGCCCGGGCCCGGCTGCCCTCCAGCCAGGCCCCGCCGTCCCCGGTGCTGACCGAGGCGGCGGCGCGGTACGCGGCCCAGCGGGCCCGGTATTCGCCGATCCATTTGTCCTGGAGGATGGAGTCTTGGTCCAGATCGAGCAGCTCGGCGAAGTGGAGGTGGACCAGCGCTTTGACCGGCTGCCCGGCCCGCTGCGGCAGCAGGTTGGAGGCGAGCAGGCGCCGCATGGCCTCCGCCAGCGCATCGTGGTAGCGCTGGGGATGGGTACGCAGGTCGCCGCCTCCTTCGGGCGCGGCCAGGGCGTCGAGGACGGCCTGCACCATCGCGGCGCATTCGGGAGTGAGATCGCCGCGGATGACCCCGGCGCCGTCGAACGTGGTGTCAAACGACAGCCCCCGGTCCAGGTGCGGGTCCTGGTCATCGTCCGGGTCGGGCGGTGCGGTGCGGTAGCGGATCTCGGCGCAGATCGCGGCCAGGGCCCGCAGGTCAGCCCCGGCCCGGGCGGCGGCCACCAGGATTTCCTCGGCCTGGTCCCGGACCTCAGCCGGGATAGGCCGGGTCCACTTGGCCAGCTGCAGCGCGACCGACTTGCTGACCGCGCCTGCTTCCCGCAGCCCGGCCAGCAGCACAGGGTGACCCTCGGCCAGCACCTGCACGGCCTGGTGCTCGCCTGCCTGCCCCCGTGTCACCCGAGTCGAATGCACCAGCCAGGTACGGGCGTTCCGCTGCCCGTCGGCCACCGGCCCGTCCTGGGCGTCGAACGCCGCCAGCATCCTGCCGCGCGCCACCGCCCCTATGGCGTCAGCCCGCTCCAGGGCCCGCAGGCCCTCGGCCAGCGCCGAGGCCGGCGTGCCCGCCGAATCCATATCGGCCAGGAATCCCAGCGCGCCCTCCAGCATCAGCAGTGCCTCAGGCATGTTCGCGGGAACCACCACGGTGCTCATGGCGCCTGTCTCACCTCCCGGGCCGGATAGTAGGTCGGGCCTATTTCTAATCCGACCCTAACAGGAGCCACTGACATTTTCGGACTGGCAGGACGAGATATTCAAACACTTTTCGGAGTAATTTGAGCTACTGTGACTGGCTGCTGTGACCATGGCATCTTCTTGGCCACGCCGCCCAGTGCACTGCGGACACTTCAGGCCGGCTTTGAACGTCGGCGGGTAAAGCTGGCGTGAGCGGGTATCCGGATCGGGCCCGCGAGTCGTCCGGAAGGGGGCATCCAAGGTGACGCGCGGCACTCAGCCACGCAGCACGACCGAAACGGTGAGCGTCCGCTGGGACGCCCATCCCGAAGACCCCGGAAATCTCGACCACCCCGAAGCCGCCGCCAGGGGCACCGCGCTGGCCCTGACCTCGGTCTGCCTAGGGTTCTTCGTGATCCAGCTCGACGTCACGATCGTGAACGTCGCCCTGCCGGTCATCCAGCGCGAGGTGGGCGGCTCGCTGGCCGGCCTGCAGTGGGTCATCGACGCTTACACACTGGCCCTAGCCTCAATCATGCTTACCGCAGGGTCGACCGCGGACCGCATCGGAGCCAGGCGGGTGTTCATAGGCGGGCTCACCGCGTTCGCGGCCGGCTCGGCGGCGTGCGCCGCGGCGCCGTCCCTGGGTGTCCTGATCGCGGCCCGCGCGGTGCAGGGCCTGGGCGCCTCGGCGTTGCTGCCGTGCTCGCTCGCCCTGCTGGTGCACCAATTCCCCGACCCCGCGGGCCCGGGCGCGTGCGCTCGGCGTGTGGGGCGCGATGGGCTCGCTGGGCGTGGCGCTCGGCCCGGTGTTCGGCGGCGCTCTGGTGGGGCTGGTCGGCTGGCGGTCCATCTTCCTGGTCAACGTGCCCATCTGTGTGCTCACCGTGTTCCTGCTCCGGCGGCACGTCACCGAGTCCCCGCTCAACCCGGAGCGGCGGCCGGACCTGCCGGGCCTGCTGCTCGGGGCGGTGTCGCTGGCCGGGCTGACCGCGGGCTTCATCACCGCCGGCCAGCGCGGCTGGCTGTCTCCGGCCTCCGCCGCCCTGTTCGCGGTCGGCCTGGCCGCCGGGTGGTTCTTCGTCCGGGCCGAGCGGCGCCGAGCGGCGCCGATGCTGCCGCTGGCCCTGTTCCGGTCCCGGAGCCTCAATGGCGCCACCGGGGTCGGGGTGATCTTCAACCTGGTCCTGTACGGATCGCTGCTCTGCCTGTCGCTGTACCTCCAGCAGGCCCGGCATGAGTCGGTCCTGGCCACCGGGCTCCTGCTGGTGCCGATGAGCCTGGTCGTCGGGGCGGGCTCGCTGGCCAGTGGCCGACTGACGGCGCGCCTCGGCCCGCGTCCGCCGATGCTGGCCGGGCTCACCCTGGGCGGCGCGGGCGCGGCGGTCCTGGCCACGGCGGGCGCCAACCCGTCGCTGGCCGTCATCGTCGGCGGCTCGGTCCTGCTCGGTCTGGTCTCGTTGGCCATGCCGGCCATGACCGCCGTCGTGGTGGGTGCCGCCGGACCCGGGCACGCGGGCGTGGCCAGCGGCATCCTGAACGCCGCGCGCCAGTCCGGCGGGGCCCTCGGCGTGGCCCTGCTCGGCGCGCTCCTCGGCGGTGCCGGTTCAAGCCCTGGCCGCGCGCCAAGCCTGCACGTCCCGCTGGCCGTGGCGGCGGCAGGCTACCTGGTCGCGCTGGCCCTGGCCTGGATCACCATCCGGGACACGAGGTAAAACCCCCCGAGCAGGTCGCGCCCGGGGCGCTGGTGCGCGACCATGGAGGTTTGGCGGAAGGGGAGACCGGTTGGCTCGCACGCCTTTGCGGGGTGATGATCCAGCGCAGGTCGGATCGTACCGGCTGACGGCCCGGCTCGGCGCCGGCGGGATGGGTGTGGTGTATCTCGCCACGGCCGGGAACGGCAGCCCGGTCGCGGTGAAGGTGCTGCGGCCCGAACTGTCCGGCGACACGGAGTTCCGGACCCGGTTCAGTCGGGAGGTGGTCGCGCTCACCCGGGTCAAGGGCGTGTGCACGGTGCGGGTGATCGAGGCGGATACCACCTCGGCCCGGCCGTTCCTGGTCACCGAGTACGTCGAAGGACCCTCGCTGTCCGAGCACATCGAAGCCCGCGGCCCGATGGACCCCCGGATGCTGTACGGGCTGGCCACCGGGCTGGCCGAGGCGCTGACCGCGATCCACGCGGCCGGCATCGTGCACCGGGACCTCAAGCCCTCGAACGTGCTGCTCACCACCGGCGGCCCGAAGGTCATCGACTTCGGGATCGCCCAGGTGCTGGAGGCGACCGCCGTGACCAAGGCCGGCTTTACGGTCGGTTCGGCCGGATTCATGGCGCCCGAGCAGATCATGGGCCGGGCCGCCCCGGCCGCTGACCTGTTCAGCTGGGCCGTGACGATCGCGTACGCGGCCAGCGGGCGCCCGCCGTTCGGTACCGGGACGACCGAGGCCATCCTGTACCGGATCCTGCACGACACGCCGGACCTCGCCGGGGTCCCGGGCAGCCTGCTTCCGCAGGTCACCGCGGCCCTGGCCAAGGAACCGCAGGCCCGGCCCACCGCGCCCGAGCTGCTGAGCCAGCTGACCCGTCCCGCCGTGCAGCCCTCGGCCGGCTACGACAGTCCCACCCAGACGATCCTCGCCCAGACCTGGCTGACCCCCGCGTCACGCCCGCAGGTCCCCGCCACGCCCCCGCAGGTCCCGGCCACGCCCCCGCAAGCCCGTGCCACGCCCTCGTACGGCCCCGCCACGCCCTCGTTCGTCCCCGCCACGCCCCCGGAGGCCCGGGACGCGCCCCCGGAGGTCCGTGCGGTACGGCGGTCCGGCCCCCGGCGTCCGGCCCTGTTCGCGATCGTGTTGGCCGTCGCCATTCTGGTCGGAGCGGGCGGCGCGGCGCTCGCGTTCGCCCTGGCCGGACACCACGCCACCAACCCCGGGACCGGCTCGAGCCATAGCCAGACGGCGCCCCCGACGCCGACCGTCACGAACAGCTCGGCGTCGGCGCCTACGTCCCCCTCCTCGGCTAGCACCAGCCAGAACACATCGGCGCCCGCTTCAAGCACCCCAAGCACCTCAACCACCCCAAGCACCTCAAGCACTCCGAGCTCCTCGAGCGCTTCAAGCTCCTCGACTGCCTCGAGCTCCCCGACGGCTCAGAGCACCCCATAGAACGTCAAGGCACGAACACCAGCCGACCGACCGTGCTGCCGTCGGCCAGCCGCTGCAGCCCGTCGGCCACCTCGGTCAGGCTGAGCCGCTCCCCGATCAGTGGCCGGATCAGCCCGTCGGCCACCAGCTTGCCCAGCTGGACGTGGCAGTCCCGGATAGATTGCGGGTCCTTGGCCTGGTACAGGCCCCAGTGCAGCCCTACGACCGAGTAGTTCTTGATCAGCACGTGGTTCAGCGCGGCGGACTGGATCTGCCCGCCGGCGAAGCCGACGATCAGGATCCGGCCCTCGAACGCGATGCACTTGGTCGACCGGGTGTACGTGTCGCCGCCCACCGGGTCGTAGACCACGTCGGCGCCGCGGCCACCGGTGACCTCCTTGACCACCTCGACGAAGTCCTGGCTGAGCCGGTCCACCACCACGTCCGCACCGAGCGCGCGGGCCACCTCGGCCTTACGCTCGCCGCCGACCACGCCGATGACCCGCGCCCCCGCCGCCTTGCCGAGCTGGACGGCGCCGCTGCCCACCCCGCCGGCCGCGGCGTGCACCAGCAGGGTCTCCCCGGCGGCCAGCCGGGCCCGCCGATGTAGCCCGAACCAGCCGGTCTGATAGGTGATGAAGAAGGCCGCGGCCTCGGCGTCGTCCAGGCCCTCGGGCGCCGGGAAGACGCTGCTGGCGTTCATGACCGCCAGGTCGGCGAAGGCGCCCGACGGCAGCGATGACCCGCCGAGCACCCGGTCGCCGACGGCTAGACCGTCGACGCCGGCGCCCACTGCCACGACCTCGCCGCACAGCTCGATGCCCGGCGTGAACGGCAGCGGCGGGCGGACCTGGTAGCCGCCCCGGCACATGAGCACGTCGGGGAAGTTGGCCGCCGCGGCGCGCACCCGGACCAGTACCTGCCCCGGCCCGGGCTCTGGCTCCGGGACCTCGGCCAGCGCCAGCACGTCCCGCGGCTCGCCCAGCTCATGCACCTGCCACGCCTTCACGGTGTCTCCTCTCTCGCCTCCGGGGCGCCTTCCAGGCGCCCCTTTGGCTCGCTCACAGGCCCGCCTCCTCGATCCGCTGCTGCATGCGGTTCATTCCGCGCAGCCACCGGTCGGTGTCTCCAGCCCGCATCGCGTAATAGTCGCCTACGGCGGGGTGCGGCAGGATCAGGAACCGGCCGTCGGCCAGGCCCTCCCACAGCGCCTCGCCGACCTCCTCGGGCTCGATGGCGGCCTCCCGCAGCACGATGTCCCCGGCCCGGCCGGAGGCGGCCAGCATACTGGTCCGGACCCCCTGCGGGCAGATGCAGTGCACGGCCAGGCCGCGGTGGCCGTAGGTCGCGGCCAGCCATTCCGCGTAGGCCTCGGCGCCGTGCTTGGTCACCGAGTACGGCGCGGCGCCCAGCATGGTGAGCAGGCCGGCCGCCGACGCGGTCACCACGAAACAGCCGCGGCCGCGGCTCAGCCAGCTCGGCAGGAGTTCCCGCGATGCACGGACGTGGGCCATGACGTTGAGCTCCCAGGACCGCTGCCAGGATTCCTCCGCCGCGTCCGGACCCGTCCCGTCGGCAATCCCGGCGTTGGAGCAGAAGATATCGATCTCGCCCAGGTGCCCGCGGGCCGCCAGAATGAGCTCGCGCATGCCCTTCTCGGTGGCTACGTCCCCCGGTACGGCGTACCCGCCGATCTCCCCGGCCACCGCGGCCGCTGCCCCGGCGTCCAGGTCGTTGACCACCACCCGCGCGCCGCCTGCGGCCAGCCTGCGGGCCAGGGCGCGGCCGATCCCCGCGCCGCCGCCGGTGACGACTACTCCGGACCCCGCGACAATTGTCATCCCCGCACCCACCATCAGCGTCCATCAAACCCAGGGCATCCCTCGCAGGGTATCGCGCCGGCGTCCG
>Ga0187809_10001412_pt1 | contig 11217 bp, 9 predicted proteins | sample NC_wetland_sal_i_8_FD_132415 | JGI IMG/M metagenome (GOLD analysis project Ga0187809, IMG submission 132415) | Wetland sediment microbial communities from Neuse River Estuary, North Carolina, USA - ASW_4 | ecosystem: Environmental > Aquatic > Freshwater > Wetlands > Sediment | place: USA: North... | reverse complement strand
CTCGCCGCGACCAGCCTTCCGTCGGCGGCGAGATGAAAAAGGATCAGCGCGCCATTGCCCATATCGCGGCGCACTGTTTTCCAGCCTTCATCGGGCAGGCCGGCGATCTGCAGGCCAAGATCATACTGGTCCGACCAGAACCATGGTACGGCGGCGTGCGCCTCCTTGCTACCCAGCATATTGCGCGCGGCGAGCGCCCCCTGCTCCTGCGCATTGCGCCATGCCTCGAGCCTGACGCGGCGGCCGCCATAAAGCGCGAGCGGAAAGGAACAGCAATCGCCGGCGGCGAAAATGGCGGGATCGCCCGTCTGGAGGAAAGCATCGACGGCGATGCCATTGTCGATGGTGAGGCCGGCCCTTCCGGCAAGCGCGGTCTCGGGAACCGCGCCGATGCCGATCAGGGCAATGTCCGCCTCGATCGCCGCGCCATCGTTCAGCCGCACCTTTATCCCTGTCGCCGTTTCCGTGAGAGTTTCGATGGATACCCCACAGTGCAGATGCACACCGTGAGCCGCGTGTTTCGCATGGACGATCCCGGCGATCTCTTCGGGAACGCCGCGCATAAGAATACGCGGCTGCGCTTCGAGGACCGTAACGGGACAGCCGAGCTGCCGCGCCGCCACGGCAAGTTCCAGGCCGATGAAGCCGCCGCCGATAATGACGAGGCGGACGCCGCGATGAAGATGAGTGCGGATCGCCAGCGCGTCGTCAAAGGTCCGAAGGTAAACGCATCGACTATTGTTCGCGACTGCCGGCAGACGACGCGGCTGGGAGCCGGTCGCCAGCAGGAGCTTTTCGTATTGCAGGCGGGAACCGTTCCCCAACACGACATGCCGGGCCTGCCGATCGATCGCGGCGGCTTCCGACCGGGCAAGATGGTCGATCCCGGCCTTTTTCAGGCGCTCTTCATCGATGACGGTACGCGCCGAGGGGTGCTCCATGCTCAGCATCAGATCCTTCGACAGCGGCGGCCGCTCATAGGGCAGATGCGGCTCTCGGCCGATGAGCGTGACCGGACCGTCATAGCCCTCCTCACGCAAGGTCAGCGCCGCGCGCGCGCCGCACTCGCCCGCGCCGACGATCACCATGCCGGGTTCAGACGCCATGGAAGCCCTCCACCACCCGTCAATCGATGCGGATCATGACTTTTCCGCCCTCGACCTTGGCGGGATAGGTCCTGAGATTGATGCAGGCCGGCGCGCCCTTCGCCTGTCCGGTCTTGTAATTGAAGCGACCATTGTGCTTGGGGCATTCGATGATGTCGTCCATCACCAGCCCGTCTGCGAGATGCACATGCTCATGCGTGCACAGCCCGTCGGTGGCGAAATATTCGTCGTCCGGCGAGCGATAGATTGCGAAGGTGCGGCCGTCATGATCGAAGCGGATCACATCTTCCTCATCGACCTCGCCCTCGTCGCACGCCGCTACCCAATCCGCCATTTTCAGTTCTCCATTCCAAAAAAGTCAGCCGTCTAAGTGCCGGTTGCTAGACCTTAATGCGATCAGATTGATCGCATTGAGGTCCTGTCTATTTGTTGAGCATGATCTTTTCGGAAAACCGGTTTCCACTTTTCCGGATCATGCTCTATTCCGCCGCCGCCGGGATCACGAGGCCGTGGAACTCGGCGCGATAGGGCTTTGCCGTCGGCGGCAATTCGCGCTTAAGATAGAAATCCTCGTAGCGAAGCTGCCTGAGCAGCACCGGCCAAACTTCTTTGTAGGCGTGCCACATCGATGGGTCTGCCTCCGGCAGATCGTGCTTGATCAGTTCATGCAGCCTGGGCAGCGCGTGATAGGGCACCATCGGGAACATATGGTGTTCGACATGGTAGTTCATGTTCCAGTAGATCCAGCGGCTCACCGGATTGATATAGACGGTGCGGGTGTTCAGCCGGTGGTCGGTGACGTTGTCGGCGAGACCTATGTGCTGCAACAGACCGGTAAGCACCATGTGCCAGGTGCCATAGAGGCGCGGCAGGCCGACCAGCATGAGCGGCAGCCAGGAGCGCAGGCCGATCGCGAGCGCCACCGTGGCGATATAGATCGCGACGTGCCAGCGCGCCGCCACCACGGCGCGGCGATACTCCATCTCGGGGATATAGCTCTTTTCCTCCGCGTTCAGGCCGACGAAAGCCTGGCGGAAAAGGCCCGGCAGCGAATAGCGGAAGTCGAGCAGGCCGGTGAACATCAGCGCCGCCTTCAGCAGGTCCGGCGGCCGCATTACCGCGATCTCGGCGTCGCGCCCGACGATGATGGTGTCGGTATGGTGGCGGGCATGGCTCCAGCGCCAGGCGACCGGGTTGCGCATCAGCATGAAGGACGCGATCTGGTAAACGACATCGTTCATCCAGCGGGTGCGGAAAGCCGTGCCGTGGCCGCATTCATGCCAGCGCGAATCGCTGGAAGAGCCGTAAAGTACGCCATAGACAAAGAAGAACGGCACGCACCACCACGTTCCCCAGAAGGCGATGGCCCCCGCGGCGGAGCCGATGAGGAGCGCGAACCAGAGCAGCGTATCGCGGATCGCCGGTCCGTCGGAGCGCTTCATCAGGTCCTTCATGACCTTGCGTGGCACGTCGGTGTGATACCATTCCGCCGAGGCCAGTCCGGTCTCGATGGCGCGGCGCGTGCTTTCGCCGACGAGAGAGTAATCCCGCTTCTTCGCTGCCTGGCTTGCCATCATCGTCTCCGACACCTGCCGTCCATTCCTCTAATTCCGCTCCTCCCGTTCCTCTTGCGCCAGCCTTCCCGCCGGTTCGAAGGCAATCGCATATGACGATTTCCACCCCCTCCGGCCCTTCGGGCCACCTCCCCCTGGCAGGGGGAGGAAAGGCGCGGTAGGCGCCGTTTTCCCTCCCCTCCCAAGGGAGGGCGCCTCGCGCAGCGAGGCGGGTGGGGTGTACCGGCAAGCCATGTGCAATAATTCCTTCGGCTTGCCTTTCTCATTGCCGACCTCCGTCCCAAAGGGGCAGGAAACGCCCGGACGGCTCCGGAAAATCATCGTCCGGCTGGGCCGCGACCGCCCTGATCCGCTCTTCCGATAAGGCGATCTCGTCGGCGCCGTCGAGGACTCGGAACGTGGCTTCATAGCGGCGCTCGTCGCCATGCTCCAGCCAGATCATTTCGCCGCGTTCCCGCGCCGCATTATCACCGAGAACGTGATGCGTGGAAGGCTCGATGCCGAGCGCGTAATTGCCCGCCTGAAAGTTCTGCCATTGGTAGAGGCAGGGCAGCTGATCCTTGCGGGTCGTCACCTCGAAGCCGAGCCCGATCCGATCGTTCATGACGGCGACGGGCGCCCTGCCCTGTTCATCCGCGCCAAGCTCATGCTGCCAGACCTGCTCGCGAAACCGCTTCCTCGGCGCGGGAATGATGCGATAGCCGACCTCCTGCGCGCGATAGGCTTCGGCATGGGCGGCCCAGACCGTGTCCCGGATCGGCGCGACATAGCGCGCGCCCTCGTCGAGCAGGGGGTAGCCGACATTCACATGATAGAAGAACATATGCGGCGTGCGGGCGAAGCCGTGATTGACGACGCGATCGAAGAGCCGGACCTCGTTGCCGCCGACCTCCGCCTCGATGCGGCGGTGAAGGTGAAGGTCCTCCCCGAAAACCGTCGCCTGCTGGACCATGCCTTCGGCCCATAGCGTACAGCGGTCGCCGTCCCAGCTTTCGCCATAGCCGGTCAGGCGCGCCGGGATGGTGCTGACGCGCCCATGCAGCGAATGACGCACCTTGTCCTTGCCGGGATAGGCGTAATTCTCCGCCGAAACCTCGGCCGGTCCCAGAATGTGATCGAGTCCGCAAGTCAGGAGCAGGCCGGAAAAGGAGCGCGCCCAGGACAGGCCCTCCTCCGCCTCATATTCATGCAGGGCGGGATGGCGAAAGCCGCTTGGCGAATGCCAGCCGATCGCCTGGCCGCGATAGTCGAAATCGGCGATGTCGAGCGCACGATCGACCAGGACGGTGAAGCGCAGGCCGGTGCCGGTGCGGAATTCCAGCATGCGGATTCCGCGCTCGACGCCGTCGGCAAGCGTCATCAGCCGCACGCCGGCGAATTGCGACAGCGCGCCGGCGCGTTCGGCGAGTTGCCTGCGGGTCAGGGTCTGGCCGTAAAGCTTCACCATCTCAGTAGGACGCTCCTCGGCATTGGCTGCCTGCTCCTCTTGGAGCACTCCCCGTTTTCACTGAATCGGAGAAGCGCTCACTCTCTTTGTTTCACGCAATTCCGGACGCAAAACCGCTTCACACGTTTGGTGGAATTGCTTTAGAGCCCGTTCTCGCGGAACTTGCCGTCGAGGAATTTCTTGGCGCGCGGAACGTCGTCTTCGGAAAGATGCTCGATGATGACCGGGATGTTCGGGTGCTTTTCCGACAGGCGCCGCAGATAAAGATCGTAGTTCAGCGAGCCGAGGCCCGGCGCCGGCAGTTCGATCTCGCCGACGCCGCGGAAGGTGTGGCTTTCGGACGCCGTCTCGTCGCCGATGTCGGCGTGCTTCTCGGACTTGTCGTCGCCCGAGCGCTTCACGTCCTTGGCATGCGCGATTCTGATCTTGTCGACGAGCGTATCGAAGACCTGGTTCAGGATCTGGTCCATCCTGTCGATATTGTGGGTCTCGAAATAGTTGGTCGGGTCCATCAGGAGGCCGAGGCCGGGATGATCGACCTGCGCGAACATCCTGACCGTTTCCTCGACCGAGCCGACGACATTGTTGACATAGGTCTCGATCAGGAACACCGCGCCATGGTCGTAAGCCGTCTGGGCGAGGTCGGCGATGACCTTGCGGCACTCCTCGAAGCCTTCCTCGGTCTTGTTCTTCGGATCGTGCACCCAGTCGGATTCGGTATTGTAGGTGCCGGTCTCCGAGATCACATAGGGGGTGCCGAAATGGCGGGCGTTGCGGATGATCTCCTTGAGATAGCCGACGCGGCGCTCGCGCTCGCCCCGGTCGGGGTGGATGATATTGGTATAGCCGGAAACGCAGCAGATCGGCAGATGGTGGTCGCGGAACGTGTCGCGCACCTTCTTCGCCTTCTCCCTGGTGATCTGGCCGGCGGAGAGATCGATATCCTTGAAATGCAGGTCGAGCTGCACCGTGTTGAAGTCGAGCGCACGGATCTTCCTGGCGGTCTCTTCCAGTCCGTAGGGGAAATACCCCGTGAAAATACCAGCTTGCATCATGATGGAATCCTCCGTGTTCGGTGTGTGGTCAGTTGATGGAAATCTCGGAGAGCTTGACGGCCCGTCCCTGGTCGATGGAGCGATAGCCGGCCTCGACCAGCGCCATCGTCCTGACATTGTCAGCGACCGAAAGCTTCGGAGGCTCGCCGGTCTTCACGGCGTGCTGGAGTTGCTCCATGACGCCGATGAAGGCGTGCGGGAACCACATCGTGTCCCATTTCGGCGTCACCCATTCGCCGCCCGTCGTTTCGGTCGAGGCATAGGTGAGAGTCGACGCCGCGCCGGTCGGCCAGCCGATCGTTCCCTTGGCGACGCCCTTGGCGCCGTCGACGCGCCAGTTGATGTGCTGGTCGTCCTTGTAGTCGTCCTGCCTTGGCCCCGACCAGACATCCTCGACCGAGACGGCCAGCACGCCGGAAGGGAATTTCAAGGTGGAGACCGTGATGCCGTCGGAATGGTCGAACGCGGTGCGCGGGTCCTTGCGGGTCAGCGTCGTGATCTCGTCGGGATCGCCGAAGAGAAAGCGCAGCACGTCGAGATGATGCACCGACATGTTGGAGAGCGTCAGGCGGTCGTAATCCCGCAGGAAGGTCTGCCAGTGCGGGATCGCGTGCATGTCGATCTGTGCGAAGACGATGTCGCCGAGAGCGCCGCTCTCGATGATCTGCTTCAAGACGCGCATCGACTGGTCGTAGCGCATGTTCTGGTTGACGGAGAGGATCTTGCCGGCGCGCGCAGCCTCGTCGCGCAATTTGATCGCCTCTTCGAGGGAAAGCGCCAGCGGCTTCTGCGCCAGGATCGCCTTGATATGCCTCTGCTTCAGCGCATGGCGGATGAGGTCCGGCTGCTGGTCCGGCGGAAAGGCGAGATCGACGATTTCGACATTCTTATCCTCGATGAGCGCCTCGGGCGTGTCATGCACCTTCGGGATCTCCCAGCGCTTCGCCACCTTCTCCGCATTGGCCTTGGTGCGCGAGGCAATCGCGACGACGGGGAAGCCGGCTTCCTTGTAGGCGGCGAGGTGGCATTCGGCCATGATCATGCCGGCGCCGATGCAGCCGATCCTATAGTCCCTCGTCCGGACCTTGACGTCGGGTTCGAACCCCTTGGCGTCAGCCATTTTCTTCTCCTCCATATTCATGCCGGCGCCGCTCCCCGCGCCAATGCTCTTCCGGCGGCGCTGAAATAGTGGACGCGCGCGGGCTCGCACGACACCGCGACAAGCGCCTCCGTCCTGATGTCGGGCTGGCCGCGCAAGAGCGCCCTGAAGCGGGATTGCCCGGCATCGAGCGTCACGACGGTGTGGCCGCCGAGCGGCTCGACCTCGAAGACCTTCGCCGGCCTGCCTTCGCTTTCCTCCGTCCAGGGGTGGACCTTGATGTCCTCGGGCCGCACGCCGTTTTCGGCCGCTTCGCCGGCGGGAACGGAACCGGCGATGCGTATGGCACCCTCGGCGGCCGCCGTGACGCCGCCATCCCTCGTCGAGGCGAGGATGTTCATCACCGGCGAGCCCAGAAGCTTCGCGACATAGACGCTGGCGGGAGCATCATAGATGTCCTCCGGCGTGCCGATCTGCCGGATCTGGCCCTTTTCCAGTATGGCCATGCGGTCGGCGACGGACATCGCCTCTTCCTGGTCATGCGTGACATAGACGAGCGTTTTGCCGAGTTCACGCTGGATGCGCTTCAGCTCGACCCGCGTTTCCTCGCGCAGCCTGGCATCGAGCGCCGAGATCGGATCGTCCATCAGATAGGCGGCGGGATCGCGCACCAGCGCGCGGGCGATGGCGACACGCTGACGCTCGCCGCCGGAAAGCTGGGCCGGCGGCTTGTGAAGGATATGACCGATGTGGAGCTTGGCGGAAACCTCCGCCACCCGCTTCTCGATCTCGGCCGCGGGAACCTTGCGCTCCACCAGCGGAAAGCGGACATTGTCGCGGGCGCTCATATGCGGGAAGAGCGCGAGGTTCTGGAACACCATGGCGACATTGCGCTCGGCGGGCGACAGCGTGTTCACGGGACGACCACCGATCAGGATCTCGCCGGAATCGCACGTTTCGAGCCCGAGGATCAGGCGCAGGATCGTCGATTTGCCCGACAAAGGCGGCCCGAAGAAACAGAAGAACTCATTGTCGTCGACCGAGAAGGATGCGCTCTCGACCGCGACGATATTGCCGTAGCGCTTGGTGACATTGCGGAAGACGATATCGGCCATCTCACCGTCCTCCGATCGCCCGGCCGGTCGCGGCGTCGAAGATTCGGACCGACCCCATGTCCGGGATAACGATCAAGGTCTCGCCGACAGTCACGCGGGCATCGTTGTCCGTCACCACCTTCACCGCCCCCTCCCCCTCGCCGAGATGGAGGATGGTGCGCGCGCCGATGCGTTCGACGAATGTCACGGCCATGGAAAGACCCCTTCCCTCGCGGACAAGGCTGGCCTGTTCCGGACGAAAGCCATAGAGGACATCTCCATCATGTCGGCGCAGCGCCGCGGCGAGTTCGGCCGGCAATGCCGGCGTGACGCCGAGCGGACCGAGATCGATCACCAGCCCGCCATCGCTCTCGGCCGGCCGGCCCTTCAGGATGTTCATGCCCGGCGAGCCGATGAAGCGCGCCACGAAAACGTTCGCGGGATTGTTATAGACCTCAAGAGGCGAGCCCACCTGTTGCAGCACGCCATGGTCCATGACGGCGATGCGGTCCGCCATTGTCATCGCTTCCAGCTGGTCATGCGTGACATAGACCATCGTCTGCCGGAACTGACGCTGCAAATGCTTCAATTCGGACCGCATGACCGCGCGGAAAGCGGCATCGACATTGGAGAGCGGCTCGTCGAGAAGGAAGATCGCCGGTTCCATGATCGCCGAACGGCCGATCGCGACGCGCTGCAGGATATTGACGGAGAGCCGGTCGGCCTTGCGGTCGAGCAGGCCGTCGAGTTGCAGCAGTCCGGCGATGGCTGTGACACGCTTGTCGATCTCGGCCTTCGGGGCGCCATGCATCCTTGGGCCGTAGGACAGGTTCTCGCGCACCGTCATATGGGTGAAGATGGCGTAGTTCTGGAAGACGAAGCCGACGCCGCGCCGCCCCATCGGCACGCCCGCCATGTCGCGTCCGTCGAAAAGGATGCGGCCGCTGGTCGGCTCCTCCATGCCGGCGATCATGTTCATGGTCGTGGACTTGCCGCAGCCCGACGGTCCCAGGAGCGCCATGAACTCGCCATTGGCGATTTCGAGATCCATTGTCTTCAGCGCGGTGAAATCGCCGAACCGCTTGACGAGGCTGTTGAGATGAATCGCGCTCATGCCCGGACCTCCCGGCTCGCGACCATCCGCTTCATGGCGAAGACCGCGACGATGGAAAGCACGATCAGGATCGCCAGCGCGATCGCCGCGACATAACCCCAGATCAGGTCCTGCGTCGTCACCTTGTAGATATAGACGGAGATCGTCTCGGTCGCGACGCCCGGTCCGCCGCCGGTCATGATGTAGAGGGTGTCGAAGATCTTGAAATTCTCGATCACCCGGATGGCGAGCGCGATGATGATGATCGCCTTCATCTTCGGCAGGACGATCGTGGTGAAACGCTGCCAGGCATTGGCGCCGAGCAGGGTCGCGGCCTTCATCTGGTCCTCCGGCACGCCGACCATGCCGGCGAGCAGGATCAAAAACATCAGCGGCGTCCATTGCCAGATGTCGGCGATCATCACGGCGATCAGCGCCAGATTGGGATCGGAGAGCCAGGCGATCGTCACGGGATGGCCGACGAATTTCGACAGAATGTCGTTCACCGGCCCGCCAGACTGGAAAAGCATGAAGAACATGTATCCGGCGACAGCCGGCACGACCATCATCGGCATCAGCAGGATGGAATAGAACAGGCGCTTGCCGGGAAAATCGCCGGTGAAAAGCGTGGCGAGCGCCAGGCCGAGCAGGAATTCCGCCGGAACGCAGATGAGCATCACCAGTCCGGTGCGCCCGAGCGCATGCCAGAAGCGCATATCGGCTGCGAGGTCGGTGTAGTTGGCGAAATTGTTCCAGAGCCGCCAGGCGCTCCACCAGCCCGTGCCGCCGAGCGGGCCCCAATCCGTCACGCTGATATAAAGCTGCATCAGAAGCGGAAAGGCGGCGATGAAGAGGACGAGCACCTGCGCCGGCAGGGTCAGCCTGAAGCCAAGCCTTGCGCCCTCGTCCCGCCCTCGCGGCGCGGCTGCGACGGCCGCCACACTGTCCTCCGGAACGCTGACGGAAGCGGCGCTCATTGCTTCAGCGCTCCGAAAGTGAGGCCGCGCACCAGATAGCGCTGGATGGCGATGCCCATGATAACGGGCGGCACCGCGGCGATCAGGCCGAGCGCGGCCTTGGCGCCGTAGAGCTGGCCGGTCATGGAGGAGGAAAGCGACGCCATATAGACCGGTATCGTGACCCATTGGCGGGTCGTCAGCAGCAGCGCGATCAAATAGTCCGACCAGTTGAGAATGAAGACGAAGAGCGCGGCGCTCGCCAGCGGCGCGCGCATCATCGGCAGTGTGACGCGGGTGAAGACGCGCCAGCGCGAGCACCCCTCGACCAGCGCCGCCTCCTCGATCTCGCGCGGCATGTCGTCGAAGAAGGTTTTCATCAGCCAGAAGGCGAAAGGCAGCGTGACGATGCCGTAGATCAGCGCCAGCCCCCACCAGGTGTCGGTAAAATTCAGGAACGCCCACATGATCATGACAGGGATCATCACGGCCATCGGCGGGAAAAGCCGCAGCTGGATAAGCGCCAGCGGCAGGTTCTGCCCCGAGCCGAAGCGCGACAGCCCATAGGCGGCGGCCGTTCCCGCCGACATCGCGATCGCCGTGCCGAAGATGGACGACAAGAGCGAGGAGACGATCGGCCTCACCGCGGTTCTATCCAGCGCGACGATCAGACTGCTGTCGGAATGACCGAAGAGGAAACGGAAATTGGAGAGCGTGGGATGCTTCGGCCACCAGGTGAGGTTGGCGCCGACGACCGACCATTCGCCGATCGGCTTGAACGCCATGGAGATCATCCACAGGATCGGGATGAGCGTGATCGCTAGGGCGACCGCGATGGCGGCATAGCGAAAGAACTCGAAGGGGATGGAACGCTTCATCGTCGGTTTTGCCGGTTTCGAAGTTGCCGGAAGGGGGATCGATGTGCTTCCCCCTTCCGGCGTCAGCTGGGGCCATCAGCTGATCGGGTCGGTTATCGTCGGCCAGGCCGCCTTGTTGGTCTTGATGGCTTCCTGGAGCTTTTCCTCGCCGGTCCGCCGCGCGATGCGCTTCCATTCGCGCTCGGTGTCGGCCATCGCCTGCTCCGGCGTTTTCGCCTTGGTGCAGGCGGCGACGAGGTTTTCGTCGAGCGCGTTGTGGAAGGCGGTGGCGCCGGGATAGTTGATCGTCGGCACCGTCCGCGCCACCGTCTCGCGCACCACGTCCATGTGGTAGGCGTGATAGGTCTGGCGCACCAGCGGATCGGAGAAATCCGACAGGTGGAACGGATCGAAATAGCCGCTCGGGTTGGCGGTCATCCAGGCATAGATGCGGCTCGAGCCCAGCCATTGCAGGAAGACGTAGCAGGCTTCGGGGTTCTTGGCCTGCGCCGACACCGAGGCCGACAAATTGAGCCACAGGACCGAGCGGCTGATCAGCCTGCCGTCGATCTCGCGGCCCGGCGGCAGCATCGAGTTGAGCTTGCCGGTGACGACGGAATCCTTGTTGGCCGGGTTGTCGAGGAATTTCGGCAAATTGGAGAAGGCGCAGGTGAGCGCCGCGCCGCCCTTGGCGAAATTGCTGTATTGTTCCGGCCACCCCCAGGAAATCGCATCGGGTGACTTATAGGCGAGCGAATCGACATATTCCTTCGTCGCCTGGATGCCCTGCTCGGAATTGATCAGCGGCTTGCCGTTGTCGTCGAAGAGATAGCGGTTCGGCGAGGCCATCGAGACATAGCGCTGATACCAGTTGGTATAGCCCCAGCCCTGGTTGCGCAGATCGGTGGAGCCCAGCATGGTCTTGTCCGGGCGATG
>Ga0187809_10001411_pt1 | contig 11222 bp, 10 predicted proteins | sample NC_wetland_sal_i_8_FD_132415 | JGI IMG/M metagenome (GOLD analysis project Ga0187809, IMG submission 132415) | Wetland sediment microbial communities from Neuse River Estuary, North Carolina, USA - ASW_4 | ecosystem: Environmental > Aquatic > Freshwater > Wetlands > Sediment | place: USA: North... | reverse complement strand
GGACCACGGATGGTACGTGGTCGACAACATCCCACCCGTGATGCTGCCCCTGCTCGTGCGCCAGCTGGCCTCGGACGGCATCACGAGGCTCGCCGTCGTCATCGACGTACGCAGCCGTGCAGACATGCAGCATCTCCCCGTGGTGTTCTCGGAGCTCGCCGACGGTGGCATCACCGCCGAGATCTGCTTCATCGAGGCGGCTGACGAGGTGATCGTCAAGCGCCAGGAGTCCTCACGCCGGCCCGTACCGCTGCAGGAGGACGGCCGGATGATCGAGGGCATCCGCCGGGAGCGACGCATGATGTCCACGCTGCGGGCCGCCGCTGACATGGTCATCGACACGTCGACGCTGAACGTGCACCAGCTGCAGCAGCGTGTGGCCCACGCGTACGGAGGTGACGATCGTGACGAGCTGCGCATCATCGTCGTGTCGTTCGGCTTCAAGAACGGCGTCCCGATCGACTCCGACATGGTCTTCGACGTACGGTTCCTCCCCAATCCGCACTGGGTCCCGGAGCTGCGTCCACAGACGGGTCTCTCCGAAGCCGTCTCCTCGTACGTGCTGGGGCAGCCGGCGGCCGGCCCGTTCCTCACGCACCTGATGGAGCTGCTCGACAGCGTCCTGCCCGGCTACGTCGCGGAGGGGAAGCGCCAGGTCGAGCTCGCGATCGGCTGTACGGGCGGCAAGCACCGCTCGACGGCCATCGCCGAGGAGGTGGCCCGGCGTCTGCGCAGGCGTGACCTGACCGTCCAGGTCATGCATCGCGATCTCGGGCGCGAATGACGCGCCGGCTCGCCGCGCTGCCCGCGGTCGCGGCGCTGGGAGGTGGACACGGCCTGTCGGCGACGCTGTCCGCTCTCCGGCGGCTCACAGACCGTCTGACCGCGATCGTGACCGTTGCGGACGACGGAGGCTCGTCGGGGCGGCTCCGGGACGAGTTCGACTGCTTGCCGCCCGGCGATCTCCGCATGGCGCTCGCCGCGCTCTGCGACGACGACTCCGCCGGACGCCTGTGGGCGGACGTCCTCCAGTCGAGGTTCGCCGGCGACGGTCCGCTGGCGGGTCACGCGATCGGGAACCTGCTGATCGCCGGTCTCTGGCAGAAGCTCCCCGACCCGGTCGAGGGCCTCGACATGGTGGGCAGGCTCCTGGGCGTCCAGGGTCGCGTCCTGCCGATGTCAGCGGTTCCGCTGACCATCGAGGCGGACGTGTTGGGTGTTCGGGCCGACGCGCCGGACGAGGTCATGGTCGTCCGCGGCCAGGCGCAGGTGGCCAAGACCCCCGGGCGGGTGCTCAGCGTCCGGCTGGGCCCGGAGCGGCCCCCGGCCCATCCCGCCGCGCTCGCAGCCCTCCGCGAGGCGGACTTCATCGTGCTCGGACCTGGATCGTGGTTCACGTCCGTCCTCGTCCACCTCCTGGTTCCTGAGCTCGCCGAGGCCATCGTGACCTCCAGGGCGCAACGGATCCTGGTGCTCAACCTCGTTCCCGCCGACGAGACGGCCGGCTTCTCTCCCGCCGCCCACATGGACGTGCTGGCGGAGCACGCTCCGTCGCTCCGGCTCGACCACGTGATCGCCGACGAACGATTCGCGGGTCTCGACGGACACCTGGGCACGTACGTGGAGAGCCTGGGGGCACAGCTCCACGTCGCCCGCCTGGGGATGCGCGACGGCTCGGCCCGGCACGACCCGCTGCTGCTCGGAGCGTCCCTCGCCGGTGCCATGGGACTGTGATCACGGGTTCCGGGTCCGAGATCCCGGGCTCAGGGTCCGACGACCAGTGACGCTCTCCGCACCCTGAGTGCGCACCGCGCGGCGTCGACGGCCGACAGCGACCGGTGTCCCAGTCCTGCGGCGCCTGGCGAAGTACGCGCTCGTGCCACCGACGTCGCACCCGAACGTCGGAGGCGTGACGCGAGGTCTGGCAGACCCCCGCCCGTATGACAAGATTGCCCAATGGCATTGACCCAGCAGGTGAAGTCCGAACTGGCGACAGTCGTGACCACCAAACCCTGCTGCCGGCGTGCGGAGGCGGCCGCGATGCTCCGGTTCGGCGGGGGTCTTCACCTTGCCGGCGGTCAGATCATCGTGGAGGCGGAGCTCGACACGGGCGCTGCCGCGCGCCGTCTCCGATCCACCATCACTGAGGTCTTCGGTCTGCAGTCCGAGCTCGTCACCGTCACCTCGTCCGGCCTACGCCGCGGCACGCGCTACATCGTCCGGCTCATCAAGGACGGGGGAGCGCTGGCACGCCAGACAGGCCTCGTCGACAAGCGTGGTCGCCCCGTACGCGGGCTGCCGCCATCCGTCGTCGGCGGCGGTGTCTGCGACTCGATCGCCACGTGGCGCGGGGCATTCCTCGCCCATGGCTCACTCACCGAACCGGGCCGTTCCATGTCGATGGAGGTCACCTGCCCCGGCCAGGAGTCAGCCCTGGCACTGGTCGGTGCCGCACGCCGGCTGGGGATCGTCGCCAAGCCGCGGGACGTCCGCGGGGTCGATCGGGTTGTGATCCGCGACGGTGACGCCATCGCAGCGATGCTCACCCGGCTCGGCGCCCACCAGACCGTGCTGGCCTGGGAAGAGCGCCGCGTGCGCCGCGAGGTGCGTGCCTCCGCCAACCGCCTGGCCAACTTCGACGACGCCAACCTGCGCAGGTCCGCCCACGCGGCAGTCGCCGCTGGGATGCGGGTCAGCCGTGCTCTGGAGATCCTCGGCGAGGACGTACCAGCCCACCTCCTGACCGCCGGCACGCTCCGGCTGGAGCACAAGCAGGCGTCGCTGGAGGAGCTCGGAGCACTCCATACACCCCCGCTCACGAAGGACGCCGTCGCCGGTCGGATCCGCCGTCTGCTGGCCATGGCCGACCGTCGCGCCGCCGAGCTCGGTGTGCCTGACACCGCTGCTGTTCTGCCGCCTGACTACGACGAGCAGTAGCCGCGTACGACCCGTGACCCGGGTGCGCATCCGGGATGCGAATTCGTTAGGCTGACGGTGTCCGAACGTCTGTTCCGGGTGCGGGAGCATCCGGTGAGAAGGAGTCCTGCACATGACTGTCAAGGTTGGCATCAACGGGTTCGGCCGCATCGGCCGCAACTACTACCGCGCACTGGTTGCAGCCGGCGCGGACCTTGAGGTCGTCGCGGTCAACGACCTGACCGACAACGCCACGCTCGCCCACCTGCTCAAGTACGACTCGATCCTGGGCCGCTTCCCGGGCGAGGTGACCTACGACGCCGACGCGATCTACGTCGACGGCAAGGCGATCAAGGCCTTCGCCGAGAAGGACCCGGCGAACCTGCCCTGGGGCGACCTCGGCGTCGACATCGTCATCGAGTCGACCGGCTTCTTCACCGACGCCACCAAGGCCAAGGCTCACATCACCGCCGGCGCCAAGAAGGTGCTCATCTCCGCCCCGGCGAAGAACGAGGACATCACGATCGTCATGAGCGTCAACGACGACCAGTACGACCCGGCCGTTCACAACATCATCTCCAACGCCTCCTGCACCACGAACTGCCTCGCCCCGATGGCGAAGGCGCTCAACGACGGCGTCGGCATCGTCAAGGGCCTCATGACGACGATCCACGCCTACACGCAGGACCAGAACCTGCAGGACGCTCCTCACAAGGACCTCCGTCGTGCGCGCGCCGCTGCGCTCAACATGGTCCCCACCACGACCGGCGCCGCCAAGGCCGTCGCGCTCGTGCTGCCGGAGCTCAAGGGCAAGCTCGACGGCTACGCCATGCGCGTTCCCACGCCGACCGGCTCCGCGACCGACCTCACCTTCGAGGCCGCTCGTGAGACCACGGTCGAAGAGGTCAACGCGATCGTGAAGGCCGCCGCCGAGGGCACCATGAAGGGCCGCCTCGTCTACACCGAGGACCCGATCGTGTCCAAGGACATCGAGACCGACCCCGCGTCCTGCATCTTCGACGCCCAGCTGACCAAGGTCATCGGCAACATGGTCAAGGTTGTCGGCTGGTACGACAACGAGTGGGGCTACTCGAACCGTCTCGTCGACCTCACCGTCCTCGTCGGCTCGAAGCTCTGATCCGCTTTTCCACGTAGAAGAAAGGCCTACCCGTGAGGTCAGTACCCGACCTTGGCGCGCTCGCAGGAAAGCGCGTCCTGATTCGCTGTGATTTCAATGTCCCGCTCGACGGCGACGTCATCACCGACGACGGGCGCATCCGCGCCGCGCTCCCGACGCTCACCGGCCTTCTCCAGGCCGGCGCGAAGGTCGTGGTACTGGCCCATCTGGGTCGTCCCAAGGGGCAGGTCAACCCGAAGTACAGCCTCGCCCCGGCCGCGAAGCGGCTGGGCGAGCTGCTGGGCACCGACGTCAAGCTGGCGACAGATGTCGTCGGTGAGTCGGCGAAGGCGATGGCCGCCGGCCTCGCCGACGGCGAGATCGGCATGTGCGAGAACGTCCGCTACGAGCCGGGGGAGGAGAGCAAGGACGACGCTGAGCGCGGCGCCCTCGCTGCTCAGTACGCGGCGCTGGCCGACGTGTTCGTCTCCGACGGCTTCGGGGTCGTCCATCGCAAGCAGGCCTCCGTCTACGACGTGGCGAAGCTCCTGCCCTCCGCGGCGGGCTCGCTCGTCGCCAAGGAGGTCGAGGTGCTCCGCACGCTCACCGAGGAGCCGGCCCGTCCGTACGTGGTCGTCCTCGGCGGAGCGAAGGTGGCCGACAAGCTGGCCGTCATCGACAACCTGCTCAAGGTGGCCGACACGCTGGTCGTGGGTGGCGGCATGAGCTACACGTTCCTCAAGGCCCAGGGCTACGAGGTCGGCAGCTCGATCCTCGACGCGGAGAACGTGGAGACCTGCAAGGGCTATCTCGCGGCGGCGGCGGAAGCCGGCAAGCAGATCCTGCTGCCGGTCGACACCCGCGTCGCGGCCGAGTTCGACTTCGCAGGTCGTACGGTCTCCGAGGTCACCGTGGTCTCGTCCGACGCGATCCCGGCCGACCAGGGCGGCCTCGACATCGGCCCCGAGACCGAGAAGCTCTTCGCAGACGCCATCCTCGGCGCCAAGACCGTGTTCTGGAACGGCCCCATGGGTGTGTTCGAGATCGAAGCACTGGCCAACGGCACGAGGGCTGTTGCCACGGCGCTCGCCGAGACCGACGCGTTCACCGTCGTCGGCGGCGGTGACTCCGCGGCGGCCGTACGCCAGCTCGGCTTCGCCGACGACGCGTTCGGACACATCTCGACCGGCGGCGGCGCGTCGCTGGAGTACCTCGAGGGCAAGACCCTTCCGGGTCTGTCCGTGCTGGAAGGCTGAGCGATGGCGAACCGTACCCCGCTGATGGCGGGCAACTGGAAGATGAACCTCAACCACGTGGAGGCGACCGGGCTCGTCCAGAAGCTCGCGTGGACGCTCGCCGACCACAAGTACAACCCGGCGACGACCGGTGCGGCTGTGATCGTGCCCTTCACCGACATCCGTACGGTACAGACGCTCATCGAGGCCGAGAAGTACCCGATCGCGTGGGGCGCGCAGGACGTCTCGGTCCACGCCTCGGGGGCGTACACAGGCGAGATCTCGGCGGACATGCTCGCCAAGCTCGGCTGCACGTACGTCGTCGTCGGCCACTCGGAGCGTCGTGAGTACCACGGTGAGACCGACGCGATCATCAACGCCAAGGCCAAGGCCGTCATCGCGGCCGGCATGACGCCGATCATCTGCTGCGGCGAGGTGCTGGAGATCCGCAAGGAGGGCCGTCACGTCGCGCACGTCCTGTCACAGGTCGAGGCATGCCTCGAGGGTCTGACGGCCGAGCAGGTCGCCGCGCTCGTCATCGCGTACGAGCCGGTCTGGGCCATCGGCACGGGCGAAGTCGCCACCCCTGCGGACGCTCAGGAGGTCTGCGGTGCGATCCGGGGCAAGGTCTCCGAGCTCTTCGGTGCGGCCGCCGCGGCGTCCGTGAAGATCCAGTACGGCGGCTCGGTGAAGTCCAGCAACGTCGTCGACATCATGGCCCAGCCCGATGTGGACGGTGCCCTGGTGGGCGGTGCGAGCCTCGACGCGGAGGAGTTCTCCAAGATCGTCCTGTTCCAGGGCTGATCCTCAACTCGAGCGGCGGCGCCGGTGGCTGAGGCCCCGGCGCCGTCGTCGTGTCCGGACTGAGGCTGCCGGTACCGGCCCGGGTATCGCTCAGCTGGGCGCCGGTTCTTCGTGGAGCACACGCGTGGGTTACGATGTGCGCGTGAGTCTGCTCGTCCCTTTGATCACCTGGCCCGTCCTCAGCGTGTCCATCGGCCTCGTGGTCACCAGCGTGATCCTGGCCCTGTTCATCCTGCTCCACAAGGGCAAGGGCGGTGGCATGTCCGACCTCTTCGGTGGCGGCATGTCGACTGCCATGGGCGGCACGAGCGTCGCCGAGCGAAACCTCGACCGCATCACGATCATCGTCGGGTCGCTGTGGCTGGCATGCATCGTCGCCCTGTTGATCATGTACCGCTTCGGCATCTAGCCGGACCGCGGGTCTCACGAGTTCAGATCCACCCAACGATCGAGGAGATTGACTGTGGCCGGAGGTAGCGCCATTCGCGGCAGCCGCGTCGGTGCGGGCCCCATGGGCGAGGCGGAGCGCGGCGACGCGGCTCCCCGCCTGTACGTCTCGTACTTCTGCGCGAACATGCACGAGACCCGCCCGGCGTTCGCCGCCGAGGCCCAGGTGCCGCAGGAGTGGGACTGCCCGCGCTGCGGCCTCCCGGCGAACCTCGACTCGGAGAACCCCCCGCCGCCGCCGAAGATCCTGCCCTACAAGACGCACCTCGCGTACGTGAAGGAGCGGCGCACCAGCGCCGAGGCCCGCACGATCCTCGAGGAGGCGCTGCAGGGACTTCGCGACCGTCGCGCACGCGGCGAGGTCATCTACTGACATCCTGAACGCTGCAACGGCCGTCCCCGCTCGGGGTCGGCCGTTGTGTCGTGCACGGCGGCTAGAGGCTGCAGGTGTGGAACGGCAGCTCGGCGGCGGCAGCCTCGTCGATGAACCACACCGTCCGTTCCACTCCGCTCACGTGAGCGGAGACCGTCGTCGCGTCACCGCGGAACGTACGGGCCACGGCTCGTGCCTTCTCCTTGCCCGTCGCGAGCATCCAGACCTCGCGGGACTTGTTGATCGTGGCGAGGCTCAACGAGACCTGCTCCGAGGGCGGCTTCGGCGCGTCGGTGACGCCCACGGCGATGGCTGACGTCGGCTCGGCAGCGGGATGGTCAGGGTGCAGCGCCGCCACGTGGCCGTTCTCCCCGAGGCCGAGCAGGCAGATGTCGATCGTGCGGCCGGCCAGGTCGGTGCCGTACGTGAGTGCGGCCTGTGCCGGGTCCGCCGAGGCGTCCGAGGACGGCATGGGATGCGTACGGGACGGGGAGAGCGGGAACGTACCGGCGAGGCGTGAGAGCGCCTGCAGCGAGTTGCGGCGCGGGTCGTCGGTCGGGACGAACGCCTCGTCGGTCCACCACAGCTCCAGCGCCCCGGGATCGACCTTCGACCTGCCGACGACGCGGGCCAGGTGCTCGTAGGCCAGGTTCGCGACGCGACCACCCGTCAGACACAGCTCCACGACGCGGCCGTCGGCCTGGAGCTTCTCGATGCGCTTGACCAGGGAGTCGGCGACGTCCTGGGCCAGCATCTCCGCGGTGGGAAGGCGACGTACGACGCGGGGGCTCATGCCGTCTCCGCCGCGTGCGTGTGCGGATGCGCGTGCATCGGGGGGTCCTGGCGCCCCAGCGCCTCCGCGACCCTGGCAGCCTTCCGGCTCCCAGCGCGTGCGCCCGTCTTGGCCACGCGGGCAGCCGCGATCGCCCCGGCCTCCCTGCGCTTGCGTACGGGCTCGGGCTTGGGCATCGACCTGCCCTCACGGGTCAGGAGCGTGGCCAGTGCCGCCGCGTAGACATCGTCGGCGTCGAGGCGCCGCAGCTCCTCGGTGAGCAGCTCGTTGATGTCGCGGCGCTTGAGCGCGACCGTGCGACGCGGCTGACCCGGAATGGCGTACGAGGCGGTCTTGCCGTCCTCCCGGGCGATGACGATGTCGCCCCCGGGCGTCTCGAGCACGACGGACGTGATGCCGGGGCCGGACGACGGCTTACGGGTCACCCGGACCTTGAGCCTGCTCTCCAGCCAGGCGGCCATCAGGTCCGCGGGAGCGTTGTTGCGAGGCCCGACAACGGTGGCCGACAGGACCCTCATCGGGTACTGGTCGAGGGCGGCGGTCAGCAGCGCGCGCCACAGCGTGAGTCGCGTCCACGTGAGGTCGGTGTCGCCGGCGGAGTGGTGCATCGCGCGGACCTCGAGGGCCTTGATGGGGTCGGCGCTGTTCGCCGAGTCGGTGATCCGTCGATCAGCCAGCTGGCCCAGCACGTCGTCGCCAGGGGACTCGGGCGGGTTGGTCGGCCACCACATGACCACCGGCGAGTCGGGCAGCAGCATGGGCAGCACGACGGAGTCGGCGTGCTCCCGGACCTCGCCCGACAGACGCAGCACGATGACCTCGCCCGGTACGTCCTCCGCGAGGTGGATGTCAGCATCGAGTCTGTCGGTCTTGCCGCTGGTCTTGACGACCAGGACGAGGCGGCACGGATGCTCTCGGGCGGCGGTCTGGGCGGCCGCGTAGACCTTGGCGTACGACCGCTGCTCGGCTGCGACGACGAGCGTCAGCACGAGCCCGGACGCGCTGCCCAGGCGGCTCCGTGCCTTGAGCAGCGCGTTCGCGATCTCGCTGGTGTCCGTGTGCGTGAGCGTGATGATCATGGGTCTCCTAGGGCCGCCGCCAGGCGCGGCCGTCGCGGGCGATCATCTCGTGGGCGCTGGCCGGGCCCCACGTCCCTGACTCGTAGTCCTCAGGGGGGGTCTTGAGGCCGGCCCAGTAGTCGAGCACCGGGTCAAGGATCTGCCACCCCAGTTCTACCTCCTCTTGCTGTGGGAACAGCGGAGGGTCACCGAGCAGCACATCGAGCAGCAGCCGCTCGTACGCCTCGGGCGACGACTCGGTGAAGGAGTCGCCGTAGCCGAAGTCCATGTTGACGTCGCGGATCTCCATCTGGCTGCCCGGCACTTTCGCCCCGAAGCGGAGCGTCACGCCCTCGTCCGGTTGGATCCTCATGACGAGGGCGTTCCGGCCCAGGTCGAGGGTGTCGGTCGCGGTGAAGGGCAGGTGCGGGGCCTTGCGGAAGCCGAGGGCGATCTCAGTGACCCGGCGGGGGAGCCGTTTGCCGGCCCGCAGGTAGAACGGGACACCTGCCCAGCGGCGGCTGTCGATGTCGACGCGCAGGGCCGCGAACGTCTCGGTCGTCGAGGTGGCCTTGAAGCCCTCCTCCTCGACGTACCCCACGACGTGCCGACCGCCCGTCCACCCGGACGCGTACCGGCCGCGGGCGGTGTGGAGGTCGGGCCGCTTCGGAGGCAGTACCGCCGACAGCACCTTCTGCTTCTCGCGGCGCAGGTTCGTGGCGTCGAAGGAGATCGGCTCGTCCATCGCCGTGAGAGCAAGCAGCTGGAGGAGGTGGTTCTGGATGACGTCACGGGCCGCGCCGATGCCGTCGTAGTAGCTCGCCCTGCCTCCGACTCCGATGTCCTCAGCCATCGTGATCTGTACGTGATCGACGTAGTGGTTGTTCCAGACCGGCTCGAACATCTCGTTGGCGAAGCGCAGCGCCAGCAGGTTCTGGACGGTCTCCTTGCCGAGGTAGTGGTCGATGCGGAAGACCGACTTCGACGGGAACGCCGTCGAGAGCACCTGGTTCAGCTCCTTGGCGCTGGCCAGGTCGTGGCCGAACGGCTTCTCGATGACGACCCGTCGCCAGCCGCCGCGGTCGGTGGCCGACAGCCCTGAGCGGTTGAGGTTCTGGACGACCGTCTCGAACAGACCGGGCGGGATCGAGAGGTAGAACGCGTGGTTGCCGTTGGTGCCGCGGAGCTGGTCGAGCTCCTCGATGGTGGCGGCGAGCTCCACGTACGAGGACTCCTCGTCCAGGTTCCCCTGGACGAACCGGATGCCCTCGCACAGCTGGCGCCAGACCTCCTCGCGGAACGGGGTCCTCGCGTACTGCCGCACCGCCTCGTGGACACGCGAGGCGAAGTCCTCGTCGGCCCACTCCCGTCGAGCGAAGCCCACGAGGCCGAAGCCGGGGGGCAGCAGACCGCGGTTGGCCAGGTCGTACACCGCCGGCATGAGCTTCTTGCGGGCCAGGTCACCGGTGACGCCGAACATCACGAGGACGCAGGGGCCGGCGATGCGGGGAAGCCGGCGATCGCCCTGATCGCGCAGCGGATTCCCGCTGAACCTGTCGTCTGCCACCGTGGTCCTCTCGTCGTGCTGCCAGGCTACCTATCGAGATCCTGCCCGGACTAGGAAGAACGACTCATCCGGAAAGCCTATTCCTCGCTCCGGGACACGGGGGGTGATACGGCAAGTCTCACCTACCGAGCAACCAGGGGTCCAGGGCCGCGGCGGCGAAGACCAGCGCGAGGTAGGTGTTGGACCAGTGGAACAGCCGCATCGGCTTGGCGCTCGTGTCGTCGGCACCCGCCCGAGCCCGGTTCAGCAGCATCACGGCCTCGACGATGAACCAGGCCCCGCAGGCGCCGGCTACCACCGGGTAGAGCCAGCCGGTGTGCGCGACGGGCCAGAGCAGGAGGCTCGTCGCGACGGTGAGAACGGTGTAGACGAGGATGCGCGACGCAACCGCCGGACGGCTCGCGACGACCGGGAGCATGGGAATACCTCCGGCCTCGTAGTCCTGCCGGTAGCGCCAGGCGAGCGCCCACGTGTGGGGCGGTGTCCAGAAGAACACGATGAGGAACAGGATGACCGGCGGCCAGGCGACGGCACCCGTGACGGCCGTCCAGCCGATGAGGGGCGGGAAGCAGCCGGCGATGCCGCCCCAGATGATGTTCTGCGAGGTCGTCCGCTTGAGCCACATCGTGTACACGAACACGTACAGGGCGTTCGCGAGCAGGGCCAGCCAGGCGGACAGCCAGTTGACCGCGAGGCCGAGCACGAGCACCGACCCGATGCCCAGCACCGTCCCGTACACAGCCGCGGCTCGCCGGCTCACCCGATGACGGGGAAGAGCCCTCGTCCGGGTACGGCGCATCAGCTCGTCGATGTCGGCGTCGATCACGTTGTTGTAGGTGTTGGCGCTGCCGGCCGCGAGGTAGCCGCCGGCCAGAGTGGCCAGCATGAGCCGCCACGACGGCACTCCGTGAG